>Ga0247722_10000255_pt1 | contig 34814 bp, 36 predicted proteins | sample MSEWelMarce3H_FC_FD_189094 | JGI IMG/M metagenome (GOLD analysis project Ga0247722, IMG submission 189094) | Subsurface sediment microbial communities from gas well in West Virginia, United States - MSEEL Well Study Marcellus 3H_FC | ecosystem: Environmental > Terrestrial > Deep subsurface >... | reverse complement strand
CATCAATTAAACGCTTACAATGTTTCGACTGTCATTAGTCAATTTGGTTGTGAAATGAGTTGTTTTGAAGCTACGAATAAAGATCAAGTTTTACTTAAAGTAGATAATATTAATCATCTAAAAGAAAAAATGAATAAAGATGGTTTTTATTTTCACAGTTTGGAGAAAGATGGTTTTGGAATAAATTATAAGCATGTAATTCAAATTTCTAATGATTTAACATCCCAAATTGCTTCATTTTTATTAAATGAATTAAATAGGCATAACAAAGACTCTTATGAAAATAGAATTCAATCAGCATTGAATTTTGTACAATTTATCCCTTACGGAGTGCCTCATTTTGATTCAGAAACTCATTCCTACATGGGACTAGCTATACCACATGAATCGTTAGCGATTTCATATTCTGATTGTGATAGTAAATCAACATTGTTTGCTGGTATTTTACATCATTTAATTGCTCCCGAAAATATAATATTAGTAAGCTGTTTAATTGATGAAGGTGCTCACATGATTACAGGAGTAGCTGGATTAAATTATCCGGGACAATACTATAATTATAATAATAAAGAATTTCTATTAATCGAAACGACTGTTCCGATTCCATTGGAATCCCAACCTTCAAATAAATTTAAAGAAGTTAATATTATTCCAATTTCATAAATATGGGTGCTTTTTTTCAATGGATAGCTACACTAAGTCCTCCTTTGGTTTGGAGTATGTTTGTTTTTTTATGTTTACTAATGGTAATTTATCCATTTCACAAACAATTAAAAAAAATAATCACAAATAAGTTATCAAAAGTATCGCCTGAAATTGTAGATTTCAGTTGGCGCTTAACACCAGAACATTTTCTATTTCATTTCAAAGATAGTTCATATTATATTACTTCAAAAAAGAATGATTTTTTAATTGAAGGTGGTAAAATATTGATTAATTGGAATGTGAAAGGGGCATACAGAATAGATATAGAAAATATTGGGCAGAATTTAAAAGGCAATTCAGCTTGGGTAACAGTTTCCAAAGAAAAACATGCTTTTAAATTAATTGCATTTACCATTGATGGAAAACTCGAAGAAAACATTGAAATAAACCAAGAATTAATCAAATCATTGGATACATTGAATTTAAGTAAAGATGTACATTTTACTAAAAAAGTATTTAATTTAACTACAAAAAAATTAGATTTTTCGTTATCAAGAAATGGAAAACTTCAAAATAAAATTCAAACTAAAACTTTAAGTTTTAATAAAAGTAAACTGAATATAATTAAGGTCAAGGAGCTATTTAAAAATAAACAATTTATTAAATTCGGAAAAATTAAATCCAAAAGAATTAACTTAGTTAGATTTCAGTATCGTAAGAAGACATTAAAACTAAAAAAAATCAACTTTTTTAACTCTAATCGATATACAACTTTGATAAATCAAAATAAAGTAGAATAATAGTAATTAATTTAATTGTACAATTATGAGTGAGAACAACAATTCAATTGGTATGAATGAACTGGTAGACTACCAAAAAAAAACATACAGTCCATTTATGGATAAAATAATGCGTTTCCTTTGGAAATGTGGAGGTGCGGATGAACAAATTCTTCGCTACGCACCTTATTCAGACCATATAAAAAATGCAGGTATTGGAGGTGTAGTTCTTGCAACAACGGTTATGGCTGCAATTGCGATGGGTTTTGCAATGCATACCATTTTTGCTGCACCATCAGGCAAAAACGACCCAATTACAGGAGAAGCCATTCTTGAGGGTAACTGGTTTATAACTTTACCTGTTGCATTAGTTTGGGGACTAATTATATTCAACTTAGATCGCTTTATTGTTGCTACTGTTAAAGGAGATGGAACCGAAAAGATAACCATGAGCGAATGGGGATCAATGATGCCTCGTTTAATAATGGCTATTTTGATTGGTTTAACTATTTCAGCTCCACTTGAGACATACATATTTCAAAAAGAAATTACAAGAGAATTATCTCAAAGCAAGGCTCTTACAGTTCAAATGAAAAAGAATCAAATTGAAACTAAATATGAAAGTTTGATATCTCTTGCTGAAAAGAAAAAAAATGAAAAGAAAATAGCTTTAGATAATTTAGAAACTAAAAGAAGTTTTTATGAAGATGAAGTAATGAAAGAGACAAATAATGTAACATGTGGGCCAAGATGTGAAGCTAAAAAAGAACAACAAGCAAAATTTTTAAATGAAGTATACAATCCAGTTTTAAAAGAGTTTCAAAAAGCTGATGATGAGTATAATAAGCTAGTTAACACCAAAACGGAACAATTAAAATTGAAAGAAGAAGAAACTGATAAAGAAGTTTTTGGCTTTTTGGATCAGATTTTAGCTTTAGAACAACTTTCTAAACCTCAATCTATTTCGATAAAAGATGAAGTATCAGGTAAAATTGAAGAAAAGGAAATTAGAGGAAGCGGATTTTGGCCAATTTGGTTGGTACGTTTGTTATTTATGATAGTAGAAATAGCTCCAGTTATTTTCAAATTTATGTTGAACAAGTCTTCATACGATTATATGCAAGAAAATGTATCTCAAATCTTGGAGGCTAAACAAGGAATTTCACTGGAATATATTACAGATGAAAACAATAATTTACATAAAGTAAGAGAGAATTATAACGCAAGAAGAATTGTAGAAGTCGCCAAACGACAAAATGAACTAGAGAAAGAAAATGCATTACATGCAATTACTTTGTATGCAGAAAAAGAGCGGGAAGACATTGAAAAAGATCCAACGAAATTTATTCAAAAAGACAACTCAGAATCATAAGCATAGAAATTAATGGAGGATGGTTTTGTCATATTAGGTCAATTTAAAGGTTTGTTTAAAACGCTCCAAGGGAACCCCTTGGGGCAGACAGACCACTTTCCTAAAGATTTCAATCATAACGTCAGGATTTACAAAGGAGAAATAACAGAAACAACATTTAAGTCAACCTATCGTCCTGAAGAATATGAAACATTAAATTCTTTCCAGTTTTTAGCAGTACCAAACATTGAAGTAAGCGGAAATGATGCAAATACTTTTTTAGGGAAACGTGTATTTACTTTTACACAATTAATCTTAGTAGATCACAAAATTGATAAAGTTTATACCATAAATGACCAAACTTATGGCGAAATATCTGGTTTAGCATATGGAATTACAGAAAAAAATAGTGAAATTGATAAAATTAACCCTACACCAGAACCCAATAACTCGAATGAAAGGCAAAATCAGTTTGGCTCTAATGAAATAAAAAACAATCAAAATTTTAGTGGATGTACTGATCGATTTAGAAATGGCTGTTTAGCTAATCTTTTGAAATTCCTTGGGTATTTACTTTTATTATTATTTCTTTGGTGGTTCATAAAGGCGTGTAATGAGGTTTCTAAAGATGAGGGTGATTGCATACGTCGTTTCAAAAATGAAATTAGACTAAAGGAAGAAAAGGAAATAAGAGATTCACTTCAAAAAGTGTTTGATAAAAACTTAACAAAAGCTTTAGCTAACATACGAAACATCTATTTCTTTTATAATAAGGATGAGATTCATGAGTATTCATTAGGACCTAAAGGTAGTCTTGAAAGACTCATTGTACTATTAAATGTCTACGATAACAGAGAGTTTTATATTATTGGTCATTGCGATAGTGATGAAATTAATCCAAATTATTTGTCTGCTCGACGCATTGAAGCTATTCGAACAGTTTTTACTGAAAATGGAATCAAGGATGAAAGATTGTTTGATTCAATCGCTAAAGATAAAATTGCAAATAAAAAATTACCTAAGTTTAAATTTTTACTACCGGATTATACGCTAAAATGGTATAATTCAAATATGCGTGTTGAAATTAAAATTAAGAAATGATGTCAAATGAATTAAAATATTACGTTTCTGGTTCATTTAATGGTAGTTTTTCAACTACTGAAGAAATCACATTATTTCAAAATAGTAATGACAATTCTAAATTAAAAGTAAAAATATACAAGGGGATCATTACAAATAGTGCTGTTGTTACCAAAAAAGAGTTTGATAATAAAAATGTTTCAAATAAATTTTCCAATGTTAATAATGTTCAAATAAACACGTCAAAGAATTGGCCTGTAAATAACAATCGTATTTTTTCACTTGGTGATCTGAAATTAAGCAATATAGAATATTATAATATTCATACTGTTGATGACATAACTGTTGGAGAAGTGAAGGGAGAGGCAATTGCTTCAGTATATGAAGGAAAATTTACTGATATTGAATTATCAAAGAAGCCACCTATAGAACAACAAGATTGGGAACGAAACCAAAACAATTCCCAGGAAAATCAATTTAATACTAATGATGAAAATACAAAAGTAGAGAGAGATCAATCTAATACAACTACTTCAAACAATAAGAGTGGTTGTTTTGATTTTAATTGGAAAACCCCTTGGCTAAAGTGGTTATGGTATTTATTGGCATTATTATTATTATTGTATTTGTTAGACAGATGTACCAAATTAACGCAAAAACTTAAATGTAAATTTGATAATTACATTATTGAGAAAGAAGAAAAAGAAATAATTCAAAATATAAGGTTACTTGAAGATAAAATAAGATTAACAGAGTTTAAAATTTCTACATGTGGTTCATCACTTGAGATGAGTGGTGAAGCTGATCCTTGGAAAGATTATTTTGACTTAGGTTCTGAAAGTGGTATAGTTGAAATAGATTACAATATGTATGATGTAGCTGATAGGTTAGAAGTCATCTACGATGGTAATTTAGTTGACTACACTCATGACCAAATAATGCAGGATGTAGAGGGTGAATTTGATAAAGATCAACTGATTAAACTTGGATTTGCTCAAGGAGAAGGTAAATTAAACCGCTTCTACTTTAGGTATGATACTTTGAAACCAACAGAAATTATGTTAAGAGTTTTACCAAATAAAGAAGTAAATACGACAAGATGGGATGTTAAATTAAATTGTCCAAGATGAATTTAGGAAAATATATTTTTGGTACTAGAGAAGAATATTTTGATAAAATGGATGATGATACACGAAAACGTCAATACCTAGTGTATAATCTATTAACCTTGATGTTTTTTGTCTTAGTTACAATGTCATTTATTGCAGGTTTAATCTATGGATTAATAATTTTTAATTCTTGGATAATTTCCATTTTTGTTGGATTATTTTTAGGTTTTGTAGCTTTTATTTTATTGCTTTTAATGCTTTTTCTGAATATGATTTCAAATGATAAGAAGTTAAAAGATGAAACCATGAAGCTAACTGATAGTTTAAAAAAATACAATACAGAGGACTTGTCTAGTTTATCAGATGTAAACGCGATTAGAATTGTTCAGGAACAAAAAATGAAACTTAGAAATGGTGTTTCAGGAACAGAAACTAATAATTTTCATTTTTCTGACGTTATAAAAACCTTTATAAAAGTGAGTTTACTTTTGATTCTTTCATTAGTTGTAGCAAATGGATTAGAATTATTTATGTTTAGTAGTAAGATTAACGAATCATTAAGTATTATTAAAAATTCACCAAAATTAGCTGAGTTAAATCAAATTGCTAATTTGAAAGCAACAAAATCAGAACACATTACTTATCAGGAAAGTATGGCTGAATGGACATTGTTAATGTTAAACGAAAATCCTAATGAAACTTTTAAACTAATAAATTCATACTCGACACTTCAAATAATGGAGGTTTTGAACAATTGCATTGGTACAACTAAGATTGTATTGGATATTTTATTTACACTTTTATTTTTAACTCCATTGATAATTCTTAAAAAATCAAAAGAATATGCTGGGGGTGCATTTTTGAGGGAAGTATCATTGTCTGATATTTCGGTTACCTACTATTTTCATTTATTAAGTCAAAAAAAATGTCAAGAAATCAAAAAAGTGATTGAAACGAAGTACAATTACAATTCATTTATAAAAAATTGAAAAAGTGAGTAGAAAAAAACATTTTTTTGATATTAGTAATTTATTTTTTTGGATAATTCTTGGCGTTATTCTATTCTTATTATTACCATATTTTAAAAATGGATTTTACAACGAGAAAAAGGTAGAAGATTGGATTAGTTTATTTGAAAAGAACAAAAACGAAGAGATTATTCAGGATACTGTAACTCATCAAGACACAATCGATGTTTGGACTTGGATTGATTTTTACCACAAAACAAGGACTATTCGATTTACACACCATAAAGATGCTTTTGAAAAAAGTGAAAAAAACCGTGAAAAAATAAACTTCCCTAATTTCAATGTTTATCAAAACTTATATGAACACGATAAACTTTTATTAGCTGATTTTATCGAACAATTTCGAATACAAATAAAACAAAGAAAAATGGATTATTTCCAAAGTTTGAATTTTGTTTGTTCTTCGATTCAATACATACCTTATACATTGATTTTGGATGATGAAAAGTGTCCCTGTCAAACTGATTTTGGATATTTTGATGGAGATTGTGGAGAATTAAATAGTAGAGGTTGCTGCGACAATGTTTCTCCACTTGCCGTATATGCTCCGATTGAATTTGTATTTAAAAAAACAGGAGATTGCGATACAAGGTCGTTATTAGCTTTTACTATCTTAAAAGAATTAGGGTTTGATGTTGCAATAATGGTGAGTGAATCTGAAAGACATAGTGTTTTGGGTATCGCAACACCACCACACCGATCTGGAAGTATTGATTTCGGAATAAATAAATTTGGTAAAAAATATTACCTTTGGGAATTAACATCACCTGATTGGCGTTTTGGTTATGGAGTAAAAGGTAATGATTGGGAAACAGTTTTAGAATAATTTAATTATAATTACATGAGAGAAATACATTTTGACCAATTAGTTGTGGTCTTTTTACTCGTTATTTTAGCAATTATTTATTTAGCATTGTTCACAAAAGTTCAAACAGTTTTTTTTAATAAAAAAATTGTAACTAAGAATAACGCAACAACAATTCTCTTTATTGCATCATTATTATCATCTGGAATTGTGCTGTTTGATATTTCGAAAGCTATTTCAGAAGCGTTCAATTTCTTTGTGAAAGAAAAAAAATATTTAGAGGCAGTAATAAACATCTCTCTATATTTTGTTGGAGCATGGATATTTTCATGGTGTATTTTTAGACTGAGTTTTTTTATGGTTTCATCCTTTACAAAAGAAGATGAAATTTATGAGTTAAAAAACAATAATGTAGAGTTAAGTTTAATTCATGGGTTTATACTTATTATTTTAGCATTTATTGTTAGTCCAGCCCTATCTGATTTAGCTTTGTCTTTTATTCCATATCCTAAAATGCCATTCTAATGTGGGCTTCAGTTCTTGAAATTTTTATTTCAATTGTAGTAGGGCTACTCTATTTTTATCTTGTTTATAATTCAATTCTTCAGCATTTTAAAAGGATGACTAATCCTTTAAATAATGTATTAAAAATTTTATTTACTGTAACTTTCTTTGGTTTTTTATTAAACTTAAAAGCTTTTATCACAATTGGAATAATGAATTTTGAGAATGCTTTGCACACTGATAATTTAATAAAGTTTAGTTTATATTTACCTGTACTTGCGTTATTGTCTTTTGTCTTTTCAATTTTATTGTTTCAAATAACGGTATATACAATGAAAATGATAAGAACTGAAAATGTAAAAATTGAACTGATTAAAAATAATTACCTAATCTGTGGTATTCAATCAGTTATTTTTATTGTTTTATGTTTAATCACATCAGAGCCAATTGTGTATTTTGTGGCGCAATACTTGTATAATTAATTTCTTTTAAAGAAACTTACTGTTTTTTTGACTACAATAATTATATTTTTTACAATTTTATAGCTAATTAATAAAGCGATTATTACAGCTATGACATTAAAAATAATATCAAAAAAACTACTACCCTCATCTTCTGAAGATGCATTAGATTTACCTATCGAGTTGTCTTTTTCTTGAATAAAACTATTGATGATTTCTTGTTTAGCTTTATCTTTAGAATAAAACTCTTTAAGTTTAATAATTTCTTTTTGAGCAAAAGTAGGACTTATAATAAAGTATAACTTATACAAATTTTCTTTTGTGATTGCTCTATTATTGACTTTTTGTCCTGTTAATGCTAATTTTAATTCAATATTATTTAATGAATCTTTACCGAATTTTTTACATAATAACTTAAAAAGATTTTTATTTAAATGATTCAAATCTAATTCATCTATAATATTGTTATTTGAAGAATTTAAAGTTTGTTCATTTGGACTAGTAAACATTTCTTTACCAATATCAACTAAAAAGTCCGAAAAGTCGTCAAGATTTTTTTTAAATCCTTCTGATAACTTCAATTCCTTTGATAATCGTATGAAAACTTCATCGGAATTTATTAAAATAAACCTTGTAGTTTTACTAATTTGTTTAGTGGAATTAACTGCAGCTTCATGAATAATTTCTTTTTCTGAACTTTTAAATACATTTTTAAATATTGCACCCAATTGTCCACTTAAATTAATAGGTATAAGAGACATACAAAATATAAATGAAACAAAAAATATCAATTTAAATGTAATTTTTCTTATTTTAATTTTAAAAAAAGTATTCATTAATCTTTAATCTTAAGTTTATTAATGGGTCTTATAACTTCAAAAGAGAAGAAAAATTCAAAAATTCCTCTTTCTATAATAATCCCTATTTTCTGGACAGCTAAATTAAATGTGATTTTATCAGTTGAATAAGAAAATAGAGGCGCTATAACTACAAATTATTATCCTCCTTATATAATATTAATAATTTTTCAAATTATTTTCGTCTTTATAATACGAGCTAGGGTGAAAAATTCTTCTCCAAAACTTTTTAAAATTGCTACCTTCTTGCATGAATGAGGCGCCAAATATGGTGTATACAAGGATTATTCCAAGAAAAATTGTAAAACGAAAATCTATCATCATTGTACTAATTAATACAACTCCAAAAAAAGTATAAAGTCCTAAACCTCGCAAAAAGGCAACTACTTGTACATTAGTTTGAATATTACATGAAATAATTTCGCATTTTGAAAGTTGAATTTGTAATTTTTCTGTATAGTACTTTCTCTTTTCATTAAAACTATTAAGAACAGGAAATTGTAAAAGTAACTGTTCGTCAATTTCTAAAGTTTGACTGATATTATCTATTTTTGAATCTATGTTTTTAATTTTATATTCATAAAAATTCGCTAACATTTTTTCTTCTCTCTCATTCCACATTGTAGCTTTCTTTAATTCTGAAACTAACCGCTCTATATTTAAAATTATTGGAAATCTTAAAATAAGCACTGAAATGTATAAAACAGAACAAATTACACTACCTATTGAAATAAAAAAATAATACTCAGCTTCATCCCATTCATTTTTTGATACATTATAAAATTTATTAAACTTATCAAAATCATAATAGTGTAAAATGGTCAAATATTTATGAAATTTAAAGTCTGTCATTTTAAAATATGGGTTACAAATATCTGATTCATTTATCTCCATTTTCTCAATTAAATAAATCTGATCAATAACTCTTATAATTTTACTTAAATTTTCTAAATTATTTGCATTGAGTGTGTCGGTATTAATGAAGTCTTGTTTCAATAATTCTGGTAGCATTTTTTCTTTTTCATGATTAAAGACAGTTATCAAACTGTCTTTATATTCTCTTAAATCCTGACAAATAAAATCATAATAACTTTTTGTGTTTTTTTCATACTTATTTAATTGAGTAGAGTCTATTTTTTTTACATCTAAATCCAAGACTTCATAAATACCATTTAAAGAATTTTTCTCCCCAATTTTATAAAACCATGAAAATATGGTTTGTTGCCTTTCCTTAGCCCAATTCGTTAAAAAACCATAAGATTGACCTTTACTAGAATGAGAATATTCATAATTATTTTTAAATTTATCTATTAATTTATCTATGTTTTTAGATGCAACGGGATTTAATTTATTCTGCCTAAACTTTTTTTCACCGTAAACCAGTTTGACAATAGAGTCCTTATATTTTTTGTGCTGGTTTGAAATAAAACTTCCGTTCTCAATATCCTCAGCAATCCTATTTTCCTTATTCTTGATATTATTAAAAGAGCTCACACTTTCTGGACTTGTTAACTGAACAAATGTCCCGAATGTTAAAGCACCTATGAAAACAGATTCGATTAATAATGTTTCAACTCTTATTTTGAAAATACTAGCTTTTTCCTCTAAATCGTGAATCAAACCATCATTAAGATAAAAATGACTTGTTTTTTCATCAGATTTTCCAAAAATAAAATTCTTAATCTTTTCAGTTTCTGCTAAACTTATTTTTTTTGAATCTAAGTATACGGCACAAATTTCACTACTGATAAAGGAATTTTTATATTTATAAATAATGAAAATATATATCGGTAAAGTTGAGATAACTATAAAGTTATTTATGAATTCATTCAAATTGAGAATATTGAAAAAATAAAAAGTTAATCCCCAAAAAAACAACAAATTTATAAATGAAATAAAATAAAATTTTCTTAAATCTGAAGAACTAAATACAGAAAATTCTTCATATTCGTTATCCGTATTTAATCGCATTTTTATGAAACTAACTATAGTTTCTTTTCTTCTTGAAGTACCAAACAGCGTTAAAAGTGAAATTGTAAAATTTAAAACAATAAATAGACTCCCAATAATATATGAAGATTCAATGCTTATTGATTCAGATTGATTTTTAAAATAAAACAGAGTAATTAGAAGTAACAGGAATCTAACTAAAAATTCTGGAATGAAATTTTTATTATTAATTTTAAACTCTATTGAGAGAGATTTTTTCATTTTTTATTTTGATTTTAAAAAAAATTGTAATTCAAAATTGAAAATTCATTCGTTTTTAATCGTTATTTAAGAATAATAAACAATCATTTGTGACAAAACTAATGTATTTCATCGAGTTGAACAAAATTCATTTGAACTACATTTATCACATTTTCAAAATTTGAATTTCTTCTAAGCATTCTGAATAAAACACTCAGACATGGCATTCAACTAAAAAAAGAAAAATTACGTACCTTTGAATCGTGGTAAAGATTAGATCAATTGAATTAGGAGACTTTCCTTTGTTATTGGCTCCAATGGAAGATGTAAGTGATCCTCCTTTTCGTGCATTGTGTAAAAAACATGGTGCAGACTTAATGTATACAGAATTTATTTCCTCTGAGGGATTGATTCGAGATGCAGCGAAAAGTGTTCAAAAATTGGATATTTACGAATACGAACGACCAGTTGGAATTCAAATATTCGGACACGATATTGAGAGTATGATTCAATCTACCCAAATCATCGAAAAAACGAATCCCGACATCATCGATATCAATTTTGGTTGTCCTGTTAAAAAAGTGACGTGTAAAGGTGCGGGAGCAGGAATGTTGCAAGATATTCCTAAATTAATCAAGATGACAGAAGCGATTGTGAAAGCAACAAATTTACCCGTTACTGTTAAAACACGACTCGGATGGGATGACGAAAGTAAGTTTGTCGTTTCCACGGCAGAAAAATTACAAGATGTTGGCGTTGAAGCTATTTCCATTCATGGAAGAACCCGAAAACAACTGTACAAAGGCGATGCTGATTGGACATTGATAGGTGAAGTAAAAAACAATCCCCGCATGCACATTCCCATCTTTGGAAACGGCGACATCGACTCACCTCAAAAAGCATTGGAATATAAAAACAGGTACGGTGTTGACGGAATTATGATTGGAAGAGCAAGTATTGGTTATCCGTGGATTTTTAATGAGGTAAGACACTTCATGAAAACTGGAGAACTCTTAGCTCCACCAACTATCGCTGACCGAGTAGAAGCTGCCAAACAACATTTGGAAATGAGTGTTCGATGGAAAGGAGAACTATTAGGAATCGCTGAAATGAAACGTCATTACTCGAATTACTTCAAAGGAATCAGTCATTTCAAAGAATACCGAATGAAGTTAGTTACTTCTTTCAATCTCAATGAAATCATGGACACACTGAATTACGTTCAAGAGCATTCCGAAGAATTTACTACGATCGTTTAATTTTTTTAATGTTCATTTAATCTTCGTTAGACGGAACACACAATGAATTCACTTCGTTCATTATTTGTTTGATGCGATGAGGATGAACACCAATTTTCAATACTAATTTCTCATTCATCACTAAGTCTTTCGCTAGAACGATTTCCTCCTCCAACAATGCGCGTTTCTCCTCTTCAGTAAGTGACGACATACACGTTATAGGATACAAACCTGAGGCATCAATTCTATCTTTTAATGCATTTCCATTGGGATATTCCCATCCTAACAATTCAATTCCTTTGCAGCGCGCATATGCTTTTGCATCGTCTGTAAATCGAGCATTAGTGACAATCCATCCCTGAAACTTTGAAAAATGACCCAATTGAGAACGATTGTCTAACACATCGTCGAACCGAGAATTAATGTACAGTGGAACTTTTACATCCACAGAAACACCCCCCTGGTTCTTGTACTTACATTCCATTAAATACAACAATTGATCTTTTTTCGCTTTTACATCGATTTCATGGGTAACACATTTTCCTTCTAAAATGATTCCAGTTTGTGTTTGAAAACCTTCTGCTTGAAACAAAGCAGCAATGTATTTTTCAAAAGGATATCCCGAAGGACCAAGCTCCATCATCGCACGTTTTAAATAATAACGGGAAGCATTGTGGTTATTTTGTTTTTTCAATAAACGATACGCCATACTGTACAATTTATTGGTGCTCATACCTGGAACTAATTGACTTCTTAATTCATCAATGATTAATTCGGCTTCTTCGTAAGTTGCTTTTGAACGCATTAATGAGTTGCGTAATTTTTCCATGGAAAAAGATTCTTCTTTTCCGGATGCTTTTTGAATGTTAAAGTTTTTGTGGCTCATAAAAAGTTGTAGTAATCTGGTAATTATTAAATCTAATGTTTATAAAAATATAACTTGGCACATTTCTTGAATTTAATCTTTAACTATTTAAATAAATTTCCACCTTTTTGCATTGCCAAAAAAGGTGGAGCCAAAAACGCTAGCGCTAAACAAGATTGCTAATTTTTACGGATCATTACGCGCTACAAATTGAAACTCACTTCCTCCGTTGTCAGAAGTTCAAACAGTCAATTTGCCAAACGCTCCACTCCCTCAAAATTTTCACAATCTTATTTTAAGGCGCGGTAGTTATTATCAACTAATATATCTATAGTTGGACTTCTTCGTACAACGACGGAATCACCACATTCAATCCTAACTCGTCTTGAATCTTAACACGAAATGAATTTTGTGCAGATGGTTCACCATGCACTAAAAATAATTGCTCAGGTAATTGATTCATTGCTTTTAACCACTCCATCATTCCGGCTTGATCGGCATGCGCAGATAGGCAATCAATTGTTCGTACTTCAGCTCCAATTTGAATGTATTTCCCTCTAATTTTCAATTCACGCGCACCTTCTTTCAGTGAACGACCTCGTGTACCTTCACCTTGATAACCAACTAATAAGATGGTATTCAAAGGATTCCACCCAAGTTCCTTGATGTAACTTAAAACACGCCCTCCTGTAATCATGCCACTCGCTGCGATGATAATTTTATGTTTCTCGTTATTAATCACTTTAAACGTATCCTTCATGTCTTTCACAAACGTAACGTGACGATCAATTTGATAGGCTTGTTTGGGTGTTAATTTGTGCCAATGCGAATATTTCAAGAAAATTTCTGTGGCACTTGTACCCATTGGACTGTCTAAGTACACCGGAATATCTGAAATTCTTTTTTGTTGTTTTAATTCATTGATTAAAAACATAATTTCTTGTGCTCTACCAACTGCAAAACTTGGAATAATTAAATTACCTCCGCGTTCGTACGTTGTTAAAATTACCTCTTCCAATAAATCCAATGCATCCTCATTGGGATGAAGTCGATCTCCGTAAGTACTTTCCATTACTACAATATCTCCCCCTTTCATTGGAGTTGGTGGAGGTAGTAACGCATCGTTTGAGCGACCTAAGTCTCCTGAAAAAACAATTTTTTTATCGAAGGATTTGATTTCAATACTACATGAACCTAAAATATGTCCGTTTTTAATGAATTGAAACGCTACATTCTGAGACAAATGCACCCATTCTTCATCAAAATGTGTTTCAAAACGTTCCAAACATTGTTCTACCTCTGCAATTGTGTACAAGGGCAACGCAGGTGAATGTTTGGAATACCCTTCTTCGTTAGCGTGTTTGGCTTCTTCCTCTTGAATTTTGGCACTGTCCAATAAAATTAATTCCACCAAGTCACGGGTTGGTGGTGTCATTAAAAATTTACCTGTATATCCCTGCTTCACTAAAACTGGAATGTACCCACAATGGTCCAAATGGGCATGGGTAATGACAACAGAATGAATGGATTGTACGTTTATTGGTAATTTTTCTCTGTTTTTTTCACGCAAGTTTTTAATTCCTTGAAAAAGACCGCAATCCACCAAAATATTGTGCTCGCCATTGATGAATAAATATTTTGATCCAGTGACTGTTCCTGCAGCACCTAAAAATTGTATGGAAGGCATATTGATGAGTTATAAGTTTGTTGACGAAAGTAGAGAGAACAAACCGACTAAAACCTGTTAAAAATCAGGTTTTGAAATAATTCACCTATTATTCAGCTAATCTAATACTAAATAAATGCCTCCCCTCACTTAAAGGCGCTAAACTTAGTATCCCTTCTTTTTCTGAAATATCTTTGGTTGCACGTACACTATCCGAAATTCCCAACCATGGCTCAATACAAATAAATGGAGCATTCGGCTTTGCCCACAATCCTAAGTAATTGAAATCCTCGAAATCAACTTGTAAATAAGTAGCATGATTTTTACTCCTAAGTCGAACAGAACGTGACTTCAAGGTTTTCAAAATCAATGCATCGTTTTGAAAAATTGTTGGATACAAGGATAGTTTTCGTTGTCGATCCAATAAAGGCTTTGTTGTTCTGCCAATTAATCCATCTTTCGTTACTTCCCAAGTATCAACAGTCTCCTCTTGTTCAAATTCCAAGTAATAATCTTCGTAATTTTCATTTTCATAAAAAGGACAACGAAATGCAGGATGACCTCCAACGGAATAATAAAGCGGATCTGTAGCACTATGATTTTGAATAAAATGGTGAACTTCAAGTGAATTACCAACTAATTGATAGCGGACTGTAAACTCGAACATAAAAGGATAATTTTCTAATGTTCTTTCAGAATACTTGAAAGAAAATTCAACCGCAAATTCGTTGATTTGAGTAACAATTAATTCCTCATTGTTTCTAATAAATCCATGTTTTGGTACAGTTCCTCTCTTTCCATTGAAAAAAAACTCATTGTCTTTCAAACAACCAATAATTGGAAACAAAACTGGGGCATAACTCCCCCAAATAGTTGGATCCCCATTCCACATAAATTCTGTGCCCGATTTTTTAGAACGAAAATAACACAACTCTGCTCCCTTCTTTTGAATGGAAACACTTAAATAATCATTTTGAATTGAAAAAATCATTACTCACTGGTTAAGTTAAATTTAAGATTAAATTATGACTAATTTGTTGAATAAAAAAACTAAATTTGTACTAAACTAGTCAAATAAAAAATGGAGCTAACTGAAAATCCTTAAGAGTAGGTAAAAAATTAAAACGAAAAATTATGAAAAAAATTATTATTGCTTTAATACTTTTTACAAGTATGAATTTAAAAGCTCAAGAAATTGGGGGAGGTGTTGCTATATTAAATTTGGATGGTGTTAACTTAACAGGGTTCAATTTATCAGTAAAAAAAGAGATTAAAGAAAAAGTTCGAGCGGGTGTAAATTTATCTTATTTTACGGAATCAGGAGTTACTCTAATGCCTATTTCAGGATTAATTGAATATAAATTTAACACAGATAAACTTAGCCCTTTTGCAGGGGTTGAAGCTGGAATTTATAGGACTTCATTTTCAATTTTTGGAGTTACCGCATCAACATCTAACATTGGATTTGCACCAGTTTGTGGATTCGATTATACATTAACTGACAAAATTAATGCAAATGTAACAGCTAAATATCATTATATTATGGTAGAAGGTGGTTCAATGACTGCATTAGGAGTAAATATTGGAATTGCTTACAAATTATAATTCTTAATTCTGACTAGTTAGATTAAAAGGGAGGGAGAAAACTCCCTTTTTTTATGTCTATTTATAATTTAACTAACTGAATAATATGCATCGTAATATTTTTCAATGGTGTATTATCTGTTTATTAACTGGCGCAATCATCGGTTCCGTAGGTGCTTTTTTTCTTTCAAGTCTGAATTTTGTCACGACTTTTCGTACCGATCACCATTGGATCATTTTAGGATTGCCAATTGCAGGTCTTCTAATTGGCTATTCTTATTATAAATGGGGAGGTTCAGCTTCCAAAGGGAATTTACTCTTAATTGAAAGTCTCCGTGACCCTAAAGTTTCTATACCATTTAAAATGAGTGGAATGATCCTTGTTAGTACACTACTAACACACTTATTTGGAGGTTCTGCTGGTAGAGAAGGAACAGCCGTACAAATTGGAGGCGCACTTACAGCTCAATGGAACAGGTTGAAACAATTTAGCCTTACAGAACAACGATTACTGATTTACATGGGGATAGCAGCCGGATTCTCTGCGGTATTTGGAACACCCATCGCAGGAACTATTTTTGCATTAGAGCTTGTTTTCATTCGGAATTATTCGTTCAAAGCCGTTATTCCATGTTTGCTATGTGCTTACGTTGCTTACTATACCTGTGAACTTTGGGGAATCACTCATACACATTATGCATTGGATCTTTCAGTACACTATTCATTGCGCACAATTGGTTGGATAGTAGTTGCAAGTTGCGTGTTTGGAATCACTGTTCGATTGTTTATTTACAGTACTTCTTTTTGGAAGATGCTATTTGAAAAAATCTCCTTTGCACCTCTACAACCATTTATTGGAGGTAGTTTTATTGCTGTTATCATCCTACTTACAGGCATCTACGAATACAGTGGATTAGGCATCCCAACAATCCAAAAATCTTTTCTACAAATAGCTGCTAATGAAACATTTATTATAAAACTACTTTTAACCACTTTAACAATCAGCGCTGGATTCAAAGGAGGCGAAGTGACACCCTTATTTTTTATTGGAGCTACATTGGGAAGCACACTTAGTGCATTCTTGCCAATCCCTACAGCATTGTTAGCAGGTATAGGTTTTATGGCAATTTTTGCGGGCGCAAGTAAAACACCCATCGCTTGTACAGTAATGGGGATGGAATTATTTGGAATTCAATACGGTGTATTTTTAGCAATTGGATGCTTTACAGCCTACTTTATTTCAGGAAAAAAAGGGATTTATACCTCTTAATTCGTTGATTCAATTACGCATCTTGAATGGAAGGCTCCACCAATTTTGTTAACTTATCCAATGATTCTTGCCACCCTAAATAACACATTTCAAGAGGGATTACAGAAGGAATTCCACTTTGCTCTACTTTAATTTCAGTCCCACACACTACTTTTTTGAACCATACTGATGTAACCATAGTTCCAGGTAATTCTGGATTATCAAAAACATCTGTGATCTTTAAAAATTCATTTGGAAGTATCTCAACAAACTCACCTCCAAAAGAATGACTACTTTCTGATGTGAAATTTGTAAACGTCATTGCGTAAGTACCTCCCACTTTGAAGTCCATTTGTTGAACCGTACACAAAAAACCATATGGCGGAATCCAACTTGCATAGGCAACAGGATCTGAAAATGCACGAAATAATTTTTCTGGACTTGTTTTAATGATGCGGTGCAATACTACTTTATTTTCCATAAACTTGAATTTTATCAGTGAACTTAACTTCATATTCTCCATCACATAAGTAATACTGAATTACAGAAAAATTATTCAATAATTACTTTAACTGTTTAAGTGATTGAAAACACACCAAAAAATAGCTAAAAATAGCTATTGTAAGATTTTTAATTAGATAATTATTTTGTCCCAAACTTAAAATTAAAAAAAATGCTTAAAAAACAATTCAAAAAAGTAATGGGAGGATTCGTTGTAATCGCCTTATCTGTAACTTCTTGTAAAAAAGAAGCCGTAACACCTTCAACTACATCACCAACTACTACTTCCACAGAAGTATTTGCATTTGACGTTAAATTTGGAAGTAAAAACTATTCTTGGAAAGGGACAAGTAAAGGAGATACAACAACGAAAGCCATTTGTGAAATAAACGATACAACTGCTTTAGTAGCTTTCGAAAATGAAGCTAAAAATTTTCTATTTAGCATTGCAACAAAGGATAAAAAATTTGAAAACAAAACCTTTAAAAATGGGACAAATGAAATGTATGCTCCAGAAATATTTATCATTGAAAATGGAATGACTGGCTACTTCGTTGCTAAAAATGACGACTATATCACTGTAACTTATTCAAAAATACCATCATCAAAAGGAGGTATTTTAAAGGGAACAATAAAAGGTAAAGTATCAACTTTCGATATGATGACAAACTTACCCTCTGGAAGCGTGACAATTGACGGTTCATTTAATTGTTTCAGAGTAAACTAATTAACAACTCAAGCCATAAATTAAGACCGTTACAAAAGTTATCCATCGAGACGGATTAAAAATTTTACACCACAATTTACTATTGAAAATTAAAATTTTTTGTAACGGTCTTATTCCAATGATGTTACCATTAATCCATAATTACAAAATACCTGCCATCATCGCTCTTTTCACGAGTTGAGAAGAAGAGCTGCAATCTAATTTTTGCAATAGATTTTTTCGATGAATATTAATCGTATGTTCACTCAAAAAAAGCTTTTCAGCAATTTCTTTTGTTCTTAAACCTTCTGCTATCAAATCTAAAACTTTAAATTCAGCAGGACTTACGATTTTATCAAAAACATCTGAATCTTCCAATTTTATTTGAAACTTCTCCACTTTTAAAGGGTTTTTTACATTTAAAATATAATGTTCATGCGGTGTTAATTTGGACTTTAAATCTGAAATGTCGGTAATTATATTCAAAAAATAAATTGGATCTCCTTTCTCATTGAACAAAACTGGTCGATTTTGCTGAAAACCCTCAAATGTAGAACCATCCTTTCTTTTATAGGTTAAAGTATAGTTTACCCTAAGATATTTTCTGTCGTCAATTGGTGTAGATTTAAAGTGCTTCCAAAAAAAACTAGCTCCACGCAATAATCGAACAATGTCTTTAAGTGAAACCAGTTTGTAGGTTAAACCAAAACCTTTTCCTTCAATTTCTTCATTTTTATATCCCAATAAAAGCTCTGTATTTCCCCCTACGTGTGTAAAATTAAATCTTGAATAATCAGAAATAAAATACACAAATGGACCTATTGCTTCATAGTTTTTTATATAATCATCAATTTTGAATTGCTCTTTAAACTCGTGGGCTTTTTTATCATACAATACCTTACTTCCCTCTTTGTAAAAATTAAAATAACTTGCTCTTAGTTTTTGATAGATGATTTTTTTCACTTTGTCATTAATTCATTATTTTCAAATTTATTAAATTTTGTGCATTCATAAAATTACCGTTGTGAAGGATTTTTAATCCTGAACTAAAAACTAGCCGAGCTGATGTATCTACACGAAAAATGTTCAGCAGGATTAAAAATTAGAAGTGTTCGGAACCTTAATCAAGTATGAAATTTTGTAATATCATTAGTTTTTGAACTTGTTTTTAACACATTGATTGTTAATTATTTAAATATTAAATACGCTTGATTTTTACTTTTGTTTTCACTATCTTTATTTATGAAATTTAAAGATATATTAAGCTATATTTCTGATGAAGAATTAGATTTTCTTAGCGCTGAAACAGGTGTTAATCATCAAGTAAAAAAATTGAAAGGATCAGTCATTTTTAAGTTGATTCTTTATTCTCTTCTAGAACACGGTAAACCTTCTTTACGAGTAATGGAACAAATTTTTCATTCTTCATCTTTTCGTTTTTATACAAATACGGACAATATCACCACAAAGTACAATTCATTGAGTGATCGGTTAAGTTCTATAAAATCAGATTACTTTCAAGGAATTTTTCAATTACTTTTTGACAAGTTCAATATTGAATTAGGAGAGCAAAATGCCTTACAAAAGTATGATTCAACGATGATTGCCATATCTTCTAAATTGGTTGATTGGGGTATGAAAGTAGGGAGTAAAACCAATAAAAATCAATTGAAAGTAACGGTTGGTTTACATGGTTCATTGCCTTCTGATTTTAAAATATTTACTGAAAACAAACACAATTGTGAAGACTTAACTATTCCGGAAGTAATCCTCGATTATAGACACAATACATCTAGCGTTGTTACATTTGATCGAGGAGTTCAAAAGCGAACTACTTTTGTAAAATTTGATGAACAAGATATTCTTTTTGTCACAAGGATAAAAATAGATGCTACTCATCATATTATAAGAAATATTCCTATTCCAGATAAACAAACCGATAGCTTGATTATTGAGGAAGATTTAGAAGTCAATTTTAATGATAGCGTAACAAGAAAAAGACTTTCAACTTCATTTCGATTAATCAAAGCAGTCATAAAGCAAACAAATGAGAAAATCTATTTTGTTTCAAATAATTTTGAATTAGAAGCAAGTGAAATAGCTAATCTATACAGACAAAGATGGGAAATAGAAGTATTCTTTAGATTTATAAAACAACAATTAAATTTTAGCCAACTTGTAAATAGAAATCTTAACGGAGTTAAAGTCATGATTTATATGACTTTAATTTTAGCAAGTATGATAATTATTTACAAAAAGAAAAATGGACTCAAAGGATTTAAAATTGTAAAAATGAAAATCGTACAAGAACTCCAAAATGAACTTATTAAAGAAATTGTGCAATTGTCAGGGGGTGATATTTCCAAAATAAGCCATATTTTAGATGATTAGAAGGTTCCGAACACTTCTAATTAAAAATCCAGTGGAGCTGATAGTAAATCAAAAGTAAAAACCAGCTGAGCTGATGATCGATTAATTTGTCATTTTAAAAGCAAAAATAAATCAGAAACTTATATCACACTTTAACTTATCGCAAATTATAGCGCTTAAAATACCATCAAACGTTTTTTATACTAAATTTAAAGTTCAATTGTTAATTAACATCTAACATAAAAATGTACTTTCTAACAATTATAGACAACTAACAACTTGAAATACTTCTAGATGAATTTTATCGATATATTAATTTTAGTTCCACTGTTACTAGCTGCATGGAAAGGGTTTAAAAGGGGATTCATTATTGAAATTTTTATTGTACTTGCTTTATTGGTAGGTATTTACTGTGGAATCCATTTTTCTGACTATACTTCAGATTTAATTAAAGACAAATTGAGTGTATCTTCTATCTATCTTCCGATCATCTCATTTGCACTTACCTTTATTGTTATTGCTGTTGGTATTTATTTTACAGGTAAGATGCTGGAAAAAGTGATTAAAATTGCGCAATTAAGTCTCTTAAATAAACTGGGAGGTGTGTTTTTTTCTGTTGTTAAAACCTTGTATTTTATGAGTACGTTGTTCTTGTTAATTGCATCTGTACAAGAAAAAACAGAATTAATTCCAACAGATACACTCAATGAATCCTTGTTATACGCACCAGTATCAAAATTATCTTTAGCAACAATTCCGTACTTAAAGGAAAGCAAACTATTTATTACAGAAAATTTCAAATCCACCTCTTACTCAGAAAAAGAAGTCATTCGAGCGAAAGAAATCGCGGATAGTCTTGGTATTAAAACTACTGATTCCTTAGAATTACGTCGTATTTACTTCAATTATGAAAAAAATTAAGCCTACATATATCCTACTGCTTTTGATGTTTGTATCTACAAACATTTTTAGTCAATCGTTGATAGGTGCACAAAATTCAAATTTCACATCATTTGGAATTGATTTAGAAAAATTCGGTCCCTATCTTGGACTTCAACGAGGAAAGTTTTCAAGTTTAGAATTCGGAGTGGAATACCAAATGAAAGAATTAGCACTTTTTAAACCCGAAACACAAGCTGTGCATGCAGGTGTAAATTATGATTTATCCAATAATGTTCTCGGATACGAAGCTGGTTATTGGTTCAAAAAAGGTCGGATGAACTTGTCGTACGGAGCCAATCTAATCTTTAGAACAGATTACACCACTAACGCTTTAGGAATTAGTCCTGTTGTAGGTTTCAAATTAGCCCAATTTCACTTACAAACTGGCTATAATTATTTACCATCAGCTCCAAGTTCGATGTTGGTAAATCGTTTTTTTATATCACTCCGTTTTGTGTTTATCCAAAAATGGAAGTTTTCTCTCGATAATTAACTTAAAAATTAATTACTATGATCGTTTTTAAATTTGGTGGTGCTTCAGTAAAGGATGCAAAAGCTGTTAAAAATGTAGCCAATGTGCTCTCCATGTTTCCAAATGAGAAAATTGTTGTTGTTGTATCCGCAATGGGAAAGACAACCAATTTACTGGAGGAAGTAGTGAATGCTTTGTGGTCAAAAGACATTGCTGGTTTCAACTATTATGTGAACGAAGCACTTAAATACCACTTAGGTATTGTTGATCAGCTCTTTTCCGAGCCACATAAGGCAGTAATGAATTTTTTAGAAGCTACATTTAACAACTTACTTGATAAAAGTAAAACACCGCTTTCTTCAAATTATGATTTTGAATACGATCAAATTGTTTCGTTGGGAGAGGTGATTAGTACTTATATTGTTGAAGCATACCTTGTAGATCAAACGTTTGAAGCAGCGTGGTTGGATGCACGAAAACTAATTATTACGGATTCAACCTACAGAAACGGAACAGTTAATTGGGAATTGACCCTACAAGCAATTTCTGAAACAGTACCCGCATTATTTAAAACTTCAAAAATATTAATTACACAAGGATTTATTGGAGGATCCAACGAGAAAGCTACTGTTACTCTAGGACGAGAAGGATCCGATTACACTGCAGCTATCTTTGCCTATTGCTTGGATGCACAATCGGTGACTATTTGGAAAGATGTGCCTGGAATGTTAAATGCAGATCCAAAATGGTTCGATAACACTGTGAAATTAAACCAAATTTCATTTCAAGAAGCGATTGAATTGGCCTATTATGGTGCTACTGTCATTCATCCAAAAACAATCAAACCACTTCAAAATAAATCCATTCCACTTTATGTGAAATCGTTTGTTGATCCTTCTTTGGAAGGAACTATTATTTCGCAATCTACGGAATTTGATACGCTGGTGCCTTCCTTTATTTTTAAAATGAACCAGGTGATGTTTGAAGTTACACCAAAAGATTTCTCCTTTATTGTAGAAGAAAATCTACGTCAAATTTTCGATTGTATCTCTTCAAATGGTGTTCAAATCAATATGATGCAAAATTCGGCGATTAGCTTTGATTTTGTCGTTGATGCCAAACCGATTATTTTAGATCAACTCGCTGCTGAATTAGCATTGAATTACGATGTAACAATTGTAAAAGAGTTAGAACTTGTTACAATTCGTCATTATGATTCTGCTACTATTGAACGCGTTACTTTGGATAAACATATTCTACTAACGCAAAAATCCGAACAAACTGCTCGGATTTTAATGCGCAATAAAGAATAATTTTCTATCGATATTCTTTTTGAAAAAATCCCCTTTTTCGATGACATCATCTTAAAAGGGGATTTTTATTTATTCTTCGTCTCCAATTAATAATTCATTCACATCAGTTTTAGTCAATGAGTCTTTGATTTTAGCTTCCAATTCTTCCATCAATTCAGGATTATCACCAATCAAATTTTTAACTGCATCTCTACCTTGACCTAATTTTGTTTCTCCGTAAGAGAACCAAGAACCGCTCTTTTTAATGATGTTCAAATCAACACCCAAATCGATGATCTCTCCAACTTTGGAAATTCCTTCACCGTACATGATGTCAAATTCTGCTTTTCTAAACGGTGGCGCTACTTTGTTTTTAATTACTTTCACTTTCACACGGTTTCCAATTACCTCTTCACCGTCTTTTAGTTGGGTTGCTTTACGAATGTCTATTCGAACTGACGCGTAAAACTTCAATGCGTTACCTCCAGTTGTAGTTTCAGGATTTCCAAACATTACACCAATTTTATCACGTAACTGATTAATGAAAATACAACATGTTTTCGCTTTTGAAATCGAACCTGTTAATTTTCTTAACGCTTTCGACATCAAACGTGCTTGTAATCCCATTTGTGAGTCACCCATTTCACCTTCAATCTCTGCTTTCGGTGTCAATGCAGCTACAGAGTCAATTACAATTAAATCGATCGCTCCTGAACGAATCAAGTTATCTGCAATTTCCAATGCTTGCTCTCCATTGTCTGGTTGAGAAACCAATAAATTTTGAACATCTACCCCTAATTTTTTAGCGTAAAATTGATCGAATGCGTGCTCTGCATCAATGAATGCTGCAATTCCTCCATTCTTCTGACATTCTGCAATCGCATGAATGGCCAATGTAGTTTTTCCTGAAGATTCTGGTCCGTAAATTTCGATAATTCTTCCTTTTGGAAAACCGTTTACTCCCAATGCTAAATCCAAGGTAATCGATCCTGTTGGGATCACTTCTACCTCTTCAATCGGCGCATCTCCCAATTTCATTACACTTCCTTTTCCGTAAGTTTTATCTAACTTATCCATTGTAAGTTGCAACGCTTTTAATTTCTCTATGTTTACTTCTTTTGCCATGATTTCTCGTTGTTTAATTTTTTATACTACAAAGGTACATTGGTAAGTACGTAAAATTTTTACGTTCTACTTATTAATTTTATAAATTTCTAAAATTTCTTCTGCGTGCTCTTTCACCTTTGGTTTTTCAATGATTCCGATTATTTTGTTTTCGGTATTGATCACAAACGTCGTACGGTGAATGCCATCGTACACCTTGCCCATAAATTTCTTCGTACCCCAAACTCCAAAAGCATCGATCATTTTTCGATCTGTGTCTGCTAACAACGTAAATGGCAACTCGTGTTTTTCAATGAACTTGGTATGCATTACTTCTGTGTCCATACTTACTCCAAACACTTCGATTCCTTCTTGCGTCAATTCAGCATAGTTGTCTCTTAAGTTACACGCCTGCGTGGTACAACCAGGAGTTAAATCTTTAGGATAAAAATAGATGACGTAATTTTTACCTTGTAATTGTGCCGAACTTACTATTGTTCCGTGTTGGTCTTTCACCTCAAATGTTGGGGCTACATCGTTTATCTTTAAATGTGTCATTGCCGAAATTTTAAACATTATTGATTAATAACTAGTCAAAGTTAGTTTTATTTTTTATTTATCCAACAATTTTTTGTGAATTTTTGTTTTTAGTAGTTGTAAAAAAGGAAAGGCTGCCATTTTGGGCAACCTCTTCTATCAACTTTAAAATTACAATACAAAAAAACAAATTGAATGAATAAAAACTCCTGATTAAATCATGAGAATTCATTTTAATCACACAAACATTTTACTCATCATCATTCATTGGAAAAGTTATTGTGCATTTTTGATCATAAAAAGTAAACTCACAACCATAATCTTTGCAATATTTTTCGACTAAATAAGGGGTTGCGTTCGTTATCTCTAATTCCACGCCAATCAATCCTGGACAACAACCTACCCACTCTTCAAAATCATTTACTCCGTAAGAGGTAATTACCCCGCCTAAAAATGAAATTGATTTAATAAACTTCCATGACCTCAAGTATGGCCTGTATTTAGATTTACTACTTAAGACTTTAATCTTTAATAATTCTTCAACTAAATCTCCTTTGTAAGTTGTAATCTGATTCAACAATTTGACTGTTTTTAATTGATAATCAGTATTATTTTGACTTATCGCCAAAGAATTAAAAATTAAGATTAGAAATAAAATTTGAAGTGTTTATATCATGAGAAAATAATAAAATGTTTGCATAAAGAATAGAAGTGTTTATATCGTCTTCCTTTCATATCAAATAAAAAAAAAATTTGCGCAATAAATATAACTGAACGTCACCAATTACTCCTTTATTAATCTGACAGATCCAAATAGTATGTATTTTTTTGCATCAGTTTCTTCAAATAAACCACCCTCAGGAGATTCTTCTGTTATGGGTTGAAGCATCAACAATCCATTATCACTTGTTAAATAACAAGCTGATTCTCCCTCAAAAGAAAATAAATAACTTTTACCACCAATTTCAATTAACTTTTTATGAACATTAAGATCACTCCAAATTAAATAGCCTGGAAGTGCATTAAATCCTGAAATATTATTTCCTAAATTAATACTGTCTGTTGAAAAAGGAAACTTAATGTTTTTCATGTAATTTTCAAGACCATATAAATTGATATTTTCATACTCTATCTTTTTAATTTGAGATAAAAGATTGATATTTAATATGTTTTTTGTGAAAATATTATTCCCTTCTGCTTTTAACTTATTAAATGCTTCTTTTCCTCCTCCTAAATAATTTATTAGAATATTAAAATCATTATTTGAAGGAATTTTCCAACCTTTTTCTGCTAATCCTCTTGGATCACTTAAAGCAAAATGATTATATAACTTCCCGTATTTATTTCCGTTTTCAGAGTTAAAATCTAAATAGCAATAAGCAGGGATCTTGTTTTTTATTGAATTTTCTAATTCTTGATAAGAATTAACTTGTAAGATTATATCTCCATTTTGAAATCGATCAACATTTAAATTTTCTGCTGCCCATTCTTGGTTTCCAATCGTAATAACAAAATTATTATAGTAAAACTCTCCCTCCTGTTTGCTTCCATTGGTAAGAAGATACTTTCCTTTACCATGTCTTAAATTTCTTTTCCAATAACCTTCATAAACAGACCCATTTGAATATTTCATTATTCCGAAACCGTTAATAAAAAAACTTAAATAATCATCTTTGGTAATTTCTCCAGACCATTCACCTTGATATTTCCCGAATCCTGGAAAGTCAACTTGACCTTTATCAAAAGGCAAACCATCTTTCCATGTTCCATTCCAAATAGTTCCATTTTTAAAAATAAAAATACCTTGACCATTAATGTCGTTATTGCTCCATTCTCCTTTATAAACACTACCATCAGTATATTTAAATGTTCCAAAACCATTTTTTTTACCATCTTTAATATTTCCCTCAAAAATATTCCCATCTAAATATCTCAATACACCCTCGCCTAAAATTTGATTTTCATTAATTTCTCCTAGCCATTCACTTCCATTTGATAAAAACATTCTACCTTTTCCGGTAAATACTTCATTTTTCCATAATCCTGACATTACAAAACCATCTTTAAAAGTGATCTTTCCTTCGTTATCAAAAGCCCCATTTAAAAAATTTCCCTCATAAGTATTAAATCTATTTTCAGTATTTGTGTTCTTTTGAAATAATTCAAGATTTTTCAAAAAAAAATACTTACCAGCGCCATTAAACTTATCATCTGAAAAATTACCTTCATAAATTTCGTTATCTAAATTTCGTAAAGTACCATATCCATTTTTTTTGTTATCAAACCAAGAGCCTTCATAAGTTAAAATAATTGACTCTAATGTTACATTTTCATTTGACTTTTCTCTTGTTATATAATCAATCTTACCTTGACCATTGAACTTACCTCGATCAAAAAATCCAACATAAGTTATACTATCATTAAATAAAATTCCTTGACCAGAAAAAACACCATCCTTCCAATCTCCATTATAATCTAAATCAGTAGCACTGAATCTACCTTTACCATAAGGAATCTTAAGCTTATCTCCATTGATTTTTGTCTTTATAAAACTTCCTTTGTACATACCATTGTATGTTATGTTATTAAAATTTAACTGAAATGAAAATTCTCCACCTTCTTTAATTTTAACTTCAACTTCTTGAGAATGTATTTGGAAAATAACAAATAACAAATAAAAAGCACTCAATAAAATTTTCATATTATTAATAATTAAATGATTTACTCAAAACTGGACATATTTTAGCGCATTTTCTTGAACAAGAATATTGACCAATTGCTACACCTAATAAATCTTGTCCTTGCTCGTAAAAATACCAACGACCTGCCTCATTGTAATAAAAAAACCCTTTACCCATTGGATAAGGTCTTGAACAACAGTAACAATTTTCCGTTAGATTTACTTGTTTACGATTTCCGCTTTTTTTCACTTGTGAAAAGGAAGTGAAAAAGATAAAAAAACTAACAATTAAAATAAATGTTTTCATAATTAAAACAATTAAATGAATAAATAAAAGTAATTTAACCGCCCTACTCTCTCAGCTTTTCGGGTTCCGCTCTATTTTTCAAAGAAAGATCATCACAACGAAATATATTTGCAGTAAAAAATTCGTGTAATTTTTCTTTGATTACTACTTAGTAGAATAACTCAGAGAAATGTCCCAAAGTCATCAAAATTCGTTCTGTTTTTTAGGATTTTGCCACTTCAAATCAATTTTTCCCTCTTCTGTGAAATAATAGGTTTGTTGTTTTCGGCAATAGGCAATAGGTGCCTTAAACTCTTTCTTTAGCACCGAAACATAGTAATACACCAAACGTTCACTAATGCCTAAACGCTCAGCAACCACAGCTGGTGATCCTGTTGTTCCTTCCTTAATCAATTCAATGAAATCTTGAAATTTAACAATGTTCATTTTTCTCAACTTTACACCATTCCCAAACTAAAAAACCTTCGTCTGTAAAATGGTAACTTTTTTTATACCGATTGTACTCAATAGGCGCATTAAAAGAAGTCTTTAACAGCTGTACATAATTGTGAATCATTCGATTACTTACAGCTAATTTGGCTGCCACTTCCTTAGGTGAGCCTGTGCGTTGTTTTTCAACTAATAGAATAAATTGCTTAATTTTTAGGATGTTCATTCGCTCACTTTTCTATACAGTAGAATAACTCTTAATAATGTCCCGTTTAATAGAGTACAAAAGAATAGAAGTCGAACGAAATATACTTTCAGTTTTTAAAAGGTTGTAATTATTTATTATTCAGGAGTATTTTAACTAATTTTGAACCGGTATGACAATCGACTATTATTGGGAAAAATACGTGGATGGCGACAATCAAGCACTGTCAGAGCTATACCGTCCCTTATTCAGAAAATTATTTTTTGTTGCATTTAAATTTACTAGAGACGATTCGGAAGCTTCAGACATCGTTCAAGACTTATTTACCTATTTATTACAAACTTCTTTAGAAGAACGAAAAACAAAATGGAAAGCAATTGTAAACATTGATGCCTTTCTTTGTACCTTAGTGAAATGCAAATCAATGGATTATCTAAAAATAGAAAATAATCGAAAAAAAATACGCGCAACACAATTTGGAACTGAAGCAACAACAAATGATAGTTCTCAAGAATTAAACGAAGAACTCTATCATGTAATTCAACAACTACCTTTAAAAGAACAAGAATTGATCCGATTACATCTTTCGGGATATAAAAACGATGAAATTGCAAGTATGCACCAACAAAGTGAAAAAAGTGTCCGCAACAGGTTGAGCGAGTCAAGAAATAAATTACGCATTTTATGGAAAAAAAACTACCTATGGATAGTGCTTCTGAGTTGGATCAATTGATTGATTTGTTGGATCAACCAAAAGCATTACAACTGCGAATGAATGCACTCAGAAATTCTACTACACCTCTGACAGATGAAGTAGAGGGATTCATGGCGTATTATGATGCCTATCAAGGAGACACCGTGCGCATAAAAGAAAAATTAGCCCTACAAGAGAAAAAGATACTTCAACCGATTACTACCTCATCTACCCACTGGCTCTTAAATAAATGGGCAGCAGCGATTGCGCTTATTCTAGCGGGAGGAATTACTTACATGTTGCTGAATAAGACTTCTACAAAACAAGACCTTCAACCCTACGAAGAAATTGGACTACCAAACTACATGGGACCATCAACGGCTACCTCAATCGATTGGAAAGTAGTCATGGTTGACTTTAAAACGCACCAATTCAATAAAATAATCGCACTAAATAATTCTACTAACAACGATACGTTGACTTATTTTCAAGGGGTTTCGGCGTTTCAACTTAAACAATTTACTGAAAGTGAGCAATTGTTCAACAAACTAACGCCAAAAAGTAGCTATTACAACAAATCCTTGTATTTCAAATCCTTGTGTTATTATGAACAGAATGATTTAAAGCAAGCAAAAAGATTACTACAAGAAATAAAATTAGAAAAAAATGACCCTTCGTTTAATGAAAAGGTAAAGGTATTAAAGCACCTAAAATAAATTCGTCCAATGAATTTGAAGTTTATAATGGGATTTACTATCTTTAATAAAAAAATAAAATGAGTACTCTATTAATAAATTCCGATGCTTCTAACACTAAATTATTGCTCGAATTAGCAAAAAAACTTGGAGCAAATGTAATAGCTATTGAAGATGAACAGTACGAAGACCTACTTCTAGGCAAGGAAATGGATAAAGTAAAAACAAATGAATTAATGTCAAAAGATGAAATATTAAAAAAAATAAATTCAAAATGAATATTGAATTTGATAAATCGTTTTATAAATCTCTTGATAAAATTAATGATAAAACGATTTTAAAAAAACTACCTAAGATTTTCGAAGCAATAGAACAAGCTGAAAAAATAAAAGATATCTCTAACATAAAGAAAATTAGTGGTTATTCGAATTACTACAGAGTAAAATCAGGAAATTATCGTATTGGAATTGAACTTTTTCATGAAAATACAATTCGATTTATAATTATATCACATAGAAAAGATATCTACAATAAATTCCCAAAATAATATTAATAAGACAGTTACAAAAGTTTTTAATCAAATAAAACAAAAAATTCATTTCATTTTGAATTGGAAATTTTGCAACTTTCTTATTCTTTGTCAATATTAAAAAAGTTCATTATTCCATTAAAACTTCACCCTCCTACTTGATATCGCAAAAAAAGGTCCCCAATACATTGGAGAAGCATAAGCATTTTTATTCTTTTGTATAAATTGACGTTTTGCCAAAGTAAGCGCTTCAGCAACAGGAATTCCTTGATTTAAGTTGGTATAAAAATTAGTATAAATCATACGAGAAACGTAGTCATCTACGCGATCATTATTGGCGATAACTGCATTTGCCCCTTTATTCATCAATTCTAAATAAACCCCTCGATCGAATTCAATCGCATAACTTACCCGTACTCCACTGTAACAATTGCTTAATATCGTAAGGTCTCTTTGAACTTGGTGGGTACAATTTAAATTCGAAAATTTTACGGTATCTTTCTTCCCGTAACTGATGAATTGATTGTCGTACTTTGTAAAAGTATTGCTTAATTCACCATGACCTACCACGTGCAAAATTCCTTTCGAATGGGTGTTTTTAGAAAAATTAGCATGGGTAAATAATTTATTAAAACGCGCATTAAAATAGGTTGAAGGATCAAATGATTGCATAAAGGGTAACCGTTGTTCCGAGGAAGTTTTTAAACACAAATAATCTAATTTACGTGTACCCTTATGAATTGACTGAAAAAACTTACGCACATCGTACACTTTGGTAAATTGAATTTTATTCAATAAATAAGGCAAATCGGAGTAAGTCGTTCCTTTGTTTCTCTGGATCATCAACTCATAAGGAGTGTCGTCATCGTGCAATAAAAAAATTCGTCGAATGTTTGGTTGTCGCTTAAGAATTGGTAATAATTGTTGACAATAAGCGTTAAATGCCCATTTTTTATACTGCTCGAACGTAAGGGTACTCCAATTAACGAGTGCATTTGAGGATGATTTTTTCGGCACTTTAATAAATCTAACTAATTTATTAGTAACTACTATTTTATGGGAATAAAAGAGGGTATTCTTAGGATAATCCATTAGAATTGCATCACCGTTATTCAATTGCTTCATGATGGATTCAACATTCAAAAAAGGGGGTTTTGTATTTTGAATCAAAATTTTCTTTCTTAATTCAGGGCAAATTTTAAAAACACGATTCCGTTCACTGTTAGATAATTGAGAAAATTCATGTTGTGCAGATAAAAGTTTAAATTTTCGGTCCGCATTTTCATGAGACTTAAACAAGGTAAAATGATTTTTTTCAGAAATTAAATAAGAAATAGACCGAAGTGCATCTTTGGTATCATGGGAATGTAAATACTTACGTGAATAATAACTAAATAATTGATTATACGGTGAAATAAAATAAGTATCATACGTGTATCTTCCTGAATTACTTATAAATGCAACCCAATTAGGTAAAATTTTTATGAGACGATTGATGGCATTTTGATTTTTTACAGGATCGTAAGGAAGATTAAAATCATTCCCTCTCTGGTAGGTTAGCGCATTCAAGTAGATACGAGGGGCAGTCATGCTTTGATGCTTGACAGAAAAAAAATTTTTATGCAAGGTATCGAAAAAACGTTCAGCTTTGTAGGGGTTTCCGATACACATGTAAGCCATAGCAAGTAATGCATAATTATTAACGGCTTCAATGCGATTGGCTTTATTTAACAATGAATTGGCTTTATAATACGAACGGATCGCTTTGTAAAAACAATACCACCCCAATTTTGTAATTTTATAAGGGGATTGTTTTGTTGGAATGTGATACCCCGAAATCATATCCAAATGCCGATTTCCGTATCCCCTATATGCCAATGCAAGGTCTGAAGCATGCCTATAAGGGTAACGTTTTGCCAAAGCGAATGAGGAGTCGAAGTAGGCCATCATTTGTGCTTTGGATTGAGGCATTCCATAAGCTGTTAACTTTTCCTTTGGATAGTTGACGTACAAAAAACTCAACCCATACATGCGAAAGAAAAACGGTAAATTTATTTTATGTCTATCGTGGTAATTTGTATCAAAAATCTTTTTTGCTTCTGACGCATAATACAATACACTATCGTTCCAAGTTAAGAAGTTAAAGAAATAAACACGTTCCATAAAGTATTCGGCTTTGTAAATCGGATTGGTATGCTTTACCAATTCGTATGCTTTCCGGTTGTACTCATCGTAATGCACATGATCCAATTCTTTGAGGTAACAATCGGCAATCAATTTTAAAATTTGATGACGTTGTAAAACAGTAAAAGCTGGATTTTTCAGTTCTTTTTTCAAAATATAACACGCTGTATTAACAGCGCCTTTCTCCATTAATTCATCTGCAAACTCAACATTTTTAGAACAATACTTAATAGAAGCATTTGCGTGATTAATTTGTACGTACCAGAAAAGGCAAAAGATAAAACTGATCCTAAATAATGTTTTGTTCATTCGTACAAATTGCAAAAAAGATCAAAAATAAGTAAAAGATTAATCAGTTTGATAATCAAACCATTAGTAATACTAAAACAATCAATCTTTTATAGTAAATCTAAAGTGATGAATTATAAAGAAAGGAAAAGTTTAACGTATAAATGAAATTTAATAAAAAAAGAGATTAGTTTCATTTGTAGATTAAATAATTACTTAAATTTGGTTAAGTATAATTTATACATTAAATATGGGCCAGACATATATTCCAAGAAATGAATACATTCAACGTATCCAACCCTTTATAGGTAAAAACATTATTAAAGTATTGGTTGGACAGAGGCGTGTAGGTAAAAGTTATCTACTTATCCAGCTAATGGATGAAGTTAAAAAAATAGATCCAGACGTTCATTGTATGTTTATCAATAAAGAATCGTTAGAGTTTGACGCGATAAAAGACTACAAAGATGTGTTGGAATACGTAAATCAACACAAGAAATCGGGAGGTAAAAATGCCTTATTCATTGATGAAATTCAAGATATTATAGAATTTGAAAAAGCCTTGAGACATTTTGGATTGGAACAAAATTTCGATATTTACTGCACTGGAAGTAATGCCAATTTACTTTCTGGAGAATTAGCCACTTTCTTAAGCGGAAGGTATATTGAATTCAATGTATATAGTCTTTCGTATCTAGAATTTTTAGATTTCCATCAATTAGAAAACAATTCGGAAAGCTTAAAATCTTTTCTAACGTATGGAGGCATGCCTTTTTTAAAAAACTTAGTAAAAGAAGATCACGTTTTTACAGAATATTTAAAAAATATCTACGCCACTATTTTATATAAAGACATTATTTCGCGTTTTCAAATTAGAAATACCCAGTTTTTAGAAAATTTGGTTCACTTTTTATCTAATAATATCGGAAATGTAATATCAGCCAACAAGATATGTGATTATTTAAAATCTCAAAAATTAAAAATATCACCGCAATTAGTAATTAATTATCTAAATTATCTATCGCAAGCATTTTTAATTTTCCAAGTAAAAAGAAATGACATCTTAGGAAAAAAGATTTTTGAAATTCATGAAAAATACTATTTTGAAGATTGGGGAATTGTCAATGCTATGCTTGGTTTTCAGAATATGGATATCGGTAAAATTATAGAAAATGTAGTATTTATGCACCTTAAAATTCAAGGGTACAAAATCCATATTGGCGTTATAGGGAATAAAGAAATAGATTTTGTAGTAGAAAAAAATGGTGCTAAATTATATCTACAAGTTTGTTATTTATTGAGCGATGAAAAGGTAAAACAACGGGAATTTGGGAATCTGATGCTCATTGGTGATAATTATCCAAAATATGTAATTTCACTTGATGAATTTGCCCCCGCCGATTTAAACGGTATCAAACATATTCATCTTAGAGAACTATTGAGCAGGGAATGTTTAGTGTAAAAAATC
>Ga0247722_10000254_pt1 | contig 34827 bp, 31 predicted proteins | sample MSEWelMarce3H_FC_FD_189094 | JGI IMG/M metagenome (GOLD analysis project Ga0247722, IMG submission 189094) | Subsurface sediment microbial communities from gas well in West Virginia, United States - MSEEL Well Study Marcellus 3H_FC | ecosystem: Environmental > Terrestrial > Deep subsurface >... | reverse complement strand
AAAATCGCATGCACGGTTTGATGAGGGAGGGCAGGTGAAAACCTGCTCTCTACTCTACCAAAATTAAATCCTACTATGCTTAATGCTCTTAGAGCCAAAGAAAGCGGATTTAACTTTACTCTGACCCCAGTTATTTAAATTGATTGTTTAATGTCAAATGTAAGACCTGACCCCATAGGTTCAAATGTAAGACCTGACCCCATAGGTTCAGTTATTCCCTCTGACCCCAGTTATTCCACCACCTGAAACCACTAACCCGAAAAATCATCCCATCGAATTGGGTTGGGGGGAGGCTTGCTGGTGATGACTTGATTGATTAAAAATTAAGCAGGATGGGTGTGTGGGGGTGTTTGTGAAATATTAGGGTTAGCTAATCCACGTCGCACTTATTTTTTAATTAGTTTTGCTTATCCTTATAATATTCGATCCATTTTTCTTGTAAAATTCGAGTGCAAACCCCTAGGTTTATTACAGACATAAAATAATCCCCACTAGAACCATACGGATTACCAAGAAATTCAAATTCTCCTTGTCCTAGAAATGAGTTATTTTTTGTATTAATCCATTCATACGATTGTGCAAAAAGAATAGACTCCACTTCAAGAGCAGCATTTTTTCCATAGAAATTAACAAACTCCTCTTTTCCTTTTCTCTTGTAGTCACATATCCAATCAGTTAATTGCCATAATTTAGCACCGTATTTGCAGTTCATATAATCTACCACCGCACCTAAAATAGGTATTGGGTAACAGCCAATACCTATTCGAAGCATGTAATACTCTTCTCCGCACTTTACGCAAAAATGATTAAGAGCTCCATTTAAAGAGTGATGGTCTGTGGTTACTACTGTCACACCCTCCGCAGTAATATTCGTACCAAATGCATGCGTATCATAATCGATTGGTCCATCCTTAGGATATATCACTACATCATCAGTCCCAAATGTTACTAGTGTAAAGCCAGAATTTGTTTTATTAATTTTTGACTTACATCCTAATACAGAATTAAGTGAATTATATACAGGGGAAAATAAGTCATCCTCCTCTGGCGGGCGTATTTTATGAACAAAACTATAGCTATGCCCATTAAAAAGCCCACTATTATTTGTAATAAAATATTGACTTTCTGTGCTCATCCTCCTGATTTTTTCAAACTGATCTTTTTGGATATTCGAAAGTATATTTTTAGAATAATCAAAAAGCTCCTTCGTAGCCTTCTTAACAAATAATTCTAAAAACTTATCTAATTTATACATAATCAAACCCCTTAAATTAAATCAATACACCATAACACAGCACCAATAAACAAAAAAACAACCTCTTTAAAAAAACCAACCAAAAAATTAAACATTTAAAATAAAAAACAACCTGATTATGTCTCTTGTTCAGCCACGCATCCACAAGTGCATGATTTGGCTTGAGTAAGGTGCGCGTGAAATAAGGGCGCTCAACGTCAAAAACAATTAAATCATCCGAAGTTAGCAATGTCGTACAGGTCACTAAATCAAGGGTTACGGAGCAATAGACATAATCAGGAAAAAAAAACACAACAGAACAAATAAATTAACACTCAACATTGTGATTTTTCGATAAAAAATTTCAATTTAAAAAAATAAAATTAGGTCAGCCAATTTAATATATTTTTGCTAAAACTCTATCAAAGCCCAATTGCCTTAAAACAAATTTAATGGTCACTTACCTTTGATTAACACTAAGTGCCCCCCAACAACGCCTGATACTTCGTTAAACTTTGATCAATCTTGTCCAGCGCGAAGTGGGCGGCTTCGCCTTCTATGGCTCAGGCGACTGCGGCGACGCTGCCCATTAACAAATTGGTAATCAATACGCCCAGCGCGTCTTTGGCAGCGCCCTTGATATTTAGCTGGGCGAATTTCTTGGCCATGTTTTTCAACAGCACGCTTTTGCTGGCACCGTCAAAGTAGTTGGCGGCCGATTGCGCTACCAGACCACCGGCTTGGGTAATCATCATCTTGGGGGCAACCGCCACCTGATTGGCAGCGTAGGCGGCGGGTTCACTATTGGTAAACTGTACCGCTTGTACCACCTGATTATTGAGCGCATCAGTGGAGGGCGTGGCCGAGGGCGTTGCCAGATGAACACTTAAAGTACGCAAGGGATTGGCCACCACCTTGACATTGGTTTGGGTGACGGCGTCGGTGATCTGACTATTGACTGCGGTGTTATCTGTCATGGGTTTTCCTGAAATAAGCGGGGTTAATCAAAGCCGAATCATGCGGTGCTGCTTTTGTTACGAACGGCAGCGGCTTATGGTTGTGAATATTCTTTACAGCAAATGACTGCGTATTTTTTTGCGTAATAGCTCTACCCGCTTGCAGGCCAGCGGCTCGTTAATGCCTAGGTTGGCGGCAATTTGCGGGTAGGGCAGCTCTTGTTCAAATTTGAGATTGAACAGGATTTGTTGCTCCGGGGTGAAGCAGCATCAGGATGTGATTCATATGGGCCAGCTGCTGTTTTTGCGCCAGCTTTTGCTCCGGGGGTAGTTCGTAGCCTGTTTGCTGGCTGTTACAGTCATCGCCCATCAAATACTTTATTTTCCCTGCCTTGTTTGCGCTTGAAATCTAGAAAAGCATGGTTGAGTGCCATCAACAAAAAGCCAGCCAGATTGTGAATCCGCTCTGGTGAGTGCTGAAGATATAGGTGTACTTGTAGTGAGGTATCTGACAGCAATTCGTCAGCTTGATGAGTGTCGCCTTTACAAAGCTGCCGGGCGCGGCGCCGTAGCTTGCTGTAAACCTCAGCCCAGGCGGTGCTGAGTTGGCACACATTTCACATCAGAGAAAATTTACAGTGTGTTTGCAAAGTAATAATTCCCTGCTTCTCAATTGGGAATATGAAACGAAGTACGTTTTTAACCATGAATCATGGCATTAAAAAAGCCCCGCAATATTTTTGCGGGGCTTGAAAAGAGCGCTAAGTCAAAAAGGGGAATCTTTAGAATTTGTAAGTCAGCTTGGCCGAAGCAATGCGGTCACGCGGGTCTGCTGGCGTGTAGTCAAAAAGGCCAGTTGAAGAAATTTGCTGTGTCTGTAACTGTTTTCTAACTGACACACCTATTGGAGCCTGTAACGGGAGAGGCCCTAGCTGGCTAGCTCTTCACCCAGCGCAGTGATCAGCTCAGGAATAAACTGACGCAGCTCACCCACAGATAGCGCGAAGCTAGATTCAAACATCGCGTCTTGCGTATCCACATCTGCGTCTTTTAGCTCGTCTTGCAATACATCTAGCATGCTCATGCGCTTGATTTCTAACTTTTCAGTGAGCTGGAAAGCAATCCTTTCATTCCAAGTTAGGCCTATTTTGCTCACCAATTTACCGGTGGCAAGGTGCTGTTTGACCTCATCACTGTGTAAATCTTGGCGAACAAAGCGTGCAATCGCGCCATCATCCCCTGGGAATTTCAATTCGCAATCGGCATCTAGCTCAAACGGTACGGGTACTTCGTTTTCTAGCCAGCTGGTCATGGCGGTTTGTGGGGTAACTTGGGTTTGAATCAGGCGAGTGGGTAGGCTGCCCAAAGCTTCTCTGAGTGAGACCAGTAAGTGCTCTGCTTTAGACGCTGCGGAGCTGTTCACCATGATGAGGTTTTGTTTTAAATCGATCAGCGCACGGTGGGTGCTGACGCGGGTAAAGGCGCGTGGGCGCAGTTCTTCTGCCACACGCTCACGGATATCTTTGGCTTCTTTACGGCCCACTTTGCGCGCTTCTTCTTCCTCAATATGGCGGATGCGCTCTTCTGCTTCTTGCTTGACCACCACGGCAGGTAGGATTTTTTCTTCGGTTTTTAAGCAGACTAAAACCATATCTTGGCGAGCAAAAATAAACTCGTCCGGTACGTGCGGTGCCGGTGGAATCCAGCCTTGGGACATTAAATCATGGCTGCCACAGGGGAAAAACGGCTTTTTAATTAAGCACTCGGCAATCGATTCGGCCGAAAGGGCATGTTCGGGGCTAAGACGGTAGAGCTGAATATTACGAAACCAGAGCATGGCAGGGACTCGACTAGAGGCAGAATGGGGATTTTTTACTTGCTGAGCTTACGGCCTCAGCAGGAAATGGCTGTTCTTAATTTTCGATAAATTAAGCGTTACTGCTGTGATTGTCCAGCCAAAAATTTGCCCTTAGCGTGGCGACTAAAATAGCGCGGCGTTTTTTTAGAATACTTAGGCTAAACGCAGTCATCGTCAGAATCTGGGTGTTTGCTTGATCGCAAGGCTTACATCATTATTTTTTGCTGGTGAACAACTTTTGCAACACGCAGTAAATCCGGTTGAGCGCTGCCGCTTGAAATGGCATAACCCATGTTTTTATCCACCCAATAAAACACGTTTACCGGCCCATCCTGACCAAATTGAAAGGCGGAGGTGGCTTGGGTTTGAGAAGGGATTTCTTGGGTGACATACAGCGTGAGCCTTTGGCCGGATGCATCGTGGTACATCAGTTGGGCGACTGGCCCGCGCTCGCCCGGTAATAGTCGGCCGCCGATCAGGGTGTAGCCAACAGATTGCAGGCTGGGTGGCTTGATCGGAGCACCTAGGCGATTCGACAGCCAGTTTTCCAGCTGTTGAGCCTGATCCGCGCCCACTTCAACAGGGCGGCGGGTGTCTGGGCTGTAAACCACATGGGCCACGGCGGCCCTTTGGGCAAAACCGGCCAGCTTATGAGGGGCGTTATCACCGGCATAGGGCTGAATAAAGGCGGTTTGTAGCGTGTTTTCATCGGCCATGCCCCTTGCAACCCATGCAGACCCAGCGCTGCTGATTGCGATGACAAGGCCAGCGGCGATTCTTTGTAAGTGCCACGGCCTTGGCGCTTTGGCGGCATATTGCAGGCGGGCGGATGGTTTTTCATTGAGCACGGGGTTGTATAAATCACGTAAAGCTTGTTTTTGCGCCTGATAGCTTTGCATGCGCCGTGCTTCATCGGGATGCGCTGTTAGATAAGCGTCAACTTCTAGTTGCCTGTCCGAGGAAAGCTGGCCATCAATACTGGCGTGGAGCTCTGCTTCAGTCACCGTGTGCGTCGAGTTCTTCATAGTGTGCTCATTTGACGATTCTTAAGTGTACAGGTTTAGCTTGTGTTTCCAGCACGATGCGTAAGCGTTCACGGCCCCGTGATAGCCGAGACATGACGGTGCCCATAGGAATATTTAATGTCTTAGCAATATCTGCGTAAGCCATTTCTTCCAGCGCCACGAGTAATAAGACTTCCCTTTGCTCATCGGGCAGTTGATTGAGTGCTGCTTGTAAATCGCGCATCGCCAGTTGCTCTCCTTGCTGGGCAGCAATAGGGATTTCCGGGGTGTTGTCATCCAGCTCAACTGTGTGAATGCGCGGGCGGCGAGCACCATCTGCGTGCAGATTATGCATGATGCTAAATAACCAGCCGCGCATATCAGCAACCCCTCGCCACAGGCTGGATTTCAGCCATGCGCGTTCTAGCGTGTCTTGCACCAGATCGTCGGCCTCCTCTTTATGCCGCACCAACGCCCGCGCATATCTGCGCAGGCGGGGTAGCATATTCAGAAGCTCGTGTTCGTCGAGCGGCATGAAGTGAGCTTAGTTAAAGTTTAATTGTGGATCAATTTGCCATGTTTCATTGATGATTTTTCCTTCACGCCAAGTCAGCACATAGCGGACTTTGATCTTGATTTTGCCTTCAAAGAAAACATTGGCGGTGACGGTTGCCCCTTTGGGGTTGAGTGATTCTTCTAGCTTATCGATGCTGACTTTTTGTGTGCCCTGAGCTTGGGTAAATTTACTCCATACCGTGTTAATGGCTGTTTTGCCAGCATAAAGCCCATCAATAGGGCCGCCTACCCAGTTAAATTGGGCTTGCTCGGCGTAGTTTTGCATCAGCTGCGTAACATTCCCTGAGGCGATGCTTTGAAAGTGAGCGCGGCTGTCATCGGCGGGAGTGGCAAAAGCGTGGCTACTCAGCAAAATGAGAGCTGCGGGTAAAAGGGCGCGTTTAAGCATGTCGATCAATCCTTGTGTTATCGGGCGTGGAAGCAGTCGGCTGGGCGGGGCGAATCCCGCTTTGCTAAATCTGCATTATTAAAAAGAGGGGCTGATTTATTTTTTGGGGCTAGCCGTGATTTGCTGCACAATTTTTTGGCTATCTCGGTCTACTTTGGCAATGCTGAGATCTTCATTCAGTACATAGGCCAGTTTGCCGTCGCGGGTAAATGCGATGGCCTGACGGGGCTGCTTAAAGCCGGTGATAGTCGCTACAAGCTGCTGCGAGGCAACATCAACCACCGAAACCGTCTGATCGGCTAGATTGCCCGCATAAATAAAACGGCCATCCGGCGAAAGCGCTGCACCATAAGGCTCGCGGCCAACAGAAACGAGATTTTGGATTTCTCGCTTGGCAATATCTACAACAGCAAGGGTGTGTGTGCCGCTATTGGCGGCAAATAGGGTTTTGCCGTCTGCGCTAATTGAAATTGCGCGAATCTTGCTGAAATCTTTGATCTCGCCCTCAATTTTGTCGGTCTTGGTGTCAACAATAGTGACTTTGTCGCCTAGAAAATTGGTGACATAGAGCTTGCTGCCATCGGGGCTTAGCTTTACTCCCTGGCGTGGCTGAGCAAAGCCGGTGATCACACTGCGTGCCAGTCCACTGCCGGTGTCAAAGCGGGTAACGGTGTTTGAAGCTTGGTTGTTCAGATATAAATTTTGGCCATCTTTACTGATCGCCGTGCCAAAGGCACCCGGGCCGGCGGCCATCCGCGATTGGATTTGAAGTGTGGCGGTATCTGTTTTTATGACTTCACCCAGACTGCTGTCGGAGACATAAAACGATTTTCCATCTGGGGCGAAAACAATATTTCTTGGTGTGATATAGCCTGGCAAGGTTTGGCGAAGCTCGCCTTTTTTAAGATCGTAAACAAGCAGCTCTGAGCGCTCGCTATAAGACACCACGGCGGTGCTTTCATCAGGGCTAAGGGCCAGCGAATTGTTACGGATCTGGCCGTCAAACTTTAAGGGGCTAATGTCAGCTGCCCACAGACTGGCACTGCAAGTTAGGGATAAAAGGGCAGTGCATAGCTGTGCTGCGCTTACACGAAAGGGGTGCGTCATTATTAATCCTGTCTAAGAAAAGGGCTGTGCGGTATGCAAAGCGACCCTTATAAAGGTGGACGTACAGTTCTGAGGTTTTATTCCATCCCTGATGATTTTTTTATCGGGGTGCAGACGAGCGGCACCCTGAGCACGCAGGGATGGTTTATTTTTTAGGATGTTGGGTCTCAAAAAGATAAGCCGCTACCTGCGAGGCTTCTTCCTGAGTGATGGGCGCTTTAAAGCTGAGGCGCATTTTTTCTGTGATTTTGTTCCAAGCTTCTTTGGATAGATTGGGCTGATACAAAGCATAATCAGCCGAGTGGCAAATAAGGCATTTTTGTAATGCGGTGACATAGCCTGGATTAGAATTGGCCGGATACATCACGGTTTCAGCAGGAAGCTTGATTTCCTGTGCTAAAGCGGGGCTAGTGCAAAGCAAAGTAAGCAGGGCAAAGAAGAGCGTTCTCATGGTGATCCTTATGATGTCAGTGTGATATTCACGACCTCAATAACATTGCGTGCATAACCGCCCGGATTCCACGGCTGAATGATGGGCTGTGTTTCTCCGCTATTGGCCGTGGCCCTTGCCATTAATGCTATGGAACCCTTCTTTAAATTTCTGAGCGTGATGCTCCATGGCCTAAAAGCATAATTACCTATGCTTTTGCCAAGATTGGCAGGTGTCCAGTTTTTTCCGCCATCAGCAGAAAAATCGACGGTACGTATGCCACTGCCGCTATCAAATGCAATACCTCTTATTGTTAATTCACCATTTTTCAATTTTATTTTATTGCCAGTTTCGATATTAGTAATAAACGAGCGAACCTTTAGTTCGCGCAGTGGAGTTTTGTTTTTTGTTTCCGTGCCAGGTGCAATGCCATTGTCTACGGTGTCTGGCACCATATAGGCTTCTTTCGCAAACCAGCCATCAAACTCATGATTAATCACCTCTATTTCTGATAAGTGCTTCATCCAATAGGGGGCGAAATAGCCGGGTACAACTAAGCGGATTGGAAATCCATTAAGCATAGGCAAGGGCGCGCCATTCATAGCCCATACAATTAACACATCGTCAGATAATGCTTTTTTAATATCTAAAGAGCGAATAAAGGCAGGCGTAACAGGCAATGCGGGCTCGTCTGTTCCCCTGTATTTAATTTGTTTGGCATTTGCGCCTACGCCAGCCGCTTTTAATACATCCGCTAGCCTAACGCCGGTCACTGTAAAGCAGGCCATTGAGCCATTGCCCAATTGTGCGCCGGGCACACGGGGGGACGATAAGGCGCGGCCATTGCCTGCGCATTGCAATACAACATTAAAAGAAACCTGATTAAAGCGCTTTTTTAATTCTTCCATGCTTAACTTGAGTGGACGACTTACATTTCCTTTGATGCTTAAAATATGTGCGTTTTCGTCAATATTAAGTGGATGATTGGCGTGGTGGTAACGCACAAAAACGGCTTTATTTGGGGTGATCAGGCTTTGATCAAAATAGGAAAAAGGCGTTTCTAAATGAACAGGGCGAGTGGTGATTCTTAATAGAGGGTATTTCTGTGGGTAGGGAACTAACTCTCTTACACCATTTTCAAAGCCTTGATTAATTAAATTAAGTGCAAATGCTTTATTGGGTAAAGTAAACATGCTTGCAGATACGGCAGAGGCGAGCCCCCCTTTAAGAAGGGTTCTTCTGCTGAAAAATGAGATCTCATTTTCTTGCATAATTTGCGCCTTTTGATCGATGCCTGATTGGGTTACCGACAGCTTATTTCTGTTTTAAAATCCAAGTCACTATCGTTTTCATATCCTCTGGGTTGACTTGTGGATTAGGTGGCATAGGTATCGGTCCCCATACACCGCCGCCGCCATTTTTTACTTTTGCCATGAGCATATTTACTGCGCCTGCATTCCCTTTGTATTTAAGGGCAACTTCTTTATAAGAGGGGCCGACAATTTTGGTATCAACAGAATGACAGGCGAGGCAGTTATTTTTTTGAGCGAGTGCCATGGCATCGGCAGCGAAAGAGTGGCTGGCTAAAAGGCTGAAAGAGAAAAATAGTGCAGATTTTCCTAGCAGATTCATATATATCCCGTGGTGTGTTTATTGATTTAGTTTTTTTTGCTAGAAAACTGGTTTTTAATGCTTGTGATCGCGAGCATGAACCGTTTTTTTCTAGTTGCTTGGTAGAATAGCGTGCGCCAATCATTCGCCATATCTAAATGATTTGAATTAAACGTTTAGAAAAACTAAATGCTACTGGTGGGTGTGCGGGTATTTAGGGAAGGGGGTAGGCCTAAGCACGAGCATCATATGCGTGGCTCAAGACTCTCCTAGGAAAATTTCTTCCCCTTACAATTTTTGCTTACCATATTTAAGATTAGCAGCTTGCTTGGGTGATAGAAGAGGCGTGTCTGAGTTAAGGCGGGTGGCGGCTTCTTATTTATTCTTAGTCAGTTAAGCTTTATTTTTTAGCAAAAAGGGGCGTGCATAGTGCGGCTTAGGCTGTGTTTTAAGTGTCGTGTGTCTTCCCTTACTTGCGCGTCTATGTCATTCTTGCGGTGTATTGAGAATGGTTTCTAATCTCCGTGGCATTTGTTTAAATTTTTAATGAAGGAATTCCCGTGAAGCGTCTTGTTCTAGCCTCCCTGCTTGCTGCTACTTCGCTTGCTCATGCTGAAAGTGTGACTTTGTATTCGGCTCGCAATGAGCAGCTCCTAAAGCCTTTGCTCGACGCATTCACTAAAGAAACGGGTGTTGAAGTCAAGCTGCTTACCGATAAAGAAGGCCCTTTACTTGAGCGCTTACGTGCAGAAGCGCAAAACACGTCAGCTGATGCTTTGATCACGGTGGATGCGGGTAATTTATGGCAGGCCTCTAAAATGGGGCTGTTGAAATCGATTCAATCCAATACATTGAATGACAATATTCCTGCGCATTTACGCGATCCTAAGGGCGAGTGGTACGGCCTGTCGGTAAGAGCACGCACCATGTTCTTTAATAAGAACAAAGTAAAAGCCACCGATTTATCTAGCTATGAAGATTTGGCTAACCCAAAGTGGAAAGGCAAGCTGTGCCTGCGTACCTCCAAAAAAGTGTACAACCAGTCTTTAGTTGGCATGATGATTGCACAGTATGGCGAGCCTAAAACCGAGAAAATTGTGCGTGGTTGGGTGGATAATCTAGCGACCGATGTGTTCCAAGACGATACCGCCATGCTGAAAGCAATTGCAGCGGGCCAGTGTGAGGTTGGGATTGCTAATACTTATTACTTTGGCCGCCTGATTGAAGCTCAGCCTACATTGCCTTTGAGTATTTTCTGGGCGAATCAGCAGGCCGAAGGCGTGCATGTGAATGTATCGGGGGCGGGCGTGACGCGTTACGCTAAAAACCCTGAAGCTGCTATCAAGCTTTTAGAATGGTTGTCGTCAGATAAAGCACAAAATCTTTACGCCGATAAAGATATGGAATTCCCTGCTAATCCTAAAATTAAGGCGTCACCCTTGGTGGCTGGCTGGGGGCCGTTTAAATCTAATGTGATTAATGTATCTAAGGCGGGTGAATTGCAGTCCAGTGCGGTGCGTTTGATGGATAGGGCGGGCTATCGCTAGTTCCTTAGGATATGGCTTGAAATAACGTCCCAAAACGACAAGCTCGAGATAAACCGTCATCCCCGAGTGTTTTTGTCGGGGATCCCGTAGTGCGACTGGATTCTCGCCCTCGACTAAAGCATTTGAGGGCAGGCTCTGCGCGGGAATGACGGTGTTTCGGGATGTTAATAAGGGCCAAATCCTGAATGCAAAAGTTACAATGAATGACGTCAAAATCGCGAATAGGAATTGTTTCTTGTAAGCGAGGATATCTCGTTTCATAATACGGTACGGGCAAGCAGATTTTCTGTTTTGCCCGTTTCTATTTGGGTTTTACTGAATGATGCAAAAACTGTTCTCTAAAGGAACTCTGTACGCGCTGCCAATTGCCTTACTGACCTTGATTCCTCTCTTGGTGGTGCTGTCTTCCTTTTTGCATCCACAGCCAGAAATCTGGCAACACCTCTCCGAATATGTTTTACCTCGTGTTCTTAAAAACACCGCTATTTTAATGCTGGGCGTAACGATTGGCGTGTTGCTGCTGGGGGTTTCGCTGGCTTGGCTTACGGCGGTGTGTGATTTTCCGTTGCGGCGCTTCTTTGCATGGAGCCTTATGCTGCCGTTGGCCATGCCCGCCTATGTGTTGGCCTTTGTGCAGGTTGGGTTACTGGATTTTACTGGCCCAGTACAAACGCTGCTGCGTGAGTGGATGGGTGATTCGTCTTGGTTTCCGCGTATCCGCTCAACCGGTGGGGTGATCTTAGTGCTCACGCTGGCGTTTTACCCTTACGTTTATTTGCTCGCTAGGAATGCTTTTCTGACACAGGGTAAACGTGCGCTTGAGGCAGCGCAGATGCTGGGTATGTCGCGGCGCATGGCATTTTTTAAGGTCGCGTTGCCGATGGCACGGCCTTGGATTGTGGGTGGCTTACTATTGGTGTTGATGGAAACGCTGGCAGACTTTGGTACGGTGTCTATTTTTAATTTTGATACCTTTACTACTGCTATTTATCAGTCATGGTTTTCGTTGTTTAACCTGCCAGCGGCATCCCAATTGGCCTCTATTTTAGTGATGTTTGTACTGGTGCTGGCCGTGGCCGAGCAGTGGGGGCGGGGCCGTCGGCATTATGCGGTAAGGGGCGGAACGGCTGAGCGTATCGTGCTGCGGGGTGCGGGCCGTTGGCTTGCCGTGGCGTGGTGTGTGCTGGTGTTGCTGATTGCTTTTATCATCCCGATGATTCAGCTTTTGGTATGGGTAAAGGGCGTTTGGGCGATAGATTTTGACGCTCGCTACCCTGGGTTTATTTTGCGCTCGATTGCGATCGGCGCTATGGCGGCCTTGCTGGTCACTGCTTTTGGCTTACTGCTGGTCTATGTGCAGCGCCGCTACCCAGATACTCGCTGGCTGGTGCGCATCGCTACCCTGGGTTATGCCGTGCCTGGTACGGTGCTGGCGGTGGGTGTGTTTATACCGATTGCTTGGCTGGATAATCTGCTGATCCCCATCGTGGCTTACTTTGGTGTGGCCACTACGCAAGTATTAAAAGGTACTTTAGTGGTGATGTTGTTGGCCCTTGCCGCACGTTTTATGGCGGTGGCGTTTGCGCCAGTCGAAAGCGCCATGCAAAGAATTACCCGTAATCAAGAAGACGCAGCAAGATCTTTGGGCCTGTCCTCAAGGCAGGTACTCAGACGTGTGCACTTACCGCTGCTGCGTGGTGGTTTGCTAACGGCGATGTTGATCGCTTTTGTGGATGTCATGAAAGAAATGCCCATTACTTTGATGACTCGCCCCTTTGGTTGGGACACTTTGGCGGTGCGCGTGTTTGAAATGACCTCTGAAGGCATGTGGGAGCGCGCCGCCCTGCCCAGTTTCTTTATTGTGTTGATGGGCTTGATTCCGGTTATTCTGCTCGTCAGAAAAACTGAGGACTGATGTTTGGAAAGTCAAAAAGATCTGTAGACACAGAGAAAAGCAAAGAACACAGAGCACGGGGAGAAAACCAAGAGGGTGAATAATCTTCATATAAGTTGTAACCTTCTTGGTTTTTCTCCGTGCTCTCTCTTTTCGTGCTCTGTGTTCTCCGTGTCAACAGAACTTAGGTCTGGTCTGTTTTAAGGGTTTATATGCTGCAATTATCTGATCTTGCGATTCGCCTTGGTGATCGTACCGTGGTTGAAAATTTATCACTGGATTTGCAAGTGGGGGAGATTGGCTGCCTGCTTGGGGCCTCTGGCTGCGGTAAGACTACGGTGTTACGCGCCATTGCGGGCTTTGAAAGGCCCGCAGCAGGAAGCATCGTGCTGGCGGGTAAAGAGGTGAGTAGTGCAGCAAAAATACTGCCGCCAGAGCAGCGTCAGATTGGTATGGTATTTCAAGATTACGCGCTTTTCCCTCACCTTACTGTGGCGGGCAATATTGCTTTTGGCTTGCGTGGAGCAGGTAGAGCAGAGCAGGTCACACGGGTGGCCGATGCATTAAAACTGGTAGGTTTGGATCATGTTGAGCAGCGCTATCCGCATGAATTATCAGGCGGCCAGCAGCAACGCGTTGCCTTAGCGCGTGCGCTGGCTCCACGCCCTCAGCTGTTGTTGATGGACGAGCCTTTTTCAAACTTAGACGTTGAACTACGCGAAAGGCTTGGGCAAGAAGTGCGTGCCATCTTAAAAGCGGCAGGCATGACGGCCATTTTGGTAACGCATGATCAGCGGGAAGCCTTTGCCGTGGCGGATAAAGTAGGTGTGATGACTGATGGCCATATCCGCCAATGGGCCACGCCTTACGATTTATACCACCAGCCGCTGGATCGCTTTGTGGCCGATTTTGTGGGCGAAGGCGTATTGCTGCCAGGGATTGTTGCTGCGGGCGGCAAGGTTGAGTTTGAGCTGGGGATTGTGCACGGTAAAATGCCCGAAAACTGCTGCATGGGTTGTGTTGCCGATGTGCTGGTTCGCCCTGATGATGTGCTGCATGACGATGCAAGTAGCATGAAAGCTAGAGTGCTGGCAAAAGCATTCCGTGGGGCGCAGTTTCTTTATACCCTAGCCCTCCCTTCAGGGCAGAAAGTTTTATCCCTTGTGCCCAGTCATCACAACCATGCGCTTGGTGAGGATATCGGCATTCGATTAGAAATTGACCACGTGATTGCATTTAAGCGTGGTTAAAGCTTTGGGAGGTGTTTTTAGCGATTGAAGGGGCATTGTTCTAGGGTGAATTCGGTATTGGCTCAGGTTAATCCAGAAAACACACAATCAACGCGCTTAGTGAAAAAATTAGATTGCACAAATAAGGGTAGCCAGCGTGATTTTGATGGTGGGTTATTAGTGCAGTGGGTGTTTGGCCGAGCTGACGCTTTAGGCTAGGTTCGATACCGAGGGCTTAAGCCCTCGGACATGTTTTGCTGAAAGTCAGCGCTTATTTAAAACTCTCTAAATCACGGTTCCCAATATCAGCAATGCTTAAATGATATAGCGCTATATCTCTAACATTTTTTTGCACGGCAACCGCAGCAAATAGGCTGAGTAAATAAGACATTGCATAAAAGCCTTTTTCACTTTGAGTAATGGTTGCGTACCACAGGCCAATGCTTAGTAGCAGCAAAGCCGAGCCAATTGAAACCCAGCATAGAGTAAAGTAGAGGTTGGTTACGGGGACATCTTCTATGCGATCGCGAACTGATTTTTGCAAAGAGATAGCTGCAAATAAGCCATAAAGCAGCAGAGTAAAGTAATATCCTTTTTCATTTAAGGCCATGGCGGCGTTCCAGAGCCCGATGGAGTAGGTGATTGAGCCAATAAAAAGCGCAAGCCAAGATGCGCCAACAAAGGCTCCAGAAGGCCCGTTATGCTTCAGTTTCATATTCATTTCTGCCAGTGATAAATCATATTTAATGAGCGCAGAATTGTGATTTTCTGTCTGCCTTGGTCGGCAGCAGGTTAAATTAATGTGCGATGTATTGCAATAAGTAGAAAGAAGCAGTCGATGGAGAGCATGAAAGGGCTGAGGCTCGTGGTGGCTAAGGCTTTGCACTGATTTCTGGATGCTCGCTTATTAGCTGACTGCGCATTTCTTCTAACTGCTGGACTTTTCTTTCTTGCACAGCGATCAATTCTGCCGCAATGCCTGCTGCTCGGCCACGGCTGATATCCTCACGTAATTGCCGTATTTTTTCTGGCACTGCCGCGCTAAAAGCAGCCAGCTCCCGCATATTTTGCCGTGCTTCATACTGCTTATAGGCGGGGTGATCGGCCAGCTCTGCGGGGGTGGCGGCTTCTGCATTATTGCTGCGCACGATGGGTGGGGTGCGTTGCTCTCCATTGATGCGGGCGTCGGCCATGCTTTCTATTGCTGTAATGTAAGCCGGCGGTGCGGCCTGCGGGGTGTTGCCTGCTTCAGGATAAAAGCGTTTGAGCCAATCGGATGCTGCTGTGGATTGGATTGGCGCGGCGGCTGCGCGAGCGGCTTGTTGTGCCTGTGGTGGAGGGCTGGCCTGTGGCCACAGCAGCCAAGCCAGTGCGGCTACTAGCGTTAAAGCGATAAATAGCCGTTTCATTCTAGTGCCTGCAGTATCAGATTGCCTGCGGCTGGGCTGACTTCAATCTTGGCGTTTTGCCACTGGTGTTTGAGCAGGGCGTTTAACTGCCGTGAGGCTTTTTGATGGGCTATTTCGGCACTGGCGGCGTAGCGTACCGCTTCTGAATGGGCGCTTTGATAATCCTCTACCCGTTGTTCGGTCTTAATGATATCCCAGCTGGCGGTTTCATCCGGCCCCACTGGCGCGCGAAAAGCTTGCGATAGCTCTGTTTGGCTAAATGCAATCTGTGCCAGCCAACTTAGTGTGCCTTGATGTACTATCCAGCCTAAATCGCCACCCTGTTTGGCGCTATCTGCGATGGAATATTGCTTGGCAAGGCTGGCGAAATCTTCGCCATTTGTAAGCCTAAGAATAAGCTGTTTAGCGAGCGCTTCATCAGCTACACGGATATGCCGCGCTTTTACTTTGGCGATGCGTTTAAATTGTTCTTTGTGTGCCAGGTAGTAGGCTTGCACCTCGGCTTTGCTTACTTTTTTGGCTAAGGCATCTAAGAAATCGCTGCTATCGTGTCGATCGCCAATACCATAGATTTTCATTAGTGCTTCAGCGTCTTCCTGATCGTTTAAGCTGCGGCGGTAGTCGCTCACAGCCGCCGTACCAAATTTTTGTTCCGCCCAATAAAGGGTAAACAGGTTGGCAAAGGCAATTTGTAGCTGCTGAATTAAATAGGGCTGATTCGCTGCGTATAGCTCGATACGCCCCTGTACATTTTGGCGGTGGTAGATGTCGTAGAGGGAAAGGTTGCCTTTCTGGCCATTGGGTAGCTGATAGCGGAGCAGGCTGGTTTGTTTGGCCTGATTAATTTGCGCAGGCTTTAAAGCGTATTCCAGTGTGGTTTGTGTGGGCGAGCCAAAAATAGCCTGCTGCTGTCCAGTACTCAGAGTGTTTTCTTCTTGAATTAGGGCTTTAAGAGTGCCACCAGGCAGGGCTTTAACCGCCTGATCCAGCTCTTTGCCATACAGCGCTCTTAAGGAGGAAGCCAGCCGATCTTCAATAGCCACGTCTCGGGCAAAGGCGATACGGCTGGCAGGATGCAATGCTTCAGGCGGGTATAGCCGCCGAGCTTCTGCCGCCAGCAGGCGCTGGCTAAGCATTTGCGATAGCAAAGCTGTGCGGGAAGGCGGCGCTTTCCCGGCGGCTAGCTGCTGCATATTGTCTAAGCTAAAGTGGTGCAGTTCTTCTGCGTTAATTTTGGCCGCCAGCGCATTGTTTTGCAGCTGGTAGGAAATTTGCGCATGACCACAGGCACTGGCAAGGCTTAGGGCTAAACCGGCGAAAAGCTTAAACATATCGGCGATCCTACTGGGCAAGTCGCTCGGCAGAGCGGTTTAAAAGGAGCACAACCATGGCGATGGCGTGGGGAATAGTTTGTCTCGCTACCCGCACCCTATCGCCATGGTCGGTAGACGATAAAACGATGCCGCCATTTTTATAAGAATAAGTGCCGCCTTCGGTGAGTAGAGGGCGGATATCGGTGTCGGTGGCTTTGAGTGGGCTAAAGTCTTTTAAAGCAGCGGTAATAAGGGCAGGGTTATTCAGTTGTTCGGAATCGTAATAATCTTTCACCCAAGTTTCCCAGCCAGAATGGTTGTTGGCGGAGGTGGTCCATGTGTGGTGGGGCTGTAATAAATCGGTGGTGTGCATCACAAAACCAAGCGTTTGAGCGCTGGGTTTGGCCAGGAATTGTTGCCACCAGTATTGGCCCAGATTATCAAGTGGCTGAAATGGCATGGTTTCGAAATCAGCGTACATATTGGCAGAAGACGTGCTACCCAAGCGGTAATGCGCCTCGGTCAGGCCGTAGCTATTGTATTTGGAGCTGTCGCCAAACCAGCCTTTTAATCCGCCAAGACCATCGTCCAGATAATCACCAATCAGCCAAACTTTAGCTAGCTTGTCGATAGTGCCTGCCACGGTTAGCTTGGCGTAGTTATAGCCACCAAATTTATTACCATGCACATCAGCGCCAGAGGTATGGTTTTGAAAGTGCCAGTAAGAGGTGTATTGGGCAATTTTAAGCGTGCTGTATACCGGTGAAATCTGACAACTGCCCGTGGTGGCGCCACAGAGATAAGTGTCGGCAAAGTCATCCACATCGTAAGCGCCTTGGCCCACTGTATCGGCAAATTGCTCCCAGCTAAAGCCTGCTTTATGAATGCCTGCGGCCAGTTTTTGGTATTGAGTGCTGCTGGGGTTGTTTTTAATAAAGGTCATCGCATCCAGCACAATGCGCTTATGTGTCGTTTGATCCCATGCTTGAGCAGGGAGAGCAGAAAGGCAAAAAGCGGCGGCGGTAATATAAGCAAGTTTCATCAATAAGTCCTTTGAGCTGCATGGGGAAGGCGGCTTGAGCTGATGCGCAGATTATCAATAACAAGTTTCACTAGTAGGTAAAATTTATGACATTGACATTTCGGTATGTAATAAGAGGCCGGTGAGTAGGTGGCTGCTCACCGGCATAATGGATTAAGGCAGGTTAGGGGTATTTTCTACAAAGTATTCATGGCTATCGGCGTTGGCAATGGCTTTGGCAGGGGTGCTGATCGCTAGTTGTTTAGCGCCAGATTGGCCGTAAACATGATCTTTGGTGGAGGCCACCGCGTAGAAATGGCTCATTTCATGGACTAAAGTGCCACCTTGGGAGTCTGTACCCGTGAGAGGCGCTGTCCAGAATGCGTTGCAAACATAGATTTTGTAAGGTTGGTTGGGGTAAACGTAGGCAAAGTATGAGTCTTTGCAACCGCAATCCACGGTCACGGCCTTATTTAAAAATGCATCTTTAATCGCTGCGTAGTGGCTTTTTACCGTGGCATAGCGGGCTGCGTCGTATTTGCCAAACCATGTGCTGTAACGCTCGCTATTTATACCCGCTTGTAGATAGTCATCCCCAGTTTGGGACATCGTTTGCGCTACGTTAAATGCCGATTTAACCACTCTCGTTTGCGTTGCTGAACATTGGCTTAGAGTGAGTGCACCACCCGCAAATGATTCTGGAGCCTGCTCATTGATCACGCTGCCGCGTGGCAAGCTGCCGTTAATCCAGATATTGATGCTTTCTGAAGGGGCAATAAGCGCTTCTTGGCTAATACCGTTATTTTTTTTATCGGCTAAAGTATGGGGCGCATTAGCATGGTATTGAATCGTATAATTACCGCTGACCCGCATATCATAAAGCGAGGATAATTCCACTTTCTGCTGATAGATCGCGCCAGGTTTTAGCTCAAAAAAATCGCTAGCAATTGGGGCAGATCGTTTAACCATTGGCCCAAGGTAATTTACCTTTATGCCGTCCCGATAAATATCAAATAAAGCTTCTTGCGATGTAATAAAAGGCGTATGCCATTTCAGAATATATTGTGAAGTTGAAGTGGTGTTTTTCATGGTGACATTGACAAATACATCATCATTTTCTGATAAAGTGCTTTTATCAAAACTTAAGCTAACCGCCACATCCTGGGCATTTGCATTGCTTGAAAAACCTAAAGCTGCAGCCAGTATTGTGATATACGTGCGCAATCTTTTATTAAAAATCATGATGTACTCCATAAATGGCATGAGTGATTAAAAAATATAGATAACGCACGCAGCAATACCATGGCAATTAAAGCCAGAGCGGGCATAAGCTGTATGTTTTTAAAGGAAATGGACAGGCTGTTATTGTGCGTGAATCTACTCTAGTCAATAAATTTTGAATGTGCTGTGAATAACAAGTAAATACTATTTTGATAAAAAAATGATAGCGTTTGTTTCGTGAGAGTCGGCGTTTTTTGTGTTTTTTATCAAATTGAGTTGTTAAATAGAATAAATCGCGATGTAGTGCTATGCGTAAGGGCGAGTGGGCGTTGCCAGACATGCGGATAGATTCATCTAGGGATGGCAATGTTTGCCCATAATATCGAGCGCATGCCCATGTCTTTACCTTGTGTGACGTTGATCGCCCCACCGTAGCCGCGTCAGTCGGGGCCCCATACGCCAACCTTCGCAGCAAGACCATGGATCTTGGTGGCGTTAGTTAAGGTGCCGCAAGGCATGACTCCAGCGGGGTTCTCACTCTGAAAAACGCCAAGAAAAGCAGAAATTTTTAGTACATTCATGGCGTGTTGGCGAAGGTCGGTGTTTCTAAGTTTAAGGTGAGGCTGGCACTTTAATGATCAAGGCAATAGCATATTTTTAAATATTAATTAGGAATCCTTGACAATTTTTTTGGGCTGTAGCATGATGACGGTATGGACAACGATCAAGCCTCCCCTTGGCGTGATACTCCGGCAAGGAGTGAAAGGGTTATCAGTGCAATCTCCCGCATCGCCTCGGTGCTGCGTACAGGTGCATGGCAATTTGCCACGGCAGAAGGGCTAAACCCTACTCAGCTGGACGTGCTGGAGATTTTGCACGGCCGCCGCGAGGGGGTGCGATTGTCTTGGGTGGCGCAGCAGCTGGGTGTAACTACCGCCACAGCGAGTGATTCGGTGACATCTTTGTCATCTAAAGGATTACTAGAGAAAGTAAAAGCAGCAGATGATGGTCGGGCAGTTGCCTTAAAGCTGACACTCGCTGGTCATCAGCTGGCGCAAAGGCTGACGACTGCGATGCAGTTTGCAAGCGTTGCGGTAGAGGGTTTGCCAGAGTCTGCGCAAAACGAGTTGTTTAGCACTTTGCTGGCTTTAATCGGCCAGTTGCAGCGGGCAGAACGTTTTCCGGAGATCCGCGCTTGTGTTAGCTGTAAATATTTTGCTGCTGGCGTGCATGCAGATTCAGCAGCTCCGCATCATTGCCGCTTGGTTGATGCGGCTTTGCCCAAGGCTTTATTGCGCCTTGATTGCCCCGAACATATCGCGGCCGATGAGCTGGTGGTAAGCCGTAACTGGCTAGATATTTAGAGTTTTTTTCGTGCTATTTAGTTAGGAATCCTAATTTAATGCACTTATTTTGCAATAACATGGTGGGGGAGTAAGCGCTCCCTACACATAAGGAGAGCATTCATTCACCCCTGTGTGGTGAATGTGTTCAAGGTGGCGTCAGAAAGTCTGTCGTTGCTGGGGCAATGAGTTAGTTTTTTGTAGTGTCTATCTGTCGTTTAATTTTTTGGAGAATCAATATGTCACGCGTAAATCTTGTTAGTGCCGCCGAAACAACTGCCGATCGTAAGCAATTGCTGGATCAAATTCACGGTGCTTTTGGTGCCACGCCGAATATGTTCAGGGCGGTAGCCAACTCACCCGCTGCGCTGAAAAGCATGTGGTCTGCTTTTGCTGCCTTGGGCTCTGGGGTGCTGGGGGCAAAATTGGGTGAGCAAATCGCCGTAGCGGTGGCGGATTACAACCGCTGCGAATATTGCCTCGCCGCGCACACCATGTTGGGGGTGAATGCGGGGCTAAGTAAGGCTGAAATGGCCGCCGCGCAAGCTGGGCAGTCTACGGATGCTAAAACCTTGGCAGCATTAAGTTTTGCATTAAAGCTGGTGAAAGAGCGTGGGCAACTGAGCGATAGCGATGTGCAGGCGTTGCGCGTAGCAGGTTTTGATGACGAGCATATCGTCGAAATTCTTGCGCATGTGGCGCTGAATTTATTTACCAATTTTGTGAATGTAGCGTTTCAGGTGCCGGTGGATTTTCCTGCGGTAAAGCTGAACCCATTGGCTTAAACAGGGCGGCAGGGCTAGCGGCCTGTCGGACTTAGACGGTCGAAGCGAAAAATCGCATGGTCGATACCAGATTTTGCCGGATTTGCAGCGCCAATAACGAGTTATTGGTCAAAAATCTGGTGGAATATAGGCCGATCAGGTGATTTTGCAGCTGACTGATGCTAAGTCCGACATGCTGCCAGCGGCCCTGCCTACAAAAAAAGGAAAGTAAAATGTCTCATCATCAAGCCCCAGAGCTATTGGTTTCCCAATGGTTTAATCAGCCAGTACAATCTCTGGCAAGCTTACGCGGCCGCGTGGTTTTACTGCATGCATTTCAGATGCTTTGTCCTGGTTGTGTGAGTCATGGTATCCCGCAGGCCGTAGCGGTAAGCCGAAATTTTGCCCCCGATGAGCTGCTTGTGATTGGGCTGCATACGGTTTTTGAGCATCACGCGGTGATGGGCGCGGATGCCTTGCAGGTGTTTTTGCACGAATACCGGATTCCTTTTTCGGTAGGTATTGATAAGGCGGCGGATAACAGCTCAATCCCTCTGACAATGCAAGCTTATGCCATGCAAGGTACGCCTACTTTTGTGCTGATTGATCGTCAGGGCGTGATTCGTATGCAACACTTTGGCATGCTGGACGATTTGCAGCTTGGCGTGGCCATTGGGCGCTTGCTGGCGGAGCCTATTGCGGTGGATAAAATGGTAGAGAATTTAGATCCCCTAAAGTGCGATGTAGAAAAGTGCCGAATCTAAAGCTTAAAGCGTGTGCCGCAGCGAGTTACACACTTATGATGGCTTGCTGCGTGCAAATATTGGATTAACTATTAAGGTCTGTTGACGTTTCATTCGCGGCTGCGTTGGTTGCAATGGCGAATGAAACGTCAACAGACCCTAGAAAAAAGGACATTTTATGAAATGCATAGCCTTACAACATCTCGCGTTTGAAAACCTAGGCTGTTTTGAGAATGTCTTATTAGAGCAGGGCTTTATCATCGAATACCGGCAGGCAGGGCTGCAGGCGCTGAGTCAGGATGAGTGGCTGAACACAGCGCTGATTGTGGTGCTGGGCGGGCCGCTGGGCGTGTATCAGACGGCCGACTACCCTTGCTTGCGGGAAGAAATAGACGGTATTACCAGTCGCCTTGCGGCACAACAACCGACGCTTGGGATCTGTCTTGGTGCACAACTGATGGCCGCGGCGCTGGGCGCTAAAGTGTATCCGGGTAAGGCCAAAGAAATTGGTTGGGGCAAGGTGGAGCTTAGTGCGATGGGGGCGGCGTCTGCACTGGCATCCTTGGCTGGCGTACCGGTCTTACATTGGCATGGCGATACTTTTGATTTACCGCAGGATGTGCTGCATCTGGCCAGCACTTTGCTGACACCTAATCAGGCTTTTGCTCTTGGTGATTATGGTTTGGGTTTACAGTTTCACCCTGAGGTGGACGGTAGGCAAATCGAAACTTGGTTGATCGGCCATACTGGCGAGCTATATGAAGAGGGCATCTCTATTCCAGTATTGCGTGCAGAAAGCCAGCAGAAAGCAGAATTGGCGATTGCAGCCGGGCAGGCAATGCTGCGGCAATGGTTGGCGGGGGCGTTGCATGGTTTGTAAAGTTGAATGCTTGTTAATAGAGCAGATTGCCAACATCGTAGGGTCAGAAGTGGCCGGTGGCATCCATAAACGCTCTGTTTCTGGGCCAATATGTCTGGGCTGGCAAGGGCTTGCTGGCGATCAGTAGGCAGATTTACGCCATCATGGCGGCGCAGAAAAAGCGCTCCACCACTACTCGTAAGATCATTACGCCGCGTGGCGGGCTTATTTGGGTGATTTTATTAGTGGTTTTGTGACCTTCGCAGCCTCTAATGCCACTTTTGCTTTCTGCGCGCTGGCCAAAACTTTACGGTTTTTCTCACTTATTTCGCGCTACCTTTTTATGGTAGAAACCATCTTAAACTACTGTCTGTTTTGTTGGATCCACTATAACGCTAACAAACCTAATTCCGAGGCAACATCACGCGCACAATTAGCCCGTGCGGATCTGCGTCACGTAGCTCGATGCTGCCTTTGTGTCTTTCGGTGATTTCTTTAACGATGGCCATGCCTAGGCCGCAGCCGTTACCGGTTTGCTCGCGGCGGTAGAAGCGTTCGAACACGCGTTCTTTATCTGAATCTGGGATGCCTGCGCCATCATCTTCTACTTCCACCACATAATGCTCGCCTTCAATGCAAAGGCGGGCGGTGATATTACAGCCACGGGGGATGTATTTAATGGCGTTTTCAATCAGATTGGTAAACAGCTCGCGCAGCAGGGCTGAATTACCGTTCATGGGGGCTTCGGATAAATGCGTGTCGCAGCCCAAATCCATGCCCGCAGCAAGGGCGCGGGGTACACATTCTGCGGTGAGTTCACGAATCAGTTTGGCTAAATCTAGCGCAACGCGGGGCATGCCTTTGGCGCTGTCCGGCTCTGATCTGGCCAGTGTGAGTAGCTGGTTTACCAAGTGAATGCTGCGGTTGGCACTGGTGTGCACCATGGTTAGCCGGTTGCTTAGGCCTTCGGGCGTGGTTTCGCGCATGGCCAGTTCGGTTTGCGATTTTAGCCCTGCCAATGGGGTGCGTAGTTGGTGAGCGGCATCGGCAATAAAGCGGCGTTGTCTAGCTACGCTTTCATTGGTGCTGCTGAGTAAATGGTTGAGTGCCGAGGTGAGCGCGCCTACTTCTTCTGGCTCGTTATCTAATAGTAGTGGTGTAGGGTCTTGTGCAGAGTGCTCTTCTACGCGGCGTTGCAGGCGTGCCAGTGGGCGCAGGCCACGGTTAATGCCCCACCAAACCAATAAGCTCATGATGAAAATCAGTGGAGCGAGTGGTGCGGCGATGGCGATTAAAATCTCTCTAGAGAGTTTGTTGCGTATTTGGGTACTTTTGCCGAGCTGTACGTGTAGCCATTGCTGCTTGTTGGCAATTTCCACAGGGAAATACAGCGAGACAATGCGCATGGCTTCGCTTTGAACGTTGGTGTCATAAAAAACTGCTTTATTGTCGGGTTTTTTATGGTTGAGCGAAGGCGGAAGTTGACTATTGCCAAGGATGACGCCGCCAGAGCTGAGCGTCACCATATAATGCAGGTGCTCGTCGGAATCGTCTTCAAGTAATAGCTGAGAAGCGCGAGGAAAATCGATGATCAGGCCATTATCTTGCGGCTTGATTTGGCGGGCAATGGCGCGCGCTGTTTGTAGCAGACTATTATCAATTACCGTGTTGGTATAATGCTTGGCTACGTTGTAGCTCAAGCATGCACCGGCAAGCCAAAGCACCCCCTGCGGTATAAGTAACCACAGGAGGAGCTGTCGCTTGATGGAGAACTTACCCCTCAACATCCTGCGCTTGAGGAGGTTGCTTCTCGAGTAAATAGCCAAGGCCACGGATGGTACGAATCACAACGCCGCAAGGATCTAGCTTTTTGCGTAGACGGTGAACGTAAACTTCAATGGCGTTAAGGCCCACTTCAGCATTTTCGGAGCCTAGCTCGCCAACAATCTGCTCTTTGGTCACTACACGATCAATATTAGACATCAATATTTCAAGTACGGTGAGTTCGCGGGCAGAAAGATCCAGCGGCGTGTCATTGCACCAAGCACGTTGACCAGCGCGATCTAAACGCAAGTTACCGAGCTGTTGCACGGATTGCGGTAAGATTTTGCTGCGACGAAGCAGGGCACGCAAACGCGCTTCAAGTTCAGAGAACTCAAATGGCTTGGCAAGGTAATCATCTGCACCTGCATCTAAACCGGCTACGCGATCTTCCAAGCCATCCAGAGCCGTCAGGATCAGGATGGGTAAGGAAGGTTTGTGCTGACGAACGTTTTTTAGTACTTGCAAGCCATCCATATTTGGCAAGCCAACGTCCAACACCACAACTTCGTAGTCGTTGTGCAGTAAAATTTGTAAGGCAAGAGCGCCATCGTTCACGCAATCAACCTGAAACTCAGCCTGAGACAGGCTAGTTTTCAGTGCATCAGCGAGAATTAGGTCGTCTTCAGCGAGAAAGAGCTTTGTGCTCATGGTCTGAACCTCGTTTTGTAAGAATAAGCTTACCGTCAGTTTAACTGTAATTTCATCAATACCCAAGTTAATTTTGCGCACCTAAAGCTTGGGCTCTGCTTAATGTGCATTGTTGTGTATTGTCTATAGCAGTGTTGTCAGTAAGTAGCCAGCCAGAAAGCTCTTTTTTTGTCAGCGCAGCTAAAGAATCTATCCAAAGAGGAGAATCATTCAGGCAGGGGATGTAGTGGTAATCCTTACCACCGGCCTGTAAATAGTCCTGTTTTCCTTCAATTGCGATTTCTTCAAGTGTTTCTAAGCAGTCAGCTACAAACCCTGGGCAGATTACATCTAGCCTACCGGTATTCGCTTTGCCCAGCTTATGCAAGGTAGCGGTTACATAAGGTTGCAACCATTCTGCGCGGCCAAATCTTGATTGAAACGCCACGGTATACTCTGATTCTGCAAGGTCTAGTTCTTCGGCTAATAAACGTCCCGTTTTGCGGCAATAGCAGTGATAAGGATCGCCCTTATCCAAGGTATAGCGCGGCACACCGTGAAAGCTGATGAGTAAATGGTGGCCTCGTCCTTTGGCTTGCCAATAGCTGCGTACTTGCTCGGCAAGGGCTTTGATATAGCCTGCGTCATCATGAAAGCCACGTACGGTGCGGATAGCTGGCTGGTTGCGATATTGGGCGAGCACGCGGCCTACTTCATCAATTACGGTGGCGCTGGTGCTGGCCGAATATTGGGGATAAAGCGGTAGGATGAGTAATTTTTCACAACCAGCGGCTTTCAGCTTATCCATCTGTGCTGCAATCGAGGGCTGGCCATAGCGCATGGCATAGTCAACTAAAACCTCTTTGTGGCCTTGCTCGCCTAGCCAGCCTTTTAAAAGTTTGCTCTGTCTTTGTGTCCAGACTTTTAAGGGTGAACCTTCGCTCATCCATACACTTGCATATTTAGATGCCGTTTTTTTGGGCCTAAAAGGCAGAATAAAAGCGTTAAGAATCACCCACCATACCGCTCTTGGTATTTCTACCACACGTGGATCAGATAAAAACTGTCGCAAATAGGGGCGAATTGCCGCTGGAGTGGGGGCTTCTGGCGTACCTAAGTTAACTAAAAGTACACCAATGCGGCTTTGTTGATCGTGACGAAAAGATGGCTCGGGCAAGTAAGAGGGCATAAAGGCGGACTCGATTTGGCTATGGGTTTGCTTGCCCACGTCAGTGTTCGAAGAGCGTGGGGTGTGGTTGGTGGGTATTTGTCATGCCTGAAAACCATTGTTTTACGGCAAGGTGTTTTTGTAGACCAGAAAATCCCGACGTTTTTCGTTTTTGATACATCACTTTGCTGGGGTATACCCGCTCTAAGTGCGTGATGCGGTAAGACTAGTTTGATCTACGCAAAAATACTGAGTGCTTATCATAACAGCACAGCTTGCAATAGGTCATGAGTGAAAATGACGTACTGCTTGCTGCAACTTAAGTAGTGCCTCAGGGTCGCTGCCGTATCTTGCGGCGATATATTGTTGGGTAATGTAATTTATGGCGCTATTGTACTCAGGCCATAGCAAGCTGGCACGTAGGCTAAAGGTAAGAGGACCTTCGTTTGGGGCGAGGATGCAGCCCCGCTTGGCTAATTTGCGGCAAAACTGCTGCCAGAGCTGGCTTGCTCCATCTTGCTTAGGCTTGGCGCTGTGGGTGGCGATTAAAAATAACGTTATAAGCACCACGCTCATCGCTAACAGCAGGCGCAGGATAAATTCACTGGATAGCACCTCATCAATGCCTAGTTTTTTAAATAGCTGCATTTGCTTGCGCATATCGTAGCCAATGACCCATTGATTCCAGTTATTGACTAGGCTATCCCAGTGCAGCCGTAAATCTTGCAGCCAAGCAGGGGGTGCACCGTCCATAAAGGGCAAGGTATCTGCATTATTAAAGCCATTCATTAAGCCATCATTGATGCGAGAAGGGGCTACCATGGCAGTGGGGTCTACGCGTTGCCAGCCGTTGCCCGCTAGCCATACTTCGCTCCATGCGTGGGCATTGGATTGGCGCACAATGAGATAGTGTCCATTTTGATTCCATTGCCCGCCCTGATAGCCGCCCACTACGCGGCTGGGTACGCCAGCGGCGCGCATCAAAAAAGTAAATGCCCCTGCGTAATGCTCGCAAAAGCCCTGTTTATATTTAAATAAAAACAGATCAATACTATGAGCGCCATTGATTAGCGGTGGGTTGAGTGTGTAGCTGTAGCCGCCATTGCGTATCCATTGCAGGCCACGGTTGACGCGCTCTATGGGGGGGAGGGTGCTCCAGCTTGCGGCTAGTTTTCTGGCCTCTGGGTTGCCTGATTTTGGGAGCTGTAATGCGGCGGGCAGCGTGTCATCACTGCTGGTTTTCCATGCACTAAGGCTTTCGATGCGATAGCGTTGGCGCTCGGTGATGGGGCTGCTATTTACCACCTGCATGCGGTTGCTGAGCATGGCGGTATCGGGTAGCGATTCAGGAATATCGAGTGCCAGCAGCCAATTGCGATTATGCGGCTCCATTGTCATGGTGTAGGCCAGTAGTGGGCCGCGTGCTTCAATGCTAGGGCCTCCGGCTTGATTCAAGCTGGGCTGCTTCCAGCCTTCGCCATCAAAAAAATCAAACACTGGGCCACGCCAATAGCGTAAGGCGGGTTTAGGGATGGCATCTTCAAATTCTACTCGAAATGCCACGCTGTGATCTTTTGCGAGCTGGCTAAAATTGCCGGGGCGCATTTCATCGGATAGGCCGGTGCGCGCGCTGACTTGCTCATCCGGCATACTCCATAGCGGGGGAAGCCGAGGAAAAAAGAAAAACAATAAAATGGCAATAGGTATGGCTTCTAGTAGCATTAGCAGCAATTGCTTGCTGAGCGCCCACCACGCTTGTGCGCTTTGCCATTGAATGAGCTGCCCAGTAATCGCCAGCATGGACAAAATGGCCCAGAGCAAAATCCATTGCGATTGGGCAATTAAAAAGCCCGCACCAACTAAAAAATAAGCCAAGAGACTGACGATTTTGATATCGCGTTGGCTACGGGTTTCAAAGAGCTTAACGGTGGCAAGGCAGGCTAAGGCGGCGACACCGCCTTGGCGGCCGATCAGGCTTTGATAGTCCAGCCAAATCAGTGCAAATAAGCCGAGGGTTAATAAAAAGCGTACTACGGTTGAGGGCAGGGTATGGCCGCGGTAGCTTATCCAAGCTCGCCACAGCAGTAAAGCGCCCAGCGCCAGTGTGAGCCAAGGGCTAAATTGCAAGCCATGCGGTAGCAGCACCAGCACAAAAGTGGCAATTAAATATTGCAATGGTAGGCGTTCAAGTGGGGTATTCATTCAAACAGCGCTAAGGTGTTTAAACAGTTGATTTGATGCGCCGTGCCTTTTGCGGCATCAATCTGCATATGCGGCAGAGCCAAGCCATAAGGTACGCCCATTTGTTCGGCAGCTAATATCCATGCCACTAGCCTTGATAGCTTTGCTTCTCGATCTAATTCATTGAGCTGATCCCAATTAAATACTTGCGGTGATCGCCCTTCTGCATCAAAAAACTTAACCGGTAATGTTTCGCTGTGCGCGGCTTGCTTCCATGCAATTCTGCGTAAAGAATCGCTTGGGGTATAGGGGCGCAGCCCCGCAAAGTCTTCTTCGCCATTGCCTATTTGCGTAGAATGCCCGCCGCCTAATGTGGGGGACCAAGGCGGCGGATCAACCTCGGGGTGTGGCCAAACTAAGCAGCGGGCGGGGCTGTTGAGGTAGCTCCAAGCATGGCATAGCCCCATCGGGTAACGGCTGGAAAGCTGCAAGGTGGGCGCATGTAGCCAACCACGGTGTTGGCTAAGTAGGGGAATGCTGAGATGCGCATCGCGTTCTATTACGACACATTCTAAAGGAAGGGGTTTAATCGCTTGTTTAAAGTAGAAGTGAATTGCACGTTTGGCTAGCCGATTGGGATTGCTCAGTTGCAAAGGGAAATAAGCTGTTTCACCGGCAAAAACGGCAGGGGCATCAAAAAGCTGTAAGTGCAGTTTTAATAAATTTCTAAAGGTGCGCAGCAAGATGGCGTGGCCTAGCCCCAAGAGGGTAAAGGCAAATAAATAAGCCAAGCTCAGTTGGTAATTAATCGCCCCAATTAAAACCAGCAAGGCGGTGAAGGTAAAGGCATAGCCAAAGCCACTGGGTAAGATATAGATGCGATCGTACTTTAGCGTTTGAGCGCTATTTTGTGAGGGATGCCGCCGGTTAAACCATAGATCGCGGCGTTGAGACAACCATTTTAATTTAGGCATAAACAGACTTCCAAAGGAAGCAACGTGGCGTGGGGGTGTTATTTTGTATCCGTCATTGGCGATATATAGGGTGGACAAGCTTTACTTGTTCACGCGCCGATGCAGGGGGTGTTGTGCTTCCCCCCCACTTGCCGCATAGGTAATGCTTTGCCCACGCTACATGGATAGATAGCTTAGGGAATGGCGGTTTCATTTATCAATGTTTTCACCATTTCTAGCGCCGCCTTGCCGCTGCCTGCCATCACCAATCTATGCTGGGTTACGGGCACAAACACGGCTTGAATATCCTCAGGTAAAACCAAATCTCGGCCATCCAGCCACGCCCAAGCACGGGCGGCTTGAATTAGCCCGAGTGCGGCGCGGGGCGATAAGCCACACATAAAACGCCCCGGCTGGCGCGATGCAGCAATTAGCGCTTGCACATAATCCAATAGTGCAGGGGCCACATGCACATCGCGCACGGCGTTTTGGCTGCTTTGTAAATCATTGCTACTGATGGCTTCAGGTAGTGATTCAATTAAATGGCGGCGATCTGATCCGGCCAGCATGGCGCGCTCTGCCGTGGAATCGGGATAGCCTAATTCAATGCGCATTAAGAATCGGTCGAGCTGAGATTCTGGCAGTAAAAAGGTGCCAATCTGATGCGATGGGTTTTGGGTAGCGATCACAAAAAAAGGCTCGGGCAGGGGCCAAGTGGTGCCATCGGCGGTGACTTGTCGCTCTTCCATGGCCTCTAATAATGCCGATTGGGTTTTGGGTGAAGCGCGGTTGATTTCATCGGCTAACAATAGTTGGGTAAACAGTGGCCCGTGGTGAAACTGAAAACGTTGGTTTTCTCTATCGTAAATGGATACCCCGGTGAGATCGGCAGGGAGTAAATCGCTGGTAAATTGCACCCGCTGAAACTTAAGCCCCAGCGTGCGGGCTAAGGCATGTGCGAGCGTGGTTTTGCCGACACCGGGTAAATCTTCAATCAGTAAATGCCCTTGAGCCAAAAGGCAAGATAGCGCTTGGCGAATTTGGATGGGTTTACCCAAAATGATCGCTTCAAGTTGCTTAAGTACCGCAGGTAAGCGAGGGGTCATGATGGGCTTTCCATAGGGTTGTTGGCTCGGTATGGTCGCGAATAAAATGCTTTGAGTGGCTTGATGCCATAGGCGCTTAGGGGCCAATATCTTATTTTTATTCTAGTGTGCAATTGAGTGCTTATCAAAGGTAAGCTGTCTACTTGCTTTCATTGCCACGCGCATTGTCTGAGGCGTAAACTAATCGTCATGCTTGATACCTACTTTTTATGGGTAGGATGTCAGCTTAAATTAGACTGCTACCTACTATATAGACAGCAAACCCATCCCTTGCTCATTATATGAAATCTATGGGCAACCGGCTTACGATGGCCTGATTGGAGAAAAAATGGAGCTTCACATGAGTAGTGGCCCTAGCGCTTACATCACTCACCCCGCTTGTATCATGCATAGCATGGGCAAAGGCCATCCTGAGTGTGCAGAGCGCCTTGAGGCGATCAAAGATCGCTTAATGGCTGCTGGAATCTGGGATTTTCTCTTGCATATTGAAGCGCCAGCCGCCACGCGCGAACAATTGGCGCGGGTGCATGGCTTGGATTATCTCGATAGGTTGGCTTTGATTTCGCCTACGCACGGTTTTGTTCATGCTGATCCCGATACCGCGATGAATCCTTTTACCTTGCGCGCTGCTTATCATGCGGCTGGCGCGGGGATTGCCGCTGTGGATGCGGTGATGCAAGGCAAGGTGGCCAATGCTTTCTGTGGGGTGCGCCCACCTGGTCATCATGCTGAAAAAAACAATGCGATGGGTTTTTGCTTTTTTAATAATGTGGCGGTTGCGGCAAGGCATGCCACTGAGCAATACGGCCTAAAGCGCGTGGCGATTGTGGATTTTGATGTACATCACGGTAATGGCACTGAGGATATTTTGTGTGATGACGATAAGGTCATCATGGTGAGTTTCTTTCAGCATCCTTTTTTCCCTTATTCAGGGGATACGCCACGCGGCACTAATATGCATAATTTCCCTATGCCGCGCGGCACAACGGGTGCACAGTTCCGCGACTTGGTTTTAGAAAAATGGTTGCCGATTTTAAATGAGTTTGCCCCGCAATTAATCCTGATTTCCGCTGGCTTTGACGCCCATTTAGAGGACGAGATGTCGACTATGGGCTTGGTGGAGGCGGATTACGCATGGGTTACCAAGCAGCTCATGAAAGTAGCCGCGCAGCATTCACAAGGCCGTATCGTGTCTTTTCTAGAGGGAGGCTACGATCTTTCGGCCTTGGGGCGGAGTGTGGCGGCGCATATTAAAGAATTGTCTGAGGACTAAGAGGCAATAAGTCGGCTGAATTGATCTGAATTGTTTGTTTTTATTAAGGTTGCAGCTGCATGCCCGTGTTTGGTTTTTTAAAGTCTTTGCGCTCTTCCAAGCCTGCCATTTTACTGCTGAGCATTCTATTGCACAGCTTACTGCTCTTTTGGCGCCCCTCTGTGACGCAGCCCGCGCCCGCGTCTATCTTGGTGCCTGTGTCTATTACACTCAGCTCGCCTGTGAAGAGTGAGCCATCTTTGCTGCCAGCACCAGCACCAGCACCAGTCGCTCGAACTCAAAAATATGCTCCCCCATCGTTGTCAGCAAGTATGCAATCGCGCCCTATCTCCACCCAAGAGCCTAAGCGTGTGGCCGAGATGGTGATTGATTCGGACGATGGGCTAGTTAGTCGAGAACAGGGTTTTGCTCAGAAAGCGCTGAAAGATGTGGTGAGTGCTGATCGTCTAGATAGACAGAGGCAAATTAAAAGTGGTGCCTTGCTGGCTTCGGGCGTGGAATATAAGTCGGCATTTGGCCAAGAGTTTGCCAAATCCACTTTGCGTGATTGCCGCGATGTATTGGCTGAGGAAGACTCGCCAGAGAGTAGAGGTATAGCCAAAATATCGGATGGTCTTCCTATGATTATTGTGGACATGAAACTGCTACAGAGAATGAAAAACTGCCGTTGGTGATCAAATGAAGAAAAGCCAATAAACGGATCAGCTTATTGGTTTTTCTCTGTAAAACTCTGTGCCTTTTGTGGTTCGATACTTGGTTTTTCCTTAGCTAGCATGTGTAAGCAAGGTCCTTCATTAATCGCTTGCGATAATCTGACAAGCTTCTATGCCCCACCTTTGCTATAAATGCCACTGAGATGACATTAAGTGGACAAAGCGATGCGGGGCTTTCTCATTATTTTGCTGTTTGCTGTGTTGGCAGCCTGTGGTGGCGGGGCGAGTGATGTAAAAAGTGGCACCGCCAGTGCCGTAGCTGTTGCCAGTGGTGCTGCGCAATTAGCCGTTTCTTTGCAAGATGCGGCAGGCCAGGTTTCCACCACGGTTTACGCCAATTCGATTGCCACCCTTGTAATCAATTTGAGTGATGCCAAGGGCCTGCCCCTGAGTAATCGCGTGGTTAAACTCGGCGTAAGTAGCTCTACCCTCAGCAAAATCAGCCCTGATACGGTTTTAACCGATGCTTCGGGGCGGGCAGAGTCGCAGCTGATTACCAACGACAATACTGGCGCAGATGCCATCAACGCCACGATTGATATCGAAGGTAAATCGTATAGCACCGCTTTTAATTACAGCGTTCGATCACTGAATTTTGTCTTGAGTACCCCAAAGCTTGATTTAAGTACGCTATCTGCCGGTGGTAGTGTTGGCGTGTCGGTCACGCTCAGTAATAGCGAAACAGGCTTGGCACTAGAAACGCCCGTGAGTGTTAGCTTTAGTTCGCCTTGCGCTGAAGCGGGCAAGGCGCTGTTGTCGTCCCCTGTGTTATCGATTGTGAATAGCATTAATGGCGTCAAAACGGCCAGCGCATCCACAACTTATCAAGATAAATCTTGCGCAGGCGCCGATGAAATTACCGCAACAGCCACCTTGGGCGGCGTAAGTCGCTCGTCTAAAACTACGCTTGCTGTGCTTGCCGCTGCGGCAGGCAATATTGAGTTTGTGAGCGCCATCCCCGAGTTGATTGCCCTACCGGGAACAGGGGGCAATACCAGTGCCATAGTGCAATTTAAAGTGAAAGATTTACAAGGCAGCCCCTTGGGCGGGCAATGGGTCGATTTTGCTTTGAACACCACGGTGGGCGGGATTTCCTTGGTGCAGAGCGCGGGGCAAAGCCAGCCGGGCACAGGTTTGGTGCAGGTGGTGGTGAATGCGGGTTCGGTCAGTACGGTGTTGCGCGTTACGGCGGTGCTGCGCGGCGCGTCGCCCCTGATTAGCAGCCAGTCTAATGCCTTGACGATTTCAACCGGCTTGCCGCATCAAAATGGTTTTAGTTTGTCAGCGGATATTTTGAATCCAGAGTTTTATACGGTGGATGGCAATAGTGTGGTGCTCACTGCAAGGGCATCGGATCGCTTTGGTAACCCTGTGCCCGATGGCTCTGCGGTGAGCTTTATGACTGAAAGCGGCATCGGCACAATTACGCCGCGTTGCACCATGCTGAGTGGGGCGTGCAACGTCACGTTAGTTAGCTCGGGCAATCGGCAAAAGCTAGTCGGGGCGGGGCGAATGACGGTGCTGGCGCATATGGTAGGGGAAGAGAGCTTTAATGATCTGAATGGTAACGGGGTGTTTGATACAGGGGAGAGCTGGTCGGATCAGGGCGAGGCCTTCTTAAACGCCGATGAAAGCGCGCACGCCGCACCCGTATCTCTTTTGGCTGTCGATGGCAGTGCCTATGTTGAGCCATTTATCGATTTTAATGGCGATGGCCTCTACAACGGGCCGGATGGGCAATATAACGGCGTATTGAGGTCGGCAAGTATTCCTAACTCGGTGGCTAAAACCATTCATGTATCGAGTAGCCGAGTGATTATTTGGTCGGCGAGCGCCTTGGGTAGCAATGTGCTGACGTACCCTTTGAGTGCCGGCAAGCTCTGTGCATCGGGTAGCGTGCTTAGCCAATTTGCCTTTGCTGCACGGGATAGTAATGGCAATGTGCTACCGGCTAAAACGCAGGTTGATTTAGAAATCACCCAAACGGTCTTGGTTGATGCGCTGGGCAATGCGATTAATAATCCTGCGCAATTATCGGGCCTTGCTAGCTTTACGGTGCCCAGTACGGCGGTGGTTTCGCAATTTACGGGCACTTTATCGGCGGTGGCTTGCCCGATCCCCGCTGACGCGCAGCTGGTGGTGAAAGTGAAGTTTCCAAGTGGGGTGGAAACATCGCAAAGTGTGTCTTTAAATTAAAGACCCAAAGCGGCACTATGTGGTTTGTAGTTGTGCTACTGAGATCATCGCTACATGAATAGCGCAACTTTATGGTTATTGGTCTGTAATCATTTTAGTAAGTGAATGGCATTTCATTTGTTCATTTACTGAAGATGGAGCCAAGTAAAAAGAACTGAATCGCACCGGGTTTCGCGGAGGCTCCAATTCTTGAGAGAATGGCGCCATGAAGAAATCAACTCACTTTTCCCCCGAAGTCCGTGAACGAGCAGTTCGCATGGTCATTGAACACCTTGCTGA
>Ga0247722_10000252_pt1 | contig 34934 bp, 33 predicted proteins | sample MSEWelMarce3H_FC_FD_189094 | JGI IMG/M metagenome (GOLD analysis project Ga0247722, IMG submission 189094) | Subsurface sediment microbial communities from gas well in West Virginia, United States - MSEEL Well Study Marcellus 3H_FC | ecosystem: Environmental > Terrestrial > Deep subsurface >... | reverse complement strand
AAAATATAATTAATTCTAAAATAAAGTTTGATTTATAAATTTATTTAATTATCTTTGCAATCTAAAAGTGCACTACTATACAAGCTGCTATAGATGAGCACTATAAAATAAGAAAATAAACCCAGACATTTTTGCTCTGGGTTTTTTATTGAATTATTTTGTGGAATTTGTTTTGTGGATTTGGGCATCAAAGAAAGCGGTTTGGTTCACATTTCCCAATTGAAAGAAGGCTACGTTTCCGACGTGAACGAAGTAGTAAAAATGCACCAACACCTTCAAGTTAAAGTAGTCGAGGTTGACGAAGCCCGAAAACGAATTCAGTTGACGATGGTGATATAAATTTTTTCTGGAGCTAATTGCGGTCTTTCATTCAAAGACCACAAAAAAACAATGTGGTTCTAAGCAAAAAAAGAGTCCCGATGGCTATTGGGACTCTTTTTAAAACTTATACTTTCTACTTATAAATAAACTAAAGATACTTTGTTATTTATCGAAAAAATTGTTGCAAAGCAGCGCTTCGGAACTACTTCGTCTTCTTTACGTATTGTGTCAAAATATAGATGTTTTGGTTTTCAACGCGGCCTTCAATTAGGTTGGCATCGTCCCAAACGAGTTTGATGTTGTGAACAGCGGCACCTCTTTTGGCTGTAAATGTGGCACCTTTAACGTCTAAATCCTTGATTAAAACCACGGAATCGCCATCTTTCAAAATACTGCCATTACTGTCTTTGTGAACTATTTTGTTCTCGTCTTCCTCTTCGCCTTCACCGGTAGCTTTTGCCCATTCTAAGGCTTCGTCTTCCAGATACATCATGTCTAGCAAATCGGTGTTTTTTAGGCGGGCAAGCATTCTATACGAAAGGATTTGAACAGGTAAATGTTCATTCCACATGCTGTCCGAAAGACCTCGCCAATCTTTTTCATCAGTGGTTTCCGGATTCTCGATTTGGGATTTTAAATTTTTTGCAATCAAAACAGAATGTTCCAAACTTTCTTCTGCAAATGGTGGTAAAGTATAAACTTCTAAATCATATTGGGTACCACTAATTTCACATAGCGAATTGCTTCTGTCTTTTAATTTTTTTTCTATTACACTCATTACTTGAAATTCCTTATTTAGGGTTGCTTTTATAAATTGAAAGAAGCACCGATTACCATAACAAATTGATTGTTATACCGATCAAAACCTACTACTTCCGATTTGTATTTTGCCAATGGCATGTTGGTTTCTGCAAAAATTCCAAAACCATCTGAAAAGAAATAACGAAACCCTAAATGTGCTCCAAAATTTCTTGTTCCTAAATTCAATCCCGGATATAAATCCATTTTGGAGTCTAATCCAATTACTTTTCCTAGATTGGCATTAAAACGCGCTTTTACTTCAGCTCTGTCGCTAAATTTTGCTTTTTCGGAACCAATACTTGTGGCATTTAACATATAAGAACCCACTAATCCAATCGACATATTTTCGCCCAAACCTAAATCAAAAGTAGAATTAATTCCTGTTCCTCCGTTTTGAAATGTGGCACCAACTTGAAATTTTCTATCGCCTTTTCCGCTATATGCTTGAGCATTTGCTACTTGTGAAAGGCTTACTAATAAAAGAAACGTTACTATTTTTTTCATAACTTTATATTTTAATTTTTTGCAAAAGTACTAATTTTTTCAATTCCTTCCGCGTTCATTAGGATATAAATTTTTCAAAAAATCAGATTGCCAAACTTCTTTTGTGTCAATATCCATAATTGACAATTTACCGTTAAAGGCAGCACCTGTATCCATATTCCAAACATTAGCAAATGAAATCGGTTTTGTTTCCTGAATTTGCGTAACGGGTGTGTGTCCTATAAACAGTTGTTTGTACAATTTCAATCGTTTCGGATATAAAGCACTATCGGTTGGTAAATTTGGGTTTAAGGCTAGTGCAACTTCCCAAAGTGTTCGGTCCCAATAAAAAGCGGTTTCATGATATTCAAAGGCAACACCTTTCACATTTGAAAAACCTGCATGAACAAATAAATTATTATTTTCGTCAATAAAATAATTGTGTAAATTTTTTAGAAATGTTATATGTCGTTCTTTATGTGAGTCATCAATATTTTTATAGGCGAGAATGGTAGCTTCTCCCCCATGTAGTTTCCACAAATTTTCATTGAAATTTGGGTTTTCATTTGTGAGCCATTCTAACAACAAAGCATCATGATTTCCACGAATAAAAATACAATTGTGCTTTAAGTTTAAATCCATTAAATAATCTAAAACTTGCACGGATTCGCTCCATCCATCTACATAATCACCAAGAAAAATCAATCGGTCATTTGCAGAAATTGTTACTTGATCCAAAATTTGAATCAAGGCTTTCAAACCACCATGTATATCACCAATTACAAATGTTTTCATTTGATAATAAAAGTTTATTTAATTTCTTTAACGCCTTTTATAAAAAGCCATTTCATATAGATTTTTTCGCCTTCGTGTGTGTTGATGGCTTGAAATTTAGGTGCTAAAAGTAATGCCACCATAAAAGCAGTTGCGGCAATCCATATCCCTTGCAAATGGGAATAATGCATAACCAATAAATAGGTAGGAATATAAAAACCTATAAATCCTAAGAAATTATAAAGAAACGATTTTACTTTCTTGCTCATGTTTATTATTTTATATCTGATTTTAAGGTGGAATACCATTCCGAAATTGCGGGATAAATCCATTTTGAAATTTGCTGAATGGGTTGATAATAAATCGATTGTTCTTGTGTTTCTTTTGATAAAATCATGTTGTTGATGTTGATTTTTTCGAAGACAAACAAGGCAACACTTAGGGCTAAAATAGTTTTTAATACACTAAACGTAATTCCTGCCATTTTGTTAATCCAACCTAAATAAGCAAAATCAACAATTTTTGTTACTAATTTAGCGGCATAATGAATACTAAAAACCACAAGAGCAAAGGTACTAATAAAAGCAACGATTTCAATATATTTTGGATTCCAACTTGTGAAAAAAGAGGATAAAATCGTTCCAACCAAAGTTGAAAATTGAATGGCTAAATAGATGCCGGCAAGCAAAGAAATAAAAGAGGCCACCTCAACAAAAAGGCCGTTTTTTATACCTTTATAAACTGCCAAACCTAAAATAATTGAAAAAATAATGTCGATAAAACTCATTTTGATCCCTGAATTAAAAAACAAAGATACTTTTTTTGATTGAATATAAAAAGATTTTTCCGTTTTATTATAGTATCTTTGCTCCTTATACAAATTGAAAAGCGACAAAAACAGATATGTCTAGAGATGAACAATTAAAAAACCGCTGGGAGCAAGTTGTTTTGCAACTTTCAAACAAATTTGCTGATGGTGAAACTATTGATTTAGAAGGTATTATATATTTAATAGGCGTGCAAGAATTAGGAAAACCAAAGCAAACCTTCAAAAAAGACGAAAAAGTTAATTTGATGCATATTGCTATTTGCAGGCTTTTAGAACCTTATGGATATTATCGATTTGATTATTTCGATAACGAAGGTTGGCCCCATTATACCGTTCAAGAAGCATTGCCACCCTTGAAAGCTGGCGAACAATCCGTTTTGATGAAAGAAGCCATCGTAACCTATTTCTTAGAAAAAGAATATATTCAATAAAACAATTTTTTTTTCTTTTTCATTAAAAAGTACTAAATTTGCAATTTACAACATATCCATGATAGCAACAATTAAAGCCCATATTGAAGAAGCAAAAGCTTTTCAAACCGATACAAAAGAACAATTAGAAGCCTTCCGAATAAAATATTTAGGAAGCAAAGGCTTATTGAAAACATTTTTTGCCGCGTTTAAAGAGGTACCAAATGATCAGAAAAAGGAGTTTGGACAAATACTAAATGAATTAAAAAATACCGCTGAAGAAAAAGTAAAATCGTTGCAAGAATTTTTGGAAACAAAAGAAGAAAGCAAAGGGATTTATCAAGATACAACACGGCCAGGAGAAGCCCTACATGTGGGTTCAAGACATCCAATATCAATAGTAAAAAATCAAATTACATCTATTTTTTCTACCATTGGTTTTAATGTTTCGGAAGGACCAGAAATCGAAGACGATTGGCATAATTTTACGGCATTAAATCTTCCTGAATATCATCCCGCACGCGATATGCAGGATACTTTTTTTATTCAAACCAATCCTGATGTGCTTTTGCGAACGCATACTTCATCGGTTCAGGTGCGTTATATGGAAAACAATCAACCCCCAATCCGGACTATTTCGCCAGGAAGGGTTTTTCGTAATGAAGCCATTTCTTCCCGTTCGCATTGTATTTTTCATCAAATTGAAGGCCTTTATATTGATAAAAATGTTTCCTTTGCCGATTTAAAACAAACCTTACTTTATTTCACAAAAGAAATGTTTGGAAAATCGAAAATTCGCCTTCGTCCTTCCTATTTTCCTTTCACAGAACCAAGTGCTGAAATCGATATTTATTGGGGATTAAAAACGGAAACAGATTATAGAATTACCAAAGGAACAGGCTGGTTAGAAATTGGCGGTTGCGGAATGGTTGATCCAAATGTGTTGAAAAACTGTGGAATTAACCCTGATGAATTTACAGGTTTTGCTTTCGGAATGGGTGTTGAACGAATTGCCATGTTGTTGTATCAAATTGGTGATATTCGCATGTTTTATGAAAACGATGTAAGATTTTTAGAACAATTCAAATCTGTAATTTAATTCCAAAAAATAATCCAACATCACAAAATGAAAAAAGACATCACATTTCCGCAGGTTGAAAACGTTCATATTGTTGCTTTTCAAGAATGGAACGATGATTTTATGGAAAATTCCTGGTATGCGTATCTTTTGAATAATTCAGAAGAAACGCTTGAGATGGCAATGGTGGTTTCTCGTGCATTTGGAACTATTAACAATGAAGAGCGAAAAACAGGCACTTTTCGGCATGCCTTTGCAAAAGTTGCCCCTTATTCCGCACTAAAAATTGAATTATTAGAAAATAATGTATTGCAATTACACAATGAATTTTTGCTTACTTATTTTTTAAATGGACAATTATTCGATAAAAGTTTTATTTTTAAAGCGGATTCGCTTCTCCCGGAACACACAACAGAATTACCAATTATCAATAAAAAAGGTGTTTTTGCTGTGTAGTGTAAAGTTGAATGTTTGCAAATAACTAACCGTTTTTGTTTATCAAAACCATTTTTTAAGTTGTATTTCTATTTTGAAATGTAATTTCATTGCTGTACATTTACCCCAAAAAAACAATCTTATGGTGTTAAGTAGATTTTGGTTAGTCATTTTTATTTCGTCAATTGTGTTTATCATTTTTGGCTTGTTTTCTTCAAAATATTATGGAATTGATTATGTTTTGAACGGAAAACAAGGCGAACCTATTCTAATTAACGAAATGTATTTGAAGGATTTACCACCATTTATTCAAGATAGTGTTCAAGCAAATGAAAACCAAACATTTATCAGAAACACCATCAAAACCGATGCGGACACGACTTATATTTATAATAAAAAAACGGTAAAAATATATAGTGGCAAGCAACAAGCAGACGGATTATTACCGATGACAAAAAGTAGTTTGTTTGACTTGATTTTACCTTTGATTGCTTATCTTTCTTTTTTCTGTGGGATTATGGAATTATTAATTATCTCGGGTGCATCGGAGAAATTAGCTAAAAAATTAAGTCCGGTTTTTGTGAAAGTTTTTCCAAGTATTCCCAAAAATCATGAATCCATTTCCTATATGACGCTCAATTTTGCTGCAAATTTTCTAGGATTGGATTCGGCAGCAACGCCATTTGGGTTAAAAGCCATGCAAAGTTTGCAAGAACTGAACCCTGAAAAAGACAAAGCAAGTGATGCACAAATCATGTTTATGTGTTTGCATGCAGCGGGTTTAACGCTTATTCCCACTTCAATTATTGGGTATCGTGCTGCTGAAAATGCTGCCAACCCTGCCGATGTGATGTTGCCTTGTATCATTACCTCCTTTATTGGCACCATTGCGGCCTTTATTTTAGTTGGTATTCGACAAAAAATTAATTTTAAAAGTGCTTCTTTAGTAGCGGTTTTGATGGCAGTTATTGGGGCTATTGTGGGTTTATTGTTTTATGTGAACGCCCTTGATTTGATAGGAAAAAATTATTTCACTTCCAATTTATCGGCGGTTTTGTTGCTTGGGATTATTGGCTTTACGTTGGTTTTTTCGTTTTTTCAGGAGCAGAAATTTGTGGAAAAAGGCACCACCATTTTCGATACATTTGTGGCAGGAGCCAACAATGGATTGAAAACGGGTGTAACTATTTTTCCTTATGTAATGGGCATGTTGGTTGCCATTTCGCTTTTTCGGAATAGTGGTTTGTTTGAAATGATTAGCCATTGGATTTCCTTTGGTTTTGCCCATTTGGGCGTTTCAAAAGCGATTACAGATTCGTTGCCCGTTGCAATGTTGCGACCATTTAGTTCAGGAGGATCACGTGGGTTTATGATTGATGCCATGAAGCAATTTGGTCCCGATTCTTTAACCGGACGCTTAAGTTGTATATTTCAATGTAGTGCTGAAACCACTTTTTATGTGATTGCGGTTTACTTTGGAAGCATCAACATTAAAAACACAAGATATACCCTCGGCATGATGTTGCTAGTGGATTTGATTTGTGTGATAACCGCTATTTTTGTGGCGAGTTGGTTTTTTTGATATTAAATTGAATGTTCATTGTATAAAATCATAATCAAATCAATAAGATCATAAAAAATTATTGTTTTAAAATTTTTTGTTTTATTTTTGTAAAAAAGAGTAATGTCAGGAGAGAGTAAAAAGAAATAGATCTTACAAAACTAACTTCAACATCGGATTTGTGCAGTTTAATTATGTCTGTATTAAAATATTTTCAATGATAATTTTCGAAAAGATAGTTTCTAAAAATAATTGTATCGGAAAATAATAATTTTAGTAGTGAAAAAAGTTAACAATTTAAGTAAAAAAATATAATATTATGAATATAGTTTCATTTTTTGCAGGAGCAGGAGGTCTTGACCTTGGTTTTCAAAAAGCTGGGTTTAATGTAATTTGGGCAAATGAATATGACAAAGAAATTTGGGAAACATATGAGAAGAACCATCCACATACAATACTAGATAGAAGAAGTTTAGTTAATATTCCAGCAGATGAAGTTCCAGAATGTGATGGAATAATTGGAGGCCCACCTTGTCAAAGTTGGAGTGAAGCAGGTGCAATGAAAGGAATTGAAGATAAAAGAGGACAGCTCTTTTATGATTTTATTAGAATATTAGAAGCGAAACAACCAAAATTTTTTCTTGCAGAAAATGTTAGTGGAATGCTTTTAGATAGACATTCTGAAGCATTAGAAAATATAAAAGAAATGTTCCGTAATGCTGGTATTGGCTATGAACTCTCTTTTGAGATGGTTAATGCGTGTGATTATAACGTTCCACAAGATAGAAAAAGAGTGATTTTTGTTGGTATACGTAAAGACTTAGGTTTTACATATCAATTTCAAAAACCTAACTTTTCTAAATTAACACTTCAAGAAACAATTTTTGATTTAAAAGAAAATGTGTTGCCAGCATTACCTTATAATAAAACTAACGGAGAGAAATGTGCATTGCCAAACCACGAATATATGATTGGTGATTTCTCAACAATTTTTATGTCAAGAAATAGGGTACGATCTTGGGACGAGCAATCATTTACAATTCAGGCAGGAGGCAGACATGCTCCTATACATCCGCAAGCACCTAAAATGAAATTTATTGAACAAAATATAAGGGTTTTTGTTCCTGGTAAAGAACATTTATATAGACGTTTAAGTGTAAGAGAATGTGCAAGAATTCAAACATTTCCCGATGAGTTTATTTTCCATTACACAAATGTTCCAGCAGGTTACAAAATGATAGGTAATGCTGTTCCCGTAAACCTTGCTAAATATCTTGCTGAGACAATAAATCAACAATTAAAACAAAACGCTACCATACAAAAAATAAAAATTGAAAAACAAGAAGCATTAGCTGTATGACAAATATATTAGAAGCAATAATAAACATATCAAAACTCGAAGATTTAAAAATTGAAGCGGTAATATTAGGAAATAATCGAGCTGTTACAATGGGTGAAGGCTTAGAAGGCTTTGTAAAAAATGCTTTTTCAAACGCTTTTGGTATTGATGATAAAAACGAAAGAAACAAAATTTATAACAAATACTTTTCTTATGAAGGTTCTAAACGAACGCCTCCCGACTTAATGCTTCGAGGGGGCGATGCTTTAGAAGTGAAGAAAACAGAAACTTTAACGACAGAATTACAGTTGAATAGCTCTCATCCAAAAGCCAAGCTGTTTTCAAATAGTACATTAATAAACAAGCATTGTAGAACTTGTGAGGATTGGGAAAATAGAGATTTTATTTATGTAATAGGTCATTTACCAAAATCAAATTATTTGTCGTCCTTATGGTTTGTTCATGGTGAAATTTATGCAGCAGATGAAAGTGTTTATATTGATTTAAAGAATTCTGTATCCGAACTTTTAGAAAATTCAGATGATTTAAGTTTTTCATCAACAAATGAAATTGGGAGAATCAACGCAGTTGACCCTCTTAAAATTACTAATTTAAGAGTTAGGGGTATGTGGTTGCTTCAGCCACCATATAAAGCATTTAATTACGTACACGAATATGATAAAACCGCAAAATTTCAAACTATTGCAATAGTATCAACTGAAAAATATTTATTATATCCTGAAGAAAGTAGATTAAAAATTGAAGGTAACGAAAATATATCAATCAAAGATATTAAAGTTAATAATCCAAATAATCCAGTTAATTTAATTGAAGCAAAACTGATACTGTTCAAAATATAAATTGTTTATTAAGAAAAATAACAAGTAGTGTTTTCAATGTTGATTGGGAAATAATTATTTTTTAAAAATCGTAAAAATCATTTTGAAAACCCTAAGTACCAATAACTTCTACTGAAAACGGAGGCCGCACCCCGACCTGAGTGGAGCTCTTTTTTTCTATTTTTTTGCGTTGGCCTTTGGGTTGGGGAAAAATAGAAAAAAAAGCGGGAACGGAGGGCGGAATAGGTGCCCAAATAAAAAAAAGAAGGAAATTGAAAAGTGTTTGGATATATTTCTTATTTTTACCAATTGAAATAACACTATAACACCAACTAAAAATGGATTTTTTATACCAAGACCCGTATCCGATTTTGAAGGACGAGACAACCTACAAAAAATTAACATCGGATTACGTGAAAGTAACCCAAATGGGCACAAGAGAAGTGCTAGAAATTGACCCAAAAGGACTGGAATTATTGGCACAAGAAGCCATGAACGACGTTTCGTTTATGTTGCGATCGTCGCATTTGCAAAAACTAAGAAACATTATTGACGACCCCGAAGCCACTGATAATGACCGTTTTGTGGCTTATAATTTATTACAAAATGCAGCCGTAGCCGTTGAAGGACAGTTGCCTTCATGCCAAGACACCGGAACCGCAATTGTGATGGCCAAAAAAGGAGAAGACGTTTATACCGGAGTGGAAGATGGGGAATGGCTCTCGAAAGGGATTTTCAATACGTATCAAAATAAAAACTTACGCTATTCGCAAATTGTTCCTATTTCGATGTTTGAAGAGAAAAACTCGGGTTCAAATTTGCCAGCACAGATTGATATTTATGCCAAAAAAGGGAATTATTATGAGTTTTTGTTTTTAACTAAAGGCGGTGGCTCTGCGAATAAAACCTTTTTATATCAAAAAACAAAATCGTTATTGAACGAAAAATCGTTAGACGAATTTGTTCGGGAACGCATTATGGATTTAGGGACAGCTGCTTGCCCGCCGTATCATCTTGCATTAGTGATTGGAGGTACTTCGGCAGAAGCCAACTTAGCTGCGGTTAAGAAAGCTTCGGCAGGCTATTTTGACCATTTGCCAACATCAGGAAACATGGCAGGACAGGCTTTTCGAGATTTGGAATGGGAAAAAAGAGTGCAACAAATTTGTCAAGAAAGCCAAATAGGAGCTCAGTTTGGTGGTAAATATTTAACCCATGATGTTCGGGTGATTCGGTTGCCCCGTCATGCCGCTTCATGTCCTGTTGGGATGGGTGTTTCGTGTTCGGCAGATCGAAATATTAAAGGAAAAATCACCAAAGACGGCATCTTTTTGGAGCAATTAGAAGTGAATCCAGGACAGTTTTTGCCAGCAACAGCACCGCATTTGGAGCCAGCCGTAACGATAGATTTGAACCAACCGATGGCTGCCATTTTAGCAGAATTAGCAAAACATCCGATTAAAACCCGCTTGAAACTAAACGGAACTTTGATTGTGGCACGCGATATTGCCCATGCAAAAATCAAAGAACTTTTGGACTCAGGTCAGCCTATGCCCGACTATTTCAAAAACCATCCCGTTTATTATGCAGGTCCAGCAAAAACACCAGAAGGCATGCCGTCAGGAAGTTTTGGTCCCACAACAGCGGGAAGAATGGATGTGTATGTTGATGAATTTCAGGCAAATGGAGGAAGTATGATTATGCTAGCCAAAGGAAACCGAAGTAAAGATGTGATGAATGCTTGCCAAAAATATGGCGGTTTTTATTTAGGTTCGATTGGTGGACCAGCAGCCATATTAGCGAAAGAAAACATCCTTTCAGTAGAAGTGGTGGCTTTTGAAGAATTGGGAATGGAAGCCGTTCGGAAAATTACCGTTAAGGATTTCCCGGCATTTATTATTACCGACGACAAAGGAAATGATTTTTTCTCGGCCTTGAGTCATTAAATTTAACTGCTTTCCAAATAAAAAAAGCTAAAAATAACCAGGTTATTTTTAGCTTTTTGTTTTTGGAATTCCGGATTTTAAATGCAAATCCAGAAATTTGATTTACTGAAAATCTAGATCGGTAACTCCTTCATTTATCTTAACCTCAGTTGTTGTAAGTTCAATTTCAATTCCGACGTTCATTATGGTTTTATATGGAAATTTTAAACCTTTTACATCTTTATAGTCTTGAAAATAAGTGGTTTGTGTCATTTTTTGACCCGCTTGTTCGCGTTCTTTACTTTCGGCAACTTTGAAACCTGTTTTTACATCATAATAGTACTTGTTTTTATCTATATTAAGCACATAAGCATCTGCACCATTGATGTTTTCAATACCGGTTAGGGTTACTTTTTTGTTGTTTAATAACGCTAATTCTTTGAAAGTATTCGCTTCTTCCTGAAGTGTAGCAAGCTCTTCGCCTGTTATATCTTTTCTTTTTCCTTGTTGAACGGTATAGGCTCCTTTTTCATTTACGATTTGTTTCATCATTGTCATTCCCATAGCTTTCATTTCTGCAGCTAATTTTTTAGGAGCTGTTTTTGTTACAAAATCAAGTTGTTGCCCTTGAATTGTTCCAGTAGATAAAATCGCAATTGTTTTAACATTTTTTACAGCTTTTTCACCACCAATAGCTTTTATGTAATTGTTCAAAACGATTTGTGTAGTCATTCCTTCCGGTAACGGTTTTTTTACGGCTGGTTTTTCCGTTGGATTTCCGTATTTATCGAAATAGAAAATAGGCAGTTTTTCCCTTTTGCTCATGGCTTCTAAAGTTGGTAAAACTTCAGCTGCTTTACCCACAATTACAACTCTTGATTGCTCAGCTAAGAAAAATTTATTTGCGGCATTTTTGATGTCTTCAGCTGTAACAGCATTAATGTTTTTGATATAGTTTTCGTAGAAATCATCTGGTAAACCTTGTGTTTCTTTGTTTAAAGCATACCCAGCAATGGTTGCTGGTTTTTCAATTTGCATTACAAAATTACCTACATATTTAGCTTTAGCATTTTTCAAATCTTCTTCAGAAACTAATTCAGATTTAATGCGTTTTAATTCGTTAAAGAATTCTACCACCGCACTATCCGTTACTGCATTTCTTACGGAAGCAGTAGATCTAAATTTATTGATATATTTTCCTGAACCGATTGAAGAATAAGCACCATACGTCCACCCGTGTTTTTCTCTTAAATTAAGAAACAATCTTCCTTCACCGCCACCACCTAAAATTTGATTTGCTAAAAGAGCTGCGAAATATTCGGAATCCGTCATTTTTAATTTAGATAAATTAACTAATGAAATTTCCGACTGCACTGCATTTGGCACATCAATAAAATTAATTTGGCTGTATTGTAAATCTTTAGGATCAGAATAAGTAAGTTGCGGAGCCGTAGCTTTTTTCCAGTCACTAAAAAGAGCTTCAACGTCTTTTTTGATGTCTTTAAATTTCACATCACCAACAATTACTAAATAAGCATTTGCTGGCACAAAGTAGGTGTTGTAATTTAATTTAACATCATTTAGCGTTACATTATTTAGTGTTTCTTCGTTGGTAAATTCGCCTTTATAATGATTTTTTCCAAAAGTTAAAACATTTTCAACGCGTCTAGCAATTGCAGAAACATTTTTTTCATCGGCTTTAAGTCCTTCGATGATTTTTGCTTTTTCTTTATCAAATTCTTCTTGCACCAATAGTGGATTCAAAGCACCATCGGCAAGAAGTTCAAGGATTTTTTTGGAATATCGTGAAAGTCCGCTTGCACTTGCCCCTGATGCATAAAAATTAATATCTGCCCCAAGAAAATCAATTTCTTCATTGAAAGCGTCTTTTGATTTTGACAGTGTACCGTTTCCAATCATGGCACTTAAAATATCTGAAACCCCTTTTTTAGCTCCTTCAGCATAGGGCGGATTATCTAAAGTAAGATTATAAGAAACCCTTGGTAGTTTATGATTCTCAACCACTAGAACTTTAAGTCCATTTGGAAGCACAAAAGATTGTGGTTTGTTAATATTTATACTTGGGGAAGGTCCTGGTTTAGGCTGCGGTCTATCTTGTGCTTGCATCGTTATTGTTAGAAATAAACATATTGCGAAATATAAATTATTTTTCATGTGTTAAAATTTTATTTTTTATCGGTAACAGCTGTAAAGCTTTGGTTTTTAGCAAATTGATGCATTTGAAATTTTATATCTTTCCGTAAATTTATTTAGGGTTTCAGTAGTGTTTCATTTGCTTTTATCAACTTGTTAAGAACGATTTCATGTTACTAATTTTTGGTTTGCTGTGTTCAAAATTTAGATTTTTCGTAGTTAAATAATAAAAGAATTCCAAGCTGTTTTGTTATTCGTTTTTTGCTTTTTCTTTAGCAGGAACATAATCTAAAATCAATCTTTGATTCTGATTCAAATATTTTTTTGCTACGTCACGAATTTCTTCTCTCGTAATTGAACGATAAATATCTATTTCAGAGTTGATTAAATTAATATCACCATATAACATATAATAAGTTGCAAGATTATCAGCGATTCCTTCAACAGAGGCATTGCTGCTCACATAGTTACTTTCAAATTTGTTTTGTAATTTTTGATAATCACTTTCCGAGATAAGTTCGGTTTGGACTTTTGTAATTTCTTCATCAAATTCTTTTATGATATTTTCCGTAGTAAATTCGCCCATTGGTAAACCATAAATTAAGTACATTCCATAATCTTCTTGGCTATAATTGAAAGCTCCAATTTGCAATGCCATTTTTTTGTCATCAACAATTTTTTTGTATAATTTAGAACTTTTACCATCAGAAAGGTACGATGAAATCATGTCTAAAACACGTGCGTCTCTTGTTTTCATTGAAGGTGTTCTGTATGAAGCAACTACCATTGGAATTTGAATATTTGGATCTTCCCAAGTGGCTCTAAATTCTTTAGTTATTGCCGCTTCTTCCACTTTTTTTCTTGAAATTGGCGTTCCTTTTGGAATAGCGTTGAAATATTTTTTAATCCACTCTTTGGCTTTAGCTTTGTCAAATTGTCCTGCAACAACTAAAACTGCGTTGTTAGGAATGTAGAATTTTTTGTTGAACGCTTGAAATTCTTCTAAAGTGGCCGCATCTAAATGTTCCATTTCACCAATTGTTGTCCATTTATAAGGATGCACTTTGAACATGTTTTCTTTCACGGCTTTGATTAAATTTCCGTAAGGTTGATTGTCCACACGCAATCTTTTTTCTTCTTTTACCACTTCATTTTGTGTGTCCACACCAATTTGATTGATAACGGGATGCATCAATCGTTCCGACTCCATCCACAAGGATAATTCCAGGTTGTTTGAAGGGAAAACTTCGTAGTAATACGTTCTGTCATCGGTGGTGTTTGCATTGTTGTTTCCTCCGTTTGATGTTACCAATTTAAACCATTCGCCTCGACCAATATTTTTGGTGCCTTCAAATAAAAGGTGTTCAAAAAAGTGAGCAAAACCGGTTCTGTTTGGTTGTTCGTCTTTCGCACCCACGTGATACATTACAGAAGTGATGACAACTGGTGCCGAATTGTCTTGATGAAGCACAACGTGTAAACCATTGTCTAAATCAAACTCCTCAAAGGTTACTTTTTGTGCTGAAGCAGTTGTGCCAAGCAGAAGTGCCGTTCCTAAAGCCATTAAAGATGTTTTCATACGTTAATAATTGATTATACTTTACTATTTGTCTGATAATTTTGAGAATGTTACAATTTCTGAATATAAAAAATACTAAATTTAACTTTTTAACCCTGAAAAGGTGTTTTTAACATAAAGTTTGCATTAAAAATGTGTCAATCACTACTACATTCAATTCAAAAAGAAAAACGTTAATTTGCAACAATCTAATTTTGAATAATTTATGAAAGATAGGGATATACGATTTTCACAAGATACAATCCTTGAGCAGGTACTGAAAACCCGGCTTTTCCACGGTTTTTACTGGCAATAATTGCATGTAAATCCGATATTTCTAATTTCCCAGTTCCAATATTTAATAAGGTTCCAACTATTGCCCGAACCATATTCCGCAGAAATCGATCCGCAGAAATTGTAAATTGAAGTTGGTTCCCGTTTTGTGTCCAAAAAGCCTCAGTGATTTTGCAATTGAATGTATTTACATCGGTGTGGACTTTTGAAAAACATTCAAAATCAGTATATTGCAACAAAATTTTGGAAGCTTCATTCATTTTTTCAAGGTCTATTTTTTGCGAATAATGCCAACTTAAATCGTTTAAAAAAGCATCTTTATAGGTATGAATAAAATAATGGTAGGTTCTGGCAACAGCATCAAAACGGGCATGTGCTTGATTTTCAACACTTCTAATATCATAAATGACAATTGAAATGGGTAAAAAAGAATTTAATTTGGAAACCATTTTTGAAGGTTCAATTGGAATTTCGGTATCAAAATGGGCGAACATTTGTTTGGCATGAACACCAGCATCTGTTCTACCAGCTCCTACAATTGCAATCTTTTCTCGCAATAACATTGACAAAGCATGCTCAAGGGTTTCCTGTACCGAGGCAGCATTAGGTTGCGATTGAAAACCATGAAAATTTTTTCCATTATAAGCAAATTCTATAAAATAACGCATTTTTTGGATATATTCAGTTGAAAATTAGATTATTATGATAATAAAGATTGAAAAAATTGGTGTTATTACTTTTTATAAAACAAATTGTGGGCAACATATTCCCAAACTTTTGGAGGCAATAAGGGTTGAATATTTTTATTGTTTTTGATATTTTCCCGAATAAAAGTGGCCGAAATTTCCATAATTGGAGCATCTACCCAATGGATTTTTGGATTTTTGATATATTCCGGATTAATTTCATGTACATGCAATCTTGGATATACAAAAATATCATGATTTTGAAGAATAATATCCTGATTTTTCCATTTGTGAAATGAGGCTAAATTATCTTCACCCATAATCAACGAAAAGATATGATTTGGATATTTTTCGGTTAAATACGTTAAGGTGTTTATTGTATAATTCGGTTGGGGCAATTTGAATTCAATATCTGAAGGTTTAATTTTCGGATAGTCTTCCGTTGCAAGATGCACCATTTGTAAGCGATGGTAATCTTCAAGCAAAGAGGCTTTGTTTTTATGAGGATTATGCGGGGTTACCACAAACCATATTTGGTCTAAATCCGTGTGTTCCGCCAGATGATTTGCAATAATTAAATGACCAATATGAATGGGGTTAAACGTTCCGAAATACAATCCGATTTTCATGTTTTTAATTTATTGTTAAAAAGAAAGTTTTTTGCAATTATTATTTTGATTTTATTGGTTTTTCCATGATTGTGCCACATTTTTGGCAGGTTCTTTTGTGTTCTGAATCATAAAATTCTTGAAAATGTGGTAGAAAATCTTGTTCAATATTATGCAATTCAAAATAGACTTCGTGGATTTTATGATTGCAATTTTCGCAAAACCAAAGTAATCCGTCTTTGAATCCTTTTCCTGCTCTTTTTCGTTCCAAAACAAGCCCCACAGAATTTTTTGTTCTTGCTGGCGAATGTGGTGTTTTTGGTGGTAAAAGAAACATATCACCCGCTTTTAAGTGCATGGCTTTTTTCATGCCATCTTCTTGAATATATATGGTAATTTCTCCTTCTAATTGATAGAATAACTCTTCCGTTTCGTTATAATGATAATCTTTTCTGGCATTAGGTCCGCCCACAATCATAACGATATAATCCGTTGCATCTGGGTATAAATTTTTATTGCTAACGGGTGGCTGCAGCAGTTCTTTGTTGGTTTCAATCCATTTTTTTAAATTGAAAGGTTTTGCGATTTCCATATTCTTGAAATTAAAAGGTAAAATTACGAAAAAAGGATTGTTCTACTAGAAAAACAATCCTTTTTTTGAAAATATTTGTGCTGTTTTACTAATTTACAGCTTTGATAAGATAGATATAAACAGGAAAGTGGTCTGAAAATCCTGGTACACCGTTTTGGTTTCTCAGTGGATATCCTTTATAAAGTCCTGTTTTTTGTATTAAAAAAGATTTATTATAAATACCTGCTTTCCAATATTTTAGAGTTGAAAAATCGGTTTTATCTTTAGAAATAAGTTGTTGGCTAACCATTATTTGATCAAAAATATCGCCCGAATCTCTGTAAAACAAACTCGCATGACCATCAACAGCCATTTGTTCAAACGGATTGAAAATATCAGCTGATGTTTTTAATTCATCTTTACTAATTTTAGCACCAATTCCTTCTTTTACGGATTTGTTATACGGTCCATCATTCAAATCGCCCATTGTTATAATTTTAGCATTTGGATTGATTTTCAAAATGGAATCCATAATTTTTCGGTTCAATTTTCCTGCTGCTTCTCTAAAAGGACTACTCTTTTTTTCGCCACCTGATCTTGAAGGCCAGTGGTTTACGATAATATTGATTTCTTCCCCTTCTAGCATTCCAGTTACAAGCAATTGGTCTCGGGTATAAATTCGTTTTGTTTTGGCATCATAATTTTTATTTTCTTCTAAATCGTCTGCCTCTTCTTTTTCTTTCTTGGATTTCTTTTCTTTTTTTGCGTCTGTTTCATATACATAAAGCGGCACATTTATATAACTTATAGGCTGAAAAATTTTTTCTTGGTATAAAAAACCAACGTCAATACCTCTTTTATCGGGAGAATCAAAATGTACGACTTTATAATTTTTATCACGAAGTGCGGGATGTTTGGTTAAATCTTCCAATACCATTCGGTTTTCAATTTCGCAAGCCCCAAGAATTACTGGCGAATTTTTTTGAACATCAGATGTGCCTAATTCCAAAACCACTTTGCTGAGATTGTCTAATTTTTTTTGGTAATTTTTTGAAGTCCATCCATTTTCGGGAGTGTATTCCTCGTCATAAGTATCTGGATTATTAATGGTGTCAAACAAATTCTCGAAATTATAAAAAGCAATAGTGTGGACTTTAAACTTTTTGTCTTGAGAAAAAGCAGAGAAAGTTGTGCTAAAAACAACTAAAAGAATGATGATTTGTTTTATTTTCATAAAAGAAGCGTTATAAAATTATCAAATTAAATACAATTTTGCGGTCAAAGGTAAATAATATTATTAAATGTTATACATTTGTGGGCTGTTAAGTTTCGAAAGACTTAACGTTATATTAGTATTAATTATATTATTCTTTATGAAAAAACTTCTATTCAGCACTTTTTTTGTGTTGCAAGCTGTTTTTGTTTTTGCTCAAAATCCAGCACTAAAAGCAAAGGTTATCGATGCAAAAAGTCAAAAACCGTTACGAAATGTTGTGGCAACTGTTCAAAGTACCAATCAATCTGTTTTAACGGATTCAGATGGTAGTTTTGTTTTTCAAACACTACCTTCGGGAGAACAGGTTGTTGTTGTAAAATCCAATGGTTATAATTCACAAACTTTTGTGATTGAACCCTTTACTGGTGAAACTATTGATCTTGGAATTATTGTTTTAGAAGAAGATATTACTTCGGAGCAGCAATTAAGTTTGGTTACGATTACAGAAAATGATTTAGGAGATGATAATAGTGGTTCTGAAAGTACTTCGGGATTGCTTCAAGCCACAAGAGATACGTACCAACAAGCGGCGGCATTCAATTGGGGATTAGCTCGTTTCAGAATTCGTGGATTGGATAATGAATATGGTACCACGATGATTAACGGTATCGTAATGAACAAAATTTATGACGGAAGACCGCAATGGAGCAACTGGGGCGGTTTGAATGATGCAACTCGTAATCAAGAATTTACAATGGGCTCCGCTCCTTCTGATTTTACATTTGGTGGTGCTTTAGGAACTCAAGAAATCAACACAAGAGCTTCATTTTACAGAACCGGAACCAGAGTTTCATTTTCTGGAACAAACACCAATTATAATTGGAGAGGAATGGCAACTCACGCTTCGGGAATGAACAAAAATGGCTGGGCGTATGTAATTTCAGGTTCAAGAAGATGGGCACAAGAAGGCTATTTTGAAGGAACCGACTATGGTGCAAATTCCTTGTTTGCAAGTATTGAAAAAAAAATAAACGAAAATCACAGCATCAATTTAACATCGATGTATGCTCAAAATTCTAGAGGAAAATCTTCCCCAAACACACAAGAAGTTACAGATTTAATGGGCGTAAAATACAACTCCTATTGGGGTTGGCAAGATGGCAAAAAAAGAAATTCAAGAGATAAAGATATTGCTGAGCCAATGGTTATGTTATCACACTATTGGAAAATTAATGATAACAATACCTTAAATACAAATGTGTCTTTTCAATCAGGTACAATTGGAAATAGTAGAATTGATTACCAATTAGGTAACAATCCAGATCCTACTTATTATAAAAATCTTCCAAGTTATTTCAATAATTTAGGAAATGCAACTCCTGAAATTTTAGCAAACGCAACCAATTATTTCAAAACCAATTCTCAAATTAATTGGAATGCCATGTATTTTGCAAACACCACAAGTGCCTTCCCTGGTAGAAGTGTTTATGCATTATATGAAGACCGAACTGATGATAATTTGTTTAACGCTAATTCTATTTTGAATTCAAATTTATCGGAAAACATTACCTTAAATGCCGGAATTCATGCTAGAAAATTACGTTCACACAACCACCAAAATTTATTGGATTTAATGGGTGGAAGTTATTTTGCAGATATTGACCCGTTTTATTCTGGTAACCAAAGTCAGTCCGATTTAAACAACCCAAACAGATCTGTAAAAGAAGGCGATTCTTATGGATACAATTATCTTTTGAGAGCCTTAACATTTGATGGTTTCACACAATTCAAATTTGCCTATAAAAAAGTGGATTTCTATTTAGCACAATCCTTCACAAGAACGCAATACCAAAGAGAAGGTATATACAAAAACGGAATTTATGCTAACAATTCTTTTGGAAAAAGCAACACCATAAATTTCGAAAACTTCGGTTTTAAAGGTGGATTAACCTATAAATTAAGCGGAAGAAATTATTTTGACATGAATGCCATGTATCAAACTAAAGCTCCAAATTTAAGAAACTCGTTTTCTAATGCAAGGTTAAATAATGTAATTACCCCTGATTTAAAAAGTGAAAGAATTACTAGTGCCGATGCAAGTTACATCATCAGAGCACCAAAATTAAAAGCTAGAATTACAGGTTTTTATTCAAAAATTCAAGATGCAACCGAAATCTCATTTTTCTATGGGGAAGGAATCGGAAGCGATGATGGCGGCGATGAAGATACTTTTGTGAGTGAAATTGTTACCGGAATCAACAAACAAAACATGGGTGCTGAATTAGGTTTAGAATACAGCATTTCTTCTACCTTAAAAGCAACAGCAGCAGCTTCTTACGGACAATATATCTTTTCTGAAAACGCTAAATTGAAAACCAATGACGATGCTTTAGCTGCAACAGGAGCAAATTCTTTAACCGATTTTGGAACCGTTTATATCAAAAATTACCACCAAGCTGGAATGCCACAAACAGCTGCTTCATTAGGTTTAGAATACCGTGACCCACATTTTTGGTGGATTGGTGCAAACGTTAATTATCTTGCAAACAGTTATTTAGATTTTGCAAATATTCTAAGAACTGATAATTTTGTTACGGACACAGACGGTTTTGCTTATCAAGGTGCAACTCCAGAAGCCGTTGCTAAAGTTTTGAAACAAGAAAAATTCGATAGCTTCTCTTTAGTAAACCTAACAGGTGGAAAATCATGGAGAATCAGCAAAGCCAATAGAAATACTTTCGGGTTTTTTGCATCCGTAAATAATCTATTCGATATTCAATACAAAACAGGTGGTTTTGAACAATCAAGAAAAGCAACTTTCCCAGATTTACAAGCCGATCAAGCAAACGGAACGCCTTCTTTTGGTCCAAAATATTTCTACGGATACGGAAGAACTTTCTTCTTAAATTGCTATATTAACTTCTAATAATTAAAAAAATGAAAAATAATATAAAAACTATTTTGTTTGGAGCCGTTGCCTTTTGCAGCATGACAAGTTGTGTGAAAGACGACGATTTTAGCATTGCACCAACAAAAAACACCGTATATAAAGAATTTTTTGATACCAATCTTATTAATGATGATGAATATCTAAATTATAACAATTGGACCAGTTTTGCTGAAGCAGGAACCGTAAAATGGCTAGAAAAAGTAACCGATAACAACGGATATCTTGAATTTACGTCGTTTCAAAGTGGACAGCTTTCTAATATAGCATGGGCAATTACACCAAAAATTGATTTAGACAAATCGGAAAATGAAATTTTAACCTTCAAAACATCTTCGGAATATGTTACCAATACCGCAAACAAACTTGAAGTTTTTATCTCAACAAATTTCGATGGAACAAACGTTTTAACAGCAACTTGGACACCTGTGGTAGCAACTTTGGCAAACAACTCAACCAATATAGCAAATACAGTTTCAAACGGTTTCATTAATATTCCTTCGGGCGAAATTGATTTATCAAACATTTCAGGTAGCATTCATATTGCTTTCAAAGGAACAGGTTCTGGAACAAACACCAACCTTGACGGGTCATTTCGTTTAGATGAAATAAAAATTTATAATAAAAATTTACAATAATCGTAAAAACATAAATAGTTGTATTATAAAATCGCCTTTAACAACAAGTTTGCTCAAGCAAAACCTGAACATAAAAAGACGATTACATATACAACCGCTAACAAATAAATTTTACATATATGAAAAAAACAATTAAATTAGTAACCACTTCTGTTATACTTCTTCTTGTGGGTTGTGTAAACAGTGATGATTATGGCACTCCCAATTTTGCCGGTGATTGTAATAATCTTACCGTAACAAAATCGGTGATTGATGTTGCAACAACTGCCACAACCGCCATTCAACAATATGCTGCTAACGATGTGATTGAAGCATTTGTAACATCAAGCGACGAAGGTGGAAATTTCTACAAATCCATTTCTTTCGTCTCTGTTGATGGAGCTAAAGGTTTCAGCATTCCAGTTGATGCCTATAACTTATATTCCAAATATCAAGTAGGACAAAAAGTTTTTGTAAAATTAAAATCATTATATTATTACAAAAATAACCAAACAAGCTCATTAGAAATCGGGGAATTATTAGACAATGGCGAACCTGTTGCTGACCAAGTAGGCCGTCTTTCTGGAATCACGTATGAAAGCGTATTGATAAAAGGATGCGACAAAGTAAACGAATCCACTTTGGTAAACGTAAAAACAATTCCAAACGCCTTGAATGATGCCAATCTTCATAAAATAATCGAACTAGAAAATGTACAGTTTTCAGATGCAAATGCCGGAAAAACCTATTTTGATTCCACAAACCAAATTGGTGGTGCAACAAACAACATGGTTGCTGATAATTTAGGAAACAGCATTATCGTTCGGGTGAGCGAATTTGCAACCTTTGCAGGAGGTGTCATTCCAACGCTAAACGGAAAAATAAGAGGCGTATTAACCAAATATAATGGCGATTATCAATTAATGATTCGAACACTAAACGATGTCATGATGACCAACCCAAGATTCGATGCAAACCCTCCAATTGGCGGAACAGCAATCGTTTATGATGCAACGTTAAACGAACCTTTTACTTCTTACAACACCACCAATCAACAAATTTTTCCTAAATATATCAACGATGCCGCTTTAGGGAGCAGATATTGGCAAGTAAAATCATTTAGTGGCAATAAATACATTCAAATGTCTTCATTCGGTGGTGCACCAGAAGAAAACCGTTCGTTGTTCATTGTTCCCGTAAACATGACCGCTGCTAACGGATTTTCATTCAAAACCAAAGACGGTTTCAATAACGGAAGCGTACTTCGCGTATATTATTCCACCAATTATGTGCCAGGCGGAAACATCAACGACGCAACATTAGTGGACATCACTTCAAGTTTTGCAATCGCTTCGGGAACCACTTCGGGCTATGCTACTAACTTTACAAATAGCGGCACCTACGCAATTCCGGCGGCACTAACAGGAAACGGATTTTTTATCTTTGAATACAAAGGAAACGGAAATGGCGGTGCAACAACCACTATGCAAATTGACGATATTGTAATCAATTAATTTTGTTTCATTTAAATAACAAAGCGACTCCAAAATAGAGTCGCTTTTTTTTTGAACCGATTCTTTAGGCATTTTTGGTTTCAATGTTCCCGCCATCCACTATATCTTTTTTTGGTTGCAATATTTCAGATGAAGCCATTTCCAACAACCAGTAACCAACAACGATCATCAAGCAACCAAAAAAAGGATACCGTTCCTGTCGGGGGTAGATGGGATTTTTCGGCTTCTTTGGGACAGTTTTTCAGTTCATGTCTTTTGAAATAACGAAAAAAACTTTTTTTATAGACTTTGATTTATCCGTTTAGCTTCTATATTTTATTAATTTTTCAAGGGGATAAAAATGGGTTTGGATAAATTAAAAAGGAAAATTTTTAACAAAAAAATAAAAAACCATAAGGGGTGAAATTCACAATTTGGTATGATTTAATAATAATGTCACCCCTTCGGGGTTTTTTTCGGGATTTAACACCTTCATTCTATAATAATAGCACCCCTACGGGGTTTTTTTTCGGGATTCTTGGATTCTAAGACTGAAAGACTGATAGTATCATAAAAAAAACAACCCAACAACAATAAAACCCTGAAGGGGTGAAAATTCACAATTTGGTATGATTTAATGATAATGTCACCCCCTTCGGGGGTTTTTTCGGGATTTAATACCTTCATTCTATAATAATAGCACCCCTACGGGGTTTATTTTAGGATTCTTGGATTCTAAGCCTGAAAGGCTGATATTATTATAAAAAAACTAGCCCAACAACAATAAAACCCCGAAGGGTGAAATTTACAATTTTGTATAATTTAATGATAATGTCACCCATTCGGGGTTTTTTTCGGGATTTAATACCTTCATTCTATAATAATAGCACCCCTACGGGGTTTTTTTCGGGATTCTTGGATTCTAAGCCTGAAAGGCTGATAGTATTATAAAAAAATAACCCAACAACAATAAAACCCTGAAGGGGTGAAAATTTACAATTTGGGATGATTTAATAATAATAGCACCCCTACGGGGTTTTTTCGAATTCTTGGATTCTAAGCCTGAAAGGCTGATATTATTATAAAATAATAACCCAACATCAACAAAACCCCGAACGGGTGAAATTTACAATTTTGTATAATTTAATGATAATGTCACCCCTACGGGGGTTTTTTGGAATTCTTGGATTCAAAGCCTGAAAGGCTGATATTATTATAAAATAATAACCCAACAACAATAAAACCCCGAAGGGGTGAAATTTACAATTTTGTATGATTTAATAATAATGTCACCCCTTCGGGGTTTTTTTCGGGATTTAATACCTTCATTCTATAATAATAGCACCCCTACGGGGTTTTTTTCGGGATTCTTGGATTCTAAGCCTGAAAGGCTGATAGTATTATAAAAAAAATAGCCCAACAACAATAAAACCCCGAAGGGGTGAAATTCAAAATTTGTTCATTATTTAATAATATTACCCGCTACACAAATTGTCCTGACTTTGAGCGATTGTCAACTAATTTAAACTTCAAATATAATTCTTTTATATTAAAATTATTTATAAATTATTAACTAATTTTCCGCAAATTCGGGAGACTTTGAGGAATAGCTACACTTTTAGGAGAGCTGGTGACTTGTATGTTATAAAATGATTTCTGTTATTTTACCGTCAGGATTTATTTTTTTCATCACATTTTCTTTTTTTATCACATTTGGATCAGCGTTAGCATCATATTCTATATAATATTTTGTGTATAAAAGGGTAGTATCATCAATAAAACTATAATTTGAGCTATAAGCTTCATCTCCATCCCCACCCATAATCATCAATTCAGTTTCATCAATAATTTTTGTACCATCAAGAGTACTAGTTACAATGTTCAAACTCGTGTATCTTGCTTCTTGCCAAATAATATAAATTTTAGAGATGAATTTATTTGAAATCGCTAACTTTTCAATTTCATACACTTGTGCAGAACTTGAAAATTTTCTAATTTTTTTTAAATAAATATTATCTTCTTTAACACTTTTTAATTTGAAGATATCAATATCATCAATAGATTTAATAAATTTCAATTTATAAACCGTATCAGTTATAATAGAAAAGTCGGTTTCAGGCTGGATTGCTTTATCATTAGTAGATTTTCCACAAAAATTAAAAGTAATAAACAATACAATTAAATATTTCATAAAAGTCTAATTTATATTAATTTGGTTAGTATTTCCTTTTTTATTGCTTTCACAATGCACTTTTTTCCTCAAATTTTTCCAACAATCTTGTGAAACTTGCAATCCAACTAAATCCATCTTAGTAAAATATCCAAATCTAAATAATCTTTGCTATATTTATAAATAAAGAAATTTTTCTCGCTTTTGTCATTTAATATTAATTTCCATTTAGGGAACATAAGAAATCTATAATTTAAGATCAATTTCTCAACGTTGCTAATAACGTAACTTTCTCCTTTAATTGATATCTTATTTTTTGTAAACTGAATTTCAATATTTTCTAAACATTTATTAATACTCCAAGGATAAACAATAAAGGCTGAGAACAATGCAAGTAATATTATGAATAAACTTGCTAAATTAAATTCTGAAAACTCATTTGTAACGCAAATTAAAAAAGTAAGAATAAAACTAATGACGTTAATTGTTAATAATTTAAGCAAAAAGATTCTATTTAGGTTGTATATTTTCATATTCAATTACTTTTCAACGTTTGTTTTTCAAAGCTATCTGCTAACTATAATATTTACGCAAATTTATGTAACTTTTCCATTTTTCTTGCTTCAATATTTTTTTTGCAACTCGATTCGTTTCTGAAATTGAATTGCATCGTATTTATTCTTATTCTATTACTTATTATTTCATTTTAGTCTTGCAAATATAAATATTCTTTTGAAACAAAAAAATTATTCTTCCATTTTTTTAAATTAGTAATAAAAATTTTCTTCCTAAAACAGAAGTTCAAAAAACATCTATTAAAACACAAATGCCCTAGCCCAGACTGCAATGAAAAGCCCGTAAAGACAGCAAGTGTGTTTTTGTGAGTGGCAGGCGGGCTACACTTAGACCGACTGGTGCTCAACAAAAACCACTTGGTGGCTGCGGACTTGTAATGGAAGGCTGGAAATAGCTTCAAATAAGTCGAAAGTCGAAAGTCGAAAGTTGAAAGTCGAAAGTTGAAAGTCGAAAGTTGAAAGTCGAAAGTTGAAAGTCGAAAGTCGAAAGTTGAAAGTCGAAAGTTGAAAGGAAATAAATGCTACCAAAAAATCCTTTCACGCCTTTTATTCTTGTGGGACGGCTCCACCCTTTTGGAAAGAGCCTTCTATAAAATCAGGTTTCTTTTACTGTGATGATGTGAACCGGACAAGCTTTCTCTGCCAAAAAACAAGCTTCGGCAATGCTGTGATCAGGCGATTTCAAGGTGTGGAAACCTTTGGAATCCGTTGCTTTTAGTAGTACCGATTTACCGTCTTTTGTTGACATTTGAAACTGGCCAGGAGCCATTTCGACGCAGTAATTGCAGCCTATGCACTTCTCACGCTGAAGGGTAATAATGACCATTAGTTATCCACAATTTTATACATTTTGTCCGATAACCGAATGCGAAACGGGATTTTTAAGGTGCAGCTATCGCCTTTAGTGGCTTTTTCTGCAGCAACATCGTTTACAAAAAAAGTATCTAAAATTAATTCTTGAGCTCCGGTGCTGGGACCTGTGATGAGCAACTTGTCGCCCTTTTTGATGTCATAAGCCTCAATTTTAAATTCGGCAATATTCGATTTTGGAAAATAATGCATGCCTTTGCCCACATACACTTTTTTCTGAGTAGCATTTGAGCCCGGATTATCGGACCATTCTCCTAATTTTTGCCCCAAATAATACCCACTCCAAAAACCACGATTATAAACGGTTGCCAATTGCGACATCCAAATGTTAATTTTTTCCTTGGAAAACGAACCTTCGTAATAGCTATCAATGGCGTCCCGATAGGTTTTGATAACGGTTGCCACATAGTCTGCAGCCCTTCCCCTACCCTCAATTTTCAAGACTTTGATGCCGGAATCAATAACTTGATCTAGAAAATCTAGTGTACACAAATCTTTTGGCGACATCAAATATTCATTGTCCACTTCAATTTCAAAGCCCGATTCTTGATCAATAACGGTATATTTTTTTCGACAATTTTGTTTGCAAGCCCCTCTATTTGCAGAGGAATTGTGCGAATGTAAACTCAAATAGCACTTGCCCGAAACCGCCATACACAAAGCCCCATGACCAAAAATTTCGATTTCAACAAGCTGTCCACTTGGACCTTTAACTTGTTCTTTTTCAATGGCTTCGGTAATCTTTTTTACTTGTCGCAAACTCAATTCTCTTGAAAGCACAATGGTATCGGCAAACAAGGCATAAAACTTCACCGTTTCAATATTTGTTACATTCAATTGTGTGGAAATATGCACTTCCATTCCTACTGTTTTTGCAGCCATAATTACCGCTTGATCGGAGGCAATAACCGCAGTAATTTGGGCTTCCTTAGCTTTGGTAAGCAAGGTTTTTACGATGGACAAATCATGATCGTAAATAATTGTATTAAGAGTAAGATACGTTCGGACCTTTTTTTCTTGACATCTTCGGGCAATTTCTGGCAAATCGTCTAACACGAAATTTACGGTAGCTCTTGCTCGCATATTGAGTTGCTCCACACCAAAATAAACCGAATCGCAACCATTATCTAAGGCCGCTTGAAGGGATTCGAAATTTCCGGCAGGAGCCATTAATTCAATTTTTCCAGTAGGTGTCATTGTTCTATATTTTTAAAATTAATATCAAATTGAAAGTTGATGTTTAGGCAATAATTTTGAATAAAACATCAGATAATCGAACACGAAAAGGCAATTCAATGGTGATTTTATCGCCCGGATTTGCTTGTTGGATTTCATTTCCGTTGACCATCATTTTTTCTAAAACGAATTCTTGGTTTCCGGTTGTGGGTCCAGAAATTAAGAGTTTATCACCTAAAATAAGTGCTTGATTTTCAATAGTAAAAAGGGCAACTTTTGCTTTTGCATAAAAATGAGTGACTTTAGCAACCGCTATTTTTTTTGTTTTAATTTTGGCACGAATGGGTTTTGTGGCAAGAGCTAAGGGTGTTTTTGGCAAATCCGAAGCTTGTTTGTAAAGCAATTGGTCTGATTTTCCTTTTCTAAAAACTTTATTGCCTACTTGTTTTCCTCTTCTGAGTTTAACTTGTTCAGCTAAAGGCAATTGTGTGATTTCTAAACAGGTGTTGGAACAACAATTTTGCATGGCTTCTTGGCAACTTTCACATTGAATAAAAAGCAAATGACAACCATCATTTAAGCAATTAGTGTGAGTGTCGCAAGGAGTGCCGCACTGATGGCATTTTGAAATAATGTCGTCCGTGATGCGTTCCCCCAAACGATGATCAAAGACAAAGTTTTTACCAATAAATTTACTTTCGAGGTTTTGTTCTTTAATTTGCTTGGCATAGTTGATGATGCCGCCTTCCAATTGAAACACATTTTGAAACCCTTGGTGCTTGAAATAAGCTGATGCTTTTTCACAACGAATGCCCCCGGTGCAATACATTACCAGATTTTTAGAGGATTTATAGTCTTTCAATTGTTCGTTAATAATCGGCAAACTTTCACGAAATGTTTCCACATCAGGGGTGATTGCTCCTTTGAAATGACCGATTTCACTTTCATAATGGTTTCTAAAATCGACCACAATAGTATTTGGATCATCAAGAATTTCATTGAATTCCTTGGCTTTTAGATGCACACCAATATTGGTAACATCAAAAGTGGCATCATTTAAACCATCGGCAACAATTTTATCTCGAACTTTTATAGTAAGTTTTAAAAAGGAATGATCATCATGTTCCACAGCAATATTGAGGCGAATGTTTTGCATAAAATCATACACTTCAAGTGTTTCCCGAAAGGCTTCGATGTTTTCAGCAGGGACACTCATTTGCGCATTAATTCCTTCATGAGCTACATAAATTCTGCCAAGTGCATCAAGTTTGTTCCAGGCGATAAACAAATCGTCTCTAAATTTTTTTGGATTTTCAATTTTGGCATACGCATAAAAAGACAAGGTAAACCGTTGTTTACCAGCTAAATCAATTAGTTCTTTTCGTTCATCTGCGCTTAAGGTGTTGTACAGTTGCATGCTATAAACGTTTAAGTGAGCAATAATTAGCAATTCTAAATGGAAGAAAAGCGAGGCAAAGGTACAAAAATAGTATAGCGTTTCAAAATGAAAAAAAAATGAAAAAAAGTTTTTATTTTTTTGGTGCAATAAAAAAAAGCTGTAATTTTACCAAAAATATATATTATGAGCACAGATAAAGAAGCCAAATTAAAAGCCTTACAATTAACATTAGACAAACTGGACAAAACGTACGGAAAAGGTACCGTAATGAAACTCGGCGATAGTGCCGTTGAAGAGATTGATTCGATTCCCTCAGGATCATTAGGAGTTGATTTAGCTCTTGGAGTAAATGGATATCCACGTGGAAGAGTAATTGAGATTTATGGTCCAGAGTCTTCAGGTAAAACTACCTTGACCTTACACGCCATAGCAGAAGCTCAGAAAGCAGGCGGAATAGCAGCATTTATTGATGCAGAACATGCCTTTGATCGTTTTTATGCCGAGAAATTAGGTGTTGATATTGACAACTTAATTATTTCACAACCAGATAATGGTGAACAAGCTTTAGAAATTGCAGAAAGTTTAATCCGTTCTGGAGCAGTTGATATTGTGGTAATTGACTCGGTTGCTGCCTTAACTCCAAAAAGTGAGATTGAAGGTGACATGGGTGATTCTAAAATGGGACTTCATGCCCGATTGATGTCTCAAGCCTTACGAAAACTGACTGGAACCATTCATAAAACGAATTGTACCGTGTTTTTTATCAATCAGTTACGTGATAAAATTGGAGTAATGTTTGGAAGTCCAGAAACCACAACCGGAGGAAATGCCTTGAAATTTTATGCCTCAGTTCGTATTGATATTAGAAAATCAACACAAATTAAAGATGGTGAAAATGTTTTAGGAAACCGAACCAAAGTAAAAGTTGTGAAAAACAAAGTGGCACCACCATTCCGTACAGCAGAATTTGATATCATGTATGGCGAAGGAATTTCAAAAGTTGGCGAAATATTAGATTTAGCCGTTGAATTTGAAATTATCAAGAAAAGTGGTTCTTGGTTTAGTTATGGTGAAACCAAATTAGGACAAGGAAGAGATGCCGTGAAAGCCTTGATTAAAGACAATCCAGAATTAATGGATGAGTTAGAAATAAAAATCAAGAAAACTATAAAAGAAAAAAGTGAGTAGAAAAAAAATCCCGAGAATTAGTTTTCGGGATTTTTTATTTTTATAGTTTTTGTTTTTATTCGATTTCAGAAACCCGAAGCGTGTTTACCATTCCTTTATCAATTACAGGCATTGCTGCAAGATTGATTAACATATCACCTTTGAAAACATATTTTTTATCGATACAAATTTGGTTGATGTCTTCAATTGTGTCATCAGTACTAACTAATTTATCATAATAAAAAGCTCTCACACCCCAAAGAAGATTAAGTTGGGTTAATATTCTTTTATTAGAAGTGAAGACTAAAATATGTGATTTTGGTCGCCAAGCAGAAATTTGGAACGCGGTATAACCAGAATTCGTAAGCGTTGTGATTGCTTTTGCGTTTATTGCGTCTGCCATAATTGAAGCGTGGTAGCAAATCGATTTTGTAATAAATCGTTTTGTTCGGATATGCGGTGGGCTTAAAGGTACTTTGATTAACGGTGAATCTTCAACACTTTCAATAATTCTTGTCATTGTTTCAATTACTTCCACAGGATAATTTCCAACTGAAGTTTCGCCAGAAAGCATCACGGCATCAGCACCATCCATTACAGAATTTGCAACGTCATTTACTTCAGCTCTTGTAGGAGTTAGGCTTGTAATCATTGTTTCCATCATTTGAGTAGCAACAATAACAGGAATTCTAGCTGTTTTTGCTCGGTGAATCAATTTTTTCTGAATAAGCGGCACTTCTTCAGCAGGAACCTCAACACCTAAATCACCACGAGCCACCATTAAACCATCACAGAAAGCGACAATTTTATCAATATTTTCTACTGCTTCTGGTTTTTCTATTTTAGCAATAATTGGAATTTTATGATCCGAATGCTTAGCGATTAAGTCTTGCAATTCCTCAAGATCTTTAGGCGTTCTAACAAAAGAAAGCGCAATCCAATCTACTTTATTTTCAATTGCGAAAAGTGCATCTTTAATATCTTTAGTGGTTAAAGCAGGAAGCGATACTTTTGTATTCGGTAGATTTACACCTTTTTTGGATTTCAATGGACCACCTTGAACCACTACGGCTTCTACTTCAGTGTTTTTATCGGTTTTGGTTACTTCAAAAATCAATTTTCCGTCATCTAATAAAATTCTTTCACCTGGATTTACATCTTTTGGAAATTCTTTATAATTCATATAGACTCTTGATGCAGTACCTAGAACATCTTCCGCAGTTGTGAAGGTAATAATGTCACCTTTGCTCACCACAACATCTTCCTTCATGACACCTACTCTTAATTTTGGCCCTTGAAGATCCGCAAGAATAGAAGTGGTATAACCAAATTCTTCATTTAATTCTCTGATAATTTGAATTCGTTCACTCACATCGGTATAATCTGCATGCGAAAAATTGATACGAAATACATTTACACCTGCATCAATCATCTTCTTAATGACTTCTTTACTGCTACATGCAGGCCCTAGAGTTGCTACAATTTTAGTTTTTTTGTTTGTTGGCATTTTATTAAAAAATTAAATTATTTTTCGATTTTATTTGTTTTTTTTCTATGGTATAAACGCTTGATATGTTTTTAATTTTTAAAATTTCGGCAATCATTTTCGATTCATCAAACTCATAATCAATGTTTTCGATTTTAAGAAAATAATCAACTTTTTTAAATTCGGGCAATAAATAAACGGTTACAGCTTCATTTCCAAATAAATCTGAATGTTTTTGTTCATTTGTTAAAAAAGAAGTTTTATTTGCAATTAATGACCAAACAATATCCTTTTTTTTGTCCTCAAAAATAAAATTATTAAAAGCACTTTTTCCTCCAGGAATTGCAACTTCGATTTCTTTCTCATTTTTTTTGAGTTGAATTTCTAAAGAGCTATTAAGAAGATAAGCCATTTTATAATCATCAATTGTAGTATGAATCGCAATTAGTTCATAATTATCTGATATAAAATCGTTTATTAAAATTTTATGAATTGCCATTTTCTACAAATAAAATGTAAATATAAAACTTAATTTTGGTTTTTTTTCTATATTTTTTTGTTCTTAACGATAATTTATCAACTCAAACGTTTGAGTATTGCGTTATTTTTTTGAAATTTTTTCTTGAAGTGCAAAAAAAGTTCTTTGGGCTGCTTTTTCTTCAGCTTTTTTCTTGGAAGTTGCTCTTGCTTTAGCAATTATTTTGTTATCGATTAATAATTTAACGCTAAAATATTTTTGAAATTCACTTCCATTATCTTCAATAAATTCATAAGAAAATTGTTTTTTTTCTTTTTGACACCATTCAATAATCAAGCTTTTATAACTAATTACTTTTCCTTCTAGAAGAGCAATATCTACATATTTTTTTATTACTTTGGTACGAACAAATTTTTCTAAATAGACAAATCCTCTGTCCAAATAAATAGCTCCTAAAAAGGCTTCAAACAAATTGCCGTGTATGTTTTCACCAAATTGAGCTGGATTAACTTTGCTTTCAACATGAGAAATTAAATTAAAATCTCGTCCTAGTTCGTTTAGGTGTTCACGACTGACAATTTTAGAACGCATTTTTGTTAAATAACCCTCATCTCCTGAAGGCACTTCCATGTAAAGATGTGCCGCAATTACACTTCCCAGCATGGCATCACCAAGAAACTCAAGACGTTCATAGTTAAATGGATTTCCGTTATCATCTGTTTTATTGGCAGACCGATGGGTAAATGCTTTTTTATAATATTTAAGTTCTTTGGGTTCAAAACCAAGAATATTCTTTAATTTTTCAAAAAAAATCCCGTCTTCTGGAGAACGGGAGATTTTAGTAAATTTTTTAAATAAACGACGCATGATATATTAATCTTCTAGTTTTTTAAATAAAACGCAAGCATTATGACCTCCGAAACCGAAAGTATTGCTCATTGCTACTTTAATTTCTCTTTTCTGTGCTTTGTTTAATGTTAAGTTTAAAGAAGGATCGATATTTTCATCAATAGTTGTATGATTTATTGTTGGAGGAACAATACCGTTTTTCATTGCAAGGATAGAGGCTATTGCTTCAATTGCTCCTGCAGCACCAAGCAGATGCCCTGTCATGGATTTTGTTGAATTGATATTAATTGTTTTTGCATGTTCGCCAAACACATGGCTAATTGCTTTAAGTTCTGCAACATCGCCTAAAGGGGTTGAAGTTCCATGCGTATTGATATGATCAACTGTTTCAGGAGCTAGGCCAGCATCTCTTAATGTGTTTTCCATTACAGCTATTACCCCAATTCCATCTGGGTGAGGAGCAGTTAAATGATAGGCATCAGAAGACATTCCGCCACCGCCCACTTCACAATAAATTTTGGCACCTCTTGCTATGGCGTGTTCATATTCTTCAAGTACTAATGCACCTGCACCTTCTCCTAAAACAAACCCATCACGAGTTGCGTCAAAAGGTCTTGAAGCTGTTTCAGGACTTTCATTTCGGGTTGATAAAGCGTGCATGGAGTTAAAACCACCCATACCTGCAATGGTAACTGCAGCTTCCGAACCTCCAGAAATAATCACATCACACATCCCCAAACGGATATAATTGAAAGCATCAATCAATGCGTTTGCAGAAGATGCACAAGCAGAAACAGTTGTATAATTTGGTCCCATATATCCATTTCGCATCGAAATATGAGCTGGTGCAATATCAGCAATCATTTTTGGAATAAAGAAGGGATTAAATTTTGGTGTTCCATCACCGCTTGCATAATACATCACCTCATCTTGAAATGTTTGCAAACCTCCAATTCCAGCACCCCAAATAACTCCTACTCTGTGTTTGTTCACGTTTTCTTGTGTTAAACCAGCGTCTTTTATAGCTTCATCACTTGCTGCAATGGCATATTGTGCAAATTTATCCAATCTTCTTGCCTCCTTGCGATCCATATAATCTTCGATATTGAAGTTTTTTATTTCACAAGCAAATTTGGTTTTGTGCTTTTCTGTATCATAATAAGTGATCGGAGCAGCACCACTTTTACCATTTATTAACGCATTCCAATATTCCTCAATAGAATTTCCTATTGGGGTAAGTGCGCCAAGACCAGTTACAACAACGCGTTTTAATTGCATAGTTTTTATTTTTTGGTTACTATAAAAAAACCCATAGTCTTTTAAATTAGTTCAAAAGAAACAATGGGTATTACATTTTTTTATATTTATGATTGTAATACAATCAATGTTTTTTAATGCGATAAAAATCTAAAAATAAGAGCATCCATGAAAGCGAACCTTCATGGATGTGTCCTTATTATTTTTTTGCTTCCTCAATATAAGAGATAGCTTGACCAACTGTAGCAATATTTTCTGCTTGGTCATCTGGAATTTGAATATCAAATTCTTTCTCAAACTCCATAATTAACTCAACAGTGTCTAATGAATCTGCCCCTAAATCGTTTGTGAAGCTTGCTTCTGTTACAACTTCGTTTTCGTCAACGCCTAGTTTGTCTACGATAATCGCTTTTACTCTTGATGCAATGTCTGACATAATCTTTAAATTTTAATTTGATTTGTTGGCAAAAATAAAAAAACTTTATTTTAAATCAACACTTTTGTTTCTAAATATGTTACGAATTTAAAAAAAAAATTTGATAAAGTCCACATTTATTTATTTTTTATC
>Ga0247722_10000251_pt1 | contig 34970 bp, 38 predicted proteins | sample MSEWelMarce3H_FC_FD_189094 | JGI IMG/M metagenome (GOLD analysis project Ga0247722, IMG submission 189094) | Subsurface sediment microbial communities from gas well in West Virginia, United States - MSEEL Well Study Marcellus 3H_FC | ecosystem: Environmental > Terrestrial > Deep subsurface >... | reverse complement strand
CCCAAAACCCCTCTAAACCCCTTTATTTACTGGGTTTTTTAGGGTTTTTTTATTGTTGTTATGTTAGAACATTTTTAATGGGGGGGGATATTTTTAAAATTAAAAATTGTACTTTTACGCCCAATTTATTTTTTTAATTACAAAGTATTGTTAATTTTATTATACAAAACCTATATCAAAAACAAATGATTCATTCGTATCCATTCAACAATTTGATGGATCATGAACAGATGAAAAATTTTATTAAAAAATTAGATTTAACGGAAGAAGAAATTGCATTTACTGCAAGTAGGGTTCGTCCAAAGGTTTTAGAGAAAGATACAAAAGAATAAAAATGTAAATGCCCAACGGTTAGGTCGGGCATCGGTCTAAGGATACTATCCTTAGAGCTGTACGGGTGCAAATGTATAAAGAATGTTTATGAAAACCAACAAAATTATGTTAAAAAACAGAGTAATAGTATATATAGATGGGTTCAACTTATACTTTGGTATTGTCGATGCGGGTATTGAAAACAGCAAATGGCTCAATATAAAATCACTTATTGACAGCTACATAACTCACAATCAAGAACTTGTTGAAATAAAATATTTTACTAGTAGAATAACAAATCAGCCAAGTAAACAAAAAAGACAGACAACATATTTAGAAGCTCTTGAAACTACAGGTATCAATATTATTTATGGACTATACAAAGCTAAAGAAATTGAATGTAATAATTGCGGCCATAATTGGGCTATTTCTAACGAAAAAATGACCGATGTAAATATTGCAACTCATTTATTAATGGATGCTTTTAATGACAAATATGATACTGCAATTTTAATTTCTGGTGATAGTGATTTAGTGCCTCCAGTTAAAGCAATACACAATCAATTTAACAAAAAGGCAGTTAGTGTTTTCTTCCCACCAGAAAGACACAATATTACAGTAGCAGGTGCAGCAAAAGGTTCACAAATTATAGGAAAGAAAAAAATTAAAGACCATCAATTTCCATTAAATGTTACAAAAAAAGATGGTTATGTATTAACAAAACCAGAAAGTTGGTAAACAAATTTTATTTCCAAAGTAAATCCTAAGTCATAAAAAGGGAATGGATTTTGTTTGTGGTTAATAGTGTAGCCGAAATATGAAAAATGACTTTATCCAAAAATCACAATCTATAAGTTTGGCTAAAGCCTCAATTTCTTATCTTTATTAGCGTTTAGCTAAAGCCGAAGACTATTGATTCCTTATACTAGTTAAAAAAATAATGATTAGTTTTTCAGCATAATCTATATAAATATTTCACAAGATTTAAAAGGTACTCCATATTGAATTGAAGCTGTTTTTTTTTACCTAAAATTGATTTTTTTACTTTTAAATTAACAACGCTACTTCAAAATACATCTTCTGAAAAACAGTCCCAAAAAAGCGGAAAAAATCCCAATTACCCCCGATGGGAGCGGTATCCTTTTTTATGGTTGAAAGTTTATTGTAAACCTTTGATAATAAATTGTTCAACTGAAAAACAGAACCATAAAAAAGATATAGCGGACAGCGGGAATAAGGAAACCAAGAAAGCCAAAGCCATTCGGTTCATGAAAGATTGAAAGATTGAAAGATTGAAAGATTGAAAAATTGAAAGATTGAAAGATATAATGACAGTATTCCCGTCATCCAATTCACCTTTTGGGAGTCTGCCAGGCTATTCGGGAGTTAGTGGCTTTTATTGGCACAAAAAAAACCGTCAAAAAGAATTTCTCTTTAAGACGGCTTTGGTTGTTCTAAAAAATGCTTATTTCAGTGTACTTGGACACACAAATGCGGTTAAGGGTACGTTTGTGGTTCTGATGCCTGCAATTCCTTTTTCTACGTTTATCATATTATGATAACCTCTTGATTTTAAGATAGATGACATAATTACAGAACGGTAACCTCCAGCACAATGCAAGTAAAACTCGCCTTCTTTTGGAACTTCTGCAAGGTGATCATTGATGTAATCTAACGGGATATTTAGAGCATTTTCTACGTGTTCTGCTTTGTATTCGCTATCTCTTCGGGCATCAACAACTGTTGCTTTTTCGTAATTTTTAGCAAATTCTTCTGGCGTTACAGAAGTGATGCTGTCGGTTTCAAATCCGGCATTTTTCCAAGCTTCAACACCGCCTTTTAGGTAGCCTAAAGTATTATCAAACCCTACTCTTGAAAGTCTAGTAATAGTTTCTACTTCCATATTTTCTGGGGTAATTAGCAAAATGGCTTGTTTGGTATCCCGAATTAAAGCACCCACCCAAGGTGCAAATTGTCCGTGTAATCCAATAAAAATGGAACCTGGAATGTGTTCTTTCACGAAATCATTTTCATGACGAACATCTAAAACCACGGCATCCGTTTGGTTGGCAACGGTTTCAAATTCTTGTGGCGATAACGGGGTATCTGCTTTTGTCATAACGGTTTCCAAGCTATCATAACCCTGAATGTTCATCAACACATTTTGAGGGAAATAAGCAGGTGGAGGCGTAAGTCCGTCCAATAATTCTGCAATAAATTCCTCACGAGTCATGTCGGCTCTCAAGGCATAGTTAACTTTCTTTTGGTTGCCAAGTGTGTCGGTAGTTTCTTTACTCATATTTTTTCCGCACGCACTACCAGCACCGTGATTTGGATACACAATTAGTTCATCACTTAGCGGCATAATTTTATTACGAAGCGAATCAAACAAATGATTTGCCAAAACTTCTTGTGTTAAATCTTCCACTAATTTTTGAGCTAAATCGGGTCTTCCCACATCGCCAATAAATAAGGTATCGCCAGTGATAATTCCGTGTTCTTTTCCGTTTTCATCGGTTACTAAATAGCAAGTACTTTCTAGGGTGTGTCCAGGTGTGTGAATGGCTTTAATGGTAACGCCTCCCACTTTAAACTCCTGACCATCAGTTGCTACAATACATTCGAAATTAGGTTTTGCTGTTGGCCCATAAACGATTTTTGCACCCGTTTTTTTAGCTAAATCCAAATGACCCGAAACAAAATCTGCATGAAAATGAGTTTCGAAAATATAGGTTATTTTGGCATTATCTTTTGCGGCTTTATCGATATAATCTTGCACTTCTCTTAGTGGGTCAAAAATTGCTGCTTCACCATTACTTTCAATATAATAAGCTGCGTGAGCAATACATCCGGTATAAATTTGTTCTATTTTCATAAGTATAATTTAAATTCGTTATTTTTATTCTTTTAATTATTGTGTAAAATTACAACATTATTTAGTATGATAGCGTAACAAAAGTTACAATTATTTGTTATCCTTTCAAGAGTGTTTCTTTGATGATAATGTAAATTCCCATGATTAAAACAAACCACCCAAAAGCGGTTTTGAGTTTGCTTCCATCAATTTTCTTGGCTAATGCAATTCCGATAAAAATGCCAATTACAGAAAAAGCGGTAAAGATGAGAAGTAACGACCAATCTAAATTTGGTGTTTTTTGGACATCGCCAATGAAACCGATTAAAGATTTAGCAGCAATGATGAAAAGCGAAGTTCCTACGGCTAATTTCATGGGCATTTTAGCCAATAAAACCAAAGCTGGAATAATTAAAAATCCACCACCAGCACCAACTAAACCCGTTAAAACGCCTACCAAAGTTCCTTCGAGAAGTATCATGGGATAGTTGTATTGCATTTTGGTTTCGGTTTCTGTAGTTGTATTTTTCGATGGCCGAATCATGGAAATAGAAGCTAAAATCATCACCACAGCAAAAAGTAACATTAATGCGATGGATTTTGTAAATTCAAAAGTGCCAAAAGTGGCAATCACATCAGGGATAATTGGCACAAGGAAAGCCCGAGTAACATAAACCGCTGCAATAGAAGGAATTCCGAAGATAAGTACTGTTTTGAAATCGACTTTCTTTTCAATAGCACTTTTAATGCCACCGACTAATGCTGTTGACCCCACAATAAAAAGCGAGTAAGCCGTTGCAATAATCGGGTTTACTGCCATGATATATACCAAAATTGGCACTGTTAGTATCGAACCACCGCTCCCAATTAATCCAAGAGAAATTCCCACTAACACAGCTAATAAATAGCCCATAATTTGATTAAAATCCATAATTTTATTTTTTATTTTTAAAAGTATAATAAAGCATTACCAAGAAATTATTTTCATTCATTGTTTCAATTTTATTTTTTGGTAGTCGATTAATTGCAATGTACCCGAAATCAATTTTTACATTGGAAACAGGTGAAAATCCTGCCATTATACCAATTCGATTGTGGTCATAAAAATGTTTCTTATCGGGACTATTTGTGTTTATAAAATATTCATCAAAAACACTTATATTCCATTTTTTATTGAAATCATATTTAAGACCTATTTTATTTCTAATGCGATGAACATTTTCATTATTATTGTTTTTAAAATCCCGAAATTCAAATGCTAAACGATTGAAAAAAGTGGTATTTGAAATTAATTTTTGTTTAAAATCAGCTGCAAAAGTATAACGAATTTCATACGAATGATTTTTAGATTTATCACTTTCCGTATTGATAATTGCCGCATGTTTAAAATAAGCAAAAGGCGAAAGTGAAAATGTAAATTTTGTTCCATATTTATAATGAAGCCATGTGCGAACACTTTGCATTAATTCGTTATGAAAAGGGTTGTTGTTTTCAATTGAACTATCATTTTGACCTCTTAATTGAAACTCAACTTCCGATTTAAAATTGTTAGAAAGTTCATTACTAATTGACAATCTGGACCAGCTATTATAATGTGATTCTGATTGACCAAACATCGTATTTAAACAAAAAAACAAGAATAAAAACAGTGAAAAAAGCGTTCTTTTGGGATTAAATTTCCCATTTGAAGCATTTGAAATCCCGTCAAAGAACGCATTAATCATATTCATTTAAAATTGTAAAATTTCTATTTTATTTCGGTGTAATTTTATTTTTCCTTCAATTTCCAAAGCCTTCAACAACCTTGAGATTACCACTCTAGAGGTGTGCATTTCGTAAGCAATTTCCTGATGGGTATTGTTTATTTCAGTGTTTCCAAGTACTTTTGCCTTATCGGTTAAGTATTTAAACAAACGTTCATCGAGTTTCATAAAAGCCAATGTATCAATAGCTTCCAACATTTCCATGAGTCGAATATTGTAACTATCAAACACAAAATTTCGCCAGGTTTTATATTTGGTAAGCCAATCTTCCATTTTTTCAATAGGAATCATGAGTAATGCCCCATTTGTTTCGGCAATGGCTCTAATTCTGCTTTTTGATTGCCCCATACAACAAGTTAAAGTCATGGCACAAGTATCGCCTCGTTCCAAAAAATATAACAAAAGCTCATCGCCCACTTCGTCTTCCCGCATGATTTTTATAGCACCTTCCAATAAAAGAGGCATGGATTTTATGTAATCCCCAATTTCAATTAGGTAATCATCAGCTTTAAAGGTTTTATAAGTGGCCACTTTGATAATTTCATCAAGGAGTGCTTCCTCAAAAATATAGCCATACGATTGTGTTAATAAGTCTTTCATAGCATTTTTTTGGTAAATTTAAGCAAAAAATGAACTAAATCAATATTTTTTTACATTTTTCCTTTCATCATTTTTTCCCAATACAAATAAGGTAAACCGTATTTTTTTAGAAGCCACATGCTCCAAGTTTCTTTAGTTGTATCCACAAATTTTGACAATAAAGGATCCGAATCCCGAACATTATCGTATTTGAATTCGGCTAAAACCAATTTTCCATAGCCTGTTACTAATGGGCAAGAAGAATAGCCACTATATTTTGAGTCACTAATTCGATTTTCTTTTAACAAACCTATAATATTTTCAACCACAACTGGTGCTTGTTTACGTATTGCCGCACCTGTTTTTGCAGTTGGTAAAGCTGCCACATCACCCAATCCGAAAATATTTTTAAATTGATTGTGTTGCAATGAAAAATGATCCACATCAAGCCATTTTTGTTCATTAGCAAGGGTTGAATTTCTTATAAAATCAGGAGCCATTTGAGGTGGAGCCAAATGTAAAATATCATACGGCATTACAACTTCGGTTTCGCCAATTTGTTTTTCATTTAGTTCATTAGCTTCGTTTACAACACATTGATTTTGAGAAGGAGCAACACTTTTGAAATGCACTAATTTGTTAACTCCATCAATTTTCACAGGAGCATAATGGGGTTTAAAATGAATGCCATATTTAAAAACGACTTGCATTAAAGTAGCCGCAAATTCTTTAACACCAAAAATTACTGAACCAGGCGTTGCAAAAACCACTTTGGCATTAGAAACTTTATTTTTCTTGAAATAATCAGCAGCTAAATAGGCGATTTTTTGTGGAGCACCACCACATTTAATTGGCGTTGTAGGTTGTGTAAAAACGGCATTACCTCCTTTGAAATTCTTGATTAATTCCCAAGTATAATTTGGGTCTGTATAATTACTACACACGCCATTTTTACCTAAATTTTCTCTTAAACCTTCAATCCCGTCTAAATCATAAACTAAGCCTGGAGCAAGAACCAAATATTGATATGAAATGGATCCGTTTTTTTCAGTTGATAAGCTGTTTGTTTCTGGTTCTAAAGAAGTTACCTTATCTTTTATCCACGTTACGCCTTTCGGAATTACAGAAGAAGTGGGTCTTTTTGTTTTGGCAAAATCGAAAGTACCTCCACCAACAAGTGTCCAAGCGGGTTGATATACATGAATTTCTGACGGATCAATAATTGCAATTTCTAAATTTTTATCTTTTCTTAACAATTGAGCAGCAGTCATAATTCCGCCTGTTCCAGCTCCTACAATTAGTATTTGATACTTGTTTTTCATAAATTTATTCTTTTGGTTAGTTGTGGTAAAAGTAGCTATTCTAAATTAATCAAATGTAACATTTGTTACAAGGTAGCTATAATAGCAATAAATTCGTTTTTATTTGCTATATATATTGTATAATGTATTATTTTTGTACTCTTAAATTAGTAAATTCATTTTGAAGCCTAAATTGTATAATCGGAATAATTTTCATAAACACACTTTTTGTGAATTTCGGGAGCAAGATTATAAGTTACTTTCATCGCTTGAAGTGCATTATAAAAGCAAATCGGGCAGTAGTTATAGTTTCACAGAAGAAGGTGTTTATCGAATTGCAACCCATTGGGGAAGAGCTGCTAATTGCAGATGGCGATTGCTTTCAAATTCTGAACATCCAAATCAACAACTTCGGATTGGATATGCCAAATGGCTTGATTTTTATCCAAATTTGCCAAATGAAAATTGGTATTTTGTATCCGTTAATTTTGAAACCAAAGCCGTTCATTTTCAGCATAAAAACCATCCTAGTTATAAAAAGGAGTTTGTCTTGCGGAATGCAGCAGCAACAAGCAAAACCATACAAGAGGTAAAACAAATTTTGCAAACAAATGAATGGGCAAAATATTATCATTTTGAAGACCTTGAAAAAACAAGATTAAGTATTGTAAACGAATTGATTACCACAAGAAAAAGTTGGCTTCAAATAAAATTAAACATTAAAAATGAAGGAAAATAATGTCCTGAAAAAAATATAAATCTTGTTATCATAATATTTCAATACTAAAACGTATAAAAATGGGATTTCACCAAAAAAAACGTTCCTAATTTGTATATTTGCAATTAAATAAAAAATAATGTTTCAAAATAAAAAGCTTAAAGGTGTTTTTTTGGTAGCACTTGGTGCAACAAGTTATGGTATGCTTGCAACCTTTGTAAAATTAGCCTATAACGAACAATTTACTACAGCTGAAGTTACATCTTCACAATTTATTTATGGTATAATTGGGTTATTATTGTTGAATTTATTTCAAAGAATCAAGAACAAAAACACAGCCGAAAAAGCCACACAAAAAGATATTTTTCAATTAATGCTTGCGGGAACTTCTTTGGGATTGACAAGTGTTTTTTACTATTTAGCCGTTAAATATATTCCTGTTTCAGTTGGAATTGTTTTATTAATGCAAACCGTTTGGATGGGTGTTTTGGTGGAATGGTTTTTAGAAAAAAAGGCCCCATCATATCAAAAAATTAGTGCTGTTTTTGTGGTGCTAATCGGTACATTTTTGGCCATAAATATTTTCGAAATCGATTTTAACAACAGTGAAATCAATTGGGGAAAAGGACTTTTATGGGGTTTACTTGCTGCAGCTTCTTTTACCACAACCATGTTTACAGCTAATCGAATTGCATTAACAATAACGGCCACGCAAAGAAGTTTATATATGCTTTTAGGCGGTGGAATGATTGTGTTGGTTTTTAGTATTTTCACACAAAACACACCTTTTAATTTTGAAATATTTAGCAAATGGGGTATTGTTTTAGCTCTTTTCGGGACAATTATTCCGCCAATGCTTTTAAATGCAGGTTTTCCGAATACAGGAATTGGTTTGGGTAGCATTGTTGCCTCACTAGAATTACCTGTTTCTGTAGTAATGGCAGCTATTTTCTTAAACGAAAAAATTGTACTTTTGCAATGGATTGGTATTTTTTGCATCTTATTTGCAATCGTAATTATGAATTATTCAATGTCCAAAAAATAAAAACATGTTGCATTTATTTCCGAATGAAAAAATAATTTTACCATTAGAAGATGCTATTTTTGAATATTATCCTAATTTTTTTGAACCCGAAATAGCCACTTCCCTATTCCAAAAATTAGTAAATGAAACACCTTGGCAACAAGATAATATTTTGATTTTCAATAAATTAATTCCTCAACCTCGACTTACTTGTTTGTTTGGCAATTCGGGAAAACCGTATTCATATTCAGGAATTACTATGCAACCCCAACCTTGGAATAGCACAATAATGTTTATAAAAAATGAAGTTGAAACTGTTATTTCAGAAAATTTCACAACTGTTTTAGCTAATTTATATCGTAATGAAAATGACAGCAATGGATGGCATTCCGATAATGAAAAAGAATTGGGTAGAAATCCAATTATTGCATCCGTTAGTTTTGGTGAAGAACGTAAATTTCAACTGAAACACAATAGCAAAACAACTGATAAATTTACGCTGAATTTACAACATGGTAGCCTTTTATTGATGAAAGAAGGCAGTCAAATACACTATAAGCACCAAATTCCGAAAGCCACAAGTGTTAAAAAAAGTAGAATAAATTTAACTTTCAGAACTTTAATTTAAATATAATTTATATTTATTAGATATTTTTTAAGAATTAAATAAAAATAACAAAAAAGAAGTTAAATCATTTTTTGAATATGTTTTTTTAGTAATATTGATAAACATTTTTAGCGAATAAAGACAAAGCATTCATCTGATGAAAAAGAAGAAAATTTCAGAATTTGACAACGAAACATTAAACAAAATAGTTGCCATTGCTCAAGAGGAAAAAAAGCCTTTTGAAATAATAAAAGAAAAATTTGGCGTATCGGAACTTGATATTACCGAATTTATGAAAACCAAACTATCTAAAGATAATTTTGAACTTTGGAAAAAGAAAGTTATTGCAAACAAACCTAAGCCTAAACCATTAAAATTCAATGATTTAGAAGACGATGATTTAGATAGCAAATATTATTTTAAAAATAAATTTGATTAAGAGTAATTGAATTTATGAAATTACAGAAGGGTTTTCTAGTTTAAAACCCTTCTATACTTATATTTTAAAATTGGAAATAGATAAAAGGAGCCGCTTCAGCAGAAGCAGTAGCATAAACCACCCAATAAATCAATCCTAAAACAATGGCTTTCAATAAAAAAGGTAATTTATTGAAGGTTTTTTGTATGATTTCCATGCCTCTTGCAGGAATAAAATGCCATATAAAACCAATTAAAATCAATAAAAATACATTTTTATAACCTAAAATTATCGTTTGCCATTGGTTCCAATCAAAAGTTAGTTTTTGAATATTTTCAATTACTTGGAATGCTGTTTGAAAATCTTTTGCTCGGAAAAATAGCCAACAAAACACAACAAAATGAAATGTAATTAACACTTGAATTGATCTAATCACTTTATTTTTAGGTAATTTTATAAACTGTCCGAAGAATTTTTCAACAACCAAAGCTAATCCATGTAAAACGCCCCATACCACAAATTTCCATGAAGCTCCGTGCCATAATCCACCTAAAAACATGGTCATAAATAAATTAAAATAGGTACGAATTTTTCCTTTTCTACTGCCACCCATTGAAATATATAAATAATCTCGCAACCATGAAGACAACGAAATATGCCACCTTCTCCAAAATTCAGTTATAGAACCTGATTGATACGGTGTTCTAAAATTATCGGGCAACCAAAAGCCCATTAATAAAGCTAAACCAATAGCAATGTCCGAATATCCTGAAAAATCGCAATAAATTTGGATTGCATAACCATAAGATGCCATTAAATTTTCGAAGGCAGTATAACTATTTGGTGCATCAAAAACCCGATCTACAAAATTTAGCGAAATATAATCCGAAATAACCGCTTTTTTGAGTAAACCTCCAATAATTAGTAATATAGCTCGATTGAAATCTTCTTTTGTGAGCTGTAATTTTTTATAAATTTGAGGAATAAAATCGCTTGCCCGAACAATTGGTCCCGCCACCAATTGCGGAAAAAATGACACAAAAAACAAAAAATCCATAAAACTTTTTGTTGGTTCTAAATCTTTCCGATAGACATCAATTGTGTAACTAAGAGTTTGAAACGTATAAAAAGAAATCCCGACAGGTAAGATTATATCAGCGAATTTCAATTTACCATCAAAAAATAGATTATAATTTTCTACAAAAAAATTAGTGTATTTAAAATAGCCTAATAATCCTAAGTTGATTAATAAACTTAAAACAAGGTAAAATTTTCTATAAAATTGTATTTTTTCTACAAAAATTAATCGAGAAATTGAATAATCAACTACTGATGAAAATAATAATAACCAGAAATAAATACCACTACATTTATAGTAAAAAAACACAGAAAAAAGTACCACATAAGCAATCCTGAAATATTGTGTTTTTCTTGACAATACATATATAGGATAAAACACAAGAAAAAGACCTAAAAACAAGGCACTATTGAAAAGTAGAGGTTGTTTTGGGTTGTAAAGAAACCAATTTGATATTGACTCTAAATCAAAAGTTCCGATAGTTTCAACAAACCAATTTTGAAGATTAAAAAGTGCTTTCACGTTTATTTTGTAGATTTATATAATTCATAAGATTGTAAAAATGCATCGAAAAACAATTCGGCTTGAAATTCATAACCTGTTTTGGAATAATGAACTTTATCTCTTGCCATAAAACCTTTGGCAGCATTCTTTATGATTGCTTTATTTCCACCAAGAATCTGGTATAAATTCCAAACGGCATAGTCATTTTCAACCGATTTTTCTTTAATAATTTGAGCATAACTTTCAATAAAAGTATTTGTGAATCGTCGATGCAAAACAGAAGGAGGCGATGTCATTACCAAAATAGAAACATTGGCATTATTTTGTTTAATATTTTGAATCATTTGCTGCAAATTACGATTATATTGCTCGGCTGATTGTTTATCAAAACTTTCATTTGTTCCAAGTGAAATAATGATTAAATCGGGATTTAGAGCCGGTAATTGTTCAAAAAACATTGGAAATTTATTGAAATCATTCGTTTTTGCTCCGTTTATTCCGATGCTATGATAAATTAATCCAGGAGCATTATTTTCTAAAACCACGCCATTTAAAGAAAAAGAGTTACAATTTTGATTCGGAACAATTGCAATTTTTTCTAATAAATTGGAAGCATTATATTCAAAACAAAAAGGCAATTCAATTAAATCCTCAGGAATATAAGTCGTTTTTGTAGTGATTTTTGATTGTGTGTCGTTTGTTGGTATTTTTAATGTTTTGCCTTTACGAATTAAATCACTTTTTAATCCATTAGCTTTTTTTAATTCTTTTATTGAAACATTATATTTGTCGGCAATCGTGCTTAAAACCTCACCCGATTTAATCTTATGTTTAATTTTCTTTGGTATTTTTTTCTCGATAACAATATTTCTATTGGCAACAGACACATCGAATATATTTTTATTTCCCGGTGTAATTATTTTACATTTTGTGAAAAAATACTTAGGGTCTTTCACTGTTAATTGAATTGCAAAATTATCAGAATTCGTGTCCATAGAAATACCACTCAGCCCAATTTTTTTGGAGCTATCAGCTGACAAAAGTCGGGAACATTGAAAATTTCCTGATGCACTATATCGAATTGGAGCACTATTATTTGTGTTTGCAACGCTATATGGAAAAGTAAAGCCAAAACCAGCATTTCCGTAAACATCTTGAAGTTGAGATCGAATTTTAGCCGTGAATAAATCCGCTTGAATATGAGAATCTCCAATATGTACAATATTTATTTTTCCGTTTTTTGTTTGTTCTAATTGATATAATTTTTCATAAAAAGGTAAAATAGCATTTTCATTTTTGAAGTTATTATCTTCATAAACGATTGAAAGTGAATCAATTCCAGGGAAATCTATTGCAATTGAATCAAAAGGAATAAGCAAGCTATCTTTTTCTTGTGAAAAACACAAAAAAGTCATACTTAAAAAAAGGAGTACTATTTTATTCTTCATGTATAGAGTCTTTTATTAATAAGGTTGAATCTTTTTTGGTTATTGTTTTAGTCTTTTGCGAAACCCTCATTTTTTTATAATTTTCATACCCAGAATAAATTTGATTATAAATTAATGCTGCGATATCTTTGGCACCCCGATGATTAAAATGCGTATAATCTTTACTTGCTTTTGAAGGAATTTCCTCAACCCATTTCACCATTGAACCATCACCACCCATAAGTGTAAATAAATTCACAAAACCTGATTCACTTTTAATGGCATATCTTTTTTGGGCAGTATTTAAAGGAATTACAGCAGAATCCGTTTTCATTTCTAAATCATATTTCGTGGCTTTATCAGCTGTTGAAATAATCAAAATGGCAACTCCTGGAAAACATTCTTTTAGATGCTTCACCACATTTGTCATTTTTCTTTCATACCAAGAATAATCTAAAGTACCGTAATTCAATACATTAGCTCCGTATTGCAACACAATTAAGTCATAATTTAATTTTTGTTGAAAAGCACGCATTGTTGTTATATCAAAACTACCTAAAGGCAATCCTGAATTTCCTCGGTTTGAAAAATTATCAACATGAACCCCTTTTCCATCATCAAAATTCACACCATAAAATGGAATTGAATCGGCACTTTTGAAATTAATTTTAATCCCTTTTAGGTTTCCTTCAGACAATGTTAGTGTATTCAAATTAGCATTTGGGCTTAATTTTTTGACAATGGTATCCCCTGAAATATAGACTATTTTTCCGTTTTGGTTTTTAGAACTACCGTAAAACAAAGTTGGTTTATTTAATTCTGAAGCAAATTTAGTATTGGTTGCTTTATATTTTACCCATGTTGCATTTAAAGTATCGTTTGCAAAAAAGACATGCCCATTAACTCCAAAGGAGCGTGATGGTTTTTTAACTTTTAAATACGATTGTGTTTTCCAATTTTTTGAAAACTCGTGTTCCAAAGAAATTCTTGAGTTTGCAGATTCGGAAGTGATATTTACAAATCCTACACCCCTACCTCCAAATTTTTCTTGAAGATACATTCGGAAATCTTTTACAATTAAATCACCATCTGTCATGGAATCACCAAAATAGGCAATCCGAACATTTCCTGTTTTATTGGTTTCTAATTGGTATAATTTCTCAAAAAGGGGAATTAGATATTGATTTCCAGTAAATTCTTCAAAAGTTTCCGTTGGAAATTTTACACCATTTGCAATTTCATAATCAATTGTGGAAAAATTTATAGTGTCTTTAATTTTAATTTTACTATCTTCAGCGATGGCTTCTAATAATAAACTATCAACCACAACATTTTTGGAATTTAACTTAGATTCCGTAAATATTTTTTTAGGCAAAAATGTTTTAAAAAAAAGAAACGAACAAATAGAAATTACGATAACTACTATTGTTTGATAAAAATATTTAGATGGGTTCACTTTAATGATTGTTTTTAAACTTTTTAAATATTACATGCGTTCTGGCACTTCAATTCCTAATAAATCGAAGGCGTTTTTTATGGTTGTTCCAATACATTTTGATAATTGTACCCGAAATATTTTTAAATCCCTATTTTCTTCACCTAAGATGGAAACATTTTGATAATAGGAATTAAATTCTTTCACCAATTCAAATGTATAATTTGCCACTAATGCCGGACTGTGATTTGTCGCTGCATTTTGGATAACATCAGGAAACTGCAACACAATTTTCAGTAATTCTTTTTCTTTTTCATGTAAATTTTCAACTACAATTGAACTAGAAATATCGAAAGTTGCTTTACGTAAAATAGATTGAATTCTGGCATAAGTATATTGAATAAATGGGCCAGTATTTCCATTAAAATCAACGGATTCTTCCGGATTGAACATCATTTGTTTCTTTGGATCTACTTTTAACATATAATATTTCAAAGCACCTAAACCTATTTTTCTATATAAAGATTCTTTTTCTGTTGTTGAATAACCTTCTAATTTCCCTAAATCTTCTGAAATTTGCTGGGCTGTAGCCGTCATTTCTTTCATTAAATCATCTGCATCAACCACGGTTCCTTCTCTTGATTTCATTTTTCCAGAAGGTAATTCAACCATTCCATAAGACAAATGATACAACCTTTCGGCCCATTCAAATCCTAATTTTTTCAGGATTAAAAAAAGCACTTTAAAATGGTAATCTTGCTCATTTCCAACGGTATAAACCATTCCGCCCACATCAGGAAAATCTTTTACACGCTGAATAGCTGTCCCGATATCTTGCGTCATATAAACAGCCGTCCCGTCTGATCGGAGTACAATTTTTCTATCTAAACCATCAGCTGTTAAATCAATCCACACTGAGCCATCAGGATCTTTTTCGAAAATTCCTTTTTCTAACCCAAATTGAACAACTTCTTTACCTAATAAATAAGTGTTGGATTCATAATAATAACTATCAAAATCAACTCCTAAATTTTTATACGTTTGTTCAAATCCTTCATAAACCCATTGGTTCATTTTCTTCCAAAGTTCCAAAACTTCTGGTTTTCCATTTTCCCAATCCAAAAGCATTTGCTGAGCTTCCAAAATGGAAGGTGCAATTTTTTTAGCTTCCTCTTCTGTTTTGCCTTGTTTTATTAATTCAGAAATTTCTTTTTTGTATTGTTTGTCAAATGCAACATAATAATTTCCAACAAATTTATCGCCTTTTAAGGCTGTTGAAGTTGGTGTTTCTTCATTTCCGAACTTTTTCCAAGCCAACATTGATTTGCAAATATGAATACCTCTATCGTTGATAATCTGCGTTTTATAAACTTTTTTACCTGATGCTTTCAATATTTTAGCTACGGAATAGCCTAATAAATTATTTCGGATATGCCCTAAATGCAATGGTTTGTTTGTGTTTGGTGACGAATATTCAACCATAATTGCTTTTTCATTGGCATTTGGTTCTTGAAATCCGAAATATTCCAAATCTCTAATCTCGTTAAAGCAATTTTTATAATAATTTGGAGCAATTTCAATATTTAAAAAACCGCCTACAACGTTAAAAGCCGTAACTTCTGCTGCATTTTGTTTTAAAAAATTTCCAATTTCAGTACCTATGGCAACTGGATTTCCTTTCACAATTTTCACTAAAGGAAATACAACTACTGTAATATCTCCGGCAAATTCTTTTCTAGTAACTTGAAATTCAAAGCTTTCTATTTCTAAATTGAAAATTTCCTGCACCGCTTTTTTTAGGTATGCGGTTAAAGTGTTTTGTAAAGTCATTTATTAATATTATTTAAGCGTGCAAAGGTACTAAATTGTAATTAGTGAATTGTATTTCTATGCATTTTTTTTAAATTGATTTTTATTTCATTTAGAAAGTCTTCATTAATAGGTACAAAAAATGCCGTTTAGTAAAAAAGATATTAAATTTTCACTAAACGACATTACTAATTTTCAAGAAATTAATCATTCATTGAAATCAGAAATTCTTCATTATTATTGGTTTTTTTGAAACGATCATAAATAGAATCCATAGCTTCAACAGGGTTCATATCCGCAAGGTATTTACGCATAATCCACATGCGATGAATGGTTTTTTCATCTAAAAGCATATCATCACGACGCGTACTTGAGGAAATCAAATCAATAGCTGGGAAAATTCGTTTGTTTGCAATTCTTCTGTCGAGTTGTAGCTCCATATTTCCAGTTCCTTTGAACTCCTCAAAGATAACTTCATCCATTTTGGAGCCTGTTTCTGTTAAGGCTGTTGCTAAAATACTTAGTGAACCACCGTTTTCAACATTTCTTGCGGCACCGAAAAATCGTTTTGGTTTTTGTAGCGCATTCGCATCAACACCTCCGCTTAATACTTTTCCTGAAGGCGGCTGAACGGTATTATAAGCTCTTGCTAAACGCGTTATGGAATCAAGTAAAATTACTACATCATGTCCACATTCCACTAATCTTTTTGCTTTTTCTAGAACTATATTTGCAATTTTTACGTGTTCTTGTGGTTCTCTGTCAAAAGTTGAAGCGATTACTTCACCTCGAACACTTCTTTGCATGTCGGTAACCTCTTCAGGACGTTCGTCAATAAGTAAAACAATTAAATATACTTCAGGGTGGTTTGCCGCAATTGCGTTTGCTACTTCTTTGAGTAACATGGTTTTACCTGTTTTAGGTTGGGCCACAATCATACCTCTTTGCCCTTTACCAATTGGAGAGAATAAATCAATTATTCGTGTAGAAATTGTACTGTTTTTTTCAGCAATATTGAACTTTTCTGTTGGAAAAACAGGAGTTAGATGCTCAAAAGAAACTCTATCTCGTACAACTTGAGGGTCATGACCATTAATTTTAAGTACTTTAATAAGTGGGAAATATTTTTCACCTTCTTTTGGAGGTCGAACAACACCTTTAACAGTATCTCCCGTTTTTAAACCAAATAATCGAATTTGCGAATTGGAAAGATAAATATCATCAGGTGAAGCTAAATAATTATAATCCGAGGAACGTAAAAAACCATAACCATCGGGCATCATTTCTAAAACGCCTTCACTTTCAATAATTCCATCAAATTCATATTCTGGTTCTTTATAGGTTTTCTTTTGTGGATAAGGCTGCTTGGGAGTTGAACCATTTGTTGATTCAGTTGGTATATTTTTCTTATAATCAGGATGATTTGGATTATTCTGATTGGCTTTAAAATTTGGATATTTTTGAGCAAATTTATCAGTCTGTTTGGCTTCAGTATTTTGATTTTCAATGCTTTCTGTTGCATTTTCGCCTTGCTCTGTCGGAATTACAGCAGCTGAAGTTGTTTCATTTTTTGAAAAGGTTTCACTGCTACTATTTTTTTTATTTTTAAAATCTTTCCGCGGGAGTTTATTCTTAACATTACCTGATGGATTGGTTCTTTCGGTAGCTGTAATTTCAACGTTTTCACTACTTTTTACACTAGTATTTTCTTCGCTATTTTGAACAACTTCAGGATTTTTTACAATCTTTTCTTTTACCTGCTTGGTTTCTGGAGAATTGATACTTGGTTTTTTTGTGTTTTTGGGTTTGTTTTCTTTACCTTCTTCGGCTACGGGTGCTGGCGATGAAAACAAATCTTTCTTAAATTGAGGTCCTTTAATTGCTTCTTTTTTAGGCAAAATTCGGGTTCTTTTCTCTTTAGGAATTTCATTAATAGAAATCTCTTCCTTTGGTAGCTCTGCTTTTAGCACTTCGGGTTTAGCAGCTTGTAGATCTAAAATCTGATACACTAAATCGTCTTTTTTTAAAGAACGAAATTTATTGATTTTAGCTACTTTTGCAATCTCTTGCAAATCAGAGAGTTTCATCTCTTTTAATACTTCAATATCAAACATGGATAGAATTTGAATAAAATTGTTGATTGATTAAAACAAAAATTATTAGATTTTTTTGTTGTGTAATGTGTCGCAGAATGAAGTACTTACGACTAATACGGTGCAATAGTACGATAATTTTTTTGAATAACAATAGTTTATTTGAAAAAGAATTACTATTTTTGCTTTGTGAAACAATAAAACTAAAAATGTTACAACGAATTCAGACCGTTTTCATGGGTTTAAGTGTACTAATTACTGGTGCATTACCTTTTATTTTTGCTCTTTGGACCGAAAAAAGCAAGGCTACTATATATATGAGTGATTCCACAATAGCGATGGTGCTGTTCATGGGTAGCACTTTTTTAACGCTTTTTAATATTTTTAATTATAAAACTAGACAAAAACAATTTGTGATCAACAGATTGAGTATGATATTGAACTTTATTTTACTAGGATTTTTTGTGTATCGCTCGCTAAATTTATCCGGAGAAACTTTGGTTTCTGAGAAGGGTATTGGGATGTTTCTTCCTGCAATTTCTATCGTTTTATTAGGCTTTGCAAATAAGGCTATTAAAAAGGACGAAGATCTCGTAAAATCTGTGGATCGATTACGATAAACCTATCATCTTAGTTTATTAGTGCGAGAAAAATCCGGAACTTAGGTTTCGGATTTTTTGTTTTGGTTTTTTTGTTTTAAGCTTTAGGTTCAACTCCGTCAAAGTTTGAAACTTTGACAGAGTTTCTAACCCTAACGCATCCGCATTTCAGTTGAAAGTTTATTGAAAATTAGTGTATTGAAAGATTGAAAGATTGAAAAAATTGAAAGATTGTAGAAATTAAATTTTGGGATAAAACATGAGAGACGAATACATAAAAATACTTTTGGATAATTACAAAAAAATCCAATGGGTCATGACCCATTGGAAAAGTAGCTTTTGAAATAAATTCATTTTTGAAATAAATTAAAAACGCTTGGACTCTTTATAATTGGGCGTGAATGAAACTGGTTGTGTTTAACTGGGGTTCATTGTTTGGCTTTCAGTCGCAACGAAACTCTAGTTGTTAGCAGAAGCCTTTTTTATATATCCATTTTTTTTTGCAAAATCAAAAAATGAGAAATATTTAATTTCTGCTTCATAACTTTCTTGAATAATGATATACAAATTTTGTTTTTGGGAAGTTTGGTAATGGTTTTCTTCTAAATATTTAGTCAAAAAGGATTCAATTCTATCTGTAGAATTATTTATACAAACAAAACAAGCAGTTTGATAATTGTATTTTACTAAATATAAATTTAATTTAAAAAAATCCCACATAAATCTGTTTACTGGTAGGTGAAATTCAGTTTTGAATTCCATAATTAGTTTTTGATTTTCAGGATTACGATCTTTTTGGTCTTTGTGAATAAAGAAATCAGGAATTGTTTCAAATTCAATTTTTCCATTTACTTCTTGACCATAGCGCTTTTGTAACTTATTGTAAAACCTTTCTACTATTGGATCATTATAATCCGAATATATGTATCGTTTGGTAATTTGTAATTGGCGTTGAAGTTCGCGTCGATTTGGAATTTGTCCATTTAACTCTTGTTGAGCATAAAATTCATTAAACTTTGTGACAAAATTATCTTCATAAGTACTAAAATTATCACCTTTGTAATTTTTCTCATTGGATATAAATTTTATACTAGGAACTTCATAATCTCTTTTGTCAATTTTTTTTATTACTTCGACTATTTTTGGAATAATTTCTTTTGTACTCATTTTTTTTTAAGGTTTCTGCTAACGTTTTCGGGCTTTGCGTTCGGGCGGGTTTCGGAGCACAAAACTGTCAACCAGCACTGAACTTGAATAGAAGCACAAAGCTCCAAGTTTGCACGTCACCCCGCCTGACGCAAAACCCGTGTTAGCGGTTCGGGCATTTATATTAGGTCAAATTCTTTCTTGTAATTATGTCCTTGTGGACATTTAAAAGTTACTATTAGTTTTCTTCTTCCTTTGTCAACTTCTGTTGGCGGAATGAATTGTACAACTACATTATGCACGGGACATTTTTCGTGTTCATAGTTTGGGGTATTACCTTTTTGTTTAAGATTATCTGCCATAATTTTGTTTTTTAATCAAATTGCTTTTAATGTCAAACCGTAAATTCCGTTTTGTTTTTCTGTCTTCATAAATGTCGTATTGGTATAGCCATTTGTTGTTGTCAAATTTTTAATTCTGTTAATTTCAGTTTGAGGTGTATTACAACCAAAAATAATTTCTTTTAGTGCTGCTTTTTTGAAGTCGTAAAGTCCTTTTGCTTGTTTGAATATCCTAATCTCTTTTTCATATTTCCAAGGTTTAAATTTTGTCTTAATCATTTTTGTTACAATGTCGTTTGGTTGCGCCATATGATTGTAAACAGGATAACTTTGGTCATAAATAACTGTCAACGGAATCAAATAAAACCCAATAGGCTTGTTGGTTTTCTAAATTGACAATTATTAAAACGATTGGTGAAGTATGATTTAAATAATAATTTAAATGTTTAGTTTCACCTTGAAATTCCCAACCATAAGACGTTTTTTTTTTAAAATATGATGGACCTGTTTTAATTTGTATTGCTATAGATTTTCCTGTAACATAACTTTCATTATTCACAATATCAATATACCCATCAATTCCAAAATCATGTTCTTGGGGTATTGCTCTAAAAATCCAATTGAATTTATCTTCAATTATTTTTGAGACTAAAGTAATGCCTTTGTCTCCAGTCAATCGGCTACTATTATATTTTGGAAATGGATTTGTCATAATGTTTTTTAAAAATTCTAACTAACGTTTGTTAATTAGTTGATATTCAGTATTTTATTTTTAAATAATTTTGCTTCATTTTCCTCTATATTTTTGCTCCTTTACCGTTAGCTTACGGGGTCAGGGCTTGAGTCTAGGGGGTGTTACTGCTAACGTTTTGCATATTTATGAAGTGGTGGCTTTTGAAAACCGATATTTCAGTTTAGCACTTAACTTTCTTTGATGCACAAAGTTTCTTTTTAGCACTGAACCCGCCATTTCATAAATATGCGGTTACCTGCTGGGCTTTTTCGCATTTTGTTTTCGGTTTAATGGTTTATTACTCTGAAAGTTAAATTAAATCTTAATTTTTTTACTTTCTTTTCTTTTGGAACACTATGTTGCCAAAAATGTTGCAACTCGCCACCCATAATTAATAATGTTCCGTGCTTTAATGGAAATTCAAGTTTAACTGAATTGTCGTCATTACGTCTAATTAAAAAACGTCTTGTTTCTCCAAAGTTTACAGAGCCAATTACAGGATTTTTACCTAGTTCTTTTTCAGCGTCTGTGTGCCAATTAATATAATCTTCTCCATCTCTATACCAATTCATAAGTACGCTATTAAACTCAACTTTTGCAATTTTGTCAATTTGGTCTTTAATAAATAATAGACCTTTGTTCCAAGCGTTGGGTTGTAACGTCAAACCTGAATATGTGTAAGGTTTGTCGCTGTTGCCATACCAAGCAGAATAACGAGGTAAAAAAACTTCTTTACCATACATATTTAGTTTATCGTGATGCCAATTTATATTTTTGAATTTTATTTTAGATAATTGTTCTTTGTCTAAACTTCGCCAGTTTGCTGTTTTCCAGTCGTTGGATTCGTTTTCCAAAAAGTATTCAATACTTCTATCACTAACTTTTTTGTCAAAAAAATGTTCAGAATAGAATAATTCTCCATTTGGTATTGTAATAACAAATCCGTTTAGGTTCTCATTCCATTCAGAACTATAACCTTCTTTATTTGGTAAGTCAAAAGGCAGTTTGCCTTTATTCTCTATTTCTGTATTAAATAAGTCCATTTGTCAAATTATTTTATTGTTACAAAGTTAATTTATTTTGTTCAGTTATAATGATACATTAAAAACTCGTTCATATCTTTTCCAACTGTTAATATTGCTTTCTCTTGTTGAGATGACACAAACATTATGACGTTGTTGGAAATATTTCATAAAAGCATCTAATCTTAAATTTCTTGGGTGAACACCGTCTTCCCAAAATTTTGGACTTACACAGATAAAATAGTTTATTCCTTGTTGAGTTTCATTTATTTTTTGAGCAAATTTTTCAATATTAAAATCATCCACATCTAAGATATTAGAAAAGATATGAAACTTAATTGCTGAGGCTTTTGTTGATAAATCTTGAAAATCAATTTGTCCAATAGTTTTATGAATAGATAAAATATTAACATCCCAAATCGTACTTAATATTGCTTTTACATTTAAAGACGCTCTTTTTAATGCTAATTCAGAAGGCTCTATTAATCTAACTCTATCAATTGAGCATTGCCAACCTCTATGGTTCATATTTTCACCCCAATGAACACTTGATAAAAATTCAAAAAAAACTATACTACCAATTCCTTGCCCACAACCATAATCAATAATCTCAATTTCTTTTCCGTCAATTACTTCAAAAAAATTAGGTATGGCTTGAAAAGATTGTAAAAGTTTTGCTTGATGCATATTTCCATATGCGTGAATATATTTATGTAAGTGTCCTTCTGTTTCAATAATTGTTACACCACTATTTAATTCAGAATGTAGTTTGTCGGCAGTTTCTTTTGAAAGTTGATTAACATAATTTACACTTAAACGTCTTATGTTGCTAAAATTGATATTATTTTGATTTTGTAATAATTGTATATTTTCAGAAAAATTTGTATTGCTTTCGCAAAAATTTCTTTGTTGGTTTTCTATTGATTGCAAGGCATTTTGCCTTGCAATTTTTTCTTCTTTTTGTTTTTGCTCTATAACTTCTTTTTGTTTTTTATTGTGTTGGGTTTCACTAATCCAGGGAAAATTATTAGCATTGTCTTTCAATAATTTTATTGAAGCATTTAATTGAAAGGCAGTTTCTGGTCTTTCTACATAAGCATAAGTATTGTTTTGTCGCTTTAAAACGCAAGTGTATTTACCATTGCTTTGTCCGACTACAACGATTGTAAATGTTTCGTATTTTTCGTCTTCTATTTTTTGAAGTCGTATTTTTTCTAAACGATTTGCTTCGTCAAGTTTTTTCTTTTCTTCTAACTTTATTTGTTGGATTAGTGCAAGTCGTTTTTCTTCTTCTTGCTTTTTAGTTTGCTCGGCTAGAAATTTTATTCTGTCATGTCGCTTTTTTTCTTCTTCTATTTTGCGTTTCCCCTCATTATATTGGTTCACAAAATAGATTATTCCAATAATTACGATTGCTACGATTATAATTCCCGTCATTTGTCCTGTTTAGTTTGTCTGTTATTGTTTTGCAAGGTCGTCTTGTAGCCTTGCAGGTAACTACTATAATTACGCAAGTTTAAGTAATTTTCTCCATTTTTCTTGCTTCAATATTTTAGTTTTGCAAATATAAAAATTAATTTGCTTCAAAAAAAATATTCTTCCATTTTATTTAATTAGTAATAAAAAAGCTTTTAAAAAGTAAAGTTCAATAAAATAGCTTCAAAACGTTAAAGACTTAGCAAATAAAGCAATATAAAACGTTACCTAATGTATCAAAATGTGGTTTTTTGTTTCCAAAAAATTGGGAAACTTTGCCAAGCGTGTTTACTTCACTACAATTATTTTTTATTGGAGTTCAGTGAATTTCATTTCATTGCTTATCTTTCAGTTGAAGGGAAGGCTAGTTGTTGTTGGCAGAAGATTTAATTGTCCGTTTCGCTTCTCAATTCTTGTATTTTTTCAATTTTCAAACCCGTAATTTCAGCAATAATTTCATTGTCAAAACCTTTAATTATTGACTTTTTAGCTATTTCAATTGCTTTTCTTTCTTCTCCAATAAATTCCGCTTCTGTTTGCAATGAAAATAGTTCACTTGCTTTTAAACTCAAACTATCCATGTAGCGATTATAACCATATAGGTCTTCTTTTTCAAGACGCATTATGTCTAAAACTTCGTTGGCTTCTTTCAAGCCTTTTGCTTTGAAAGTGTCTTTTACTTCGCTGTTTTTCAGAAAATAAACCCACTCGTCAAGTGTGTCTTTTGCAACATCATTGAATTGATTCACTTTTAACAAATAATATTCTGGAAAAATGTCGGCAACTTCTTGTTTTACAAAGGTTTGCTTTTGTTTTTCAGACAAGCCTAAAATATCGTTTTGGTGCAAACCTTTAAAATCCGTTCTGCCACGATAGATATAATCTTGTCCTTGCCCAAGGTCAAAATAAACTATGTTTATCGAAATTACTTTTTTAATTTTCAAATATTTTTCACCTAATTTGTGATTTTCTGAAATTGCTTTTGAAGTTCCGTAAGCCATTCGATGGAAATAATCTATTTCATAAGTGGATTGAATTTCAATGATGATTAATTCGTTTTTAGAGTTTTTGGTTAAAATATCGACACGATTGAACTTGTCATCATCGGTTTCTTGATTGCCTTCGCTTTCTAAAATTTGCTCAATTTTGATGTTGTCAAACAACAATTCACTCAAAAAACCTTCAAGCACGACAAAGTTGGCTTTATTTCTCAAAAGTCTTTTTATTGCCCAATCAAACGAAATTAATTTCTTAGTCATTTCTAAAATGTTTTTGCAAAAATACAAAATAAAAATCATTTTAATGCAATTAAAAAAATTGTTTTGAATGTTAACCATCAGTAATCTATGAAACAACTGCTGTTGAATATTTTTTAAAAAAACACTAAAAATCATCTTTTAAAAAAGTAAAGTTCAAAATACATCTTCAAAACACAAATGCCCTAGCCCAGACTGCAATGAAAAGCCCGTAAAGACAGCAAGTGTGTTTTTGTGAGTGGCAGGCGGGCTACCCTTAGACCGACTGGCGCTCAACAAAAACCACTTGGTGGCTGCGGACTTGTAATGGAAGGCTGGAAATAGCTCCTGATTAATTGTTAATTGTTAATTGTTAATTGTTAATTGTTTCAGGTTTTATTAAAAAACTTATGATTTCTCGTTTTGGTTTGTTGGGGGTAGGTTTTTTATCATTCTATCAAAATCACTTTCAAACAATCTATCTTGCACTATTCTATATTTTTCAAACTCGGTTTCGGCATGGACTTTGGCAATTTCGGCGGTTACTTTGCCCGCATCTTGCAATACGGCACTGTCGGTTGCTTCAATAAATCGGTTTAGGCGGGTTTCCCAATCTTGCATCGTCATAGGAATTTGCCTTAGTGCCATGCCTTCGGCGATATCCAAATAGGCAGAAACCAATCGTTGCAGTTGTTGCATTTCGTTTTCAGACAAATAGTTTTTGGCAACGGATACATCAAATTTTTGGATTTTTCCATTGGGAGCGTCTTTCCAAGTGGTCAATCCCATGTTTTCTTTTTGATGGTCGGCTCGATTTATAATAATTTCGGCCGCAGTATTGCCATGTATCGCCCAATGCAATTTGTTTTGTATGCTGGCAAAAAAACGTTGGGTTGCGGTGGCTGTTACATCATAGTCAATAGCCGTGGCGTAGATATCGGTTATTTTTTGGTAAAACTTTCGTTCGCTCAATCGGATTTCTCTGACGCGTTGGAGTTGTTCTTCAAAATATTTTTTGCCAAGAATGGTTCCGTCATTTTTAAGGCGTTCATCATCCATCGCAAAACCTTTGATGGTAAATTCTTGTACAATTTGTGTAGCCCATTTTCTAAACTGCACCGCTCGTTCTGAATTTACTTTGTAGCCTACCGCAATAATTGCAGAAAGGTTATAATGTTGGGTATTGTAGTTTTTACCATCAGTGGCAGTTACTCGAAATTTTCGAATAACTGATTCTTCATCAAGTTCACTATCCGAAAAAATTTTTTTCAAATGATAATTAATCGTGTTGGATTCAATTTCATAAAGTGTAGCCATCATTTTTTGAGAAAGCCAAATGTTTTCATCGGCATAAACAACTTCTACACCACTTTGTCCGGTAGCACTAATAAAAGTTAAATATTCTGCTGCCGAAGATCTTATTATATCCTTTTTGGGTTTTTCTTTACTCATAGTTTTTTAAATTGAGAATGGAAAGTAATCTTCAAAAAAAATCAAATTTTATTTCATTTGCTCTTATAGTTCCCTTTTCTGTTATTTGACTTGTTTATAAAGCAGTTACAATGGAAGGCTGGAAATAGTTCCTCATTAGACGAAAGTCAAAAGTTTAAAGTCGAAAGATGATGGTTTATACAATTAAATTTCCGGTAGCTCTCTATTTTTCAGTCTCTTGATTGTTAAATTTTGCGCGTTTACTTCCTGCATACATTTCATATTTTACAAATCTTGCTTCTAATTTTCCATTGAATAATTTAATTTTCCTGCTAGGTTTGAGGCCTACAAATTTCAAGGCTTCTAAATTTGCTGTAATCAACCAGGCATTTGTATTGGCATAATTTTGCTTCAAGGTATCCCCTATTTCTCTGTAAAATCGCTCCATGTCAATATCCAATCGCTCGCCATAAGGTGGATTAAACACAATATGCAATGGACCTTCCGTTTGTTTTTCAGATTCAAAGAAATTATGGTTTGAAATACTGATATACTCGTCTAAATTGGCGTTCTTGATGTTGTCTTTTGCTTTGTTCACGGCACTTGGAGCTTTGTCAAAACCTTGAATTTTATAATGAAACTCGCGTGTTTTTTTCAATAAAGATTCTAAAATGGCATCAAATAATTCGGCATCCCAATCGTTCCATTTTTCAAATGCAAATTCTTTTCTGTTAATATTTGCAGGAATATTACAGGCGATCATGGCGGCTTCGGCTAAAATTGTTCCACTACCACACATTGGGTCTAGGAAATTGCTTTTTCCGTCCCAACCCGATAATAATAACATTCCAGCAGCTAAAACTTCATTAATTGGGGCAATATTTGTAGCTGTTCGATACCCTCTGTGATGCAAGGAAGCTCCTGAAGTATCCAAAGAAACGGTAACAAATTCGCGATCAATATGCACATGAATTTGCAAATCTGGAAAATCTTTATCGATACTTGGGCGTTTACCAGAATTTTCCCGGAATTGATCCACAATAGCATCTTTGGTTTTCAAAGCTACATATTGACTGTGTGTAAAATGCTCCGAATGCAAGGTTGTATCTACCAAAAATGTTTGATTCGCAGCTAAATAATTCGTCCATTTCATTTTTTTTATGCCTTCATATAAAGCTTTATCGTTTGTTGCTTTAAACGAATAAATAGGTTTAACAATTTTTAAAGCGGTTCGTAATGCCAAATTAGCCTTATACATAAATCCTTTATCTCCTTTGAAACTCACCATTCTAGTTCCTATTTCAACATCTTGAGCACCAAGAAGTTGTAACTCTTTTGCTAGTAGTTCTTCAAACCCAAAAAAGGTTTTTGCAATCATTTTAAAATTTTCCATATTATTTACTTGTGAAAAGTAGCATTTAGTTATTATATTTTGCAAAAATACATTAATTTTGCAAGTTCATTTACGCAAATCATTAATAAATGTTAGAAAATCAAAAAGTAGTAGTAGAAACAACGCCAAATTCAGATGAAAATTGGTTTGAATCTTGGTTTGATTCACCATATTATCATATTTTATATCAAAATCGTGATGAAAAAGAAGCCCAATTATTTATGGATAATTTGGTTCATTTCTTGAATTTACCCGAAGATGCCAAAATTCTAGACTTGGCCTGCGGAAAAGGACGGCATTCCATCTATTTAAATGCTTTAGAATATGATGTTACAGGCGTAGATTTATCCGAAAATAGCATAAAAACGGCAACTGAATTTTCAAATGAAAAATTGAACTTTAAAGTACATGACATGCGAAATAATTTGAATGAAAAATATGATGCGATATTTAATTTATTTACAAGTTTTGGCTATTTTAATGCAAAATCTGATAATTTAAAAGCCTTGAATGCTATAAAAAATGGACTTACTGAAACAGGTTTTGCCGTAATTGATTTTATGAATGTGGATTATGTTTTGCAAAATTTAATTGCTGAAGAAGAAAAAATAGTAGATGGAATTACATTTTTTATGAAACGGTATTATAAAGATGCCGCTATTTTTAAAGAAATTCAATTTGAAGATCAAGGAAAAAAATACCATTTCACTGAAAAAGTACAAGCCCTTCGATTGGCAGATTTTGAAAACATGATGGAAGAAGCTGGACTTTATTTATTAGCCATATTTGGAGATTACAAATTAAAGAAATTCCATACAAATGAATCCGAACGTTTAATTTTGATATTTAAATAATGAATTATATTATCACTTTCACAGCCGTTATTTTAGGTTACCTTTTGGCATTAGTCATTAAGCCTCAATCTAAAAAAAACATTAAATTATTATTGGCATTTAGTGGTGCCTTTTTGCTGTCGCTAACTGTTTTACATCTTTTACCTGAACTTTATTCAGAAGGACATCACCATCATCATGAAGGTGAACCAGAAGAAAGCAGTATTCCTGTTGGTTTTTTTATCATGATAGGAATTGTATTTCAGATAATTTTGGAATTTTTCTCTAAAGGTGCCGAACATGGGCATGTTCATGTGCATACGGATTCTAACCACGAAGTCCACCAAATTCCGTGGTTATTGTTCATTAGTCTTTGCATTCATGCACTATTAGAAGGTTTTCCTATTTTTGAAAACAACAATTTAGCGTATGGAATTGCAGTTCACCATTTTCCAATTGCAATCATTTTAACTTTGTTTTTTACAACTGCCAAAATGAATAAAGGGTTGGTTTTTACTTTTATGTTTGCTTTTGCATTAATGACACCTTTAGGAACTTATTTAGCTGAAAATATGCACTTTGCACAACATTATTCCAAGGAAATTTCAGGAATTGTTGTGGGTATTTTATTTCATATTTCATCAACCATTATTTTTGAAAGCAACGAGGGACATAAATTTAATATAGCCAAAATAAGCATGATTTTATTAGGTTTTATAGTGGCTTATGCAATAGAAATGGGACATTCGCATTAATTATCAATCAATTTTAAGTTGGCAAAATATGGAATTTATCAAAACTACTGAACAACCATCAAATTACGATGCCTTAGAGCAAATGTCGGTTCAGGAATTGTTAAAAAATATCAATAAAGAAGATCAAACTGTTCCTTTAGCCGTTGAACAAGCATTACCACAAATTGAAGCGTTGGTACTGGAAATTGTTGAAAAAATGAAACATGGAGGAAGGTTGTTTTACATTGGTGCAGGCACATCAGGAAGACTTGGAATTGTTGATGCTTCTGAGTGTCCACCAACTTTTGGAGTACCATTTGATACGGTAATTGGGATTATTGCAGGTGGTGACAATGCCATCAGAAAAGCAGTAGAATTTGCCGAAGATAATACGGAACAAGCATGGAAAGATTTACAAAATTGGAACATCACTAAAAATGATATTGTAATCGGAATTGCAGCCTCAGGAACAACGCCGTATGTAATTGCAGGTTTAGAGAAATGTAATGAAAATCAAATCATTACAGGAAGTATTAGTTGTAATTTAGGAAGTCCACTTTCAAAAACAGCACAATTTCCTATTGAAGTACTTGTGGGTCCTGAATTTGTAACCGGAAGCTCCCGAATGAAAGCAGGAACCGCTCAAAAATTAGTTCTAAATATGATTTCAACTGCAACGATGATTCAATTGGGAAAAGTGAAAGGCAACAAAATGGTGGATATGCAACTGAGCAACCATAAACTTGTGGACAGAGGCACAAAAATGATTGTTGATGAATTAGGAATTAATTATGAAGCTGCTCATGAATTATTAATGAAACACAAAAATATTAGAAATGCAATAAACAACTATAAAAATGAAAAATAAAATGAAAAAATTAACGATCTTATTAAGTTTGTTCATAATTACAACAACTTTTAGTCAAAAATTAGAATTTGTAAAAGGAAAAATTTATTTGAATGCTGTCAAACTCTCGAATTCCGAAATAAAAAATTATTTAAATACGAATTACGAAGCGAAAGATTTATATGAAAAAGCTGTTACAAAAAAAGCTGTTGGTCATGTTTTATTAGGTCTGGGTACTGGATTGGTACTCACAGATGTTATATTAGCTTCAACTCAATACCGTTATGAATATCCAAAAGCCACAACATTTATTGGATTAGGTGCTATTGCAATTTCGATTCCGGTGCTTTCAGGAAGAAATAAATTATTGAAAAAAAGTGTTTCCATTTATAATAACGGTCTCGAAAAAAATTCAAATTCTTCCTCTTTTGAATATGATGTAAATATAGTTTCAAATTCAAATGGTTATGGAATTAAAATCAGTTTTTAATGGCAACAAATAAAAAAATTCTATCAAGAGGCATTCGGATTTTGACCTTAGCCCTTCCCCTATTATTTCTTGGGCCAATTATCATTAATAGTGCCTTTAAAAACGAAAAACATCCGTTGTATTATTTTGTTTTAGTATTCGGAATTTGTGTTTGTTTATTTTCTATGTATTTGATTTACAAAGGAATAAATACTTTATTAAAAAGTTTATTTGATACCAATGAAAAATAAAACCTTTTTTCAAGAAACCTTTGAAAAGGATTTTTTTAAAGAAAATTCGATGCAAGAAATGGAATTTGAAGATTGTATTTTCAATAATTGCGATTTTTCAAATTATTCTTTTACCAAAACAACTTTCATGGATTGTACCTTTGAAAATTGTAATTTAACGATGGCTAATCTTTCGAATTGTGGTTTGAAAAACATAGAATTCTCAAAATGTAAATTATTAGGAATTGCATTTCATGTATGTCAAGATTTTTTATTTCAAGTAAAATTTGAACATTGTATTTTAGATTTGTGTTCTTTTACCAATAAAAAAATGCAAAAAACCATTTTTAATTCTTGTTCCATGAAAGAAGTCAATTTTTCAGGAAGTCAATTAAATCAGGCTGTTTTTAACGATTGTGATTTAGAAAATGCTCATTTTAATGATACAATTCTTTCTGAAGCAAATTTCAAAACAGCTTATAATTACAAAATTGATCCCGAATTTAATACTTTGAAAAAAGCAAAATTTTCACTTCAAGGAACAGAAGGCTTACTTACTAAATATCAAATAATTATCGAATAAAAATGAGAAAAATAGTTTTAATAACTTTTGGTTTTTTACAGATTTCCTGCTACAATCAAGAACGAAAATGTTCGGATTTTAAAACGGGGAAATTTCAATCAGAAACCGTTATTGAAGGAAAAAAATACAGTAGTTTTTTTGAACGCAATGACTCCATACAAATTGAAACGTATGAACAAAAAACGGATACTTTTTCAATTCGATGGACAAACGATTGCGAATATATAATCCAAAATAGAAACCCGAAAAACAGAGCCGAAAAAAAACCTGTTCAAATGAAAATTCTTACTACAAATGGTGAAAACTATACCTTCGAGTATTCGTTTGTGGGCGACCCAAAAAAACAAAAAGGAACTGTAACAAAATTGAAATAAATAACGTATAATAAAAATAAATATAAAAAATGGAAGTATTCTTAAACCCCGACGCTTGGATTGCACTTTTAACATTAACCTTCTTAGAAATAATTCTCGGAATAGACAATATCATTTTTATCTCGATAGTAACGGGAAAATTACCTGAAGAAAAACGCAAAAGAGCAACACGAATTGGTTTGTTTTTAGCCATGTTTATGCGAATTGGTTTGTTATTTGGAATAACACTTTTAATCAAAATGAAAGCCCCTTGGTTTAGTTTTGACTTTGGTTGGTTTTCAGCAAATATTACAGGGCAAGCCTTGATTTTATTACTTGGAGGCTTATTTTTAATTTATAAAAGTACCAAAGAAATTCACGAAAAAGTAGATCATAAAGGAGAAGAAGAGAAAGAAATGAAAACTTCAGCAACCAAATCGTTTGCAAGTGTGATTGGTCAAATTTTATTAATTGATTTAATTTTTTCTGTGGATAGTATTTTAACAGCAGTTGGAATGACTAATGGAGTTGAAGGAGCTTTGCTAATTATGATTTGTGCCGTTGTGATTTCGGTTGGTGTGATGATGCTATTTGCTGTTCCAGTTGGCGAATTTGTAAACAAAAACCCATCAATTCAGATATTAGGACTTGCCTTTTTGATCTTAATTGGTTTCATGTTAATTACAGAAAGTATGCACCTTTCAGAAGCACAACTCGCTGGACAACATGTTGGTGCTGTTCCAAAAGGCTATTTGTATTTTGCCATTGCATTTTCACTTGCCGTAGAATTTATCAATATGAAAATGAGAAAATCGAAATAACTTTTTAAAAAATTACACAAAAATTCGTTTCTTTCCAATAAAGAAAGTATTTTTGCAACACAAACAACAACACAATTTATGAATACAATTACGAGTACCAATTTTAATTTTCCAAATCAAAAATCAGTTTATAGAGGAAAAGTTAGAGAAGTTTATGCCATTGACGACGAATTATTAGTAATGGTCGCAACGGATAGACTTTCTGCATTTGATGTGGTTTTGCCAAAAGGAATTCCTTATAAAGGACAAATTTTAAATCAAATAGCTACTAAATTTATGGAACTAACTTCCGATATTGTTCCGAATTGGTTGGTGGCCACTCCTGATCCAAATGTTGCAATTGGTCATTTATGTGACCCTTTTAAAGTTGAAATGGTAATTAGAGGTTATCTTTCAGGACATGCAGCAAGAGAATATGCTGCTGGAAAAAGAATCCTTTGTGGGGTAGCAATGCCTGATGGATTAAACGAAAATGATAAATTTCCAACACCAATTATTACGCCAACAACAAAAGCTGAAAACGGTTCACATGATGAAGATATTTCAAGAGAAGCAATATTGAAAAACAACATTGTTTCAGAAGAAGATTATCTTATTTTAGAAAAATATACGCGTGATTTATACCAAAGAGGCACCGAAATTGCAGCAGCTAGAGGATTAATTTTAGTAGATACCAAATATGAATTTGGGAAAACAAAAGACGGAAAAATAGTTCTAATTGATGAAATTCATACGCCTGATTCTTCACGCTATTTTTATGCAAATGGTTATCAAGAGCGGCAAAATAACAAAGAAGAACAGAAACAATTATCAAAAGAATTTGTACGAAGATGGTTAATTGAAAATGGTTTTCAAGGGCAAGATGGTCAAGAAATTCCGTTTATGTCTGATGCCTATATCGAAACCGTTTCCGAAAGATACATTGAATTATTTGAAAATATTATTGGTGAAAAATTTGTGAAAGCAGATATTTCAAATATAGAAAACAGAATTGAACAAAATGTTTTGAATTATTTAAAAAATAGATAATAAAAAAGGCTGTCCGAAAATAGTTAGTATTCACAACGAATAATAAGTTTTTTAGACAGCCTTCTTAACAACTAAATCAAATTTATCTTGCAATTATATCTCCAGAACCTGCAATTGATGTAGATTTTACTTTTGGATTTCCATAATAAAAAATACTACCACTTCCTGCAAGATTTCCATCAAACTTATCTTTGCAAGTAACTTTAATATCACCCGAACCCGCAACAGAAGCTTTTACATTGTTTGCAAGCAATTTTTCGAAATCAATATCACCTGAACCCGCAACAGAAGCAACTAATTTTTCAACTTTTCCTGATGCAAAAATGGTTCCTGAACCCGCTAATGAGGCATTCATTTCTTTCGTTTGAATAGTCAAATTGATATCACCAGAACCTGATAATTTCACTTCAAAAGATGGCGTATTCAGTGTGGTTTTTGAAGAAATATCACCCGAACCTGTGGCTACTAATTTGCTTAATTCTTCAACGGGAACTGAAACAATAAGTGGGGAATTCGTGTAATAACTAAATGAATCCTTAAAATAAATCTCTAATCTATTATTTTTAACTTCAGTAACGATGTAGGGAATCAAGTTTTCATCACCAGAAATGGTAATTGAGCCTTCTTTTCCAGCGACTAAATGTACATCCAGCGAACCCGAAACAGCAATTTCATCATAAGAATCCGTTTTTCGATTTTCCGTGATTTCTTTTCCTGAAGGTTTAATTTTATTTTGATGCCAGTTATGGTCTGCACAAGAAAATAATCCAAAAAATGCGACAGTGAACAACAATTTTTTCATAAGTATAGCTTTAAAACTATAAGACGAAAATGTTCCAAATTTGTTACAATCAGTAATTTATGTTTAGAAAAAAATACCTTTTTGTTCATAATTATTTAGTACCAACAACTTAACAAACTAAAAATTCTTATAAAAAAAGCAAAAAAGATGGTGTGAATTCATTAATTATTTGTATTTTTGGAAAAATAAATCAATACAAAATGGCAATAGATCAATACGAAAACGACGATTACAGAATTCAGGAAAAATTAAAACAGAAAACATGGAATGAAATCCGTTCAAACGACTCATGGGCAATTTTTAAAATCATGTCTGAATTTGTAAATGGGTATGAATCCATGGGAAGAATCGGTCCTTGTGTATCTATTTTTGGTTCAGCACGCACAAAACCTGACGATAAATACTATCTTTTAGCAGAAAAAATTGCCTTTAAAATCAGTAAAGCTGGTTATGGTGTAATTACCGGTGGCGGTCCAGGAATCATGGAAGCAGGAAATAAAGGCGCTCATTTTGGAGAAGGAATCTCTGTGGGACTAAACATTGAATTGCCTTTTGAACAACATTTTAATCCCTATATTGACAAAGACAAAAATTTAAATTTCGATTATTTCTTTGTTAGAAAAGTTATGTTTGTTAAATATTCGCAAGGGTTTGTTGTGATGCCGGGAGGTTTTGGAACTTTAGATGAATTATTTGAAGCGATTACATTAATTCAGACTAAAAAAATTGGTAAATTCCCAATTATTTTGGTTGGTACTGAATTTTGGTCGGGATTGTTGGACTGGATTAAAAACGTGATGATCGACAAAATGAAAAATGCAAATCCGGAAGATTTAAATTTAATAAAAATCGTGGATAATGAAGATGAAGTTGTTACGGTTTTAGATAATTTCTATAAAAAATATAATTTATCACCTAATTTTTAATTTTTAAAGAATTTAATAAGCATAAAAAAAGGAAACTGAAATTAC
>Ga0247722_10000250_pt1 | contig 35129 bp, 32 predicted proteins | sample MSEWelMarce3H_FC_FD_189094 | JGI IMG/M metagenome (GOLD analysis project Ga0247722, IMG submission 189094) | Subsurface sediment microbial communities from gas well in West Virginia, United States - MSEEL Well Study Marcellus 3H_FC | ecosystem: Environmental > Terrestrial > Deep subsurface >... | reverse complement strand
CCATGTATCCGATGTATGCTTGTACGTCTGCTCTTATTTCGTCCCATTCGAATTCTGGGCATTCGAAGTCATACGATTTTGAATTGCCGTAGTATATTTGAGTTCGGTATGTGCTTCCCTTTTCCACACGATATGTGAATCCGGAATACGTTATTGGACTGAGAATTTCGTCGGTTTCTTCTTTGAAAGATTCGTAAGAGGCTGCTTCTTTTACCAATCTATATTTCAATAGCGGCTTTCCGTTTACGGTGATGTCGCCTTTCGCGTTCTTTCCTATCTTCTTGACAAGAACTTTTTTATTTTTAAAACGACCTCCGTATAAAATATCGCCCTTTTCTATATTTAATATAATTTTCTCAAATGATTTAAATTTCAATATTTTCATCTACTTCTATTATTTTTCTATTTTTGTTAGCTAATATTGATGAGCAACTCCTGCTACAACATTTTTTTATTGTATTGACACCATCTTTTATTATAGTTAAGTTAAATTCGCTACTACAAATTTCACAATTTATAGTAATGATAATTCTCTCCATAGTTAGAGTTCTTGATATCTTTTCTCTTTGTTCATTTGATATAATTTTACCTTTATGTGCATCCTTCATCTTTTGTATTGATTCTGGCTCATGTTTTCTACCTTTTAATTTTTTAATAGATTCTCTCCATTTATCATCATGTATAAATGTGTGTGGTTTTCTGACACCATTTGAATATTGAACTCTAAGTGAGTTTGATACTTTATTTTTGGTCTCCTCACTATGTTTTTTACCGGTATTTATTGAACGAAGTTTTTCCTTTGTCTCCTCACTATGTTTTTTACCAATTTGTGAATTTTTAATTTTTTCTCTTGTCTCAATTGTGTGTTTCACGCCTTTGTTGGATAATTCTATATTACATAGATTTTCAATTCCGTGCATTTTTATAAGATTTTCTTCATAATCATAGCATAGATCTTCATCCATAGAACTGAATATTATATTATATGTGATATAATCATTTAATATAATATTTCTTATTTTATTAAATAGATGTCTGTTATTATTTGAAATCTTATTATTTTTTGCTTTATATTCGTGCACAAAGCATCTATATTTTTGTCCCTTTCCGACATAAAAAACTTTATTATCGCTCGGATCTATTAATTCATATACATAGAATTTATTTTCAAATATCTTTTCTCTTATTTCTTTATTCATATTATGTCTTCGAATGTCTTTATGTGTCTCATGCTATGTCTTTGTTTTCTCCTCCTCCGAATTCTATTGCCGAAAGCCGGTCTAGCCATCCTTCACCGAAATCGTCGAATCTGTCGTTGTTCTCATACATGGCTTTCCTCTTTTCTTTTATCTTCTCGAAAAGCTTTTCCTGATCCAGCCCGTTTAGTTTGATTATACTTTCCTCCGAGAATATCTCGCCTTCAATGCTTAGTCCGAGCTCTTCTGCCGATTCCGCAAGCGCTTTTGTCATAGCACCTGGGCCTTGGTTCACGCAGCCGTCGTATAGTAGATTAGCAATCGATTGGTTGTCGAAGAGGCTTAGGTTTTGTGAGTTCCAGTATTGGCCTTCAAATATCTCGAGAGCGGTGTCGTAGCTTAGGTTTTCCATTATCTTCTTCCACTTCGTCTCTATGTCCTTCGACCTTGTTATGTTCTTCTTGTCTTTCTTCCACTGCTCCGCGAAAGTAAGACTTCCTTCTCCACAAAGGCCTTTGTAGTTGGAGTCCGAGCCATAGCACATCTTGAAATATTTTCCTTCCTTACTGCTTGGTAGAATGTCTGCTTCTATTAAAGTAGGTGCCGATATTCCATGGTTAGTTCCTATAAGCAATCCCTCGCCGATATGGTTTGAAGTCCAATTTCCTTTGTCTCTTCTGAAGTCAGTGTATCCGCCTTCTTCGACTGCAACGAATTTCTGAGCGACGTCAAAAGAAGAATTGCCTTGCTTAGCCTTGCTCTTCGACATGATCTCTGTCTTTATCTCTTTAAGAGCGCCGTCTTTTATCTCGCTGTCTGGCATTAGGTTCGCCAGAGGTATGAAGACCATGAAGACGTATACGAACTTCTTGGTGATGCTTCTCTTTATTTCGTATGGAAGTGCTCTGAGCTCGAATACGAGCCTGTCGAAGTATTCTTTCGCCTTCGCCATAGCTTCTTCTTTGGATGGGGCGTTGTCGAACATCTTCTGTAGAAGGTCTTTCATCTTGTCCACGGAAATAGAGTCTATCTGTGACCTTGGATCTTTCTCGCCTATGTATCCTTTTAACTCCTTTGCTTTGGACTTCACGAAATCCAAGTAGTCTTTCAGCCTTTTCTTCTGCTCTATGTCGAACTCGACGGTGTCACCAATCTCGAACTCCTTCTTGTCCTTTATATTGAAGTCTCTTTTCCTAGGTTCTATGTCGAACTCGACGGTGTCGCCGACCTCGAACTCCTTCTTGTCCTTTATGTTGAAGTCTTTTTTAGGCTCTGTCTTAGGTACTCTTAAATCCCATTCGAAAGTGTTGGGTCCGGTCTGCGCTTCCGCGACTAGCATGATGTCTGCCATTATGGAAGCGAATTCCCTTTCTAGCAAGTGTTCGTTGTATTTGTCGATTCTTTTCATATTCTGTATATATTAAAAAATAATTTCCGAAAACTTAATATCTAATCCGCGATATAAGGCTATATGGACAAGATATTGCGGATATCTTGATAGACACATGTCTTGTTCTGCGATAGAAAAGAGATTATAAAATAAAAAACAATAGAAAAAAAATGAATAACTTATTCGAATCATTCACCGATTTTAAAGATGCTAAGAACATCAACAGAGAAGAGATAATGGGCATTCTGGAAGAAGTCTTCAGAAGTGCGCTGATCAAGAAATATGGCAGCGACGAAAACTTCGACATCATCTTGAACACAGACCAAGGAGACTTGGAGATATTCCGAAACAGAGAAGTGGTTAGCGACAATTTCGAAGGATTCGAAGAAAATCTGCACATCAGGCTTTCTGATGTCGTAAAGATTGAGCCGGACTTTGAAGTTGGAGAAGAATTTACCGACGAGGTTAAGCTTGTCGATTTCGGTCATAGGACTATATTGGGAATCAAGCAGAATCTTCTTTCTAAAGTGATGGATCTTCAAAAGAGCAACATCTACAACGAATATAAAAAGAGGATTGGAGAAGTCATCGATGGCGAAGTAATATTCGCGAACAAAAAAGAAGCAGTGGTTCAGGACTCGAACGGAAGCGAGCTTATATTGCCTCGAAACGAGCAGATGCAGTCTGACTTCTTCAAGAAGGGAGACTATGTAAAGGCAGTGGTGTTATCTGTAGAAAACGAGCATAGGCCAGTGGTTATACTTTCTAGGAAGTCGACTAGATTACTTGAGCATCTTTTGGAGTTCGAGATACCTGAAATAATGGATGGCTTGATAACAATCAAAGGCATCGTCAGAGTAGCAGGTGAAAAGTCTAAAGTAATCGTGGAATCATACGACGACCGAATAGACCCTATCGGATTGTGCGTGGGTACCAAAGGGTCTAGGCTTTTTGGAATCAAAAGAGAGCTTAACGGAGAGAACATCGACATTATAAACTATACTCAGAATCTTTCTTTGCTTATACAGAGGTCTCTTAGCCCTGCGAAGTCTTCTTTGGTTAGGATCGATGAAGAGTCCAAGAAAGCTATCGTTACGATGAAAGGCGACCAGATTGCTTTGGCTATCGGAAAAGGCGGAGTCAATATCAAGCTTGCTCGCCAGCTGACTGGTTATGACATAGAAGTCTATAGCGAAGATGTCGAGCTGGTAGACGACGTCATCATCGACGACTTTTCGGACGAAATCGACGAGTGGATAATCAACATCTTGAAAGAGATTGGATTGGATAGCGCACAAAGCATACTTGCCTTATCTGTAGACGAGCTTGTAAGAAGGACAGATTTGGAAGAAGAGACCGTAGAAGAGATATTAAAGATATTGGGTGCCGAGTTCGAATAGGACTATGGCTTTTTCTTGAAGCTAGAAGGCGTTATCATGTCTTCTTGCTTGAAGGCCTTTAGAAGCACGAAAACAAGCGTTCCTCCTGGAAGCAAAGCGATTGATGTCAGTCCAAGAAGCCTAAGCGCGTCTGCAGACTGTTCTTTTATCAGCTTAATTTCTTCCTCGTTGAGGCTTCGCTTTTTTCCGTCTTCGCCTACAAGCTGCCCTTTGGCGGCTTTGCCTATAAGGTCATAGGCTATGCGAGCTTCCCTGCCTTGGCTTTTTAGCGCGATGGCGAATTCGTCATATTTAGATTTCATCTTTTCGACGAATTTGGATATATCAAGCATGTGTTCTTTTATTGATTTGATGTAATTCATTATAGTATCTATATATTAAATATGAATAACATGATTTGTTTTAAATAAAATGCTTATCTTTGTAAATAAAAACTAAAAAAAATGAGAATCCTATATCTTGGAGATATTCACGGGAACTTTAGCCTTATCCATCAATATGTGAAGAATTACGATATCAAAGATGCCCACATAATTCAAGTGGGAGACTTTGGAGTTGGATTCGCGCTATTGGATAAAGAGCGACGAGCTTTAGGCATGTTTCATGACTTGTTCGTAAAGAACAATGTTATTGTTTGGGCCATCCGAGGAAATCATGACTTCAAGCCTTACTTCGACAATGATCCATTTGGATTCAGCAATATCCGATTGGTTCCAGACTACACGGTTCTGGAGCTTGAAGGTAAAAAGATACTATGTGTTGGCGGAGCGGTGTCTGTGGATCGCGAGTGGCGATATACTGGAGCTCAGCGTCGAAAAGACTTCGCGGTGAAGCCCGGACAAAGCTGGTGGCGAGACGAGGTTTTCGTATTGGAAAAAGAAAAGGTAGTCGACTTGAAAGGAATCAATATCGTGGTGACGCATACATGTCCAAGCTATTGTCCGCCGGACAACACTTTTGGCTTTGGTTCTTTCGTGGAGGGGATCATCCGAGACACTGGAGATGTTGGGTTGAAGACCGATCTAAATGTCGAGCGCCAAGCGATGAACGATTTGTTCCACTATCTAAAGATAAATGGAAACAATATAGATAATCACTATTATGGACATTTTCACAAAAGCGAGGTTCAAAACTATGATGGAATAGTTCACCGAATGCTTGGAGTTGGAGAATTATGGGAAGAGAAAGGCAATGAGGTATAAAACGGTAATCTATGTAAAATGGAAGCTCACTGGTAGATTCGAGCTTTTTATAAACTTGGGAAAGCTATATTCTGGATATAGCGAGGCAGAGCTTGGAGTAAGCAGGAACACGCTGAACAAAAAGGATCTGTATAGCGGATATCACAACGATTCGATAGAAGTTTTCAAGTGCATAGTAAAATAGCTCTATAAACAAAAGTCAAAAACGACATATAAATATCATGATAGTTCAGATATTTTATGTCGTTTTTTTCATGTATATGTGGTTCGATACGGATGGCTTCATAGAATATTCGAAGCTTTTTGGACTTTCTAGAATTTTCAAGATATCGCAGTGGGAAGAATATCGGCAGATAAATCCTAGGCTCGGATATCTAGACTATATAAGGCTAAAGCATTCAAGCTTTTTTGTCCGGCTGATAAGCTGTCGACAATGCCTTTGTCTTTGGATAGTCTTGTCTTCCTATTTGTTTTTCTCGAGATTTTTTTTGTTTCCAGTCGTTTATATCCTATCTTATCTTATATATAGCATAATATGCAAATTGATAAAATACTGATAGTAGAATCACCTGTTCACCTTTGGAGGCTTCTTTCTGCCAAGAATGAGATAATAGACCATTCTACTGGCGAGATATATGAGCTTCTCATGGTTTTCATGGATTCCGCGGAGTCTTATGTCAAGGGATGTCGATGCGACGAGGATCAGAACTATTCGTATATGGTTTCGCGATACCAAGATATCAGGAGTGGCGAGGTCATAGAACATCTTGTAAAAGGATTCGAATGTGATAGAATAGAGTTTAAATAAAAAAAACCCATTAGATTTCTAATGGGTTTTTTAATCGCTAATTTCGATTATTGAATGCTTACGACTTCGATATCGAATACTAGATCTTGTCCAGCCAAAGGATGGTTTCCATCGATGATGACTACGTCCTCTTTAACTTCTTTGACGATTACCTGAACTACACCGCCTTCTCCTCCGTCTGCTTGAAGCAATTGTCCTACTTCTACAGGGCCGGGCATTTTGTCTGCAGGTACTTCTACTACTAAATCTTGTCTGACCTCTCCGTATGCTTGGTCAGGAGCGACCGTTACAGATACTTTTTCTCCGATGCTTTTTCCCATAATAGCAGTTTCGAATCCTGGAATAATCTGTCCAGAACCTATTTGAAATTGCAATGGCTCTTTTCCTTCAGAAGAGTCAAAAACTTCTCCGTCAAGAAACCTTCCTGTGTAGTGCACCTCTACAGTACTTCCTTGTGTTATCATATCAATCTTTTTTTATTTATATTTATATCTATAAATGTTTAAAAGTTTTGTTATATGAAATTTAATATGATATTTCCTTCTAGGTCTTACCCAGACTTTTATATAAAATCTGAAAATTTAATAATAGAAGTTAAATGTAAATATACCTATGAAATTGAAAAGGATAAAAATGATACAAAGTTTTTATTCACTAAAAATTTAGGATATAAACATAGACTAATGATACTATAAACAATATAGTAGTTTCAGATTACCATCCAAATCTTCTATTATATAAGAACACGATTCTACCATATCCCCAGTATTGTAGTATTTTTTTTCTTCTAGATCTTCTATCGCAGGCGTATGTATGTGTCCTATCATTATCGAGTCGCATTCTACTTCTTCTAGCTTCATCAGGCTCAGCATCTTGAAGTCGTTGACGAACGATATGGCGTCTTTTACCTTGCTTTTCAAAAACTTCGACAGAGACCAATATTCCAGTCCAAAAACGCTTCTTATCTTGTTGTATATCGTGTTTATCTTGAAGCTTAGCTCATATGCGAAGTCTCCAATCATGTATAGGAATGGATGAAGCCTGATAAACCCGTCGAACTGGTCGCCATGGCATATGTATATCGTTTCTCCTTTTTTCGTGGTGTAGAATATATCGTCTGATATCTCTATGTCTCCGATGTTCAGGTTACTTTCTTTTATCAGTCCCCTAAGATAGTGGTCATGGTTTCCCAATATGTAGTTTACCTTTACTCCTTTTCTCGAAAGCCTGAGTATTTTCTGTATGACCGTCGAGTGGCTTTCTTTCCAATAGAATTTTCGCTTTAGAGACGTCAGGTCTATAAAGTCTCCTACTATGACAAGATGTTCGAATTCGTAGATTCTGAATACTTCCAAAAGCTTTTCGGCCTGGCATTTTTTGGTTCCCAAGTGAACATCCGATATGAACAGCGTTCTAATTTTTTCCATTGTAGCTTATTATTTTTTTGACTATTTCATCGATTGGATTTTTCCAGCCATAGTCGATCTTTTCGTAGCATTCGATCCACTTCACTATGGATTCCGCACTAAGGTCTTCTGTAAATATTCCCATTCCTTTTAGACCCAGTGCGTTACATTCCTGCTCGTATTGTCCCTTTATTGGAATAGACCATATCTTCTTTTTCAGTACGAGTGCCTCTGATGTCGTCGAAAATCCAGCGGCTGTTATCACTCCTTTGCATCTAAGAAGGTCGTTCGCGAACTCTTCTTTGTTTGGCTTCTTCAGTTCTATTTTGCCATCCACATAGTCTTCTTTTACGTCGGTGGAGTATATTCTCCAATTTTGATTGGCGGATTTCAGCTCTCTGACTATTCTTTCTGTCGAGATAGAAGGAAGATATACTAAATAGAAGTCGTCCTCTCTGGTTTCTTTTCCTAAAAGGCTGTCGCTTATTATCGGAAGCGCTATGAAGTCGTCGTATCTTTGGTAGTTTATAGCTATGTTGTGGTCGCACTTGGCAAATCTCTTCAAGAATATTTCTGATATGATGTTTCTTTTCGTTGGCCTAGGTATGTTCTCTGACATAAAGGAATATTGGTTGCCTATTCCGATAGAAGGCTTTTTGTGTTTCTTCGCGCTCCATGCCGAAATTGGCTCAAAGTCGGAAACGACTATGTCGTATCCGCTCGCGTCGTATTCTATGTCTTTTAGAAATTGGATCAGTCCAAGCGATCCTATCGTTTTAATCCAGTCTATGCCGCCACTTCTGTTGTATAGAAACGAAAGTCCTTTGTATCGGCTCTTTACCTCATAAGGCAGCTCTAGCTGTGAATTGCTACCGGATGTTATTATATCTACTTCGCATCCAATCTCCTTAAGCGATTTGATTATCTGTATAGATCTGGTTATATGTCCATTTCCGGTAAGCTGTATTCCGTATAATATCTTCATAGTCTATATATGGTGCCTTCTTCTGTTTGGTTTTTGCGATGCTCGTTTTTTTAGAAAAAACGAGCATCTTCAATGCTAACATATCATTAAGTTTAAACTTTGCTTTTATTTTCTATAAAAATCGTATGGATATAAATGACGAAGACTATATCGATTCATGCCAGAAACAATCCGATCTCATATTGGACGAGGTAAGAAAGGCAGCAAGTGAGAAGCACAACTATCTGATAGTTCCTATGAGGGTATACAACATATTTCAGTTCAGCAGTGATTTCGATTCTGTCCCGCATGACGCCTCTGTGCTTGTTCTTGTCGGACATATATGTGGATTCCATGTCTATCTAGACATGTATATGCCTGCTGACGAGATTGTGGTTTCTTACGACAAGTCTATATCTAGAGACAGCAAGCTGGATTATATTTTGAATGATGTAGATGTTATAAAAGAAAAAAGAGTCAAGATATCTTGACTCTTTTTTATTATTTATTTAGATTTTTGAACTTTTCGAACTTCGCTATTATCCTTTTGTTGTCGTGGTCAATCTGAATGTTGTTCGGCTCCATTGCCTTTAGCGCACCAGCTTCAACAAACTCGTCTCTCGTAACGTCTTTCGTATTTCCTTCTTTGTCTGTTATCTGATAGTCGAAGTTTTCGTTGGCGATTGGCTTTCCATATTGGTCAAGCTTTGTGACTTCTTCCGCTCCGATTACTTTGTTGTCCATTTCAGGCTCTTTTCCTTTTCCTTCTGATGCTTCTCCCCATTTTTGGTTTAGAGTGAACTTAACACCAGAAAGGTCGTTGAATATCTTGTTTTTGAACATGTCGATGAATCTAAGTCCTTCGTAAGGTGCTACGTCGCATGTTCCGAAGATGTTAGAGATAGATCCGATTCCTCCGTGTCCGCCAGAGACTGTAATCTCGTCTTGTCCAATCGAAGTGTCAGGGTCATGGTATCCTAGGTGCTGCTTGAAGTTTGTAAGCAAGCTTGTCATATAGACTCCTAAGTCGTCGATTGACTTACCGTCTTTGTATAGAGGAAGATTTTCTGTCTGTCCCATTTTTTTGTATGCACATACTTGAAGTGTGCCTCCATATTGAAGTAATATGAATTTAGGCTCGCTGTCTATCTTGCCATCGTTGAAGTCTCTTTCGACGATAGTTCTTGCTCTTAAAGCATTTGCCCAAGTTCCTGTCGGAACGAAGACTAAATCCCCAAGCTTTAGATACCCGTCTAGTCTAAGCGCCCCACCTTTCCAGAACTTTTGAACAAGCTCTTGCTGAGAAGTAAGAGTTTGCTTTTCTCCTACACCTCTAGTTCTCTTCTGCATCGTAGAAAGTCTCCATTCTGAATCTTTCATAAATTCTTTCTTTCCGTATTTAGTGGCGTTGTGTTCAGGATATAAAGCTTTCATTGTATTGAAGATTGCATAGATAGAAGCATCTTTACAATTTGCAATAACTGCGATAAGAGTCTTCACGTCAGATCTTTTCAGGAACTGGTTGAACGCTGCACCGAACTCAAGCCTTTTATTTTCTGATTTTTTGATGTCTGCTAGGTTGAAGTCTAGCAATCTTTGCCAATCCACTCCATAGTCTTGGTATTTCGCGGCGTCGATCATGTCTATGACAGAAACGACAAGCTCGTCTTGTGGTAGGCCCAATACGATGCAAAGTGCTTCGTATGCAGAAGATGTCGCCAATTTCTTTACCGGAGAATCTTTGTATTTATCTAGGTCTGCGTCGCTGAAAAGACCGTGGTGGTCTAGGTACCAGTCTACCATCTCGTCTCTTTCGTCTCCTGGCATGTTGGCGAAGTCTAGCACTACGTTGATAAGCTTTGGATCTAGAGTAGTGTATTTCCATCCTTCTGAATAGTTTACCACTCCGTATTTCACGATTTCAAATCCGTGGCTTAGAAGCCATTTTTTCATCTCTATCGCACAGAAGATTCCGTCCATGTCGTCATGCGTATATAAAGCGACTTTCTTGCCGTCTTTTCCTTTTTTGATCCAGTATTGTTCGTCGGTAGGAGGAGTTCTAAGCGCCGCTTCCTCGTTGATTCCCAACCAGCTGTTGAATTTTTCTATTCTCATTGTATTGAGTTATTTTTTAGTATATATTAAATTTTTTTGATGATAATCTGAATATAGTCGTTTCTGAAATCTTTGTATGTCTTTTCTATCTTCCATCCATAGTCTTCCAGCCTTTCGTTGGCGACTTCCAGGACTTCTTTGAATCTCGCGTCTTCTATCATGCGGCTTAGCTCTCTTTGCTGAAGATCTCTTGGGTTGATCCTTACCGCAGCATCCGTTCTACCCCATTCCTCGGACTTTTCCGACTTTACTCTTACCTCTATGAATGGGAAGTGCTGGAATTTCATCTTCGGTGCGGTCATCGGATCGTCGAAGGTCAGGTTTCCTGTCTGTCCGAGCATGCTTTTGAAGTCTACGAATACTCTTAATCTTTCAGGAAATATGTCAAGGTCTTGCAAATCGTAGAACATCTCTTTTACGTCTTCTGGATAGATTCCATAGTGCATCATAGCAGTCTCGTCGTCTACCGACTCGTTTATGTCTTCGTCTTCGTCATCAAAATATATATAGTCGTCTGGCTGCCTTTCTACTATGACAGTTACGCAGTTTACTTGAACCAGTTCATAGTCTCCTGTTCTATTTATCTTTCCTGTGGCATGTGTCTTTTCTTTTATTACATTCACGTCGTATATTTCTAGCTGTTCTTTTAGCTTGTTGTAGTATTCTTCTGATATAGAATTCGTATTTATATCTTCATCGAAGTATATCTGTATCTTGTAGATTCCTACGTCTTCGAACGAGTCGTCTATCTTTGTCGATATGTCGTCGCTTGTGCCTATCATGTATCTGTTAGGCGCGTCGGATGCCATCTTCTCCGTCACGAAGTATTTCGCCTTTATTCCTTCGTCTGACAATATGTAGTCGAGCGCTGCAATGTCTTCTAGCAAATCCTTTATTTTGAATTTGCCTGAGCTGAAGTCTTCGTATAGCTTTAGGTATCTCATTTCTTTCCTCCTAATTTTCCGAATCCTGATATGATTCCTTTGTCTTTTCCTTTTTGTGGATCTTCGTTGAACTTTGTGTCGAAGAAGTTCGCGTTGTCGTTTACTACCTTAACTTCTGAATCCATTGTCGCGTATGGTCCTAGTTCTCCCGATCTGAATACCCCGCCAAACATGTCTCCGTTGAGGTAGCCTTCCATGAAATAGCAGTTCGTCAGCCCAGAGTTGTCTACTCGGCAGTTGAGAACTTTGGTATTGTTGGCATCGCAATGTGTCAGCGACGACTTGCTTACTTGCGAGTTTTTCATTTCCGTCCCAAGGAAGTTGCACGATTCGAATATCCCTTCTATGACACAGTTTATGAACTCGTAGTTTTTAAGTGTAGTCGTAGACTTTACGTTGGTGTCCACTATCTCCATAGTCTGCGTTGACGTGACGTAGTTGATTATGCATTCTTTCAGGTCGTTGGTTCCGTCTATCAGGCTGTGTAGCTTACTGTATATGTTTCCATAATATGCGTTTATCGTATCGTATTCGCCTACTTGGTCTATCTGTAGTTGTATTGTCGGAAAGTCGACGATGAAATTGTCGTATTTCGAGAAGTTTTTGAATAACCTGATGTTTTCTTCCAAGTATTCTTCGAGCTTGTCGATGTCTTCTGATGTAAAATTGGCTTCGATAGAGTCGAATACGTCTATTATGAACCTATCCATGAAGTAGGTAAGGTGTCCTATGTTCTTTTCATAGTCTTTTCCGCCGATATATCTAAACTCAAGCCTTTGGTGTTCTTTGTCGTTGTTTATGTGAACGAAGTTTATGCCATAGTATTTGTCGTTTGGCACTCTTAGGTTGTTCTTCACCACCTCTATCGGAATATTGAAGAAGTCATACTCTTTATATGGTATTATCTTCTTGATGGTCTTGGCGTATACGTTGTCTTTTCTAGACGGGAATACCCTGTATATCTCTTCTTCGTCTGTGTTCAGTATAAGCTTGAGTATGTTCAAGTCGTTCAGGTCCTTATCTTCGCCGTTGAAGGAAAGGTTGAAGTGTATAGAGCATTTGTCGTTTGTGTATCCGTAGGTCTGTATGAACTTTATTATCTTCACTAGATAGTATTTGGCGTCGTAGTAGTCCAGAGGCCCTGTCACGAGTTCGACCATGTTGGATCCTCCCGAAAGGTCAGGCTCTATCTTGAAATTGCTTTCGTCTGGCGTGAAGTCGGAGTGGTATTGCCTGAATCCCCATACTTTTACAGGTGCGAGTTCGACGTTCATCATCTCCAGCGTTTTGTAGAAGGAAAGATCCTTCATATAGAACTCGAATTCGAAGCCGATGCGAGCATGCTTAAGCTTGCTTGATTGATTTATAAACTTATCTGAGTATTTCTTCATTTTGTATATATTAAAATATTATTCCCATTATTTAAATTAGGAGAACAAATGTCTTTTATATATACTTCTGATAGGCGACAACTTTTAACCTTGTTAAATAACTTCGATCTAAAAAAGAAATATAAAATATGAATTTTTTCTGTGTTTATGTCAAGACTCGAAAAAAAATGGATAAGTACATAAAGGTTAATAAAGTTAAGAACAAGTATATCATCGATATAAAGAAGATAATAGAAGAAGAAGAGCTATCTCATTCTGAAGACAAGACCTACTTGAAGATAATAATCTTCAACAAGATACAGCAGGCTATCGACAAGAAGAAGGACATCTACTACATACCAGACTTCGACAACGAGTTCTCGATAGAGAAGCTTCTGAACCTGAAAAAGATACTTGGCGAAAACAACTTCAATGTGCTGGTTTTCTACAACGAGTTCAGAAGGAATCCTGAAATAATCGATGACGTTTTTTCAAACCTATCGAAATTCAACGCGAGCCAGATTATTCGAGACTACTAGCAGCCTAATCGGCTTATATTCTATAGAGGGACAAGCTTTGTCGCCTCTATATTTTTTTATAGGAGAGATTGCCTTTATTTAATATATATGTAAAAATCAATATAAACGATGGCAGTATTAGGCGGATCCCCTTTGGGAATAATCGGATCGAAAAGTGTACCGAGTTCGGTAGCACCCGGGCAGCCGGATTCTGGATTCAATGGTGGAAACTCTAGAAACGTTGTCGTCTCTAGCTATAACCGTTCACAGGGCGGGTCTCTATTTACTGGAAGGAGAAGACTGAGAGCATGGCCTAATATCAGCAAATCCGTATCTACCTATCCTGTAGGAGGAGCAAGTGTGCAAGACACGACTGGTATTTCAGATGTTCTTATCGACCCAAAAACAGGAAAGCTCAACGACAAATTTCAACCATCTATCGGTGCGGATTCGAAAGGAAGCAACCTTCTTCACAACAACGATGTTTATGACACCAGTATTCTTAATATTTTGGAGAAGCTCGCTCCTACGAAGGCAGCGCTTAGGCCGACCGATTTCGCGTATCTGAAGAATGTCGGAGTATATCCAAACAACCGGCTTATGATTGCTAGGCGGTTTATCGCTCCTTCCGGAGACAACATAATGGTGAAGAGAGATTCCAAAGAAGTTGCTTCTATCGCGACGCTGATCAGCTGGCGCGGGGAAGGCGATGATTTCATAGAAATAACCTTTGGAGAAGAATGGACGAGTGCAAAGGCGGACTTCACAGGAATGTTGAACAGCTTAGGAGATGATTTTACCAAATCTAATCTTGGCGGAATTGCAGGAGCGGGTGCGAATATCTTGCCTCTTCCTGGATTCACAGAGATATTTCAGAGGAAGTTCTTAGAATCTCTCGGATTGTTAGAGTCTGGTGCATCCAATCAGATACCTTCGGGTAATCCTAACCTGATAAAAGAAGCCAAAATGAGAAAGACTATCCCATATGGTACTGATGGATATGGATTGACTGCCAAAGTCAGCATAAAGATGACTTGCGAGTACGAGCTTAAATTCATATCAGGTATAGATCCGACCATGGTTTGGATGGATCTAATCGGAATGATTGTGAGGTTTGGAACATCAGAGTCGTCAAACTATGGGCTAAGCCAGGCGACTGCGGCAAAGCTAGGAAGATGGGCAGCCAATCCATATACCTTGATACAGGATGTTATATCGGGGATAGGAGCCGCAATAAAACTCGCACAAGAGGAATTGACTGCAGCGGTAACCACAATCTACAACGCAGCAACCGAGACTGCGTCAAAGCTATCTAAATTAGCTCCAGGTGCCACTGCATCAGAGCCATCGGAACCTGGAAAATCGCCTTATGATGCAGGAATGGATGCTGCGGCCTCTGCAAAGGATGCGGGAATTGGATTTATCAATAAATTGGTAGCTATAGGCGAAGACACTATTAAGGCATCGGTTATGAAATATCGTGTAGAGGTCATGGGAATCGTTAACGCTCTTACCGGAAACCCTTCTACTCCATGGCACATAACTATAGGAAATCCGATGCGGCCGGTTTTCTGCTCTGGTGACATGCTCACTACTGCAGTGACTTTAAAGCTTGGTCCGATATTGGCGTTCAACGACCTTCCGTCTAGCATAACCGTAGACTTTCAGCTTGATAACGCGAGAAATTGGGGGATGCAGGAAATAATGGCTAAGTTCAACTCTGGATATCTGAGAACGGTGGATGTTCAAAAGACGTTCTTTGAGACTAACACAGGTGCGAGTGGGCAAGAACCACCCGGAGTTCTTCCTGGCGAATATCTTCTACCTAGCGATTCTAAACCTGTGGTTGTCGGATCGACAGGATCAGGAGTTGTCAACCAAGGCGGGAATCCTCTTTCAGCATCTGCTTCTAACGCAACTACCTCGTCTATTCCTATCTCAGGAACACCGTCTGCAGGTGTCGCTTCTTCTGCGGTTCCAGCGAACCCGGATAAATCGCCGGTTCCTGGTGCTACGGTCAATACGCCTACGGGAACTGCAAGCGTGGCTAATCCGATGCCAGGAGTTGAAATTGATTTCACTATCGAGCAGCCTACAGAACAAAGCAAATTAGAAGGCGGTGCCAAAAAATAATTTATGCATATATGATTGTTGATATAAAATCGCTTAGCCAGATAAAATGGACTGGCGGAAAATGGGACCTAAACGCACCTTCTTTCAAATTCTTTTCTACGAATCTAGAGCAATATGAAGTTCAGAGAGGCGAAGAAATGAGGATAGACTTAGTCATGAAGTCTATATATGACGACATATATACCTTTTCGGACATAGACGTCATATTGTATATAAACGGAATCGACAATCCGCTTAACATAAGAGAGGGCATGATCATATATTATCCGGGACCAGAAATATTCGACGAATATAGATATTATGAGAACACGACACCTTCTGGAAACAAATCTATTAGACAGACTTTGGGAATTCTTAACAAGACGACGAGAGTAGACGAGAAAAGAAAGAAGTTCCTAGACTCGAACTATTCTCTACCACCTGTGGTTCTTCCGGAAACTAAACCCGCAGTTACTATGGATGCGGAAAACATAAAAATCGGAGGAATTTAATAGATGAGTATATTAATGGAAGTTAGGGTAAGACAATCTGCCTATCAGGATCACGACATAAAAGTGACTATCGAAAAGACAGGATTTTTCGGCAACAAGCGAAAAGTCTATGGAATTCCTTGGGGTGTAAAGGAGGAAACCTGGTCTACTTGGGTGCCTATAGAGTTTACCGTTAAAGACCTTACCGAAGAAAACAACTTTGGCGAGTATCAAAAATACTACGAGGCTTACATAAAGGAAAGAGACCAGCCGACCAACTCGTTCATTAGGCAGGATTTCCACCAAAGAAACAACCTCGAATTTTCTCCGGAATGGAACAGTGATCTTGATATAATCAAATTATACATCCTTATAAATACCGAAAAGTATAAGGATGACGCATATGAATGGCATCTTATAGAAGATCCTATAAAAGGTGAGAAAGGCGGTCCTGCCCCATATTATAGAAGTTTTGGTGTAGATAGTTATTGTCTAAACAACGGTGCTTCTATAAGTATAAACTGGGATAACGCGAACAAAAATTCTGATTCTCTAGGCAAAAAGTGGAGCGACGACAAGGGAAACGAAATAAACACACCAAATCCAAAATTCTATTTCGACAAAGAAAGAATAGACAAGTCGAACATAGAAAAAGAAGTTTTTGGAATTCGATTGCCGGAGGGAGTTGTAGACCCAAATGTAGAAGGAACGCTGATAAGATACAAGTCTCATTATGTCTCGCAGAACAAAGAAGGAAAGACGATATATGCGTTTTCTCCAAACGAAATCGAAAACAATACTGGATATAGCAATCGTGGAAAATATGGAGGCCTTTTTAAGGACACTTCTATATTGGACGAGATAATAAGATATTGGAAGATGAACGTCAGCGGATATGAAGATCTTGCGGTAGTGAATAACATACATGGTACACCCGCGATTTATAATATGGGATATTTTTCCGGTGCTGCAGATTATAAAAAGATAGAATATAAAAGCCCGTTCGGAACCGAAATCGGACCGAGTGCCTCTGGACCGAGCGCGTCTGGACCAAGTGCATCCGAGCCAGGACCAAGCGCTTCTGGACCAAGCGCATCGACTCGTTTCAAACCGACATTCGAAGGAATAAAAGACGGATATGAAATCGCGGCCAAGAAAGACTTGCCAAATTTCTCTATATATGTCGGTGATCCTAAAAAAGATTGGCCTAAGGTTGGTGCTGGCGAATTACCGGCTGAAGGAGAAGAATATGAAAACTTGGAAGGGGCGGAAGTTTTGGACGAGGAATACATGGAATCTCCGTACACTGGACCTGAAGAGGAAGTCGCGGTTGTTGACGGGTTTCAGATTAAGATGTTTAATAACGAAGAGCTGAGAAGGGATGATTCTCAGGAGTATCCTGATGGAAGTGGAGAAGGTGTTTCGTTTGGAGGATCAGACGTCGTATCTCCTAGCGGAAGCGTTTCCAACTCGTCAGTAATCCTTCCATCGGATCTAAAATCCGTTCGAAATTCAAATATCATCACAAGACAGGAGATGGGCAACGGACATAGGAATATAAATAGCGATATAGTGGATCCATCTGGTGGTAGGGTTTCTGGTGCTGATATAACGAAAAGCATGAATGAATTCGTAAAAGATGTTTTAGGTCCTTTCGCGACTTGGCTTAAGGATAAATATCCAGGATTGTATAAAGCATGGTATATAACAAGCGCGACAAGAGGATATGTTCCGACTGGAGGAAGCTTGACGTCGCAGCATATGAAGGGTCAAGCCATAGATTCGCAAATTCTAGGATCGACCGCGACAAGCCCCGATAAAAATATCGAATTGTGTAACGCCATTCTAGAATGGTATAAATTGAATCCAGTGGGATATGGACAGATATTGTTTGAGACCAGAGGAAGCTCTTGCTGGATACACTGGTCTTATACGAGAGGCGCGAAAAGGCTTGACTTCAAGAGATTCTCCAATGATAAAACCAAAAGCGTCCCTGCGAACAAAGCAGGTGCATATGTATTGCCGCCGCTGAAAAGGTCTTCGTTGGGCTTTTGATGCTTACCTGACTTCTTCGTATTGCAAGATAACATTGACTCCATATCGATTTCCTATCGTATCCGTAAAAAATCGGATTGCGCTGTTTGCCAATGAATCCTTTGGTATATCAGAGCCAAACAAATCGCTTGTATAATTTAGAGTGCCTGTATTGTTCGCAACCTGCAAATTGGTTGATGGGTTGTTGAATGGATTTGGTAGATTGTTTAAAACCGCGACCGCTCTAATTTGCGGCCCTTGCGTTTCGAAAGATATTGTTCCCTCTATTTTCTTTCCGATATCGGTTTGCGCGTCTTTTACGGTTATTTTATAGTCGCCGACTTTGGCATTGTCGGGCTTGTTTGTAGTCACATCGGATTGGGTCGCTGCTATTTTCTCTTCTACTGCAGGAGGCGCGGCTGGTGCGATTCCCGGATCCGGAACTGCCTTGTTTGTCTGTACACTTTTTTGTGCTTCGTCCCAATCTTCTCTTGTTGCCAAGGTATATGTCAGCTTGTTTCCATGCTTCGCCTTATGTGTCTCGCATAGATTGAAGAAGTCGTTTAGCTCGTCTGCTGTGGAAAATACCTGAGACCCGTCTTCTGACCAATTTCCTACTTTCTTTCCGCCTGGGTATCCTAGGTGTATGTTTATCCCGAAATCTCCGGTTCCGTCATCGTTAACCTTTTCAGGAGACGTGAGGTTGCTTGGCAAGAACTCTGGCCGGTCATAGTCTTTGTCGAGCCAAACCATTTGTTTGGAGTCTTTTGTCGTCATAAGAGCGGATACGCCGCCATATTTTGATATTTCATAAACGTCTAGATATTGCGATGGAACGAGTATCTTTATTCCTTTTAGCTTGTTCTCTCCTATTGGTGCAATCGCCGGATTTGTAGCACTCGAAGTAGCTGTGATAGGTGATGATGTCGCTGTTATGGTAGTCGGTGCAGTGATGGCTGCCTGTGTTGTTGCTGGGATGGATGTCGACGATGTAGAAGCGATGGTAGATGTCGCTGACGGTCCTGAGTTTGAGTTTAGAAGAGACGATACTCCAGATCCTATCATAGAAACAGCAGCACCTGTAAGAGAAGCGGCAGCACCCGTCAACACTGTGCCCAATATAGTATTGATTGTGTTTGTCGATGTGCCGGTCTGTGGTGTGGTCTGTACTTGTGTGGTCTGAGCAACCATACCTGAATTTCCTGTGGTGGTGGTTTTGGCGGTGGAATCTGTCGCGGTTGTGTCGCCGGTTCCTTTTGGTGCGTCTGTGTTAAAGTCTATATTGACACCATACTTTGTAGCGATTTCGTTTTTCAATATCGCTATCATTTCAGTGGCCAAGACTTTGGCAGGAGAGAACATAGATGGCTCGCCATACTTTATTATCTTTCCTTCATTTCCATCTACGACCAAGTTAGTCTGTGGATTTATGAATGGAACTGGAATTCCAAAGACTTCTCCAATTGCGGTCCTTTCGACCATTCCGCTGGTCGCGATAGTTTCGTTTATGGTTATCTTTCCGGATAGGTTCTTCTCAAAATTGTTTTGATTGCTACCATAAAAAGTTGGATTCGATATGTATAGATTATATTCTGTCATCTTATGTCTTTATTTATTGAGTAAACTCTTTGCTTTTTATTTCTATTTTTCCGCCATTGAATGGTCCTTTAGGATAATACTCGACACTAAGCGTATATTTCCCAGTACCTGTGCCGTTGACTTCACAGGACTGTGCACCGGATCCAGAGCTACAGCTATGCATGACTACCTCGTTTTTTTCGTTTTTGAATTGACTCCACCCGACGTTGCCGAAATTGAAATTAGGATCCATGATTCTCAACACTTTGAACTTACCACTTGCTTGTCTTATGTTGAAATAGCTGAAGTCGTCACCTTGTATGGCATCGAATTCTCCTAGATAGTCAATCCAAAGAATTTCATCTTCTGTAGGTTCTGTGCTCGATGCGGTGGCACCTGATGTCGATGCGGTGCCTCCTGATGTCGATGCGGTGGTGCCAGTCGGATTGTCTTCGTTTTGAGTAGTGCCGGCTATCGGTCCTTTCTTAAAGTCTTTAAGAGTTGTCTTGGTTCCTATTTTTCCTTCCCAGTATTTCTTCTCACTTTCTCCGAATTTCTTTTCGTCTATCCACCCTCTCGTTATTTCAAACTCGACACCAGGCATCGTGGAGAACGTATATTGCTTAAGCTGCCATACGTCTTTGTCGTCTTTGTAGAAAGCGTATAACTTGTCCACGAATTCGTCGGTGTATTTGTCACCTGATTTGATTGCTTGGTTTCTTATAGAGACTATGTTCAGCTCGTATGGCTTTGTGAAAACCTTGTATTTCTTTATCCTAAGCATTTCTAAGAGCACGTCGATATCTGGATGATGCGATGGAACAGCTGGTGCCAGATCCATCGGTGCAGAGGCCGTGGCGGCGTTTGGTGCCGGCTTTTCGAATGTCTGTGTCGTAGGTCCGTCGACTGGCGTAAATTTTACAGGCTCTTTGGTAGTCAGCTTGTTCTCGTCTACGGTCGACTGCCAGGTATCTCCTTTCTGCCCTTCTGTGACAGATCCTTTGGCTGCGCCGCCATCTGTCCTTTCTTGCTTCGAGACGCTGTCGTTGTCGACTATGTATACTTTTTTGGAAAGTATCTTTGGATCTTTCAGGTCGCGGTATAGCTGTATCTGTGCGGTCAGAGCAGGCGTCGCCTTTACTGGGGCAAACAAGTTGCCTAAGAACGGACCGCCTTTGCTGCCCATGAGTATGTTTAGGAACTCGTCGAACCAATTCGTGAAATTGTCTCCAAGTATCGCTCTTTGCGTCGAATTTGGAGATCCTATGTTTACCTTTCCAAAATTGTCTTTTAGGTTTATGTTTATACTAGACTCCTTTATGTTTATGTTATTGAACTTGTGGTCTATCTTAAGACCTTCTGAATCGTTTACGTATATCTGCGTCTTGTGATCGTATATGAGTGCCTTCATGGAAAGATAGTCTGCTTCTGGCAATTGTTCGAGCTTCTTTTCTAGGTTTACGTTGTAGTGGTCAGACGATATGTATTCCGGATTGTTTTTGTTTCCGTCTTCGAATACTACGGTCACAACTTTCCCCTTTTCCGGAATATTGAAGCTGTTTCCGTTGACGTCTTTCCACGCGGTTGCCCAAGGAAGGTCTTCTACGGATATTTCATATTTGTCGTTTTTGTCTTTTTCGTCGAATACGTCCAGCACTCTTATCTTGCATCTTCCAAGCCTTTTAGGATCGTTGTTGTCTTCGACGGTACCGATATATGTCTTGTTGGCTCCTACGCCATCCATCTTATTCTTTGTGAAATCTTTCGCACTCATAGGTTATATATTAATTAATCCGATTCTCGACAGAACACAAATCGAGACTTTTTATCGGATTATATAAGGAATGTTTGCCTATGCTCCGAACTTTTTGTTGTTTACTGGAAAGCTCCATTTTGTTCCGGATTTGACTATTCTATCCAAAGACTTGTTTCCCTGAATCAGCGGTGCTGGATATTTTTGAGAGGATATAGGGAATTGAACGCTTCCCATCGAATATTTCCAAACGGTCTTTTCCGAGAGGACTTTGTCCAGCGTTTTCGCTATAGGCGAAATAGGCTGCGGGAATTTTTGGTAGGCAGAAGGAAACTGTATCTTGTTGAAGTCTTTGGTTCCTATAGGTCCTTTGTTGTTAAGAGGATTCGAATATTGGTCAAGCATGGACGCTGACTTTGTGTTTCCGTCTGAATATATCTTTCCCTTTGTCTTCATATAGGACAATCCATTTACTCCAAGGCCACCGCCGAATTTGACATTGGACATAGTGATGTTTTTGAAGGTCGTGTTCGAGTTGAAAATCTTGTTTACAGAAACTGCAGAATTTTCGGTCTTTAGCCTTCCAAAAGGAGTGCTTACGTATTTTCCAAAGATGGTTTCTTGTCCTTTCAATCTCGAATTGTTCTTCACTATGTCGTTCAATATGGCGCCCGCATTTGGCATCTTGAAAGGAAAATTTAGCTGAGTTCCCGGTAGTATGGATTTTGCGGCACCTCCTATTATTCCCGCGATTTCGTTTCCTACGAAATTGAACAACTCGTTCCTTACGTCGAAGTATATACCAAAGCTGTGTGGAGTATATGGTCTTGGATATACGTTCTTCATGCCGTCTTTCATCCCACCCATTCCCAAAAGGTTTCTCGATTTGTTTATGGTGTCTTCCAGTAGCTTAGCCCTTATGCTTATCTGGTTGTTGATTTCTCCAAATACGAATTTCGCGGCACCTTTTGCTATGCCCACCGCCACCTTCTTAGCGTTTTCTTTGAACTGGTCCAAGCTCTCTTTTCGCTTCTTCTTTCTGTCCTCTTTCTTGGCTTCTTTTGTTTCTTCGTCTCCTCCGACCGAATCTCCTGGCTTTGTATTTGTATCGGATACAGAGAATTTCGGATCCGCTTGTTCGTCTTCTGATTCCGGGGTTTTCCCTGTTTTCGAGCTGAATGAGTCTAGTATGATGGCTTTTGTGACTCCGTTGTTTTTCAGAGTATTGGTTCCTACGGTATAGAATTTAGGAACCGAGTTGTCTGTGATTACCCATTGACCTTCTTTGTTCGAGGTACTTCTCATTCCTTTGTTTCCTATCTTCCATATGGCACCACTGTTGTATCCGACATATTGACCGAACTTCTCCGCGTCTGGTATCCACTTCTCGAATTTTGAGCTTGAATATTTGTAGTCGAAGGTGACATCGAATGCGCTGGCACCGTCACCATACATCTTGAGGTTTCCCATGTCTATGGAATCTTCGTGTGGCATAGTGCTGAAGTAGAACTGGCATTCTTTCAGAGAGTATATGTATCTCGAAACGTTGTCTTTTATTATCTCCAAATCTCCGTTTTTTGCGGACTTTCTGACTCTGTTGAAATTCCTGCATTCGGAGACTATTATATCACAATTGAATCTGAGAAGGTTTTCGGGAACTATTCCTTTTCCGTTTGGCTTAGACCAATACAGAAGCTTGTATAGGTGCGCGAGTGTTCCCATAGTGCTGGATACGTCTTCTAGAAAAGAAAGCGTGATTAAGTCTTTTTTGTAGTCCGCGAGATACTTTTGTTCGATAGAGGTGTTTGATTCCACGAGCTTGGAAAGGCCTGTCACCTTTTGCAGGTAGTAGCCCATGTAGGCTTTCTTTCCTGGTCTGTATAGGTTTGTCCCTGTATCTGTCGTAGAATATGCGGACAAAAGGCTATCTGTGTTCGACGCGAGTGCCTTTCCTTCTCTTTGCGAGTTTATGAGAACGTCGTCTGGAGTATATGATTCTCTTGTTTTTATCGTGCCTTTCGTCTTGAATATCTTTGCGAATTGCTTCTTGAAATCATCTATTACAATTCCTCTGGCGGCGATTTCGCTTACATAGGAGAATTGCGATATGAAATCCTCCACCGCACCGTTTAGTAGCGGCGAGCTGATTGCGTCGATGACTATCTCGAATCCGTATGTTACCGGGTCGTTGTTTTCATAAGGAGTGTTTTTGAAAGATTGTAGCCTGAACGAATCTCCCGATCCGTCCCATGACTCTCTGTCGTTCTTTCCCGACTTTAAGTTTGTATATCCGTCTATGTGTAAGCCGTGCCTGAAATAGTCCGTGTTCTGGTCGTTAAATCTGAGATAGTAGTCTCTCGCTGAATATGGCTCTTTATCTACCTTGGTAGTCGTCGACTCTTCAAGCCTTTGCTTGGTTTCGAGAGATTTGAAATTTTCGTAGAAGTCACTTTCTAGGTGAGAGTTTAGAAGATGTCCTATCCAAGCATTGTCCTCGTTCCAGTGATATTCGTTTATCTTTCCTTTTCCAAGATTTTTGTCGACAATCTGCTTGCTCAGGTAGGATGGTGGTAAGAATCCTGGCTTTGACCTGTATATTTTTCCCTTATAATTCCAGACCTTGAGCGGTACCAGGGCGAATGGTATTTTTAAACCTGGTCGCGCGTTGGCTGCCCAATATGTTCCCTCCGTTCTAAAATCGCCTTTTTTTAGTATGGCGAGCAAATTGCCTATCGGTATGCTCGAATTGTCGAACGATCCAATAGATGCGTCTTTGCCAAATCTCAAGTTATCAAAAAATCCCATAGTCTATATATTATTATTGTGGTCGCCTTTATCTTATTTGTATATAGACTTGCTGATTGGTTGCATAAAAAGCTGAGCCTCTTCTTTTCTTCTTTCCTTAAGCGGCCTCAATAGCCTTCCAGATGCGGTCGCGGGTCCGTTCAGTATTTCCTGCGCGGCCTTTGGCATGTTTCCATCGACTATCGCTTCCTTTATTCTTTTTCCATACCCTCTTGCGGTTATGTAGTATTGTCCTACGTTGTATCCTAAGCTTACCAGTGCTGCTTTTTGATATGCGTTCAATTTTTCCCAATAAGGGCTTCCGATTGCCTTTGCTATTGTTTTGGAGAAGTTTGGTATTCCGTATGACGAAAGCGTTTCTGTCGCTTCGGTCAGAGTGCATTTGTCTCCTTTCATCACTTCTGTCAATTTTCCGCCTTTCAGTATCTTGTCGGATCCAAATCCCATCCTGTAGTGGTTTTCGTCCCATGTCGCGGTTCCGACAAATCCTTCTTTAAGAGAGATGTAGTTCGCGGCGTGTGCTTCCCAATTTTCGCCTTTCGCCTTCCTGGTCAGTTTCATGTTCCAAGATGGTAGGCTGGATATGGTTTCTATCGGAATATTGCTTGGCGCTTCCTCTTTGAATTCTGGAGACGTCGCTCTGTTTTCTGGCCAAACAACTTGGTCTGGCATAACGAAAGCACCTTCTTCCTCGCCTGCAAAACCACCTTCTACGTATTCTTCACCAAGTCCTTCGTCTGAAAGGATCTCTTCTGGCATTTCTAGCTGCTCTTGTTTTATTTCTCCTATTCCTATTATGAACAATGTTCCAAACTGGTTGTTTCCTATAAACCTGTCTTCTTTCTCTACATTGAATATGAATTCTCCATCTATATTGGATGCACTAGGACCTGCCACGCTCGCAGTACCAGAAGCGGTAGGACCAGCCACGCTCGCAGTTCCAGAAGATATTTCTGCAGTCGTCGTTATGCGGCCAGTCGCAGAAGTAGGTTCTTCGGTCGCGGGAAGCGCTTGTTTTTTTCTGACATCCAGCTTTATCTTTATACCAAAAAGCTCGTTGTATTTTTCTTCGAGCGCAGCTGCCGCGGATTTGGCCAGATATTCAAAGTATATCTCTTCGCTCACCATTTTGTCCCATCCATTGTTGTCTTCGAACTTCGCTTCTATTTTAGATTCGGTTACCTGAACACTGGTTATCGGGTTCGAAAACGGGTTTGGAAGCTCTGTGAGCTCCGCGCTTGCCATGTAGTATCCGTAGTTTATGACTATTCCGTCTGGCGTCTTCTCTTCGTCCTTGAACTTTTTTATGTCGTATACCCTTCCTCTTATTTCCATATAGGGGCTGACGATTGTAGGAACCCAATTTGCGTCTGTTGGTGTCTTTATCTTTATTACTTTAAGGTTGTATTCGTATGCCATTTTTTAGTATATATTTTTCAGCTATTGTCTCGTCGCCACCAATTTGATTCTTACTCCGTATTTATCGGCCACCATTTCTTGAAGAGCGTATATAGTCTGATCCACTAATATAGAGAGCTCCGAATCTTTCAATACAAGCTCTTGGCTTGTGTATGACAAGGATCCGGTATTGTTCGCGACAGTAAGGCCAGTGGATATGTTGTTGAAGGGGTTTGGTAGCCCATTCAGAGTTCCTAATGTGCTGTATCTCAATCCGGTCTTTTTGAAGCTTATTGTTCCTGATATCTTTTTGTCTGCGTCACTTTGTGCATTTTCGACCAAGATTGAATATTCCAAGTCCGATGCGGAATATGATTCACTTGCCGTGGCAACCAAAGCGGTCGACTGAGTGACACCCGCTATCGTGTCCGGTCCGGTTATCGCGGTGTTTGGATTTGTGCCTGGATATTTCAGCGAAGCGACTACGTCGGTTCCGTTTTCAGAAAGCTTAGATATCGTAAGCACGTATCTTTCCCCTTCCGAGTTTTGAACGGTGAAAACGTCGCCTGCCTTGTATTTGCTGTTCGGGTTGTTCGTTATTGTCTCGGACGCGGTACCGACTATCGGATTCTCGTTCTTTTGGTCTTTGGTCTCTTTCGTTCCGTTGTTGGTTCCCTGTTTAATCTCGTCTGGGTTCTTACCCATCTCTTTTCTGGCCAAGGTTATTTCTTGGCTAAGAGCTCCGTTTATAAAGACGAATTTTATACTCGCTATAAGCCATTCTCCAGAATATCTCCATTGTATAGTCTCTGGTGCGGATACGGTGGCGGCTTCTTTTACGATAAAGAGTTGTATCTTCTGAAACCTATATAGGTTGAAGTTTGGATTAGGAAGGCTGATGTCCAGCTGGTTCTTCATCATGTTGTCTAGATTTATCCTATTCTGAGTAACTGCGTAATTGTAGTTGTTATGAGTGTTGTCGGTATCTATCTTTCCGTTGTATTTTGTAACATAGTTGTTGTCGAACGATTCTTTGTCTCCTTCTGCACCTTTCAATATGTGGCTTTTGGATCCGTCGGAAGTTGTAGAATCGACGTCGAATACCAGGAACATCTTCTTGACTCTGTCATAGAACTTGGTCCTTGTCCTATATCCCTGTTCCATGCTTATCTTGGTGGATTCGTTTCTTTCTGCCTTTTTTCGAAAGAACATATTGCTGCTCTGTTGTCCTTTTTCCGAGGTGAGTATAAGCTTGACAATCTTGGAAGAATCAGGCTTGGCAGGATCGCTGACACCACCGGTATCTATACCGACGTCGTCTTTTATGTCTCTTTTCATCTCCTTTTCTATGTCGACATAATTGAAGCAATAGTAGAAATCGATGTAGCCAGCCATGAAAGACTCTTCGGATATATAGGAATGTTTTATAACGCTCTCCATGAATTTATATTCCTTGTCTCCTATATTTCTCCAGGCCATGCTGTCGTTGGTGTTGTCGATGTTGGAGTTGAATCCTATCTCTAGCTCTTTGCATATGTCTCTGAGAATCTCAAAGGAAGTTCCTCTCCTTACTTTGAATTTGTTCCTATAAAGCTTAGATATATCTATCGTTCCTGACATACTATATTGGTTTGTCTGTAGCTTTTGAAAGTCGTCGATTTTGAATTTAAGGTGTATGGACTTTAGGTTTGGTGATCGAGAATTCAAGAAAACCTCGAACTTAGTGTCGTCTCTCGGTGGCTCTTTCGATATCATTCCATTGGTGTCTCTGAATATTATGTCTACCTTAGGAACCAGTCCGTCATGGTATAGAGTGAGCGATTGTATGTCTCTGTCGTTTATCTGCGATCCGTTATAGTTTAGGAATGGAGTTAGTCCTATAGTGTTTGCCACTTGTGTGCTACTCGTCGTGTCAGCCCCTTGCCTAGAAAATACCATAGAAGGAAGAGTCAGCGTCGGTCTGTCTATCTGAGCGATTATCGGCCTTGTTCCTGACGTGTTCGATTCAGTTGCACCTTTTTGGTCTTGTGGGATTATCTTAACTTCCGGAAGAACCTTCATTCTTATCTCTGTCGACTCTACGTCAGGCGAAGTGCATGAGACGGTCACTACATAGTCTCCTGGTTCGTCGAATTGTATTCCACTAAAATCTGCCTTCCCGTCGATTATATCCACTTCGGTGATTCCGATTATCACGCCTGGTCCACTCTTTACTTTTAGTATAAACTTTCCAGCGACTTTAGTAGGGTCTATGCCAGTGTTTTTGGTAGGAGATCCGTTGTCCGCGGGTGCGGTCGGCACACTGCTGGTTCCAGATGCTGTCGCGGACGCTGGCGGTGCCACCGCTGCTGGGGCTTCTTTTATCGTGCTTGCAATGGCTTCTACGAAGGTGTTTGGATCCCATGGATCCTGTATTACAGACCAGTCGCCACCAATGGTGTAACTGTTTGGCCACCCTACTTCTTTCTTTTGTGCGTTAAGATAATTGATGGCGGTTTTTATATTTTCCATCTGAATGGCACTGTCTGCCAGCATTTCTTCCATTTCGTCTTTCTTCAGCTTTGTCGTGTATGGCATAACATCGTAAAGTATGGATAGATATTCACCGTTATCACCTTTCTTCAAAGTGGTTCCGTCTGTATCAAAGTTGGTGGCGAGGTAAATCGCAGTATAGAACTCTCTTTTGTTTTCCTGTATGAGGAACACCAAAACCTGGACGTCGTATTCGGATCCAGAACTTTTCTTCTTGTATGACGATTTAGGGCTGTCTATCCTTACCACTCTTATGAGCTTGTACTGCGGATCGTTGAAGTTTGTGGTATATTGAAGAGGCGTTAGGTTGTTCGACATGATATAAGTCTATTGCAAATTATTTACATTATATATTAAAATCTACCGCCCTGAGAGAAGAATGTCTAGCTTTATTTCCCTTAGGTATTCAATTACCTCTTCGTCCAAAGATTCTTTTATGTTGCCTTGTATCGTTAGGTTCATGACGTTGACACAGGATAGATCCACTTCTATCCCTTTGTAGAAAACTTTACCGGATTCGTCAATCCTCAAGTCTTCTAGCCATTTCATAGGTTTATCTTCAGCATTTTATAAGGATACTTTCTCTTTATGTAGAAAGACTCTCTTTCTTTGTAGTGCCTGAACAGCGCGTTGTTCATGTCGTTTGCGTCAAAGATGTCTACTAGATCAAAGATGTTTACTTTGTCTTTGTCTGAGTGAAGCCTCAATCCCCTTCCTATAGACTGTATGATAATCTGCTCCGATTTGAAAGAATCCGCGAATATCACGTTGAATATGGCATTTATGCTCACTCCGGTGGAAAGTGTCCCGTACTCAGTAAGAGGCAACTAAAACTTTAGTTGCCCCTTCTTCTCTAGTTATTTTTCTCTTGTCTATAATTCTAGCCATTAGTTATTGTTTTTATTTTACAATTTAGTAGAAACATGTTCTTCTTTAGATCCTTTTTGGAAATCTCTATATCAGTGTCTCTGTATTTCCTTATAAGATGCAATGAGAATTCATAAAGTCTTTGGAAATCATTCATGCTCTCCACTATAATTTTTTGACCATCTGGTTTTATTATCATTATATTTGTACCTTTTCTATGTGGTCTATTCTTCATTTTATTCAAATAATCGGAATCTTTCCAAAGATTCTTTATCTTATCACCGGCCTTTTTTCTTTTTTCATTGTCTTTATTGACAATGTTCATTTTAGATGCAAATTTTTCTCTATCCTCTTTTTGCATAGAGTCCCATCTTTTTTGTGTCTCTAAACTTTTTTTGGCTATGTTTTCTGGATTTGAATAGTATTCGTTCATCTTTTTTGATTTTTCGATTATCTTTTCTTCTGTCCAATATTCTTTCATTTTATTCGAAAACATAGTATATTGTTCATCTGTTATATTAGTCCAGAATATATTGGCTCTTCTTCTTTGTTCTTCTGAAGAAAGACTCCTCATATGATTGGCTCTTCCATTTCTCCATTTGTCGTATTTCGATTTATCATTTTTTAGATTAATCCAACCTTTTTTTGCGGCATTTGAAATCATTTTACTATCTTTATATTGTGGAATCATAAAACTTAAAGGTCTTTGATAAGTTCTTATATTAATCGATTCAAATAACCATAAGTGTGCCAACTTATGATCTTCATATTTTAACTCTACAAGATTCCAGATTTCATCTTTATACTCAGGAAAAGTTGAAAATGGTAGTATGTGATGTTTTTCAGTGTATGTGTCCGTTTCTTCTAATTTATATTCTAATAGGAAATTTATATATTTTTCAAGAACATGAACATCATCTATACTATGTTTAGATTCGAATTCTTTTCTTATGTGGTCAAAATTCATAAAAAGTTTTATTTATAGTATATATATTTTATACAAACTCCCGTTGTAAACTTTTTCGTTATTTTCTTATCTTTTCAATAAAATCATCATCAATATCATCATCGCTGGTAATATCTTTTGCCGGTTTGTATTTTCCATTTGATAACAATATCTGAAAGTCTGATTTTACATCAACTTCATAATCGCCAAAGTTTAGTATTGTGTATTCAACATTCTCTTTGGTTATCTCCATCTGCTTTTTTATTTCCTCTCTCTTTTTTCCGCTTACTTCGCCATCGATGTAGAAGAATTCTTTGTCGTCTATTTCTCTCTTTAGTTTGTCGAAGATCCTTTGTCCGTTCTCTATAGTGTGGAAAAGCAAAAGCGTGTTGTTGGTGCATTTTTGCACAAGCGTTTTTATGAAGTCCAGCCTTTTGTCTGATTGGTGTATAAAGGTCTTCTCGAAGTCGAACGCCGCTTTCCCGTCTCCGCTCTTTCTGACAAGCTTAAGCCTTTCGCTGAATTCAAGATGGTTGTGGTTCATAACGACGACTCTTATTTCCATCGGCGTTATGATTCCTTTCTTCTTCAGCTCGTCTGCGCTTACTTCTGTTATCTTAGGACCTAGAACAGATTGTATCGTAAGTATCTCGCAAGTCTCGTCTAATGGAAAAGTTCCAGAAACTCCAAACCTGCAATAGGCATGTCCAAAAGTGTATTCCAATATCTTTGTTATCGTCTTTGCCTTTGCGCCATGCGCCTCGTCGGTCGCGACGGTATGGAATTTCTGAAAGAATTCTTTTGGCCATTTCTCTAGAGACTGGTATGTTCCGATGTAGACGTTTGGATTTTCTGTGCCTGAGAACTTTCTTGGCCTGTCTGACATGACTTCTTCGACTCTTACCGTGCAAGGCTCGTGTCCTGTAGACAATTCGGTGGTGTTCTTGTCTCTCATCTCTAGGAGATTGTTTATGCCGTAGTTGTATTCGACTATGTTGTCGTAGAATTGAGTAACCAAAGTTATCGAAGGAACTATTATCAGGAATTTGGCGTCTTCTTCAATGTTCTTGAGAGTATAGAACATGACTATCGATATGATAAGAGACTTTCCGCCGGAAGTGGCGACTTCTGCCATGCAGTATCGGTTCTTCAATATCTTGTATGCTGCTTCTATCTGGTGCTCGTAAGGCATGAACGGGACCCATTCTCCTTCTTTTGTCCTTACTTTGTGAGTCTTGAAAAAGTCTTTGCAAAAGTCTTGCACTTTTTCTAAGGTGACTTCTCTGTTTATTGGAAAGTCTGCCTTGTTTTCAAGCAAGAAAGGCATTTCTATTTCCTTGCATCCTCTCATGGCTTCTTTCCATAGCCCTAGGTTTATTCGCCCGTTTCTGAAGAAGGTCATGTTTCCGTCCCATACTCCGATCTTGACGGCAGGGTGGAACTTCCAGCCTTTAACCTTTCGTGTAAGCCAAAGTTGCATTTGATGATATTCTATTCTAGACGCCTCTGATACTACTATTTCTTCTGTTTCTTTATCATATCTGAATTTCATTATAAAGTGAATATTTTTACTTTCATGTTATATATTAAATTCGATATATTGTTTATGGACGCTTGCTTTTGTTATTTTTTTTTAGAAGGGAAGAAAGGTTTGGTTATATATACTAAAAAATAAATCGTATAAAAGCATGAAAAAGTTGATATCGTTCTTTAAAAATCTTTTCGCGAAAGAAGAGCAAATCGTTCAAGTGGCGGAAGAAGTTAAAGAGATTGTTGAAGAGTTAAAAGAAATCTTGAATGAAGAGCCTACTAAGCAAATCGAAGAAAGATTGGCAGAAGTTGCTGCTGAGAAAAAAGAAGAGCCTAAGGTGACTGCAAAAGAGATCAAGGCTAGAGTTAGAAAGCCTGCTGCTCCTAAAGCGGAAGCTGATGCATCTGCACCAGCAGAGGTTAAGAAAAAGCCTACTAGAAGAAAGCCTGCGGCTAAGAAGCCTAAGACAGACGAATAGTCAGTTCTTTCCAAGAATTTAAAAGGCCGATCAAATTTTGATCGGCTTTTTTGTTTTGATTGCTTAGAAAGGATTGTTCCATGCGTTTTCCAAGCGCGTTTCTGGATTGTAGATATGCAGGGATATTTTTACTATATTGCTCGGATTTAAATTGTTTTGCTCAAACCAAGCATCTATGTCGGCTGGCCTTCCATCGTATAAAGTCTTTGGTAGCTTCATGTTTCTCTCATAAAGAGGTCCTGGCTTTATACTATAAGGAACTTCAAGTAAGAAATAGAAGTCGACATTGTCAATCATTTCAAGCTTTGAAAAAGCGTCTTTTATATCTTCTTTGAGATCTTCGATGTTTTTGTGCAAAAGGCCTTCCATCTTTATGATGAATTCTCCGCTCGCGTCGTCTGAATCCTCATGCAAGTCTTTTGTGTTGTCTATCAAATCTCTTATGCAATCTTTTATTGCATCTTCGTCTGAGTCTATTCCAAACATCTTGAAGAAGTCTTCGAACGAATCTTTGTTTTTTGCGTTTCTCTGCCAATAGCTAACAGAGTCGTTGTTCATGCACGAGATAAGATCTTTTAGCTTTTTTCGAGTATTTTCAGTATATCTCTCGTCATTCAAGGCATCGCTAAGCGATTGCACCTTTTGACAATCTTCTGGATCAACTGAAGGGTGCATCGAAAATCTTTCTGCGCTGGATTCTGTTATCAGCTTTGAGAACTTTTTCATCTTATACAAAATATTTGTCTTCAAATATCAATAGGTCTAATTTGTTTTCAGTGTTAACCAATTGAAGAGCGTTCAATAAGTCTGAATATTCGCCTACCGCATCGTTTTGCGTGTTTACATATCCTTGCACGAAGTTGAAAGTCGCTGGATGCGTTCCCAAGAATTCTTGCTGGTTTTGAGAATACTTCAAAAGAAGTGCGTATTCCATCTGGTATGCCTTTCCTATTATCTCTGCAAGACCGTTGAAAGCATGGCTTGTCACCGCGGCAGGTATCGCAGGAATCATGTTCCATTGTGTAAGGTAGTCTTGAAGACCTTTTGCGTGATCTAGCTCGCTACTAGCTTCTGCTTCGAAGAAAGCGGTCGCTTTTTTGTAGTTTGCGTTTCTGCACCAGTTTGCAGCGTTTCTATAGAAATAGTGCGCTGCGTATTCGTCTCCGATTCTTTCGTTGAAAGCTGCGAATATTTCTTCTGGAAGCATGCTTGGATTTACGATTCCGCCTTCTGCTCTTGCTTCGATAGGCTGTTCGCTATCTTGTGCTTCGATTTCTCTGAAGCTTTCGTCTTCGTTTATTCTGAAATTTTTATTGAATTTTCTGATTGTGCTCATAATGTTTTTTGTTTTGTACCATATATATTAAAACGAAAAAGCCTCGTTTTATCGAGGCTTGATTGCTGTGTTCAGTATGTCGTCTATCTTTTTGTTTCTTTCTTCTCTAATCCATCTCTTTTCATCAAACACATTGGCGGACCTGAAGAGTATAGTGTCGTCTTTTTTTCTTATGATGTCGTAGAAGTAGGTCAGACTTGCATTGAACGATTCGGATCTCAGTATGTAGCCGATACATGTTTTCAAATCTAGAAATTCCGTCGTATTTGTTGATATCGACTTTTGCACAATCGTGTCTCCTACTGCTTCGCTTAGGTAGAATGTCGGAGAGTCTGATATATAATCTATTCTATCATGCACTTGTTCGAAGAAGTCTTCCAGTTCTTTATCAGAAAGCGGGTCTGTATCTCTATAGATCTTGAATCTCAGAGAGCTCTTCGATTTTACGCTGTCTATCAGAAGCCTTTTCTTTTCTTCTTTACATAGTCCTGTCAGATCCAATTTATTCTACTTTATTTTTGTTTTTTCTTTACCTAAAAAGCTATACCAGTCTATCCAATTCTCCAATCTATGAACATTTCTCAATAGATTATTAGACTTTGCAAATTCAAACCATTTCAAGCGTGAATTTATTCCATTTTTCTTTGATATCTCAGAGTATTCTGATAGTGTTAAATTATGATATCTACCTAATTTCCAGCCATTTTTTAAATATTTATCTAAATCTATATTTTTAACAGATTTCTGCTCCAAATCTTTAGATATCCATTTTTTATCCAAATGTATATTGCTACCAAATATCCATCCATTTTTTAAGTACTCTTTGACTTCTTCTTCTTTTATATATTTTATCTCGTCATTCTTAATAACCCATCTACTACCTAATAGTGTTTCTGATATCTTGCTTTTGATATCATCCATTTTATCCATTTTGGTAATATATTCTTTTACTTTTGCGGATTTATAGCTATCCTTTTCTTTTCTGGTTTTAACCATTTTAATCGCAGCTCTTTGAAAGTGGTTCAATCCATTTTCGTCAATATCGTTTAGCCGTTTTTCAACAGATTTTTTGTGGTATCCGCCATATGATTCATTTGTTCTGTTATAGAACATGTCGTTGTTTTCGACATCATATTTTATTAGATATTCCTTTTCTATTTTTCTTATTTCCGAATACTCGGAAACCAAATGATATGATAGAATCTCTCTTTCAAAATCATCTGGCCTTTCCTTATATTCTTTTTTAATATCTATGCCACCAAATAAATAGCCATCATTAACTTCACCATAATGAGAGCCGATATAAAATTTGTTTAGTGTTCTATCAAACCACCGATAGATGAAAGAGTTGTAGTGTTCGCCTTTTTCGTTTATATAATTTTCCATATTGTATATATAAAATATACATCAACCTATCATAGGATTTATTTTCTTTTTTGTATGATTTCGTCGATTAATCCATATTTCTTTGCCTCATTTGAATTCAGCCAATAGTCTCTTTCACTGTCTTTATAAACTTTGTCATATGTCTGTCCAGTATTTTCGGAGATAATCTCATATAATTCTCTTTTTATAGAGTTTATTTCCTTTGCCTCGATTTCTATATCGGTTGCTTGAGAGTACCCACTATACGTACTCGGCTGGTGGATCATGGTCCTACTTCTTCTAAGTGCCTTTCTCTTTCCTTTTGTTCCAGAGCAGAGTATGACTGCGGCCATAGACGCGGCCAATCCGGTGTTTACCGTCGATATATCCGGCTTTACGAAATCCATTACATCTAATAGCCCTAATCCAGAATAGACGCTTCCTCCACCCGAATCAATATAGATTTTTATGTCTTTGTCGCTTTCCATTTCGAGATAGAGAAGTTGTGCCTTTATGATGTTGCAGACATAGTCGTCGACTTCGGTCGATAGGAATATTATTCTGTCGTCTAATAGCTTCGAGAAGATATC
>Ga0247722_10000249_pt1 | contig 35135 bp, 28 predicted proteins | sample MSEWelMarce3H_FC_FD_189094 | JGI IMG/M metagenome (GOLD analysis project Ga0247722, IMG submission 189094) | Subsurface sediment microbial communities from gas well in West Virginia, United States - MSEEL Well Study Marcellus 3H_FC | ecosystem: Environmental > Terrestrial > Deep subsurface >... | reverse complement strand
TCTACTATGAAAGCATAGCGTCATCAGTAAACGATGATCCAGGTGATGCATGTAAGGGCGCTACAACAGATGCCATTACCAAGATATGTTCTTACATTGGAATAGGTATTGATGTATTCAAGGGACAACATGACAATGCTCTACAAACATATGAGAATACGCAAGTAGCTTCATTCGTTTCCAACATTGATAAGTTTACCGACAAGCAATCTCTTACAGATTATGCAAAGAGTTTAGATGACAACATTAAACTCAACCCCGTATTTAGATTGGCAGTATCTAATAAGATAAAACAAATACAATGAAAATAGATTTAGATTTCCTTAGAGATAGGCCATTGTCATACTCCTCTATCAAGGAGTTTGCAAAGTCTCCAAAGCACTATGTGTACTATGTACACAATAGGTCGGCTCCAAGTAAAGCAATGGAACTCGGTACACTGATGCATACGCTACTCATGTATCCCGATAAGTTAAGTGAACAGTTCCTTGTCACTCCTGATGTTGATAGAAGGACTAAGGCAGGTAAGGAACAGTGGGAAGAGTTTATGGCACAGGCAAATGGTAAAACGCTCATCAGCCAAGACGAAATGACAGAAGCTGTTGGCATATCAGATAGCATCCTGTCTAACTGGAAGGTAAGGAATACCATCATGGAGTGCAATAGCTTTGAGCAAGAGTTCAAGATTGACATTACTGGCCTTCCATTCAGAGGGTTTGTTGATGGAGTTAAGAACAAAGAGTATGTTCTTGAGATTAAGACAATCAATGATGCATCACCCGCCAATGTTACTAGGGAGTTCTATAACAGAAAGTATCACATACAAGCAGGCCTTTATAATCTTGCTCATGGTCTACCTGTAAAGTACTTGATTGTTGAGACTAAGGCTCCATATAACTATATGCTAGTTGATGTAGCTGACCAATACCTCAAGAAAGGACAGGAAGAGCTGTATGAGCTAGCTGACAAGTTTACTACTTGCATGGACTTGGATGCATTCAACGCAGGGTATGGATTTATGGAAGAAAGTGAGTTCATATTAGATTTACCTTCTTGGGTAAAATAGTTTTGTAATTGTAAAATATCTTGTATCTTCGCAATGTATATGTGGGGTTTGCATATAGGGAGCAGTTTAGATGTTTTCTGCTCCCACTTTTTAAATATGACTAGATACGATTACATAAAGATAAGTGATGGACTTCTTCCGGTTAACGGGCTGCAGAGACTTGACTTATCTGGATTAGAGTTCCAGACTAAAGATTTGGATAGAGAGTATCTTGACTATACAATAGATGAAAGTGGCAACCTTTCCTACATGGATTACGAGTATGAGCTAGTAGAAACACCTGATAACTTCTTTAGATTCAGCATGAATAGGGTTAATAAAGGGGTTATCAACAGTGATTACAGTGGATATGTTAAGTTCTACGGCAAACCATACGAGATATTCTATATATTCAAAGCTAAGTTTACCAATGGTAAGCTTGATACCATCGAGAGAGTATTATGAGCAACACGAAATACATAAATAAGGAGAAACTTCAGCAGAAGTTCCCGCAGGTAGCTACTATATTAGATAGTATACACGAGAATAATAGCCAAAATAACTACTGGTTCTTTGTGAACTACGTGGGTAAGTACAAGGGTAAGAACGGAAAGCCTAGGACTGTTTCTATGTCAGCTATAATAGATGTACTAGAACAGCATGGGTATGACGTAGACCTTCTTGTTACCCCAAAGATGCTAATCAACAAACCATAACAGACAACCCCAGGGCTATCTCGGCCTTGGGGAAATTTACACAATTTTAAACTACACAATATGTCAGAGAAAATCTACTTCAACGGAGTAAATGGAAAGAAAACTATGTACGGAACAAGAATCTCTATTAACGTAGAGAAGTTCATTGAGGAACTAAAGAAGTACAAGAACGAAGCAGGATACTGCAACATCAATGTAAATGATAGAAAGTCTCCGGATAAGTACGGCAACAACGTGTACGTTACACTCGATACATGGAAGCCTGATGGGTCTAAGAAAGCATCTCAGCCTGCTCCAGCAGCAAAGGTTGATGACCTTGATCTACCATTCTAAGAAACCCTAAGTTAACACGACAATAGCCCCGTTCAATAAAATGTTCGGGGCAATTTTAACCCCACAACATGCATACAGTAACTATATTTGAAAATATAGTATCAATTGACAGTCCTAAGATTGTTAGGATAGAGGCTGTACTTGATGCTATAAGAAACGGAAGATACAGGTCAAAGATAGAAGCTATACGCTTGTGCGAGAATGAAGACACCAAGCGTTCACTAAAAGCTAATCTTCCTTGCGTACTATTTACAGGAGAGTTTAACAAGCCAATTACAAAGATTAATGCATCCGGAAAGGAATATGTTTCATACAGGGATGACAAAAGTATTACTAAGCACAGCGGATTAGTTCCAATTGATATTGATAATGTAGAAGACCTTGATTCAGTTGTTAGTGAGCTCATCAATGATGATATTATATATGCGCTATGGAGGTCATCATCCGGTAAGGGACTACATGGTTTAGTCAAGATTGGAGATGGTAACAAGCACGCAGAGCATTACAGAGCACTGATAAAAAGAATAAAGGGACTAGACACTACAGCTCAAAACGTAGCAAGGGTATTGTACCTTTCATACGACCCGAACATATACGTAAACACATCATCATCGGTATTCTATGACATTGATGTTGAGGAGGAGAAGCAACCTTCAAGACTGATGTATGGAGATGGACATACCGACTATAAGAAGGTTGACATAGCATCTAGGATGATTAGGTCTGCGCCCGATGGAGAAAAGCATCATGCGCTCCTGAGAGCCGCTAATCTCCTTGGAGGCTATGTAGCAACAAAAAATATAGAGTATGACATAGCTTTTAATATCTTGTCTCACGAGATTAGGAAGCGCCACATTGATGACCCTAAGTTAGCAGATAAGACTATTGAGGATGGACTTAGGCACGGTATGGCAAGACCTATATCACAGGTTGAGCAAGAGTTCAAGGAAGCTGTTAGAGAACTTGGTGCGATAGAAGAAGAGTTGTCATTCCTTACATCAAACACAAGTGATGATGACTTTATCTACAAGTTTAGGAAGGGTCTCATCCCAATGGGATTGCCTCTTGGATATCACGACTTAGACCAACACTTCCTGTTGAAGGAAGGTGAGTTCTATGCATCACTAGCACACAGCCATATTGGTAAGACTACAATAAACCTTTGGCTATTGTTCCTATCAGCTATCAAGTACGATTGGAACTGGATGGTGTACACAGGAGAAAATAGGGCAGCATCTGTTAAGATGAAGATGATGGAGTTCTTTGTTGGCAAAAAGATAATACACATGGATGATAGAGAGCATGCTGTATCTCTTAAATTTGTAGACGAACACTTCTTCATGCTGTCAACTGATAACCTTTATACCTATAAGGATATAATGGACCACTCTAAAGTTATGATGGGTTACAAGTCCCTGAAAGGACTGTTCATTGATCCTTATAACTCCTTAAAGCTAGAGTTAACAGCTTCCAAGAATAAGTACAATTATGACTACGAAGCGTATGGTGATATGTTGAACTACACAAAGAGGTACAACACAACCCTGTTCTTATCTGTCCATACTACTACAGCTTCTCAAAGAGATAGAGATAGTAGTGGTAGTCAGAAGATGCCACACGCATCCGATACTGAAGGTGGTGCTGCTCTTTATAATAAGTCTGACAACTTTCTTACACTACACAGGAAGATTAAAGACCCTAATGAGTGGATGTTTACTGAGGTGTCAGTGGATAAGGTAAGGAACAGGGAGACGGGTGGCAAACCTACTCCATACGGCGCTAGCGTAAGGCTTAAGATGGTTAATGGTATTGAGTTTGTAGATGATTACGATAACCTTCCTTTTAATAGAGAGCAATTACTAACTAAATATAAGATACTATAACATGGGGTACGAGTTTATTACAGAGTCAAGGGTAGGGATTATCGCATATGATATATCCATAGAAGACATGGAAGAAAGAAAGGAGAAGGCTATTGTATATCCTAGTATCAAAAATGCACAACAAAAGCTTGGATTAAACTTTGGAGTAATCAAGCATGCAGCGGAGAACAGAGGAAGAGTATATAGTCCTAACTATGAAAAGGAATTAGCAATTAGGTACGCAAAAAAATAAATAACATGAAACAAGTATTTACAGACCAAAGCCTTCAGTCAGCATTTGAGAGAACCGTTGAGCAATATGAAGTATTCAGAAAGGTAGTAACAGAAAAGGTTGATTGCTCTGATGCTCCAAGTATTGTAAAACATATGTCAGACCTTACATCCGTTATGGTTATTGGGGTTACATGCAAGGCTCAGTTCCAGTTCCTTACAGAGAAGCTTTCATTTCAGAAGATGATGAATCTTAATAATGATGACATGGGAGCAACAGAGAAGAAGATTGTTATAGCGTATGAGATAGGCGACTGCTCATTCTATAACAACATATGTGAGATGGTGATAAAAGAGAGCCACTACAAAATGGAATTGTTGAGGTCTTCGCTATCATTTGCTAAACAAGAAATGAACATGATGTAAGTATGAAGCAAATAAAAAAAGTAGAGAAGTACGGGCTCAAGTTTGATTCCAGGCTTGAGCTCTTCTTCTACGAGCTGTTAAAGAAGAATGGTATGGAGTTTGAGTTTCAGGTTCCCTATCAGTTATGTCCTGGCTTTAGGTATGATGGTAAAGCTGTTCGACCTATGACCCTTACTGTAGACTTTGACTTCACTTCCAATGGAAGAAACATAATCGTAGACACAAAAGGATTCCAAAGGAATGATAACATTCTAAAATGGAAATGGTTCAGATATGTGATGCACACAGAGTGGGGTAAGCAACCTAAACTATTTTTCCCCAAAAGCCAAAAAGAATGTTTAGAAGTTGTTGAAATTATAAAGTCTTTGTAATTTAGCAATAACCAAACATATTTTATGCCTGAATCAAGAGACACCATACGCATGAGACTAAAAGCCGATGAGGCTGAATTAGTCAACGAGTATAGAGGCAGTAAGATTAAGCATATTGCGCTTAATGGGGAGTGTGAAGCTCAAGGAATACCAATTGAAAATGTAAACTATTATTGGTTTAAGAGCGAGAAGTTTAGTATCAATGTAAAAGGCAGCCCTGTTAGTATACAGGAAATGATGGATGAGTTTCTTGTAGCTATAAAAGAATATGCACCAGTATACCCGACAATAGAATATAACCCATCATCTGATGGGCATTTGTTTGTTATAGACCCTGCTGATATACACATAGGAAAGCTGTCAAGCATAGTAGAGTCAGGTGATGAATATAACCATGACATAGCTGTTAAAAGGGTTAAGGAAGGTGTGATAGGGTTGGTATCTAAGTGCAACTTTAATGTAGAAAAGATTCTATTTATTGTAGGTAATGACATCCTTCATGTTGATAATGCTAAGAACAGCACAACAGCAGGTACTCATCAAGATACAAGTGCCATGTGGTTTGATAACTTCAAGACAGCACAGAGACTTCTTACAGATTGCATAGAGATACTAATGCAAATTGCTCCTGTTCACGTACAATATGACCCCTCTAATCACGATTACACAAATGGTTTCTTCTTGGCGCAAACTATAGAAGCTTGGTTCAGGAACTGTGAATCAGTTACGTTTAACGTTAGTATAGCCCATAGGAAGTATTTTGTATACGGAACAAATATTATAGGTACAACTCACGGTGATGGTGCTAAAGAATCTGATTTGCCATTACTGATGGCACATGAGGCTAGTGAATCTTGGGGAGACTGTAAGCATAGGTATTTCTATATACACCATATACACCACAAGAAAAGTAAGGATTACATGAGTGTAAATGTTGAAGCTCTTAGGTCTCCTTCGGGAACAGATTCATGGCATCACAGAAATGGATATGTCCATGCTCCAAAAGCTGTTGAAGGGTTTGTTCACCATCCTGTACATGGTCAAGTAGCTAGGCTTACGCACATATTCTAATTAAAGAATATCTTCTTGAGTTTGAATGGGTCTAGCATATCTATGCCGGGCTCGCCTTCCTCATGTATTATTTCACCCAAGTCTATATCTTCCATCATCTCAAGTAGATACATTGGGTCTTTTGTAGAGCACAGGAATATAGCGTTAAAGTATTTTTGCTCTTCGTCATCAGGCATTTTTACTACCATTATCATATAACGAATGTAGGACTATTTCTTGGTAGACTTACCGTTCTGTCCATTACGTCCTCTGTTTGAGGAGCTTGATTCAAGAACCATCTTGCCATCTTTGGTGTGGCTCCTATCTTTACCCATCTTAGTCATCTTACCATAGGTTCCGGCTTGTCTGTTTGCCCTATTTAATTCTACCCTATGGTCTTTAGCATCTTTAGATTCGTTGTACTTCTTATCATAAGCCTTCTTCCTTTGAATAGAAGATGGACTCCAATTTAATTTGTCGTAGCTTGGATGCTTACCGGCGTTCTTATTAGCTGCCATTTCTTTTATCTTTTATTCTCTTCTCGGTCCATGAGTATATCTGTATGGACAGCCACACAAGAGAAAATATACTGACCACAAAGTTAACCAAAGGGTTCACGTCCACAATGTTTAAGTATGCCATCCAGCTAAGTACTGTTGATGGGATTCCTAGAAAAGTAATGTCATTGTGTGTGTTCATTTCTGCTCATATATATAATGCAAATATAAGTATACTAGGTACAAATACTTAATAGGGTTTGCAAAGTAACAGAAGGTACAGACACTGATTGTTCGTCCATAATTAGATTATTACGTAGCCATTCTTGTCCTTGGCTCCCCGGTTATAATTCTCAAGCAATTGCTTTACAGACTTGCCAAAAGTCTTCTGGAAGTGTGGCATGTCAACGAACTTCCAGTCTCCTCCCCATTCCCAACCATACCTCTTAAAGATTGCAACAACCTCCATCCAGTCAGACTGCTTGTCTCCGTCAAAGTCTGTCTTGGTGTCCCACACGGCTGTCTCAAACGTACCATTGCCATCCTTGTCCCACAGCAGCACAATGTCCACCGCCAAAGAGAAGTTGTGGTACGACTGGCCACCCTTTGCGTTTGTAACCTTGTTGCCAGGCTTTGTCCTTCCCTGCGCATACAAGGCATCCTGTTCAGCAAACGTCCTTGTGGTGTACACGAACCTACAGATTGCCCTACCGGTCAGTGAGTCACATATGTCGTCATATATCTCTTCGAGCTCCTTAATGAGCTTAGGATGGATTGTCTTGATCTTGTCTAAAGTCTTTTGGTCTTTCATTTTCTAAATATTTTTTCAGCTGATGAAAACCCTAGCGCAGAAGACACTAGGAATGTTATTGCGTATATCCCAACGTCAGTAGGCTTTGCTATGGTTGTAGCACACAAAGATAGTGTACCTACAAACGCGCACAACCTCTTCATCGAAAGCCTGTTGCTCTCTTCTGTAAAAAACTGTCTCATAGTTTTACATATATGTGACCGCCATACATTGGCAATCCGTTGTTAATCCCTACAGAAACTCCATAGATTCTATCCCTCTTAGTCTTAAGCATCATGCCAACACTTGGAGCCAAAGAAGTGCTGTATGTAGCACCTGCCCCAAAGTAAACCTGAGCCCTTGGTGGCTCTTTCAGCATGATTGTCTTACTCTCCTTCGGTATCAGCAGGTCTGCTGACCAATTCCTCCCAAAAATCTTATTGAATTGTACAGAATCTTGTACATATATTGACCCGTACTTTAGCTTAAATGTGTCAGAATATACGTTCTTTGCGTAGAACAGTTTAGCTATGCTGTCTAACTTCGCAGAGTCTAGCACAGGAACCTTAACGTAAATGGTAGTGTCATGAAATACAGTGTCTCTCTTGCCTTGCTCTGTGTACTTTATGTACTGTGTGTCAATTATTGTTTTGATAACATAATACTTCTTCCCGTCTACCACGACTTTCTTAGGTCCGACGGGGACGACTGGACTCCCACACTCAGCGCGGTATAGTACTATAAGTAGCAGTAAGGCTATGGCTGCGTATATGTAATTCTTCATCCCTCAAAGGTACAAAATGTGTAAACATCCACCACTAACTCGATTTTTGACCGATTATGTGGACATTTTTAGACAAAAAAAGGGGAAGCCAAGACTGACCTCCCCGAATCAACACGCATGAAAAGTATGTTATAGACTCACGATTGGAGTCTCTTCAATCACTTCAACCTCATCATCGTCGTCAGACAGTTCCATGCTTGGGAACTCAAGTCCTTCAACCCATCCCTCTAGGAATGCGTAAATCTCAATCCCTTCGTTAGAGAAGGTGAACTGGTAGAACTCAAATGTCTGCTGAAGCAATGCCTTGATGTCCTTGTTAAGCTTCTTGATGCCGTCCTTGGAGTACTTGTAGCCACCCTTGTCGTCTGTAATCAAACAACCCTTGTCGTCCGTGTGGGCGTTGTCAAGGCGGATGTCCTCAAGCTTCTCGTTGTAGTCGTCAAGGTTAGCCTTTAGCTTTGTACCAATCTTCTGTAGCTTCTTTATGCCCTTAGTGTTTGCGTCTACATGCTCCTTGTTAGAGCTGAGTGCATTGATTGTCGTAACGAGCCTTAACAGCTCTTCGTAGGTTCTTGTAACTTTTGCCATGGCTTTTTGGTTATTTATATACAAAAATAGTGCCAATATTTGTATCTGTCAAATAAAATAAACAAGAATGCCCCACCATGGAAATGGCAGGGCTAAGGTAGCACTTAACTAGTTTATACCAGTGTTACTCCGATGCTGCTGGCTACGAAGTCGTAGGCGCCATCGTTGGAGTCGTCCCAGTTGGTGTAGTCAGATCCGCCCATAGAGCAGTTTCCGTTTTGGAGAACGGCTCCTGGTGTTACAACGTCATTACCATCAGCGTCTTGGGTGGTAACGTCAGCACCCTTCAGTTCGTAGTAGAACGTGGCTGAACTTGACAGGTTGTCGTTGATACTGATTGCGGATAAAACCTCTGCTGATTTTACTCCTGATGCTGTCCAGATGGACACTGGTTGAATTTGCTTTGCCATTGTTTATTGTTTTAAAATTTATACTAAAGTAAATGTCTTAGTTACGCCACCTATTCTCATTTTTATATCGCTTCCGTCAAACCAAATATCCCCATTGCTGGGAGACGTTGGTGCTGTTGATGACTCTAATCTTATTTGTGACTGAGAAGTGCTTCCTGACTGTATTCTAAGTATTGCTGATGATGTTGGAGTTATTTTTACGCCTACCTCACCAGTAAAACGACCGCTTCCTTGTACATCTAATTTGTATCCACTATCTATATTCGTTCCGATTAGCAGGTTTAATGAAGTTGAGATACGCATAACCTCTGTTGCATTTGCCCCGAAAAGTAACGGACTTGAGCTCTGCGTAGTCATACAGATGTCTCCAGCTACTGAACCAGTAATGAAGTTGTTTGTAGCCGTTGCCAATCCTAATACAAACCTTTGAGTTGAACCTGTAGCTGCATTGTCAATCCTAATTGAGGGAGATGTTGAGCCCCACACAAGAAGATGATTGTCCCCACTTGTTGATGTAATTTGAACCTTCTGAGTTGCAGCTGTTACTGTTCCGATTACAAGGTTATTTGCTGCTGTAATTGTAGCAGAAAGAGAAGGAGTTGCTCCTGTGTAGAACTCAAGCCCACCGCCTGTCCTGTTCTGGATGGTTGCGTTCTGACTAGAGGTTGAAGGCTTTAGGAAGATGGATGCTGAGTTAGAACCACCTGCTGCTTCAATCGTTATGTATGGTTCTGTGGATTTGAACAGGGCAACCTCGTTGGTTGTTCCTGTGGTGATTACAGACAGGGTGTTGGTGAATCGACCCGTACCTGCTACGTCAAGTTTGTATCCTGCGTCAGTTCCGCTGTTAATAGTAACATTACCAGTATCGAATGCACGAATCCTGATATTGCCATCACCGTCTGCAAGAATAATATTATTTGACAACGTGCTTGTGAGTCCTTGTACAGAACCTAGAATTGTATTTGCTCTACCTGTAGTAATTCCTCTACCTGTATTGTATCCTACAAAAACGTTATTATCTGAAGATGTAATATTCCATCCTGATAAAGTTCCAATAACAACACTTCTTTGTGAAGCTCCAGAGCTATACATTGTCTGATATCCAACAGCAACATTAGAACCACCATTATTATTTACCAATGCCTGCGTACCTATTGCCGTATTTGAACCACCTGTCGTATTAGAAAGCAAAGCTTCTGCACCTACTGCAACACTATATGCACCTGTTGTATTTGCTCTTAAAGCAGTCTGACCTATTCCAATATTCCCATCAGCTGTAGTAACTTTTAAAGTTTGATAGCCTATTCCAATGTTGTGTGAACCAGTAAGAGAGTATCCAGATTCATAACTCATGCTAATATTGTAGCTTCCGACTGCAAAACGCAAAGCATCAGTACCTACTGCAATATTGCTAGTTTGTGTAGTAATAGATGTTAGCGCCCTAAATCCAATTGCCACATTGCTTGACCCTGTTGTGAATGAAGTTCCTGACGTTTCCCCTAGGACCGTATTCCCGGATACGTTTCCGCCACCCCTTCCAACAGTCAACCCATTCACCAACGCATCCCCCGTCACCCTCGCTGTCCCCTGCACATCAAGCTTGAAGCCAGCGTCTGTGGTTCCTCCGATGGTGATGTTCTTAGTGGAGCGGAACATTGTCATGATAACATCTCCTGTTCCCGGTTGTGCAGAACTTCCCCCTGTGAAATATAAATCTGCGTATGTGTTATGTATAAAGGCAGCTCCATTCACAGGCCAAGCTAGAGAAGTTCCAGCCATACCAATATGCATGTACCTATCACTAGCGCCAAATACGATTGCGCCTGCACCTCCTCCATTAGTGTTGTGAATTACTTGGCTAAACGCAGAAGCGACATTAATACCTAATTCAAACGAGCCAGAAGCGAAGCTTGTCGTAGGCACTCCTACAGATAACTTATAACCACCTAATGTTACAGCCCTATTCCCCGTCAGTGTACCATTGCTATTGTATATATTAATACCACCGCTTATCCAAGAGCTTCCGTTATAGAAGTCACTAGTGTTTGTTGTAGTGTTGTATACACTCAATCCAGTAGCAGGTGTTGCGATTGTGTCACGCTGTGTGGTGGTCATGCGTGGTTGGAGAAAGCCACGAGTTGTAGAACGTACATCCAATATAGCGCTTGCGCTTGATATGTTTGATTGCCAACTGTTGTACCCAATTAACACTGGCGTTATATAATCATCCTTATTTACACCTATAAACGTAAACGAATTATTCCCTGCTCCAACCATCATTGTCTGATTAGCTGAAAGGTATGTATGAGACCCTGAGTGCATAATATTATACACATCATTAAACGTAAATTCAAAACCTCCGTTAATAGCTCCACGAGGATATAATCTAACAGTACCAAAAACGTCTAATTTAAATCCAGCGTCTGTAGCAGTGTTTAGCAAAAAGTTGCCCGTTGAATTTGGTATTCTATAAACTTCCGTCCAAGTGGGATTTACGTATCTTGTAAAAATAAAGTCTAGTGAATTTTCGTTACCAACTCTCCCTTGTCCTAAACTAAATGCTTGAGTACCATCATTACCTAAAAATTGTAATGTGTTTATGTGACTATATGAACCCTTGTTAAATGTTGCTGCGTGACCTGTTTCCGATGTCGTTCTAATAAATATAGAACTTTGGTTTCCAAAATTACCCGCATTATTTCTTATTTGGCCTAAAATAATCGCTTCAGCACTCACCCTCGCTGTTCCCTGCACATCAAACTTATAACCTGCGTCGGTCGTTGTTCCTATCAGGACGTTCCCGTTAATGTGATGCCTCATTGCTGCGTCTGGCGCATATACTCCCCATCGGTTAGTGATGATTCCGTTAGTTCTTATAGAAGGTTCTGCAAGGAAAACTCCATAGTAGTTTGTTATAGCAGCAGTCCAAGTCCCACCGTTCAATCCAACAGTTGCTTCTACAGATAATCCATAGTAGTTTGTTATTGCTGTATTTAAGCAATTGGTATTAGACGCAGTGAATGACCATGATCTTAGTGGATATGCATTAACAATCGTTCCGGTGTTGTTAGTAATGGATGCTATAACAGCTGCTTGAGTTGTTGTAACTATTGGGGCAGTGGTTAATGATGATCCGGTGTATATTGCTCCAACATTTACTTCAGCTCCGTACATTGCAAACACAGCAGTGGTAGAAGTGTCTAATGGACTTCCTCTTCTTGCAACGAATGAGCCGTTAATTATACTTGTTATTCCGGTAGATTCTGATGTAATGTCTCCATTTACTTGAACTGTACGTAGTGTCATAGGAGAACCTGTCTGATTCCTACCCCATGCTCTCACCCCAATAGGAGTAGCACCAAAGTTAGAAGCAGTCGTCATCAAATATTCCCCTTCGTACGAAATACCAACTGGTCCAGACAGCGCACTTGTTCCAGTAGGGTTACCAACAGTGTATGTGTAATTTTGTAGCAAAGATTGATTTGTTTTAAAAACCAATCGATTTGCATCAAGAGTTACAACCCTATTACCCGTAAGTGAACCATCACTGTTGTATATGTTTGCTGTAGAAACAGTGCCCCAAGAAAGTACGCTTCCGTCTGTGGTAAGGTACTTTCCTGCGTTTCCACTCTGAGATGGCGTTGGAAGGTATGCCCCTGTATCTATAGAGAACAGACCGTTAGCGTCCGACTTTACAAATCCTGCGTCTAGCCCCTCAACAGTCAATCCTGCTGGTAGACTTACGTTACCTGACGTGTCGTAGCGAACAATATTATTGAGATTCGAAGTTCTACGTTGTTTATTCATTGCCATAGCTACAAATTTACTACAATCCGAAGAAACCTAGCGTGCCGAATGGATCAAATCCCCCGACCGGAGGCTCTGTCTCGTAGAATGTAATCCTCCTCCATGCAGTGGCATCGTTACCTAAAGTCAACTGCGTCTGAGCAACGTTGTTGGTAGCAGCAGCAGTTGTCTGTAGTTGATACGCAAACGTTGCAGACTGGTCAGTTCCTGACGTGTTCCTATACTGTGCAGGTAGTGTTCCCTTCGTCCAGTTTGTTCCAGTTAATGTTCCCCATGTGTTGTCATCAGCGGTCATCCAAGACGCTACCGTTACGTTTGGCGCAAGTGTTGTAGTAGTTCCCGTTACCGTAATGGTGGCAGCGGCTGCAGCGTTTGTTGTCTGAACAAGCTGTGTTGCCCACACGTTAGTAGCGGTATCTGGTCTGAACACTAGCATGATTGCTGACGTACATGTACCGGCAGATAGGTCAAACCTTGGATTGGCTGCCCACGTCCCGTTAAATGTTGCGTAGTATGTCTCAAAGGCAACAGTAGCCGTTCCAACGTTCCTTCCTACTGCAGTCCATGACTGACCGCCAGTCACACCAATAGAAAAAGTAGCCGTACCCCTCTGCTGAACGTACACCACAACCAAGTCTCCGGACAGCATTGAAGCTGGAGGAGTTAGGGTTATGGTGGTGGTAGCGTTTGTTGTCGCTGCACCATCAAGAGGAACGGATGTCTGTCCAAAGAATGTTGGCATTATGCGTAGATTGAGTATTCATTCGCCCACAGGCTGTCAATAATCTCTTGGTCTGTCAACTCGTTTGAAAACTCAAACGGACTGCGTGAGAACTGCATCTTCAATACGCCGTTCACGTATCCGTTGCACTCAGCAATCAACTTAAATGTAGTGCCAGTGTCAACCTTTTCCTTTAGTTCTATAATCTTATTCATAGTTGTTATATTTCGTATCCGTCTACCTGTACGTAAATAGTCATCGCTGCAGATGTTGTAACCCTAAGTATGTGGTCTACTGTTGTAGAAACAAATGGAGTTGGGTAACTCTTTACCACACCAGGTGTTGCGTTAGCAGAAGGGATAAAGTTTCCCCTGAACACCGCAGGGTCTGTTCCTGCTGTATATGTTGTGTCCGCAGATGCTCCCTGCCACACTGTTACCAGCCCTGCAGTTGTTCCACCTGTTGATATAGTCAAGTTGGTTATACAGAACTTCTTTCCAGCTGTTGGAGTCCATAAGGCAACTCCTGTCTGTGTAGTCGTATACTCACCGTCCCTGTGTATCGCCATGTACCCAAGGTTGTGAGGAGCAGGGGTTACGTCATGGAATAGGTCGTGAGTGTCCCCTACAAAGTACAGAATTATAGAGTTTGCTAATGTTGTTGCAGCTCTAACTCTAAGTCCCTTGTATCCTGTTACAGGAATCTTGTAGTAGTTTCCAGCAGTTGCGGCTATCGGACCCTGAACGAGCATGTCGCTTCCTCCAATGTTAGGGTCTACCACACCGCTATGCGTGAACCAGTTCTTGCCGTCAACAGTCGCCTCAAATATAATCGTACCCGTAGCAGCAGTTGTTGATACGTATACAGAAGCAGATCCGAGTCCAGATATGTTGTAGTCGATAACACTTCCTGCAGTTGCTAAAAGGGTAGAACTCTCGTGCCAGTCCATGTTGTCGTACTGTATTCCAGCACCCCAACAGGTTGTATTCATTGTGATGTCCGTAGCACCTGCCGTCTTGGTAATCTCCAGTGTCATTGGAAGGTCAGCAGTCTGAATGTGTGGCGTTGCGCTTGAGTTAGGCTGGCGGATTATGTGGAACAATACCCAGTTGTCGTCCGGGCTCATCACCTCAAACTTCACGGCAGCTGCTCCTAACCATCCGAACCTAATCCTAAACACGTTTAACTTTGTGAAGTCAATAGCCTCTGGACTTCCGCCCCTAGTGAACTTACTTCCTGCACTTCCGTCAAGAAGGTCAGAGTTGAAGCTAGTCCTTCCAACAAAAGTGTCAGAAGCACCATCCCTCACGCTAACTCCAAACGTGGAATTTTCAAATCCTACGTAAAATCCATTGCTGTTGTCGTACAGTCCAATCCTCTGAAACGATGTCGCCTGCCCACCGTCTAGCCAAGCAACACCAAACATTGAAAATATTTCCCCACCGGAGTGGTAGTGCGTCTTGTCCAAGCTTACACCCTTTACAGAACCTGTAGTAGATGTTGAAGATGTGAACACTGCATAGCCGTTAGAAGCAGAAGCAGTTCCACCGCTTGCGCTTGTTACAGCCAATATGTTGTTTGGCTCGTCCCTATAGAACTGACAGTCTACGTCATTCCTGGAGTGAGAAGTCATCAACTTCCCAAATGTATCTATCGTTCCGTATGGGAACGTGATGTCATTGTTTGCGCCAAGGTTTACGAGAAGTCCATCTGCTGCACTTCCTACCAAGGCGTTTAGTTCGTTTGCTGCATCCTTCATCATGGCAGCAGTTCCGGTAGGAGTTGCAACTGTTGCACCCTCTGCGTACTGAGTACCGCCACCGAATGATGTCACTTGGTTTCCAGAGCCGTCAATGATTGAAACATCAATCCCCCTAGCTGCACCAGCAGAGTGAGATGTGATGTCATTACCCACACCATCCTGTGTCCTCGTGTCCCATACCCCAGACTGAGTTGCTGCAACTGTTCCGTCTACTGTGATGGTGTTACCACCGTCTTGTATTGTTACAGTTCCAGAAACAGGCTGTGTCGCTGGGAAGTTCGCTACGCTTATTGTCTCAAGTGCAGTAAGTGATGTTGTGCCTAGTTCTACAGTTCCTGACACAGGTTGAGTAGCGGGGAAGTTGGATACAGATACTGAACCGTCTACAGTAAGACTCCCACCATTGTCTGTAACAGGGATGGATGCGTTCTGTACGGATACGTTCTGAGTTCCTGTACCTGCGTTGGCGGTAACAGTACCACTCACGGTGACACTACCATCAACGGTCAGGCTCGACCCGTTGTCAGAGATAGGCACTGCTGCCTGATCAGATGCTATTACAACTGGTGAAGAGTTTGCACTTGTTGCTGATCCGTTAGGATTGTTCGGGTTGTACGCCATTTTATACTATTTGCCAGTTTGTGTTATCAGATATAAGTGTAATAGATTCATACACCTTGTTTATTGTTGCTGTTGTGCCACCATCAATTGTTTCTGTGGAGTTGCCATCGATTGTCAACGCCCCCGAACCAGCTACTTTTTTGATGATGATTGTTGCTGTGTTACCCACAGCAGTAGGTAAATTAATTGTGAATGCTCCACCTGTTGTATCTGCTTTAATGATTTTAGTTCCCTTGGTTGCTGTCTCTGAATATGTGGTTGAGACGTTGGCAACACTGTACGCCACATCACTTGGAGTCAGGTAGTCTGTCCCTGCAGTTGCTGCAGAGATGGCAGTGCCGTTACCCTTCAACAATCCTGTGACTGTGGTGCTGATTGTGATTGCAGGGGTTGTGGTTGCGTTAGCTACCGTTCCTGCGAATCCATTAGCAGATGCTACGGATACTGTTGTGACTGTTCCAGAACCACCACCTGCTGCATTGATAATCCTCCAACCACTGCTTGTGTACTCATATGTACCCTCTGTTCCATTTGTCTGATAAACAATAAGACCAACTGCAGGTGATGATATAGCAGTCCTTTCAGTGCTTGTCATCCGAGGTGGTAGGAAGCCTTTGGTGGTTGAGTTAGCTTGAAGTATTGCTGTTGATACATTTGTGGTACTTAATGCACCAATAACAAGATTTCCATTATTACCAATAAAAACTCCATTACTCCCACCATCAGCATACATTTGTATTGCATAATTGCTTGTACTTGATGTCCTACCCCAAATTTGTAAACCATATTGTGAACTATTTGAGATATTGGAATTTATACTACCTGACCCAATTTCAACACCATTTATACTAGTTGCAGTTAATGTTACAAAACCACCATTTATAATTTTAATTCTTTCACTACCATTCCTATCTGTTAATGTTAAATCTGAACCACTACCAGTATTACCAGCAATAACTATTCCTAACGATGATGAATAATATATAGAACCTGCAACATAAGAACCACCACTATAAACAATGCCACCACTCACCCTCGCAGTGCCGTTGACATCTAGTTTATAACCTGCGTCCGTAAATGTGCCACCTGTTTGGATTATTACATTACCAGTTGAAGAATACTTTGCTACTTCTTGACCATGTACAAAAACAGCTAATGACGATGTAGCACCACCACCACCGAGTGTATATCTTAATGCAGAAAATAAGCTCCTAGAACTTGAATCATAGAAATTAAGAGAAATATTCTCTCCTGCGTTTGTTGCTGTGTTTACTAAATCTAATGCGTTAAAGTTTATTGGAGTATTGCCTATTATGCGAACCCCTATTGGAGATGCAGTAAAAGTATTATAATTGTTAGGATAACTAAATGTACCAAAACTTGGGTTAATATCTACTCCTATAACCGTATCATTGTTTGCAGCAGGAAGTACGGTTGGCGTAAAAATAACTCCCCTTCCTAAAGCAGATACAGCTGTGTTAGTTCCTGTGAAGGTTAGATTATATCCTCCACTAGTAACAGTCCTGTTTGATGTCAGGGTCCCGTTAGCAGTGTAGATATTATCTCCGCCCATAGCACCCCAGCTAGTTCCATTGTAAACATTAGGAGCAAGTGTAGTGGTGTTGTAGATGACAAGACCAGTGGCAGGTGATGCAATAGCGTCACGCTGTGTGGTGGTCATACGTGGAGGAAGGAAGCCTTGAGCGGTACTATTAACTTGAACTTTTGCCGAAGCGTTAAGGTCCGTATATATTCCCCCGAACTGAGTGCTTCCGCTTGTGCTATTAAACAGGTTGCTACCACTTACATTCTCAAAACCAATAGGAATAATTGTAGTGCTATTAGGTGTAATAATTCCTCCATCTACAAAGAATCCTCTAACATACAAAGTATTTGCAAATGCATTACCTGTTGCATTGAGTACAGCCTTAAACTGATTGTGGTATCCAGTCAATCCTGCCGTATAACCCATTGTTACAGTCCTCTGTGACAATGCACTATTTAGACCAGTATACGTACCAGTACTGCCTCCTGACCCAACAAATTCAACAGCAGATACAGCACTTCCACCTGCGTTGATTGTCAAGTTATTTGACACTACTTCAAACCAATAACTTGCGCCTCCGCCAAATCCTCCATTTCCACCAATTGCTATTTGTGTAGCAGAACCAAAAGCAGCGTTACCACTGAAGTTTGCATAAGTACCAATTACTCCTGCTGATGTAGTCAACAACCCACTCACCCTAGCCGTTCCATTCACATCCAACTTATACCCTGCATCGGTGGTAGTTCCGAGGAGGAGGTTGCCGTTGAGGTAGTGACGCATTGAAGGATCAGGAGCGTATACTCCCCAGCGGTTGGTGATGGTGCCACCTGTTCTTACAATTACTGAATCTAAAAACAGACCATAATAGTTAGCTATTGAACCAGTTATCCCTATATCAGTTCCTACTGTTGCTCCAGAATAGTATGCATAAAAGTTACTGATTGTTGAGTTCTTGTGTATAGAAAATGATGATTGAGATAGATTTACTGAATTAGCAAAAACTGAACCTCCATTTCCTGATGCCCATTGAATATTATTTTGTACGCCATATACTAAACCAGTATATATAGTGCTTAAAGACCCATAATTATGACCAGTGTTTACAGATATACCAGAAATACTATTACTACCATTGGTGCTTAAATCTGAAGGACTGTTTCTTTGTGCAGTAATTGATACTCCTTCAAAGTTAACCCTTCCGCTTTCAGACATACTTCTTGCAAAAGCAAGTGCTCGTATTGCTCTTGTAGAAACAAATGTAGTTCCATTGTTTGTAATCTTAGAGTCAACACTTAGTGCTGTTGTAGAATATTCAGATATAGGAGACCCAGATACTGACGTATTATCAGTTCTAATAGTAACGCCTATCCCACTGTCTGTTGTAGTATTATTAAATACATCATTAGTAATAAATGATGTATAGGACTTTGCAGTTGTTCCTGTAAACCCACCAGTGCCAATATATTTGGTATTACCATTAAGGTTTAAGAAGTATCCTCCATAGTTTACAGTCCTATCCCCCGTCAACGTACCATTATCCGTATAGATGTTAGTACTGACTGGAGTATATCCCAATGCTACTGTAACATCGCCTGATGTCAGTGTAACTGCGCCAGTTCGTGTGTTAAATGAAGAGACACCACTAACAACATCCGCCCATGACAGGGCACTGCCGTTAGTAGTAAGGAACTTACCTGAGTTTCCAGACTGTGTTGGGAAGTTAGCCACCCATGTGTATGCATCATCCCAGTTAGATATCTTCGTTCCTGTTATTCCATAAGCAGGATGTGCTGTGAATATAGGATCTGTCTCTGTTGTCAAGAACGTAGGTGCGCCAGTAATCTTAGACCACGCCAAGGCTGTAATCCATGATGGATTAGAATAGCTTCCCCCGAGCGCCACATATGTAGAGGCTGCAGTTCCTGTTGTCAGATATGTACTGCTGTCAAGTGTACCGTCACCCTTTACAAACTGTGAAGCAGTTCCCCCGAGCCACCCAGATTTGGCTGTGTTCTTCCAAAGACCCGTAGCCAAATCGTAGTTTAAAATATCCTTGTTGGCTGCAGATGTGATGAGGACGTTATGGAGCTCATCGAGCTCAAAGCCGTTTTGTATGTTATAGATAATCCTACCAAAGCTAGGAGTAGTCCTAGCAACGAATCCAATGAATACCGTATGATTCGGTTGAGTAGGAGGAGTCTTGGTTACGTATCCGGGATTGGTTGCAGACAACCATATCTTGTCTCCGTCAACGAGAGTATCTGTAGTAAACGGATTGGTAGCATTGCTCCTTGTATCCAAGTCGTGTAGCGTACCTATAGCAGCAACCTGACCGTCTGCGTTATGTGCAATATCTTCAACGACCACACCAAAGGTCTTGCTAGAAGAAGCCTCTGAGTTTGCCTGTGCAAGTAGAATGTTAGGTCTGTTTCCCGTGGAACCCTGCAGGTAAACGATCTTACCTTTATGTATAGTTGATCCTGTACTGTTGCGTGCAATGATTGTAATCTTCTCAGCGTCATCTACAATCCCGTCATTGTCTGTGTCGTACACGGCCTTGGTCATGTCTCCTGTTGGCAGAGTCCAAGTCCTGTCAGCACTCAAGTCATAGGTTACACCATTGATTGTAAGCGTCCTAGTTTCTTTCACATACCCAATCATGTCGAGTATGTCAGTCTGTGGGTCGTATATGGTTACGTCAATGATGTCGTCCGCAAGGCATCCATCATACAATGTAATAGTGTAGTTGCCAAACGTGCTGTAGCTTGAACTGTTTAACCTAACACCGTTCAAGTACACGTCCAATAATGGAGTAGTAAACGGACTTGTTGTAACAAACACAGTCTGGTTAAGCGTTGCAGTGAATGCCTGTGTAGACCTTATTGCTGCGTTTGATCCAGTGTTTACCCACTGTCCAAGAGCTGCGCTATACTTCAGTATTTGATTGTCCTGAAGGTTTGTTATTGTTACATCAGCTAAGTCATTAAGTACATAACCCGTAGGAAGTACAGGATTCAAGATGCTTACATCTGAGTATATTGGGTTTAGGCTACCGTAGTTGTATATAGTTAGCTTATTAGCCAACCTCTCTACAACCTGGTCTAGCTTAGTAGTCCCTACATAAAAGTCATCTGCATACTCTACAGCTTTCTTATAGATATAGATTATATCTCTCTCAAAATCAACGTCTTCGCTATCCTCAGAGAACATATTTTCATAGGCAATAGTGCCTAATCTGTACATGGTCTTGTCGGCCTTCAGAAGTATCTCAGATATTTGTAGTAAGGAGTATCCCATTTTAGTATCCTAGTGTTAGATTATCTACTATGTATTTTGCTCTGTCTAGGCATGATTGTGAAGACTGGAAATCCCCGTCTATTGCAGCTTTCTTTGCTGACTCCTGCTCAATGAACAGTCTCATTACATCCTTTACATATTTGTAATTCTTCTCTAGTGAGTTATTTACAGCCATGTTATGTGAGAATGTATAGAATCCACTTAGAGTATAGCAGACAAGTGGAGCTGCAGCTTGTTTAGTATATACACTTCCGGGCTGTGCTGCGATAGGAGTATGCGTAAGAGTAACAAGGAATGAATAATCCTTGTCAATGTATGGCTTATTGTATTGGTCTACCCCTGTAAAAGTAATGCTGTTACCACTTGCGAATGGCCATACGTATTGATTGTACGTTGTTGCACCTATAGTCAGGTATGTACCGTCAGACTTCTGAATTGACAGCTTCCTACTAGTAAAAGTAGCCGTACCTTCTACGGTATAGTCTGAAGTATCATTGACAGTAAACGAGGTGCAATCTGAACCCTGTGTAACTGTAAATTGTGTTAAGAAAGGCATGGTAGTTTATTTCTACAAATATACCCAAAAACCCTCTATTTCTTCTTCTCTCTTTCTTGGTATCTAGCCGATGAGAAGTTTTGGTAAGCCTGCATTATATTCTGTGGAGTTATCTTGGGGAATGACTCACCCTTTCCCCACCTTACAAACTCACTAAGAACATCTGCCTCTACCTGTCTTTTCATTACTTCTGAGGTAATTTTCTCATCACTAGCATCTATTCTTAGTTCTCCATTCTTGTCATATGCTATAGCCACAGCATATTCAGCAGGTGTTATAACGCCATTCATAAGCATAAACTTAATCTCCTTATCACTCATATCCTTATTAGCATACCTATTGTTAAGGATTTTAACGATATCATTACCGTTTTTCTTGCCTATATTTTTAATTATTTTAGCCACCTCAGTGCCAAGTGTTTGAGAAGCTGAAGATTCTATATAGTAATCATTCATCATCTTGTTAGCATGCGGTACAACAGTGGTAGACACATAGCTCTTAAAGTCTTTACTTGTTTCTGACTTGTACTTCATGTACTCAAAAGACTCATCTATCTCTTCTTGAGTATACCATTTAAGAGCCTTGTTTTTATCCTTCATGTACGTGGACGTTCTAATGTAGTGCTCACCATCAGTATCTATCTGTGTAATCTGATGGTCTTTTATTACCTTTTGGTAATTATTGGCAGCTTTGCTAAATCCTTTGAAAGGAAGCATTAAGCTAAATCTCTTAACATTCTCCGCATTATATACAGCGTTTCTTTGGTCTTCTATAAGTCCAATGTATCTGTCATTAGGGTTGGTAAACGTATTATACAATATTCCAACATCTTGCAGCAGTGATCCAGACATTCCTCCATAATCATTCATTAGGATTGGCTCGTAGTTGTCATCATATATAGTACCAGTTATATCCTTACCAGAAATCTTTTCCTGTTCTGCAACTGAATTTTTATATAAGTCATACCCCATTCCTGCCCCGAACTTTACAGCTGTCGCAACTGGCAAAGGTAGTCTTCCTGTAACAGCATCAAGTGTTCCCCCTATTGTTATTCTTGTTGCGTCTTTCTTGAAATTAGACTTCTGCTTTTCTTCATCTTCATGCAACTTAACGCCAGCTAATTCAAGACTCTTTTTAGCTATCTTATAGTTGGTATACCCCAACCCATACATAACAGTTCCATATGCTGCGATATTGGTAAGATACATACTGACACCAATTGCCGCCTGTTTAGCATCATCTGCCGATGTCTTTCCTGAGTAGTAGTCCTGTATGATACCTAGGTCTATCAATGCATTTACGTTCTGATTATGAGAGAAAGATTGTAGCATTCTCATGTACATTGCGTTATCTTGCCTAAACACCTTGCCCTTTCTAGATGGAGTAGATTCATTGTTAATGAATGATAAGAACTGTTCGGCATGAGACAGTGCAAAAGTGTCTAATCCCCTACTTAATTCTGTCTCAAGATTAAATTCTGAATAGTTCTTTATTTTACCATGCAACTTAAGTCCTTTAATATATCCTATCATTAGAGCTTGCATGGTAGTAGCCTGGTCTCCCAAGTCAAGAGACAGACCTGATATCTTTTCAACAAAATCAAGTTTATTTACAACACCTCTAATGTACTTGTTATTGTCTATGCTTCTTGACTTTTGCTGTAAAGCTTCTATACTAGCTGTAACCCTATTAGACTTTTGCGTTTGGCTATAGAACTGCTTTAAGAGTTCACCCATTTTAGGGTCTGTAATCCTTTTTCCTGCAAGTATATTGTAAGATATAGTCAATGGTTCAACTCCTCCATGCATCAATAGCAGCGGTATGGATGGGAGATACTGTTTAGCTGCAGCATCTACTGAGTTCAACATCCTTCCCATAAAGAACCTGGTAAGCCTATTCCTCTGAGATTCCATCTGCTTAGTAAGTACAAATGGTTTCCTATCCATATTTACAACATCAGCTATCTGCCTTCTTAGATATGTTTTATTGTCAACAAACTCTGTTGGGCTCTGATTGTATTTCCCCGATATGAACTCAACAAATCCTTTGCTATTTATTGTTTTACGCATAGCTGTTACTGGAGCGGTAGTGTATGCAGTATTAAGGGATTCGTGATATCTTCTCGGAACAGATGTAAATACATCAAAGTCATAATACAGTAAAGCTTCTTGACCATTCTTCTTTACTACACTTGCTAGATTTTTCTGTCTCTGCATTGTAGTAGAAGACCTCATTAAGCTTATATGAGATGGTATACCTTCATCAATTTGTCCTTCAACTAATACTTCAGGCGCTTCTCCGAATATCCTTGGAGAAAGTGGGATATAATTCTCATTGCTCATATCAATGGCAGTGCCATAATATTGACGCATCGTTTGGTCAAGGTCTGGAGACACATCCTTAAATCCTTTTTTCATGGACTCTATAGCAAACACCTCTCTATCATTTAGCTTAGTGCTTATCTCAGACATAGTGATATTAGTATTTATGTCCATATCAACAATAACACCTCTATCGTCTTTAACGTGTCCTCTTATTATACCAAGGCTTTCTAGTGCCATAACAGTATTATCCAAGTAATCTTTTAGCCTACTTCCATTCTGATACGACTTCTCAGAAAGTGTTTTAGTTACATCAACTATAGTTTGAATCTGTCTTCCTAAATCTTCAAACTGCGCTAGCGTACTAGCCACTCCAATTCTGTAACTATTAGACACTGATAGTGGAGCTGAATTAAATTTGATGTTTGTCTTTACGCCATTAACATCAGTTGTTATAGACTTTGCAGTAAATACATCCGATAGGTTCTGAGTAAAATCTCTAGCCATATTATTGACTTGGAGATTCATTTTTTCAAACGGAGCCCAAACAATAGCACGTATTGTATCTGCACCTGTAGGATTTGATGTTACTAGTTTAAATAAGTTAGATAAACCAAGATCATCATATGCCCCAACACTAGACTTAAATCCAACAAGACCTTTGGCTTTTGTCCATAGCCCAGCCTTTTGATACTTTGCCATATCTCTTATATTCGTCTGACTGCCAATAAGAGCTTCATTGCTATTAAAGGCCTCAATATCAGATACTATCTCACCCATCCTAGATGGTGATTCACCATTTACCACATCTTCAATGATGTTATTAAATAGCTGTATGTTCTTGTTTGATATCTTCTTGGCATCAATTCCTGATATTAACTTAGCGTCCGCTACAAGGTCTGGGTCAATCTCATTGTTATCAACAGCCTCTTTTAGCATCTCTTGCCTGACATCGGTCATCTCTCTCATCACTTCAGCTTCTGATTCTAGCTCAAGGCTAATAGCGTCTGCAGCATCATCACTAACTTTTCTTGAAGGGTCAATAAGACCTTCTACATAATCTTCCTTACTTACCAATGGATTGCCATCTTCGTCTACCTCAATCTTTCCTTCGCTAGCAAGTTTATCATACTTGGCTTCATACTCTGCTCTTCTTATCTCCTTCTTTTGGATTTGCATTGCATCGTACTTATCCCTTTGGTCATTGACAAAGTCTATAAGTTTAAGCCTTGCTTTATCAGCATTTGGTATCTCTCCGCTTATTGATTTTCTGTAGTCCTCAAGCAGCTCCGTATATTCATTAAGCCTGCTATCTGTATCTAGCTCAACAAGTTTACCATTGGCGTCTGTTTCGTAGTCCTTTACTTTTGATGGAGCCATAAAGTCTACATCAGCAGTAGTCTCTCTAGTAGCTATTGTGGCAAACGCCTTGTTCTTTGATGCGCTTTTGATATCTCTAATCTGTGCTCTTACTTCACCAAACTTTCTGTTATTTACAGATAGTCTCTTAATCTCTTTTATGTTTTCTGCAAACTGTATAGCAGCTGTATCAGTATCCATCTTGGATGTCACAAACATCCTTACAGCTTTTGCCACAACCTTTGGATTTACCCTTTCTCCATTTTCATTAAAGATGGCATCGGATATTGCAGTTGCTGCTAAGTTCAATCTTTCAGCCGTAGACTTAGCCTGTGTTGTTGCAGCAGTATACATTGCCTTAAATACTTCCTTTGGATTGGTAAGTATTTGCTCTGCTTTAAATTCAGACACAGGAACAGCCGCACGCTTTTGTGTAGCCGGCATATATGGAGCTTCCTCCTTATTAGCAATAGCATCATATCCAATCATCTCAAATACCTCATCAGAAACCTTAGATGTATCCATCTTCTTCGATAGCTCCGTCCTAAGTCTTTTACCCATCTCTACAGGGTCTCTGAATATTTCGCTTTCATTATATTTCTCAATAGCAAGTCTTTGTAGTTCAGTATAGTCTGCAGCTTTAATTCCTTGCATCTCTGCTTCTGCAGCTATCCTACCCTTATTGCTATTAACCTTATCAATAAGTAAAATACTCTTTCTGAACTTATCCTCATCAAAAGACCTACCTCCTTTCTTTAGAGATTCTATCTGTTTCTCTACAGCAGCAGCAATACTCTCTCCTGCCTCAACTGTTAGGGCAATAGCCTCTACTGATGCATTGTATATTCCTATTGGGAGACCTGCAATATTGGACTGCATAGCACCCTTCTCTCCGCCTGTCAACAAAGACTCGTCTAGTTTAAACTTCCTAATCTTGTCAGAAAGCTTAACTTCTTGTACGGGTTCTCCAGATTTTGCGGCTTCAGCACCTACAACTACTTCCTCCGTGCCGACGACAGGGCGATTGCCAGTATCTGCTTTAGCGGCCTCTGCTTGCCCGCCGGCTTTGACTTGTTCGCCTTGACTAGTTCCCTGATATTCGCTGACACCGCCTTCTGCTGTGCCTTCTTGGATTTTCCCTGTGGTTTCTGTAGTGGCATATTCTGTTGGTTTAGTAGTTAGTTCCGATTCTACGGTAAATGGTTTGTCTGTAGATGATAGTTGTCTTAGTCTTGTATTAATATCATCTATCTCAATCTGTTTATCGTCTCTAAATACGGGGTCTAATTTGCTTAGGTCCGCTTCTAGTTTTGTTCTCTTTTCAATAAGACCTGTAGCAATAGTTTTCTTTACTCCATCTCCAAGGAAGTCTGGTGTTTTCTTAGCTGCTTGGCTATACTTTCTAACCTCCTGCATTACCTGCTTCTTAGTCCCTTGCTCATATTGTCCTGCAGATTCCATTTTAGACATGAAATCAGCTGTCATCTTCTCATCAGATGCTAATAGACCTTTAGCAAATGATTTAGCACTTTTAGATATTGTACCAGGAGCACGAGTGATTGCCTTAATAGCTAAATCCATGGCTACCATATGGCCAGCACCTTCTATAGCTCTTTCCTCTTTGTTTTCTACATGTATTCCTTCTTGCTCTGATGCGTTGTCTACAACAGCTTGACCACCACCAACAATTGCACCTATCCCAAGAGCGTGCCTCATATTCTCTCCGAATCCTTTAGCAAATGTCTTTAACGCTTCTTTCTTTGGCTCCTGTAATACTCCTCTTACAGCAGGAGCAGAAACTCCTCCCATCAATGTTTTTGGAGCTTGCCCAAGTCCACCCATTCCTGCGAATGCAACTTGAACAAGGCTTTCTGCGCCAGCAGCTTTAATAGCTACGTTCTTAGCTTTTTCGTATGCCTCCTTCTCTCCAATCCCTTGCTCTCTTGCTAAGAAATAGTTCTCTTCAAGTGATGCCCCGTATTTAGACTTAACCATATCTACACCAACGGTCCCCGCTGTTAATGCGGCTCCAGCCTGAGCAGCACCAGGTACGCCCAGAATTGTTGCAGCTGCTGTTGGAAGTCCTATTACCACGCTTGTTACGATAGGGTCAAAAAGGCCTCCTACTGTAGCTCCTGCTGCATTTTCAAGTCTTGGTATTCCAGGCTTTGATTTGCTATATCTTTTATTCTCTAGATACCTTCTATTTGTTTCATCATCTGAATCTATATATGTAGTACCAGATGCTACACTTTCTCTATACGCAGATAGCGCATTTGAAGCTGACTCCCAAAAGTCTTTTTGTCTATTATAAATAGGATTCCCTTCAGCATCTTTCTGTATAACAAGCTTCTCTCCAGTTGAGTTTACAAAATCAATCTGTTGCTTGTAATTATTGTACAGGCTTGTTCCTTTCTGAGGTGGTGCATACCCTTCAGCTTCTGCCATAGCTTTGACTGTATTATCCATCGCTAACGACCTTGTCTTGTCTAGCTGTACATACTCTTCTGGCTTTACAGCTTTAACTACTTGTGTACTTGAAGTTCTAGCTATCGGTATATCCTTTGGAGCTTCTACTTTCTTTCCAGTCGCGCTAACATTCTTCAATGTAGGCGTCTTTGCTTCTATAGAAGGTTTCTTTCCTGGAGTGAGCAACCCAACAAGCTTTGAGCTTGAAATGGGCTTTTTATCATCTGTTGGTTTCTTGCTTAATGACATGCCCCAAAGTTAAGATATATAGGCGTATTATTTCTTCTTAGATCCCCCTGCACTAGGTCTTGTTCCTGGAACAGTAGGAGCTCCTGGAACTCCTCCACTTACCCCATCCCAATAAAGGTTCTGAAAATCTTGTGCCTGTATGGCAACTCCCTCACTAGCTTTCTTTATAATGTCCCTACTCATCGGCAAGTTGTATTTCTTGAATACGCCTTCTATGGTTGGGAGCCACTCTTCAACACTTGTCATGCCCGTATCTCTTGCTGTCTTATACATATTCAGCAGCTTATTAAGCGTTGCAAGAGACATATCATTGTTTGATGTTTGTATATCCTTTTTAAGCTTTTGCATTTTAAGATTATCAAGCTTTAGCCCATTTGCTTTTGCAAAAAGAGATGCATAATCATCAAGCTTATTCCAATCTTCAACCTCAACTTCGCCCATCCTGTTTTGGTCAACAAAGTTAGATGCGAAAAGATGGTACTCGTTTACCTGCGTTCTATCCTTAATTCCGTATATCTGCATTGCTCTCTGTATCTGAGCTTCGGAATCCTTTTGAGATTGCGGGTCTTGCGTATTCGCAGCTGAATCAAATACCCTTTTCTTTATAGCCTTTAGGTAGGTTAGTGTACTATCGTCTGTCGCTGAGTTCATTATAACAGAATTTAGAGCAACACTAGGGTCTATTCCAGCTCTTACTGTATTTACAGGTACTTCTACCGTCATTTTTCTACCCTCAAAAGCTATTTCTCTGGTAACTACCTTCTGTTTTCCAGTATTAGGGTCTATCACTGGCATTTCCTTTATACTATTAGGTGCACTTATAGGGAGTGATTGCTTTATTGCTCTTGAGAATTTACTTACATCATCTGGGCTATAATCCTCTTCCCTAAACTCAAAGTCTGTAGGCAAATTCCTCAAATCTCCTCCGTACAATTCTTTTATTTGATTTGTAGTCATAGAGCTCAAGTTCATATAAACCTCGTTGTACTTCTTTGTATTTACAAGTTTAGTTGGGTCTTTAAATATTTTACCAAGTCCTACGTGAGTCTGACCTACAGACGTAGAGTCTGTTATGTATGCATCCATTTTAGCTTTTGCAGTCCTAGCATCATCAGACGCCTTAGTCAAATCTCCTCCTCTTCTACCAAACTTATTAAGCGATTGATATCTTTTTTGAGCTTCAGCATATTCCGCAAATACAGAATCAAATTCTCCAATGTCTTGCTTCCTGACTTTTCCATTGTAAAGCCTTTGCTGGTCATCTATGGATTTATTCATAGATTCCTCGTACTTCAATCTTAGCTGTTCTTGCCTAAATGCCTCATCCTGAACAGATTTAATTGCTCCATCAATGTCGATTGGTGATAACCTGTACTCGTATGCCATGTGATTATTTTACTATGATTTTTTTCCCAAGAATGATGCCGCTCCTTCAGAAGCACCACCAGTAGCAGCAGCCATACCTATCCTAACTGCTCCTTTAGCTAAATTAGACATCTGCTTATTCAGTGCTTCCTTCTTACCCATATAGTAATTAAACAATCCTTCTTGCTTATACTTTTGGAGTCCCATTTTTTGCTGACCAAGTCCCATAGCAGAAGACCTGGCTGCCATCATATTCTGTTGCCTTGCCTCGTTTTCAAGGTCGGCTAGTTTAAGTCCTGCAGTATTAGCAGCATCCATAATAGATGCAGTACCAGCCAGTGCAGACCTTCTACCACCTAACTGAGAAAATGCAGCACTTTGTGAACGGTCGGCTTGCTGTCTGAATAATCCTAAAGCTGTTGATGAAAGTCCTTGGTTCTTCATCGCCTGAGCCTCTTGGTTAGCTTTTACTATTTCAGGATCAACTTGTTGGCTTTCTAGATTTGAAACCTGCTGCTTTATACCCTTGTTTGCTTCCGAGTATTTTCTTGCTATGCTTCTGCCCAATAAACCCAATCCACCAGATCCTACAATTAGTGCAGCTGTTCCTAGCTTTGAGTCAAAAAACTTCTTTGCCATGATTATCTATTATAAAAAGGTTCTAAAATTCCTAGTTCTATATAAAACAAATTTACGAATTCATTTCCATTAACCGGCTTTAGGTTTATCTGCGCCCAGTTTCCTTTTAGCACATTACCATTATACAAACCTCCTGTACTATTAGCGTCCCTTTTGAACGCTGCGTGAAGCTTGTCGTCCTTATAAAGGAAGTCTGTGTCCTGTAAGCTAGAGCTCTGACCCAAGTTTGTGGTTATATCTCCATTGGTATCAGGTATCCACTTCTTGCTACAGAGCATACTAATGGTGTTGTACCTCTTCTTTATATTTTGTATCTCATTGAAAACCAACTTAATAGATGGTTTATACTGAGTTCCGTAGAAGTTACAATAAGTTGTACTATCGTGCACATACAGCTGTCCATTCCTAAATGAAACAAGAGAACCCTCTGTAGATGTTATCCATTCCGGAGCGTAATCATAGAATGAAGTATAACTGTTTCTAAGTTCATTAAACCCAAGTGTAGTATTAGCTTGACCTGAGAACCCTTGGAACACCGTGATACACTCTTCTTCATAGAAATCGTATACACTAAGAACTTTAGCATATCCACCAAGCGTACCAGTAGTATTATTTATGTACTTGTTAGCAAGTGATGTAATGAAGAACTGTGCTTTATAAATGCTGGATATTGGAGTAAGTCCATCCTCACTTAACCTAAGTTGATACCCCCTTATAGGGTCTACAAAATAGTCCGCACGGGCAGATGATGTTAAGCTTGTTGATAGATTCCCTATACCATATTCACCTTGGTAGTAGTTTATTTGATTTAACAGTTTATTTGTCTGTATCAAGTTGCTACTTCCATCAGCATTAAACATCATATTCTCAAGTACGCCAACAACTCCGCATGCTCTTTTTTGGAATACCTTCATCTTACTACCCCTAACCTTAAACCTCATGATATCTCCTTTACTCCTATCGTACTCATCCATATTTGCGGCATGGAATCTGTTAGAGTTGTTTATATCAGTACCTGCTTCTTTCTGCATTCCAAACCTTACCAATGTTGGATAATATGTTTGTCTTGCATTTTCATCATATACCAGAGGCCTTGAGTTTGAATTCAGGCTCATCTTGGTTATATCGCTAAAGCTTGACTCTATAATTCCTATTTGAGCATTATTCACTACTTCTATCTTGAAGTCTGATGCTCCAATGAATAATGGGTTTGGAACTTGACTGTCGCTTTGTGTAACTATAAACATTCTTGACAAAGGACCAACTACAACCTTAGCATCAAAGTCAAATTCGTACTTATCATTTGTAGTACTTATTGCCTTTCTTTGAAGAATCGTTTGTATTGTAGCTCCTGACGCATTTACTATCTTGGCGTGAACCATCACAAATTGCTCCTTATCTACCGTCTTATTTGCGATAATCTTACCGGAAACTCTTATAGTTTGAGTTATGGATGAAGACTTGTTATAGAATAAATAATCAGCTGTTGCGTTGTTGGGGTAGTCTGAAGCGACAAGGCTACATGTGCTAGCTGGCAATACTTGAGACTTTATCTCGTAATAGGTTGTAGATATTGTCTTCGGAGTATTTTTGCTATCCCATACATTTATAATAGCTGTTGAAAACACTCCATTGTTTGCGCCAGACGTTCCGTTTTGCCCATAGTTTCCTGCTGAGAAAGTATACGTTTGGCCAACTGGTACGTCCCTGAATCTATAAAACGCATCACCCTGATTCAGCCATATAACAGCTGGATTAACTCCAACAACTTGTGAGCCTTGTGGAGCTATGTGGTATCTTGTAGCGCCTATAGTTCCTATAGCATATTGATGACCTATCTCATAAAACACCTCGCTATCAACAGATGACTTCTTGTAGCTATATATCTGTATCTCGTAGCTTTGAAAATCTTCTACTGCAGTAGCTGTTCCGGAGTATACAATAGGATTTGGGTCTAGGAACTTAAAGTCTGATGATACGTAAGATGTTGGGTACTTTATCTTTATGTAAGTACCTTCTGCTATATATCCATTAATATTTGGATTCGACTCCATTCCGATTATCTCAAAGTCTAATCCAGCGGGTAGGACAACTGATGAACCAATAGCCGATACCCTTTTGATAAACTTAACCCTATCTCCTGGAGCATAGTCGTATCCAATATATCCAGAAGTTGACTGAACTTGTTCATTGTATTTAATCATATTCCCAATACCTATATACGATATTGCGAACTGTTCAGATGATGCTCCAACTGAAGCCGCTTTTACAAACGCTCTTTCACTAACCCAGAATAGACTCTTATCATATGTGAGATTAGCTGTTCTTACTACGTGGTAGTATGATGCCCATGATGGAGGTGCTTGGCTTATCTCCATTCTAACGCTTGGAAAGTTCGTATCGCTATTCCATACTGCAGTTGTTAGTCGCAATCCTGAATAGTATGAACCGGAAAGAGTTGGCTGCGCAGCTGATGTTACTACTCCGTTTGTTCTACCCTTTTCATCATAGTAAACTACACCATACTTGTAGTTAGAAGATGACTGACTAGTGTATAATATATTTTTAGTATAGTCTGTAACATATGGTGCATTACCAAGGTCAGTTAATATATATGCCCCTTCAAGGAACAGTTCCGTAGCGGACGATATAACCATCCTATTACCGTAAAGGAATGTTACTGTAAAACCTTGCGATGTAGCATTTATTCCTAACTCTGTAAGAACATCTGTTATATCGCTATATGCACTATTATTATAGTTTACAACAAATGAAGAACCTGCTGCATTTTTAAATTTAATAGTAAAGTCTGCTCCGACAATCCCAAGTATTGTCTCAGGGTTATTACCTGCATCATTATTACCCATTCCTGTAAGCTGTACAGTTATTGAGTTTCCACCTCCAAACGATGCCACTCCATTCTGATGCGCGAAGAATAATGTTCCAGGAACTTCCGTAAATGCTTGAGTCGTTGATGTTACCATAGCGACATCCACATTCTTAAACTGATCGTACCCTTCTGTTATTCCTCCATAGACAAGAGTATTCCCATTAACCATCTCTTGTGCATTTGCCTTCTGTGGAACATAGTCAAACAGAAGTAAAGACTCCGCTTTGTCTATTGGTAGTAGGTTTGTGCTATTGAAGAAATAGTAATTTGATACCGTATTGTCAGATACAGGAAGCAGTGTATCTTCTTTGTTAATTGATGTTATCAGGTTATAGTCTGAAGTTACATTGTCTGAGTTAATCCTAACTGCTAACTCAATCTTTTTTACCGTTTCGTCTCCCGTAGAAAAGAATAGGTTTATTCTTGAATTCTTTTTAGGGTCAGATGCTATATCTTGATTGTTCGGCATGTATGGCAATGGAACCATACTCGCAGAACTCCATACAGATTTCTCTCCATCATCGTAAACCCATCTGTATATAAACTGGAATAATGAATTCTTTAAGTTGTTATTTGTTACGATTGTGTCGTTTTCGTAAGTGCACTTTATTGGCATTGCAGGAGGAGCTTTCGCTACGTCAATGTATGACCTTTTATATGAAGCATAAACACCTGCCAGCTTTCTGTCTATGTTTAACTTTGATGGACGTCCTAATGAATCAACCCAATATAAAACATCACCATCAAGGTCCAGCGAAGGCTTGTAAGCGTCGTTGTACATGATGTTAATAGATGTAATTGGATTGTTTATATTAAAACCTAAAACATCTGTTGAACTATGGGTGTTGTTTATAAATAGAGCTTGTATGGTCTTTGGTATTGTATTGTAAATATATATACCATGATTGCCATTTGAATTAAAATTGAAGTAAAACAATCTTTGCTTCTGTGCATCGTAATGAGAACCTATGCAACTGTTAGTTCCAGTAGGTAGTGATGTAGCTATATTCCTGTTACCAAGAATATTCTGCGCAGAAAGGCTCCCTTGGCTACCTCTGAATACTATATTCCTAGCCTCTTTATGATGACCACTAGGAATAATATCATTAGTGTCGTCAAGATTCATTACTCCGCCTATCTGCTTTCTTTCAGTCTTCATATTATGATTTTGCTACAAGTTTTTGACTCAACCTAATCTGTTCATTTGCGTCCCATGGAGTTACAGGGTTTACCCTCATCCTTGCAAGCCTTTTCTGATTGTAATACTCCTTGCGCCTCATTTGCTTGTCACCCATTGTTGACCTTCTGCCAGCCGGTAGCATCTCAATATCTTTCCAAGCTATATACGATAATACAGCATCCCTAACCTGAATTGGTATCTTAAAGTTTACATCGTCTGAAGGAGATGAAAAGTATTCTAGAATTACATATGTGTAATTAAAGTCATTGTCTAGATATATCAATCCTTCTGTTTCGGATATATCAAATTGACCTTGGCTATTCAGCGCTGCTCCAGCTCCAAAAATATTAGCATATCTTGCTCCGTCAAAATAGTTCACATAAGCAAGGTCTTGAAGTCTATATGTATTACCTACGCTATTGTCTGTATTATTTGACAACCTATCACTTTGGTCAATCTTATATTCGGTAAGGTTGCTATTCCTTCTAAGGGTGGCAACTTCTCCTTTAGCGTTCAATACTCCCACCTTAGAAAATCCTATATAGTTTGTAGGAAGGGTAACAGTCTTATTCGCATTAACTATAAGCTTTTCCGTCTTTGGTTCCATATGCACATCATAACCAACCTCTTCTACTCCCCTTACCCCAATAGGCCATAGTCTCCTATACTCCGCGCTAGTAAGCTTGGCTTGGTCAATATACTGATATATTATCTCCGCCAATTCAATCCATTGAGCTGTATCTTTTGCCATAATTATGCTTTATCTAATCCGTCATTTGTAGTATCCTCTGGCATCCCCTTCCTCACTTTCAGCTGGTTTAGTATCCAGTTAATCATATCTGATATATGTTCACCTGGAACATTTACCTCAGCTGTAAGGTCTGTATTTTCTGAACTAACCATTCTTACGATTGGCATTTTTGTATTAAGATTATAGTATGGGCTCTTAAAATAAAGTCTTGATCCCTCTGCCCAATAGAATATCTTACTTGGGGGTTTCTTCATATTGTCAATAAGGTCTAGCTCTCTTGGAGAAATTGGAACCGGAGCTTTAGCCCAACCAGTACTCACTGGAAATGTTACTGAAGATATCCCATATCCCCTAGATAGTCCAAGTGGTGGATGTGGTAGTATAGCATACCAATACCCTGTGTCACTATCAAAAGTAAGTGCAAGATTCTTGAACGTTGCGTAGAATGCATCACTAACAGTCTCTACGCCATCTAGCTTTATTGAATCAGTGTAAT
>Ga0247722_10000248_pt1 | contig 35139 bp, 22 predicted proteins | sample MSEWelMarce3H_FC_FD_189094 | JGI IMG/M metagenome (GOLD analysis project Ga0247722, IMG submission 189094) | Subsurface sediment microbial communities from gas well in West Virginia, United States - MSEEL Well Study Marcellus 3H_FC | ecosystem: Environmental > Terrestrial > Deep subsurface >... | reverse complement strand
GGAATTACTTATTTAGAATATAAATTAACAGGTGCACAAGTAGCAACTGATTTCTATTTTACTTTAACAAACAATGTAGCTCCTGGAGGTATTGGAACAGGGCTAACTTCTTGGTTTAAAGCAAATAGTGGAGTAGTTTTAACTTCTGGAAAAGTGTCTAGTTGGGTAAATCAAGCGACCAATACAAATCTTTTAAATTTAGCTCAAACGGATGTTGCAAAACGACCTATTGTTACTGAAAATCAATATAATTTCAACCCAGTTCTTACTTTTTCGGGTGCTCAAGTGCTAGAAAACACAATTACAGGTTCGTTATTAAATGTTTTTGGAGCAAATTCAAATGAACTTTTCGGAGTTTTAAATGTAAATTCTACTGGTACAAATGTCTATTTCCAAGGAAGTGATAGCGGAGGAACAAACAACCGATTGAGTTTTGAAAATTCATTTGTACATTTTCCAACCGCTACTAGTCAAATTTCAGGTAATCAGTTTTCAATAACAAGTAACTTACCTAGTTTGTTCGGATATACATCTTCGGGAACTACACAAACGTATTCTTTATTTGGTAAACAAACAGCTTCTGCAACGGTTACGGGTAGTATGACAGCGGGTACAGCTCCAAGAATTACATTAGGAGGTTACAAAGAAGCTTCAAATACTTATTCCTATTATATTAATGGAAATTATGCCGAAAATATAACCTATAATCAAAATAAAACAGCCACAGAACGACGTCAAATTGAATCTTATTTAGCACTAAAATATGGTAACACACTAGATCAAACAACACCTACGGATTATTTAGCTTCTGATGGAAATGTTGTGTGGAATGCTACAACAAATGCTACATACAAAAATAATATTGCGGGTATCGGACGTGATGATTTTTCTGGATTAAATCAAAAACAATCTAAATCGTCGAATACAGGCAATCAAGTAATAATGAGTTTAGGAACTATTGCCGCTACTAATGAGTTGAATGCTACTTCAATAACTGCAAACAAACAATTTTTAACGTGGGGCGATAACAACTTAAATACAATTGAAACTTTTTCGACTCCTTTAGATGCTACTGTTTTTTCAAGATCAGGAAAAATTTGGAAAGCACAAAACTCAGGAAGTTTTTCTCAAGATGTGCAACTATTAATCCCTATTAATTTTTATCAAGGTTCACAAACTCCAAAATTAGTATATGCTACTGCTGCTGATTTTAGTGTGGGTACATCTATTAAATCACCTAATGCTACTACAACTACTGTTAATGGTGTAGCACATTATGTTTTTAACTTAACTGCAACTGAGGTAAATACAGATTTTTACTTTTCTTTGCTAAATACGATTGCTCCGGGTGGTGTCAATCCTAATATGGTATTGTGGATAAAAGGAGATAACGGACTTACGCCAACAAATGGTTCAGTAACAAGCTGGGTAGATCAAACCAATAACAATACTTTTACGCAAACTGGTACGCCAACTGCTATTGATAAAGCTATTAATTTTAATCCCGCAGTTCAATTTAATGGAACTTCATTTTTTACTGGAAATAAAGCTTTAACTAGTACAGAAGCTTTTGCGGTAGCTAAAATAGCTAATGCCACAGGAACAAATGCATCTGGCGGTGTATTAGGAAATAGTACTTTGTTAGGAGGTAATTATTTCTTTCATACTGAAGGAGGAACCTTCTTTGTTGGAAATTCGGTAACCTATACAGGAACAAACGCATTTGGGAACAATGTGGGATACGCCTTAATGAATGCTGATTTATCTGAAACTCCTGCTGCTAGTAACAAAATCAAAATAAATGGTTTGGCTTATGCAAATACGCCAGCTGGAGACCCAACGCCTTATACCGATATTCCTGTTGTGGGAGCTAGAAAAACAGAACCTTTATTGAATGGTTCGGCAATTGCAGAAGTGATTTTGTATGATGCTTCTAAAACTACAGATAGACAAAAAATCATTTCATATCTTGCCCTAAAATATGGTTTAACATTAGATCAAAGCATTGCTCAAAATTATGTAAATTCATCAAATACAGTAGTTTGGAATGGAACTGCTAATGCGCTTTATAAGAATAATATTGCAGGTATTGGGCGTGATGATATGTCTGGATTATATCAAAAACAATCCTACTCTTTTAATACTGGAAATCAAGTAGTTTTCAGTAGAGGAGCTGCTGCAAATTCGAACGCTGCAAATGCAAATTCGTTTGATAGCAACAATCAATTTTTAACCTGGGGTGATACTAATCTAACAGGCACTGTGCCTTTAACAGAAGGTGTTTCTTATGTTAGAACCAATAGAGTTTGGGCAGTTGATAACACGGGAGCTTACAATCAAGACACAGATTTGTTAATTCCAACGGCTTTGAAAAATGGAAATGTAACTTTGGTTTTAAATTCAAATGCTAGTTTTACTTCGGGAACAAATACACTTATTCCGCTAACGAATACCGTAACAATTAATAATGTAAATTACTATAAAGTTTCGCTAACAGCTTCACAAATTGCAAACGATTTTTATTTTGCTCTTGCTGAAAATGACATTGACGCAGATGGTGTAGGAAATGCCGATGATATCGATGATGATAATGATGGGGTAATAGATGCTTTGGAGTCAGAGGGTTGTTTTTATCAAACCTATGAATTTACTAAAGGTAATCGTACCTCGACGAATATTGCATTATCTTCTGATATTACTTTTGCAGCACCCTATAATCAACTTTATACTTTGGTTGATGGTGATGAAACGGGTTCAGGAATCGCTTATACTAATGCAGCAACTGCTGTAAACAAAACGGTTCTTAAAGTTGAATTCCCAACAGCCATCGAAATTACAGATTTATATTTGAGATATCAAAACGCAAATTCAATTTTCAATAATACTACAGTTGTGCTTCAAGGAAGTAATGATGATTTAAATTGGACAAATCTAAATACGGCTTCGGCTATATCAAATACGGCTACTTATGGTATTGTAACGCCATTATGGTTAACAAGTAATTATTATAATAAATTAACCGTTACCACAAATGCTGCTAAATATAAATATTACCGTATTTATGGAACAGTCGGAAATATGTATTCTAACATAGGCGGTTTAGGAGGAATTATTAGAGAAATGTATTTTTCACTTCCTGCAACTTATTCGCCAAGTTTGTATCCTAAAGCTACTTGTTCTAATGACCTTGATAGCGATGGAAAATACAACCACCAAGATGTTGAAGCTGATGGAGATAATTGTTTTGATGCCTTCGAAGCAGGTGTGCCTTCCTCTAAATTTAATGCTACCACAGGAATTGTAACGGGAACTGTTGGTGCAAATGGTTTGGCAGATAATTTAGAAACGGTTGCTGATAATGGCACTATTAATTATGGTTCTTATTATGAAATATATGGATTAAATACAACAACAACTGCTTGTTTGGATTCTGATGCAGATGGCGTTGCAGATATTTCTGATTTAGATGATGATAATGATGGTATTGTAGATACAGAAGAATCAGGTAGTTGTCCTTCAACACCAAGTTGTACTGGACAGCCTCAAGTAGTTGGTGCTATAACAACTCCTGCTTGTGTGGGTTGGTCTAGGTTTCAAAATAATATAGATTTTGATTTTATGGGCTACTTCAATGGCAACCCTTATTTTGATATGCAGGGAAGTTATGCAAGTTTTCTATTTGGTCAAATTCAAAAGGATTATGCTACACAAGCTGGGGCGAATTATAGTTTTACATCGTATTATATCAGTGGAAACTTTGCTGCTGATGCTGGCGGAAACCTTCCTGTTATTGAAGCAGTTGATGTGGCTTCTGGTGCTGTATTGGCAACTATCAATATGAATGCTACTGATAATACGACACTAAATTTTGTTGCTATTTCAAATCAAACAAAAATAAAAGTGGGTTATGCTATTCCAAACAACTCAGCTGGTGGTGCTGGGAATAAATTCTGGTACGAAAAAGGAATTGTGTCAACTTGTGATTTAGATTCGGATGGCGACGGAATACCAAATCGATTGGATTTAGATTCAGATGGCGATGGCTGTCCTGATGCTATTGAAGGTGGAAAAGTAATTGCTACAACTAGCCTTGTAAATTCATTAATGCCAGGTGGTAATTCTGGAACTGGCTATACGGGAACTGCAACGTTACCAATAACTCAAAATTTAGGAACAACCGTAGGAAACACTACAACATCTCTTGGAGTCCCAACACTTATTGGAAACGGACAAACCGCTAATTTTGCATTGAACAGTAGTGTAAATAGTTGTACAGATACAGATACTGATGGAGTCACAAACATTGATGATATTGATGATGATAATGATGGTGTTTTAGATGCTACGGAATCGCCAACTTGTTTTAGTACAGCTACAGAAGCTGCTGTTATTTCGTCTGTATCGACAGAAATAGCTACTCCTACAAATGGAAATTTGATCACTAATATTATTGATGGGAATGCCGCTACTATGTATAGTTTTAATAATGGTGAAAACTGGGTAGGTAAGTCGCTCTATGTGGTAACCCCTGCTCTTGGTGCAGTAAGTATCTCTGGAATGCAGTTGGATATGGGCCCGAGTGCACTTTCATCTGATGCTAATGCAACTTTTAAACTTCAAGGGTCAAATGACGCTGGCGTTTCTTGGACAGATTTAGGAATTCCTGTTACCTCTTCTATGTCTGGTGGATCTTTTATTGTTTCTAATACTTTAGCAACAACTAGCGTTTTCTCAAAATTTAGATTAGTAGGAGTTGCTGGTTTATCATCTTATGCACAAGTACAAGAAATTAGACTTGTTATAACTAATTTTCAACCATCTTTATATCCAAAAACTACTTGCACAACAAATACTGATGCTGACACTTTCTTGAATCATCAAGATCTAGATTCAGACAACGATGGTTGTGCCGATGCTATTGAAGCTGGTTCATCTACTACTGCAACCTCTACTACTGTTTATAACAATGGCGGCGTAGGTTCTGATACAAATGCTAATGGTTTATTAAATATTTATGAAGGTGCAACGGCTGGAACAAATAATTATAGTACTACTTACAATGATTATGCTATAGTAAATACTATTAATGCTTGTTTAGATACCGATGGTGATGGGATAAAAGATGTTTTTGACCTAGATGATGACAACGACGGGATATTAGATACAGCAGAAAAAAATTGTTCTAGTGCTGCTATTGTAAATAAAACAGGTTTAATTATCACCAAACCAGCTACCATTAATTATACTTTCAACGGAAACACAATTGAAAATTTAATTGACAATGTGGATAATAATATTTATGTAACAGCCACGCCTACTGGCACATTAAACGGCCCTTGGTTAAATTTTGAATTTCCTACGCCTAAAGCATTAACTTATTTAGAAATAGGACATTATCAGGGGCAATACCTTTTCGCTACATCATCTACATACAAAATCCAAGGTAGTTCAGATAACACAAATTGGACAGATGTTACCGGTACATTAACGTATAACAATGTTGCTACTTCTACTAGCGGGGGATTGTCTAATCACAATTCAAATATTGCTGATTTCCCTACTAATACAACTGCCTATAAATATTATAGAATTTTAGGTATTGCAGCTTCTGCTGGAGCAGGTTGGGCAACTGAAATTTATTTTAAGGAATGGATATGTACAGACCTTAACACTGACGGCGATAGTACTCCAAACCACTTAGACCTAGACTCAGACAATGATGGTTGTTTAGATGCAAAAGAATCAGGCGTTCCTTCAACAAAATTTGATGCAACAACTGGAATTGTAACAGGTACTGTAGGCACAAATGGTTTCGCCGATAATTTAGAAACCGTAGCTGATAATGGAATTATTAATTATACCAGCACATATAATACGTATGCAAAAACAAATTCACTGAATCTTTGTATTGATACCGATATAGATGGTATTCCTGATGTTATTGATATCGATGATGATAATGACGGAGTTTTAGATACTGTTGAAATGAATTGTGAAGTCATGAAAAACGGAACTTTCACGCACGCAGATACCACTAATGGAGCAGCAATTACAAATTGGAATGTTACAGGAAATGTTCGTATAGGCACTAATACCTTGAATTTCAATAGTGGTAATACAACGCCTAATGCAGTAGTTTATCAAGATATTGCAACCAAAATTGGCTTTCCACTTACTGTCAAATATAGTGTGTTTGTTTCTAATGCAAGTATGGGATTACGTGTAGATATACTTGATGTAAACACAAATACTGTTTTAGCTTCCAAAACTACTAATTCTGCTGTAAATGTAAATGAGTCAATAAGTTTTGTACCAACAGGTACTAATACTAGAATTCGAATAACAGATATTAGTTCCACTATTGCTAATGTTGATATTGCTTTAGATAATATGTCAATATTGTATTGCGATACCGATACTGATGGTATTCCAAATTCATTAGACTTAGACTCAGACAACGACGGCTGTTTTGACGCAAGAGAAGCAGGAGTTCCTTCAACTAGATTTGATGCAACAACTGGAATCGTAACTGGAACAGTAGGCACAAATGGTTTAGCTGATAATTTAGAAACCGTAGCAAATAACGGAATAATAAATTATACCAGCACGTATGATACGTATGCAAAAAACAATACACTAAACCTTTGTATTGATACCGATTTAGATGGCATTCCTGATGTTATTGATATCGATGATGATAATGATGGTATTCCTGATAACCAAGAGTGTTTAGTGCCTAGTTCTGCTGCAACTTGTGCTGCCGCTTCAGGTGTCGCTTATTCAATATGGAGCTCTTTCTCAGGTGGTAATGCAACCGGAACGCTAACTACTAATGGTGGAACAGCAACGGTAACAGCAACTTCTACTAAAAGTTTTGTAGCTTTAAATAATTTTCTTTGGGGAGGACCAACTTCGCAATGTCCACCTCCTTCAGCGACTCCAGGTAATTTTAATCTGTCAACCAATACTAATGATTATACCATAACATTCACTTTTTCTAGACCTGTTGCTAATCCAAGATTACAATCTAGTTCTATTAATACAACTATTAATTTCCCACACCCTGTGCGCTTATTATCTAATTCTCAAGGATTAACTAATAATACAATGATTGCTTCAATTGCTTATGGGGCAAGTGAATCTCCTTTTACAGTAATGTATCAAGGGGTTTATACCTCAATTACAGTTACCGTACCAGGTTCAGATGCTTATGGTGGTTGGGTAATCGCTGCAGATAATATTCAACCCGCAGGAACACCTACTTTTATTGACACCACTATTGATTATCAAGGGTATTACCCGCAAAATAATTGTGACGACGATAATGATGGAACTCCAAACCGATTAGACCTAGACTCAGACAATGATGGCTGTTTCGATGCAAAAGAATCTGGCGTTACTTCAACAAAATTTGATGCAACAACAGGATTGGTAACAGGTGCTGTTGGAGCAAACGGTTTAGCCGATAATTTAGAAACTATAGCTAATAACGGAATTATAAATTATACCAGCACGTATGATACGTATGCAAAAAACAATACACTAAACCTTTGTATTGATACCGATTTAGATGGTATTTCAGATATAATCGATATCGATGATGACAATGATGGTATTTTAGATACTGTAGAAATGAATTGTGAAGTAATGAAAAATGGAACTTTCACCCAAGCAAATACCGTTAATGGTGCTCCAATTACTAATTGGAATGTCACAGGAAATGCAGCCGTTTTTAGTAACGCTTTATATTTTAATGCTGATAATACTGCTGTAAATGCTGTAGTTTATCAAGATGTGGCAACCAAAATAGGATTCCCCTATACAATCAAATATCTTGTGTTTCCTTCTGCAGCTAATAATAATACAGGTTTAAAAGTTGAGGTAGTTGATGTGGCTACTAATACGGTATTGGCAACAAAAGTTACTACTAATCTTGCAAGCGCTCTTAGTGGTGTGAATGAGTCAATAAGCTTCCTGCCAACAGGTACAACTACTAGAATTCGAATAACAGATGTGAGTACAGTTACTGCTAGTGTTGATATTGCCATAGACAATATCTCAATTTTGTATTGCGATACCGATAACGATGGCATTCCTAATTCATTAGACCTAGATTCAGACGGTGACAACTGTTTCGATGCTTTTGAAGCTTCGGTGCCAATTAATAAAATCAATCCGAACACAGGAATGGTTACTGGGACTGTTGGTACTAACGGATTAGCAAACAACCTTGAAACCGTTACAGATAATGGAATCATCAATTATACAGCTACTTATGCTACTATAGCTTTGAGTAATACGCAAACTGCTTGTACCGACACAGACACCGATGGTATAATTAATTTGATCGATATCGATGATGATAATGACGGTGTTTTAGATACTACCGAAGATAATTGTAACCCTGTTTTACCGGCTACAAATACTACTAATGCAGCCGCTTTTACCGTACCAACAGGTTGGTCTATTGTAACTTCTTCGCCAGACGTTGCAGACGTAAACGGACACCCTTATGGCACTTGGAATTATGGTTGCGTAGGAACTGTACCTGCAGCTCCAAATGGAGATACTAAATTTGCATCGGTAACTTCGCCAACTTTAGAAGCAATGGGTACAACTATTTCGGGACTAGAAATCGGTAAGCCTTACTCGTTCACCTATTACTATGGAAGATTCGGAGCTTTTGGTTATACTCCAGGGCAGGTAACTGTTAAACTTGGTGCTGTAATTGTAGATCAATACACACCAACACTAACAACCTGCGGATGGGATACGAGAACAATTACGATTACGCCAACTGCAGCAACACAAATGATTGTTTTTCAAGCAACTGGTGCTGGCAATTCAATGGCTAATATTGCAGTACCTACTAATGCCATTCAATCTACTTGCGATGATGATGGCGATACTATTCCAAATTCATTAGACCTAGACTCAGACGGCGATGGTTGTTTCGATGCAAAAGAATCTAGTGTTCCTTCAACAAAATTTGATGCAACAACTGGAATGGTAACAGGTGTTGTTGGTGCAAATGGTTTAGCCAATGACTTAGAAACAGCAACAGATAACGGAATTATCAATTATGCTCAAACCTATTCCTACGCAATAAACGAATTGTTTTCCAATTGTTTCTGTACGCAAAGCCCGAATACAGCTCCGGCTACCTTGTTTTCTATGGCAGGAATTTCAACCCAAGCCAAAAGAACCAATTGGCCTAAAGATGTACCAAACGGCTTCTTAGTTCTTGAATCGAAACAAAAAGGTTTTGTAATCACAAGATTAACAACCACACAGCGAGATGGACTAACCGCCATCGAAGGAATGTTAATCTATAATATCACAAATACCCGAATGGAACTCTATAACGGAACTGAATGGATTCCACTAACAAGAAGTTGTAATAATTAGTAAAAAAAAACAGTCCGAAAAAGATTTTTAAACCCAAATTATGCGTTAGACTTCGTTATGATTTCTAACGCTTAATTTGGGTTTATGGTCTTGCTTCTAATTGCCCAATTCGGTGCCAATCAAAAAGTAAAACCACAAAAAGTACTTTTTCGGACTTTTTTGTATCCATAATTGGGTATAATTTCCCCAATTCAAAATAGCGTTTGGAATACCTAAAAATTAAGGCTATTGTTTTTTTTTGAACCGAAACAGTAGGCTTTTTTGGTTTCCTTATTCCCGCTGTCCGCTATATCTTTTTGGTTACGATTTTCAGTTGAAATTTATCTTAAATACTACAAATCCATAAGAAACTACTAATAACCAAAAAGGATGCCGCTCCCATCGGGGGTAAAAAGTGATGTCTGGGCATTTTTGGGATTGTTTTTCAGTTCATGTGTTTTGAAATAACGAAAATAATCTTTACACACTTTTTTAGGACAGTATCAAGATAAAGTTTCTTTCATCTATAAATTTCATTTTTTAACATTTGTCTTATCAATTTTTTATATATTTGCAAGCAAATCATGAAATATATGAAAATAATTTAAAAAGGACATCAAAATAGTGATTTAAAAAACGAAATAGATAACATAATAAAATATAAAAAATGAAAAATAAAATGAAAGCAGTAGCAATAGTGGGAGTCCTTGCCGTTACTTCCTTTGTAATGAATAGTTGTAACTACGCAAAATCAAATCAACAAGTTGTGGTCTCTTCAGATTGTGGCATGACGTGGGAAGAAATTAAAGCGGGTGACGCTGTCCCAAAAGCAGGTTTAAATGCGTGCTATATGAAGGTAGTGATACCAAATTACCCCATGCAAGGAGAAAGTAAATTCATATCAAATCTTAAAGATAGAGTTAGAGCAAATGTGCATATCGACTATGACTATTCTATTATTTCTCCTTTAGCTTTTATTAAACAAGCAAAATATTTAGGTAAAGCAAACACAAATGCAGACGATGAAGCAGCAATTGGTAAGGCTTTTGAAGGTGCTGAAAATATGATAATTGACAAACGCATAAAAGATATTGCAAAAGGTGTTTTTATCAATGCAGATATTGTGGAGCTTGATCAAAGTGATATGGAGGCCAATTTATTAAATGAAAGCAATAAAGTATTAGAACCTTTAGGGGTGCATTTGAATTTTATTACCTTAACTTTTGACCTAGACGAACAAACCAGACAAGCAATTGATGTAACAACCGCAATGAAAATTTATGAAAGCAAAGGGTTGCAAGACGTTGGAAAACAAGTAATAATCCAAAGAGCAGGTGCTACAAAAATTAATATCAATGAAAATAAAACGGAAATTTCGCAACCCGTTGAGGAATAATAAAAAGCGAATCGTTTTCAACCTATTTTCAAATACCGTATAACAATTAATTGAGAATCAAATGAATAATCTTTCTAAATATTCAAAATTTTTACACGGGATTTCATTTTTATGTTTATGTCTTCCTTTTTTTTATACGGGTTGTAAAGAAGCAGCAACAGAGCAGCCAGTTGTTGATGTAAAAAAAGAAATTAGTGTGGATTCCACAAATGCAAACCTTCACACTGTTGATTCAATTAGCACAAACAATACAACACAACAAGCAGAAAAAATAGTAACACCTAAGTCAGAAATAAAACAAAATAAAAAGGATGAAACACGCTCTGAAACGCTCTCCAAAAAATATGTTTTTTTGCAACCAATTCTGGTTTCAGATGAATATACATTTTCAGGATTGGCGATAGTGATAGACTTAGTTGAGAACGTTCCTTTTTTTGGTATATTTCTATATGTTTTGTTGTCGGTTTTGAGCCTAATCATAAAATATCTTAAAACTAGCGGATTGAAAACAATTGTCCTTTTAGATGTTTTGGCGCTATTTTTCCTGATAATTTCAAAACCTATTGCATTGTTTTATGATAAACTTCCAGGGGTTTGGATTACGATTATCGTATTCGCTATGGTAACAATCCTCGATAGTTATCTTTTGACAAAATGCTTACAGAATAAAAATAAGCCGGAACAGAATTCCTAACCTTCTATCACCCAAAAAACTGCTCAAATCCAGCTTCTTACTTATGAATTGGGAAGCGGTTTAAACATTAGACAAAAGTTAGTTGGTTTATAAAAAAATAGTCTAAATTTGCCTTTTTTTAATTTTGAATTCCATAACTTTTTCAAACAGAGAACTGTTTTAATTTTATAAATCGTAATGCACAAAACCTTATCTTATTATACACTATTATTTCTGATTCGACTTAAAGGAATAAAAAAAGCCTTTTCTCAATCACCTATAAATTATTTAAAATTAAGAAGTTATGATGTTTTTAACCCAACAAAGGGCTATTATAAAACAGCTAAAATCGAATCTTTTTCAATTCTAAAATCAAAAATCACACAACTAAATACGCACTTAGAAGCCGATAAACTACTACTATATTTTCACGGTGGTGCCTTTGTTTCCGGACCCGCACAATACCATTGGGACGCAATGGCAACACTATCAAAAAACACAAAACACACCATTTGGGTATGCAATTATCCGAAAGCACCCGAATGTAAAATTGACGAAATTTCAACAAATGTTGATCAAATTTACCAAATGGCATTGACGAAATTCAAAAGCGAAAATATCATATTGATGGGTGATTCGGCTGGAGGAACACTCGTTGTCGCATTGACCCAAAGACTTTTTAATAAACAAAAAACGCCCTCTAAAATTGTCCTTATTTCTCCACTTTTAGACGCCTCCCTCAAAAATACAGAAATAGATGTGATAGATAAAAATGACCCCATACTCGCTAAAATAGGTCTTTTAAGTGCTTTAAAAATGTGTTCTGATGATGCTAATGATGTACGAATTTCACCAATAAATGGCCAATTTAAGTTATTCCCAAAAACCTATTTGTTCTTGGCTGAAAACGACATTACCTTTCCCGATCAACTCGAATTTGTATCAAAACTAGAACATGAAAAGATTGATTTTATGCTGAATATCGGACAAGGAATGCCACATATTTGGCCCTTAATACCTGTTATGAAAGCCTCTAAAGTAGCTTTAAATCAATTGATTACAATCATAAATGAATAAAAAATCACGCAATTGAACGATCTGAAACCATTCAAAAAAGTTAATTTTAATTTTAAATTTCAGTTTCCTATTCCATTTTTTTCAATTTCCAATAAAATAAGGGCGTTTCCTTTCAGGTCGGGCTGTCCGCTATATCTTTTTGGTTCCGATTTCAGTTGAAGTTAATCGAATAAACAAACCCCATTTTCCAAAACACGAATAACCAAAAAGGATGCCGCTCCCATCCCTAACGCAAACCCGATGGAAGTAACGTTTCATAAAAACAGGGTGTTGTAAAGATGTTTTATGGTACATTTTTTAGAAAATACCAACACCAAATAGAACAACAACACCAAATTCAAAACAAACAGAAAAATCAATTTTAAACCAATTAAAAATCAAAAACCTCAAACAATTTCCTATTTTATTTCTTCTTTGTAATTTTATATAAGTTATTCATTATTAAATAGGGTCTGTTGAAAAAGGAATACACTCATAAACGGAACTATTTTATTTTTTAAAAAGTCACGGATTTACTTCGTCTATTCGCTAACGCTCGGGTCACAGATTAGCACGGATTTTACCCAATTTATCTCAGAAAATCCGTGAAAATCAATTAATCCTTGGCAAAATAATTTTAAATTTGTTCAACAATTTCGGAATTAAGTGAATGAAATTTTTATCAAAATGCTCCTAAACCTTGCACTACAATGTTTGAATAAATTTGTAACTTCCTTTTCTTTATTGGGTTTGTAGTTTTCAGTAAGCCCTAGTAATCGTGCAACTGACACAATTTCAACGACTCTAATTATCAAAAAAAAAACTATTAAAAAATCAAAAGTTAAATCGGTATTAGATACAATAAAAATGGAAAATTATAAAATAAATGTAAACAAACAAACAAGAACAATCGAGTTTATTAGTAATTAAATTTTCTGCAAACAGTCTTTTTCCAAAAAATACAACTAATTGTTCAAAACTGAAACTAGCGTTTACACACTTTTTAGCACACTACTCTTTTCGGGAGTAAAGGGATTTTTTCAGTGGGCTTATAAAAAAAAACAGTTCCATTGCTGAAACTGTTTTTAACCAATAAACTAAAAACTAAAGCTTGCCATTCTTGATCTCTTCCACTATTTCAGGATTTAATAAAGTTGAAATATCTCCAAAATTAGAGAAATCTCCTTCGGCAATTTTTCTTAATATGCGGCGCATGATTTTTCCAGAACGGGTTTTTGGTAAACCACTCACAAATTGGATTTTGTCTAATTTCGCAATCGGTCCAATTTGGTCTGAAATCAATTGATTTATTTCTTTGGCAAGGTTCACACGGTCTCTTCCTTCGCCTGTTTCTTTTAAGATTATAAAACCATAAAGTGCATTTCCTTTGATATCATGCGGGAAACCTACGATGGCACTTTCGGCTACTGCTGGGTGTTCATTAATGGAGTCTTCAATTGGTGCAGTTCCTAAATTGTGTCCCGATACAATGATTACATCATCAACGCGACCTGTAATTCGGTAATAACCAACTTCGTCTCTCAAAGCACCATCTCCTGTAAAATATTTCCCTGGAAATGCTGTAAAATAAGTTTCTTTATAGCGTTGGTGGTCGCCCCAAATGGTTCTAGCCATCGACGGCCATGGGAATTTAATACACAAAGCTCCCGTTACTTGATTGCCTTCAATTTCATTTCGCAATTCGTCCATCAAAACAGGCTGAATTCCTGGAAGTGGGAGGGAAGCATAAGTAGGTTTTGTAGGTGTAACAAATGGAATTGGCGATATCATAATACCACCCGTTTCCGTTTGCCACCACGTATCTACTAATGGGCATCGCTTGCCACCAACATGGTCGTTATACCAGTGCCAAGCCTCTTCATTAATAGGCTCTCCAACAGATCCAATAACTTTTAATGATTTTAATGGAAATCTCTGAACAAAATCAATGCTCTCTTTTGCCAAGGCACGAATGGCAGTTGGAGCCGTATAGAATTGATTAACTTGGTGTTTTTCAATCACTTCCCAAAAACGACTGAAATTTGGATAGGAAGGTACGCCTTCAAAAATAACAGTTGTGGCACCATTTAAAAGTGGTCCGTATAAAATATAGGAATGTCCTGTGATCCAACCAATATCTGCGGTACACCAATAAACATCATTTTCTTCATAATTGAAAACATTTTTGAAGGTGTAAGCAGTGTAAACCATATAACCTGCCGTAGTATGCAACATTCCTTTTGGTTTTCCTGTTGAACCTGAGGTATATAAAATGAACAATGGGTCTTCAGCATCCATAATTTCAGCAACATTGTTACCAATTGCAGCGTCTAAAAGGGGTTGTAACCACAAGTCACGTCCTTCTTTCATTGTTACTTCTGTATTGGTTCTGTTTACAACCAATACTTTTTCTACACAAGTGCATTTTTCTAAAGCTTCATCTACAATTCCTTTTAAGTCAATTGATTTGTTGCCACGGTAGCTACCATCAGAAGTGATCACCATTTTACATTCGCTATCGTTGATACGAGCTGCAACTGCAGCCGCTGAAAATCCTGCAAAAACTACCGAGTGAATGGCTCCAATTCTAGCACATGCCAAAACAGCAATTGCCAATTCCGGAATCATTGGAAGGTAAATACAAACACGATCGCCTTTTTTAATTCCTTGATCCCGCAATACGTTTGCCATTTTTGAAACACGAACATATAATTCGTTGTAAGAAATATGTTGAGCTGCCTCGCTTGGATCATTTGGTTCAAAAATAATAGCGGTTTTGTCACCTCTTTTTGCTAAATGACGGTCGATACAGTTTTTGGTAATGTTCACCTTCGCATTTAAAAACCATTTAAAATTGGCTTCTTGCATATCCACCTCAAAAACTTTATCCCATTTTTGATACCATACAAAGTTCTCATCAGCAATACGATCCCAGAATTTTCTAGGTTCACGCACTGATTTTTTATACATTTTAAAATAGTTTTCTAAATCAAGTATTTTGTAATAACTCATTTTATTAGTGTTTTAATTATTGATAGTGTAAAAGTAATCCTTTTTTTTGGGAATACCTTAATTTATTTTGCTAATTAAATATAGCTTTGTTTTTATTTGAAACTCCCAATTTTTGATTGTTGTAATACCACTCTGATTTCGTCAATAATGGCTTCGTCATCAATTGTTGATGGCACTTGAAATGACTGACCGTCAGCAATACTTCGCATCATTTTTCGTAATATTTTCCCGGATCTTGTTTTTGGTAATCGTTGCACCATAACCACATCTCGTAGTGAAGCAACAGCTCCAATTTTTTCCCGAACAAGTTTTACAACTTCATGTTGCAATTGAAAATTTTCGATAGCTTCGCCCGATTTGGCAACAACAAGGGCTAAAGGAATTTGCCCTTTTAGCTCGTCGTTAATTCCAATCACAGCACATTCCGCAACTGCTGGGTGTGAGGCCACAATTTCTTCCATTTCAGCAGTCGAAAGGCGATGTCCTGCCACATTAATCACATCATCAACTCTTCCTGTTATATAAATATAATCTTCAGCGTCTTTATATCCGCCATCTCCAGAGAAATAATAACCCGGAAATTTTGTTAAATAACCTTCTTTAAACCGTTCGTTGTCTTTCCATAAATCCAAAAGTGTTCCAGGAGGCAGCGGCAGTTTTACCACTACATAGCCTTCTTCATTTGGTCCTAATTCTTCTCCTTCTTCATTAAAAATCCGAATATCATAACCCGTTACAGCCTTTCCTGCCGAACCCGGTTTTATAGGTAAAAATTCAACACCCATCATATTAGCAATCATCGGCCATCCTGATTCGGTTTGCCACCAATGGTCAATTGCTGGTATTGGAATGTGTTCTTGATACCATTCCAAAGTAGCCACATCACATCGTTCGCCTGCTAAAAATTGGGTTTTCAGACACGATAAATCATATTTTTTTATAAATTCTCCATTCGGATCTTCTTTTTTTATGGCTCTAATGGCAGTTGGAGCGGTAAACATCACACTAACTTGATGTTCCGAAATCACACGCCAAAACGTACTGGCATCTGGAGTTCTGATAGGCTTGCCTTCAAAAATAATGGTAGTGTTTCTATTTAAAAGTGGCCCATAAATAATATAACTATGTCCCACAACCCAACCCACATCAGAGGCTGCCCAAAAAACCTCGCCTTCGGAAACATTATAAATATGTTGCATCGAAAATTTCAATGCTGTGGCATAACCGCCGGTATCTCTAACAATTCCTTTTGGTTTTCCAGTGGTGCCAGACGTGTATAATATATAAAGTGGATGCGTGGCGTTTACCGAAACACAAGCCGCTTCTTCCGAACCATAAACTAAGGCATCATAATCCACATCATATTTCTTAAAAGGGATTTTAGCACCAAGTTTACGGTTGAGTACCACCACTTTTTCAGGTTTGTGTTGGGCTAAATTTATAGCTTCATCAACCAAAGGTTTGTAGGCAATCAAGCGATCAATTTCAATTCCTGAAGAGGCCGTGATGATGGCTTTTGGCTCCGAATCATCAATGCGAATTGCCAATTCATGCGGGGCAAAACCTCCAAAAACCACCGAATGTGTAACACCAATTCTCGCACAAGCAAGCATTGCAAAAGCTGCCTGCGGAATCATTGGCATATAAATTACGGCTGTATCACCTTTTTCTAAACCCAATGAAAGCAAACCACCCGCCAATTTAGCAACTTCGGTTTTTACTTCATTAAATGTATATTTCTTTACAGTTTGCGTAACAGGAGAATCATAAATCAAGGCAATTTGCTCCCCAAAGCCGTCTTCAATGTGTTTATCGAGGCTCAAATAGCAAATATTTAGCTCGCCATCAGCAAACCAAAGCGGATAATCCGTTGCATCTTTCGATAAAATCGTTTCAGGTGCTGAAAACCACGCTAGTTTTGAGGCTTGTTCTTTCCAGAAATCTGCTAAAGATTCTTTGCTTTTATTGTATATTTCGTAATAATTCATAATAATATTTCAATTTGCTTTATTTATTATGATGTAAAATTAACAAAATAAAACAAACAACCTAAAACAATCTTGCTAAATTTATATAGCTAATTTAATTAAATCTTTCAATCCTTCAATCCTTCAATCTTTAAATTTTTAAATATTCTTGAACCGAAAGGCTTAGGCATTTTTGCAGACCTTATTCCCGCTTTCCGCTCTATCTTTTTTTTGGTTGCCCCATTTCAGTTGATGTAATTGCGAAACAATACTATCATTTTTCTAAAAACCACTACCAAGCAACCAAAAAAAAGGATGCCGCTACAATCGGGGGTAGTGAAGGATGTTGGGGCGTTTTTGGAAATTTTGGGATTTAATCATTTTAACCCATCTTGTTGCGAACCATCGAGTACGTAACATCCAGATACCTATCGAAACTCAGTGGCTTACTCAATTTGATATTATTTTTTTTGGATTTCGTATATGTGAGGTGATTATTGGTAGGAACTAGGAGTATTGTCTATTGGATAAGTTAATCGGTGTTTTATTCTATAATATTAAGTATTTCTTTATTCTTCCTTGCTTAATTGTAGTTTAGTTTTTAATTCATTGATTTTATGCACTCGCTTTTTGACAGCGATTCTGTAGCTAAAAAAATAAATTAGTCCACCTACTATTAAGCTAGCAATTACGGAATATGGATATCCTATTAAATCCGCTAAAGGTTTCGATCTTCGGCCAGGAATTAGAGGATACAAAAAGCTAAATGCGGTCATTGTTAATATGCCTAATGGGATTTGTTTTTTGAGTTTCGCAATGCCATCATAATTATCTCTTATTTCTCTTTCGTATTTTTGTTCCTCTTTGTTCTGCATAATTGCTCACCTTTTTTCTTTTAAATGTATGTGCTTAGGATAAGTAATTTAACTTATTATATCAACAAATCTTATGATTTTATTTTCTTTCCAATCCCTAGTTTTTACATAAACACCATTATGATTTTTAGCTAATTTTTTTTCGCAACCTGGGCACTGTTGTTCTTCAATTCTATCTTCTTCTTTTTCGAATAAATCTACCTTTCCCTTGATAATTATATTTTCAGTTTTACAACTCATTGGGACTACATATTTAAGACCGTCCATTTGAAATAGGTTCCAAACTATAATCTCTGCAATCTCTTTTTGTAGTTTCAATATTGGGACTTCTTTAAATTTTTCTTGATAATAATCAATAAATGTATAAAGCAAATTTTCCCGTGCGATTAGTAAACTATCACCTTGCCACTCATAACCATAAGAGCTTTGAAAAGCTATTCTTGTCCACTTAAGCCAATCTTCTTGAGTTTCGCAATATTTGGATACAATGCTCAACTTTTTATCTAAAAAACCGACACGTTCGGTTAGCGGCAGTAATTCCTGTTTTTCAGAAACGGGGTCATAACGTGACACAATAAAAGGGGCTTCGCCACAAGTGATTTCCAATTTTAATAAAGCCACATATTCTTGCCAATTATTTTGAGTGATAGTTTTGGTATCACAGGCGTCATTCATTTGTTTTACAATGCTTAGAGGTGTGAATACTTCTGCTTTCTCTCGTGTTCTCAAGAGCTGTTCTTCTTTGCTTTTAACCGCTCGAGGCTGAATTAAGTTTCCATATTCACCTGTAATCAAATCTATTTTTATTGCGGATTGAAAGGAATAACTTTCGCCCATTTTTTCATAAGAATCTGTTGCCCAAAGTATAGTTGCACCTGTGGTTTTATCTTGCAAAAGGATTTCTAGCAGATTGTCTTTTTCTAAAAGATAATCTTCTCGTATGTCTATAGTTTGGGTATTTATTTCTTGATTTATCATATCCTAAATTTACGTCGTCGGTTTGACCATTTTTTATAAACGCTTCTATCAGCTAAAACAATGCCTATCTTTCATATTTATATCTTGCTATTTCTATTGCTTTATGTAGCTTTTCTTCCAGTAATTTTAAATTTGGAAGTTGGGTTAAATTATCAGCTACTTTTATATTGCTTTTGTCTAATTGAAGCAGTTCTATATGTTCTTCTTCTTTGGTTGCACAAAGAATTAAGCCGATGGGTTCATTTTCACCTTCTATAGTTTCATATTTTTCTAACCAACCCAAATACAATTCCATTTGTCCTTTGTAAGCTGCTTGAAATTTCCCTAATTTTAAATCTATTGCTACTAAACATTTTAATCTCCTGTGGTAAAAAAGCAAATCTATGTAATAATCTTCGTTATCTATGGAAATGCGTTTTTGTCTTGCTAAAAAGGCAAAATCGGAACCCAACTCTATAATGAATTTTTGTAATTCTACTAAAATACTTCCTTCTAAATCTTTTTCGGAATACGTATCTTTCAGATTGAGAAAATCAAGGACATAAGGATCACGAAACACCAAATCAGCAGTGAATTTTTGTTCATTTTTGAGTAATTCCAATTCGTTTTTTATGGTAAGTTCTGGTTTTTTACTGATAGCTGTGCGTTCATAAAGCATAGAGTTGATGCGTTCCTGAAAAGTTCTTACACTCCATTTTTCTAGTTTACACATCTCTATGTAAAACATTCGCTTTGTATTATTTTCTATTGGAATGAGTATTTTTATATGTGACCAACTCAATTGTCGTATCAGTGATACGATAATCTTTTCATCTGGAAAAACTTTAGCAAATTGCATCATTCTTCTTAAGTTTTTTTCAGAAAAACTATTCCCATACGCTTCGCTCAATTGTCGCCACAGTGTAGCGACAATCTTTTTTCCATATACCTCTTCGTTATACATCTCAATCGCCTCGTTTACCCTTTTACCAATGTTCCAATACAATAGGGTCATTTCGGCATTTACAGAAACAGCAATTTTATTTTTGCTAGTTTCTATCAGCTTTTTTATCTCAATTACTAAATGTGTTGTATTTTCTACCTCCATTGTTAATTGTTAATTATAAATTGTTAATTATAAATTGTTAATTATAAATTGTTAATTATAAATTGTTAATTATAAATTGTTAATTATAAATTGTTAATTATAAATTGTTAATTATAAATTGTTATTATAAATTGTTATTATAAATTGTTATTATAAATTGTTATTATAAATTGTTATTATAAATTGTTATTATAAATTGTTATTATAAATTGTTATTATAAATTGTTAGTGTTAGATTTTGTGTTTTTTATTATACTTGTTAAAAGTTTTATTATTTCTACTGCGTCTGCATAAATACTTTCAAACTCTTGAATTGTTAAATAATTTGTTTCCTTTAATAATTCTAACCAATAAATGGTTTCGTTTATTTCTTTTTGGGCTATTGCCAATTTGTGTATAAAGTCAGCTTTACTTTCGCTATGCTCTGCTTCTCTCACCATTGCTCCAATACTAGTACCACTGCGTAAAAGTTGTTTGCTTAATATAAATTCCTTTTTTTCATTACATAAAAACTGGTAAAGCTTCACTATTCGAATAGCAAACTGAAAACTCTTATTTTTAATTACATTTTCTCTCATAAACTTACATTTAACAACTAACAATTAACAATTAACAACTAATAATTAACAACTAACAATTAACAACTAACAATTAACAACTAACAATTAACAACTAACAATTAACAACTAACAATTAACAATTAACAATTAACAATTAACAATTAATTTCCCATCGGTTTTATCATACTTTCTATGAATTCAATTTCTTCTGGTCCTAAATCGTACTTTTTAAACAACTGCTCGTCTATTTCTGAAATGGATTTTGACCAATCAATATCTGAATTTCTAGTGAAATCTTGTAGGGGAAAGAATTTATATACGATTTGTGTTACATTTTGGGAGGTTTTCAAAATTGATACTAAATATCTTAAAAATTTAGTTTTAATATATTTCTCAAGGTTCATTGCTTCAGATATTGTATCAAATTTTCCAATAGGAATTAAAGAGTCTGTGCATGCTTCAAAAGGACGCCCAAGATATGGCATGCCAATTATTTTTGTATCTTTACTAGGGTCACCGGCAGATTTTGAAATAAATATTTTATATTTATTAAATATTTCTTTGTTTTTTGTAATTATAGAAGGGTCAATATATTTAATTTCATTGTCTTTGCATCTAATTTTAGCACAGCCATTAAATGGGTTATCTTTTGTGATTTTATTTAAACTAGAAACCTTACCTATAATATCAACCAATGAAAAATACCAAATCTCGTTTTCACTATCATAGTGTCTCCTGATTTTCTCGTCTTCAAATACAGTAATGGCGTTTTCTGTGTTCATATATTAATATTTAATTTCAGTTGGTTACAATTTGTAACCGACTCGCTCCCTCCTTCAAAAGTCTGCTTTTTAGAACCTTTCAATAGTTTTATTTCTCAATTCTGTAGAAATTTTTTTATTATTGCAGTTCAGCATTGTACTCGTCAGTATCAGCAAGTCCATTTAGTTTTAAATTTATTGGCATTTTCCTGCTGTCGTTTTAAAATAGCTCATAAAAAAAATTATCTAACTTTTTATACTTTCATCAATGTATTGCAAATATACAAATAAATTACATAATCTTAATTATTATTGAAATTTAGTATAAAAAATAGCGTTTTTTCCTAAATTGGTACTGTTTGGATTGTTATTTTGTATTGATTTTGGTACTAGTTGAAAAGGCAAAAGCAAAAAATTAATCTTGAAACTTTAAATCCCAATGTTTCGGGAATGGTTTTGAAACTTGAATCCAAAATCCTAAAGTTTCCAAAGAAGCCTATAAATCACCAATCACTCCCGAAAAAACGGGACAAGCTCCCGACAGGAACGGTATCCTTTTTTTTGGTTGCCCACAACCCCCAAAGGGGCAATGTCATAAAGTTAAGAAATTTACTAAGCTATCTAATTGATATTAAGCAGTTTATTCTTTTTACTGATTTTTAAATCTATCCATTTTATAGTCATAAACGCTATCCATATTATATCTTAAGGTTGCTATTTAGTGATAAAAGTGAGAATTTAATTAATATGGACACATTAAAGATGAAAATAAATAAAAAGTAACTCATTGATATTAAGGTATTTAAACACTTGGCTTTATGACATTGCCCAAAGGGGAGCTGTCGCACGTCGAAGAAGGTGTGAAACCTTTTATAGAAGTTAAGACTAATGCCTTTTGCCCATTGCCTAACAACCTTCAACTGGAAACTATCAACCATTAACCATCAACTAATTAAGGAGCTATTTCCAGCCTTCCATTACAAGTCCGCAGCCACCAAGTGGTTTTTGTTGAGCGCCAGTCGGTCTAAGGGTAGCCCGCCTGGCACTCACAAAAACACACTTGCTGTCTTTGCGGGCTTTTCATTGCAGTCTGGGCTAGGGCTTTAGCGTTCTGAAGCTATTTTATTGAACTTCATTTTTTGAAAGGTGTTTTTTTTAAGATAATTTTTCAAAAAAGAAGAAGAATAATTTTTTTGTAACCTATTTTTTAATAAGTTTGCAATACTTAATTGAAAGAGTAAGTAAACGAGTAATAAAAACGAGTAATAAAAACAAGTAGTAACACAATAGTACAATTCAATTTCAGTAACGAATTGAGTTGGAAATAAAAACATATTGAAACAAGAAAAGTAAAAAAGTTACATAAACTTGCGGAAATAATGGTTGTTGGCGGTAATTGTGGAAAATCATTTGGAAAAAGAACTTTTACATGAATATGAAACATATATTTTTTTTTAGTCTACTTATCTTAGTTTTCTTGAGTTGTGAAAAAAATGCTGAAGTTTTGCATCCAGAAATACTGAAACCCAATTGGAATGATGTAAAATCTAAAAACTTAAAATTAAATATTGGTGACATTATTTCAATGAAAGTAGATGACAATTTACTATGTGGAATTGTAATGGATTATAATGAAGATAATATGGGTATATGGTATGGAATATGTTTAAGTAAAAGTAAAATTGAAAAGTCAAAAATAAATAATGCTCTATTTTTTGGCAGAAAAATTCCAAGTGGTCTAATCCAGGTAAAATGTATTGAATGTTTTGACTTAACTTATCTAAATGAAAATGGACTAAACGAAAACTTAACTATTTTAGAAAGCATAAAACTGAATAGAGATTATATTAGTATTGGAGGAAAAAGTTCTGCTATTAATATTTCAGGAATATTGCGAGACTATCAATTTGGTTCAAAACAAAGGTTAAAAAAACCTACAGAGTGTAATGAAAAAATTTTTAGCATTGATAGAGTTGACGAAAGATATATGAAATTGAACCAAGTAATAAGTGAATAAAACAACTACTGGTAACAACTAGAGTTTCCTTCCAACTGAAAGCCAAGCTATGAAATGAAATTCAACGAATACCTATAAAAAATAAAATTAATGAGTTAAACTCCGGTTGAACGAAATGAAATTCACTGAACTCCAATAAAAAATAATATTTGTGAAGTAAACCGATTACTTTCACGCCCGTTATGGTTATCGAAAAGTTTTTACTCCCGATAGCTTTCAAGACCACCACCGATTTTAGATTCCCAAAAGGTTTTTCGTAAAAACCAATCAATCCTTCTTCCAAGGTTATTGCCACCTAAAACCTAAAACCTGAAACCTAAAACTCAAATCTTCAAATCCTAAAGTTTCCAAAAAATCTCCCAACATCCCCAATTACTCCCGAAAAAACGGGACAAGCTCCCGACAGGAACGGTATCCTTTTTTTTGGTTGTAGAAATTGTTTGTTTGAAACTGATGTCTCTTTTTTAGAAAGGACAGGAACTGAAACAGGCAACCAAAAAAAAGATATAGTGGATGGCGGGAATATGGATTGCAAGAAAGCCTAAGCCATTCGGTTCAAAAAAAATATAAAAATACTAAAATTGCCAAAATAGAATATCACTAAAATTGCCAAAATAAAAGCCGACTTACTTTGTTGCCGTGCTTCATTTCGATGATTTTATGGGTTGCTTTAACTTTTTTGAGGTGGACTAAAAGCGGTTTGATGCTTTCTTTTTTGGACACCAAACTCGAAAACCATTTGCATTGTTTTTGGAAATGAACACTTTCATAAATCAGGTTGCTAATGAATGCTACTTCGCCACCTTCACACCATAATTCACTATTTACGCCGCCAAAATTTAAAGTGATTTTTGTATTGTTTTGGATACCCAAATTCTCATTTTTTCGTAATGTTCCTTGGTTTGCAGCTTCTTTTGAATGGTGAAATGGCGGGTTGCAAATCGTAATATCAAATTGTTCGTTGGGTTGAATGATATTTTTAAATGTGTTTTTTTTGGAAGTTTGCAGCCGTAGTTCTATGTTTTCTTTTAATTTTTGATTGGAATTACAATTGGTTTTTGCGGCTTCAAATGCTTGTTTGTCGATTTCGCTGCCTACAAATTTCCAATTGTACTCAAAAACACCAAGAATAGGGTAGATGCAGTTGGCACCCACACCAATATCGAGCACTTTTATTTGTTTTTTGGTTTGCAAAGTGCCGTAGGTTTCCTCCAAAAGCGCTGCAACATGATGTATATATTCCGCCCGACCAGGAATTGGCGGACAAAGGAAATTTTCTGGAATAGACCAAGTTGAAAAACCGTAATAACTGTTTAATAAAGCCGCATTTAAAGTCTTCACAGCCTCTGGGTTACTGAAGTCGATGGTTTGATTTTGGTATTGGTTTTCAAAAACAAATTGCGCTAAAGCGGGAAAAGATTCCAAAAGTTTTGGGAAATCATAACTGCCTTTATGTTTGTTTTTCGGGTGAAAATCGGATGTTTTTTGTATATTCACGGAGAATTTGGTTTTAATATGGAACAAAAAACCCACTAATAAAAGTGGGCTTTTCGTATATAAGTAAGATAAATCGGTTAGACGTAATTTATTTAATTTTGTTTACAATAGCGGTGAAAGCAGCTGCGTGATTCATAGCTAAATCGGCAAGAACTTTACGGTTCAATTCGATATTATGTGCTTTTACTTTCCCCATAAACTGAGAATAACTCATACCATGTAAACGTGCACCAGCATTGATACGCGTAATCCATAAAGCACGGAAATTTCTCTTGTTTTGTTTTCTATCACGGTAAGCATAAACCATTGCTTTTTCTACCGCATTTTTGGCTACTGTCCAAACGTTTTTACGTCTTCCAAAGAATCCTTTGGCTTGTTTTAACACTCTTTTTTTTCTAGCTTTTGAAGCTACTGAATTGGTTGCTCTTGGCATAATTTTACATTTTTTTTTGAAATAAGGCGGTTTTTCAACACTTGCTAAAGATTTTATTGCTAAAGTCTTTGCCCATTCCAGGGTTATTAATTTGTTTTAACCAAACAACTTTGGATTTAATGGATTCAATAATGTTCTTTTAGGGAACAAATAATTTGAATTAGATTAAGTTCAATTGTTGTTTAATGCTTCTCTCATCTGTTGGGTGTACCAAAGCAGAATGGGTTAAAGCTAATTTACGCTTTTTCGATTTTTTAGTCAAAATGTGACTTTTGAAAGCGTGTTTTCTCTTAATTTTTCCAGAACCAGTAACTTTAAATCGTTTCTTAGCACTAGACTTGGTTTTCATTTTAGGCATTTTCTTCCTGTATTTATAATCTATCTTACTTATTATTTTCTCTAAAATCAAAGGTGTAATTCTTTGATTTGCAATGGTATTACTTCGCTTTTTTCTTTGGAGCGATATACATAATCATTCTTTTTCCTTCTAAAACGGGCATGGCTTCTACTTTTCCAACCTCTTCTAATTCTTGAGCTAAACGCAACAATAAAATTTGTCCTTGCTCTTTATAGATAATAGAACGACCTTTGAAAAATACAAACGCTTTCAATTTGGCACCGTCTTGCAAAAATTTAAGTGCATTTTTTTTCTTAAATTCGTAATCATGCTCGTCGGTTTGTGGACCAAAACGGATTTCTTTTATAACAATTTGCGTTGATTTCGCTTTTAACTCTTTATCCCGCTTTTTTTGTTGGTATAAAAATTTACCATAATCCATCAATTTACAAACGGGCGGCTCAGCATTTGGTGAAATTTCTACTAAATCCACCTCTTGCTCTTCTGCAAATCGTAGTGCTTCTGAAATTTTATAGACACCTGGTTCTATATTTTCACCTACCAAACGTACTTCTGCAACACGGATTAAATTGTTAATGCGGTGTGCTGCTTTTTTCTCTTCGCGAGGTTGAAAACCTCTGTTGTTTCTAATTGCTATGGCTCTGTAATTTTAGTTAAACTTAAAATTGTTTCAATGTTTTATTTATTTCTTCAGTAACAATTGCAACAAATTGCTCAATTGTTAAGGTTTGATTGCCTTTTCCTTCTTGCCCATGTTGTCTCACAGAAATCGTGCCGTTTTTCTCTTCTTCTTCTCCAACGATCAACATAAATGGGAATTTTTTCATCTCGGCTTCCCGTATTTTTTTTCCAATCGTTTCGTTTCTGTTGTCTATCACGGTGCGAATTTCGTGATTTTCTAGCAATTCCAAAACTTTTTTTGAATAATTTTCATATTTTTCACTTAAGGATAGAATTATAGCCTGTTCTGGCATCAACCAAATCGGGAAATTTCCTGCGGTGTGTTCCAGCAATATGGCAATAAATCGTTCCATAGAACCAAATGGTGCTCGGTGAATCATTACGGGTCTATGTAGTTCATTATCAGAACCTTTATAACTCAAATCGAAGCGTTCTGGCAGGTTATAATCCACCTGAATGGTTCCCAATTGCCAACTTCTTCCTAGCGCATCTTTCACCATAAAATCCAACTTAGGACCATAAAATGCAGCTTCTCCAGATTCGATTACATAATTTAATCCTTTGTCTTTTGCGGCACTAATTATCGCATTTTCAGCCTTTTCCCAGTTTTCAACGCTTCCTATATATTTATCAGGATTGCTTAAATCCCGAACAGAAACCTGTGCCGTAAAATTTTCAAAACCTAATGACCCAAAAACATATAAAACCAAGTCGATTACATTCTTAAACTCAGCATCTAATTGCTCAGGCATACAAAATATATGGGCATCATCTTGTGTAAATCCACGAACTCGAGTTAAACCATGCAATTCACCCGATTGCTCATATCTGTAAACCGTACCAAATTCAGCATAGCGTTTTGGTAAATCCTTATAAGACCAAGGTCTTGAATTATAAATTTCGCAATGATGTGGGCAATTCATTGGTTTCAATAAAAATTCTTCGCCTTCAGCAGGCGTATGAATCGGTTGAAAACTATCAGCACCATATTTTGCATAATGCCCCGAAGTTACATACAAGTCTTTCATCCCAATATGTGGGGTAACCACTTGCTCATAACCTGCTTTTTTCTGGGCTTTTTTCAAAAATTGTTCCAATCTATCGCGTAATGCAGCTCCTTTTGGCAACCACAAAGGCAAGCCTTGACCCACTTTTGCAGAGAAATGAAATAAATCCAATTCTTTACCTAATTTTCTATGGTCTCTTCTTTTTGCTTCTTCAAGCAAAGCCAAATAATCGGTTAAATCTTTTTGTTTCGGGAACGAAATTCCATACACACGGGTCAATTGCTTGTTTTTTTCATCGCCACGCCAATAGGCACCGGCAACAGATAAAATTTTCATCGCTTTGATTAAGCCTGTATTCGGAATGTGTCCACCTCTACACAAATCAAAAAACGATGAATGATCACAAAAAGTAATCGTGCCATCTTCTAAATTTGTGATTAATTCGGTTTTGTATTCGTTGTTTTTATAAATTTCTAAAGCTTCTTGCTTGCTCACAGGACGCATTTTGAACTCGTGTTTTTCTCGGGAAATCTCCAAAACACGGTCTTCAATTTTCTTGAAATCGGCATCTGTAATTTTTTGGTCGCCAAAATCCACGTCATAATAAAACCCATTGTCAATTGCGGGACCCAAAGTGAGTTTCACACCAGGAAATTGCTCTTCCAAAACCTGAGCCATCACGTGTGAAGTAGAATGCCAAAAGGCTTTTTTCCCTTCTTTTTCGTTCCAAGTATATAATACAAGTGTACCATCAGTCGTTAAGGTCGTTGTTGTTTCAATCGTAATACCATCATAGGAAGCCGAAATCACGTTTCTAGCCAATCCTTCGCTAATACTTTTTGCAACATCAATAGGAGTAACTCCTGCAGCCATCTCCTTAACCGAACCATCTGGTAAAGTAACTTTTATCATATATAAACTTTTAAAAATGCAAATATAGAGCAATAAACCACTTTCTACAAAGTATTTTGATACAATTTTTTTAAAAAAGCTATTTTTTTTTCAATTCTGATTCATTTCTCAAAAAAGGGAGGCTAAATTTTGAATTTTGTAGCAATTTTTATTTCTCAGGACCGAATGGCTTGGGCATTTTTGGTTTCCATGTTCCCGCCATCCGCTCTATCTTTTTGGTTACGATTTTCAGTTGAAATTCATCATAGAAAACAAACCCAATTTTCAAAAAACTACTAACCAAAAAGGATGCCGCTCCTGTCGGGAGTAGTTGGTGAAGTTTGGGAATTTTTGGAAACTTTGGGGAGGAGGCAATAGGCAATGGGCAAAAGTGAAAGGCAAAACAATAAAATTTCAAAGAAGCTCTTATTTTTTAAAAAATGCCTTACTTTCACGTCTTTTTTCCTTCCGGGAGGGACTTAATCTCAGAAAACATTAATCTTATGGTATTCCTTTTTTTAAATTATTAAAAAATAACAATTTAAAAACAACAAAAAAGATAAAAAAGTGTAATTTTGCTACATTAATTTTTATTGCAATGATAATAGCAAATCCAATTTATGACACCGTGTTTAAAAGAATGATGGAAAATGAACGCGTAGCCAAGTTTTTCATAGGTACTCTTTTAGAACAAGAAATTGAATCCGTTGAAGTAAAACCTCAAGAATTTACTTATATTAAAGACTTAGATCAAAATGATCCAGAGGTGGTAAAGTTCATAACTGGAAAAATGAGAGAACGCTTGTTTATCAATGTTTTTCGATTGGATTTTATTGCCACAATCAAAACCGAAAATGGCGAATTAAAAAAAATATTAATTGAAATTCAGAAGGCAAATAACCAAATTGATTTGATGCGTTTTAGAAGGTATTTAGGCGAGCAATACAAAAAAGAAGATACAATCAATAACGAAAAACACACATTACCATTAACCACTATTTATATTTTAGGCTTTAATTTACCTGAAATCGAATCCGCATGCATAAAAGTGGAACGAAATTATAAAGATTTGGTCAATAAAAAAATCATCGATAAAAGATCCGATTTTGTTGAAAAATTAACACATGATAGTTTCATTGTTCAAATTCAACGAATTACAAATCGGTATCAAACCACTTTGGATAAATTATTGAGTGTTTTTGAACAAAATAATTTCTTAGACGAATACCAAATAACCAAACAATTTCAACATCCAACGGATAATGACGATGTGCGTTTACTAACGGATATTTTGCACCAATCCGGTGTAAATCCTGAAGAACGGAAACAAATTGAAATTGAGCAAGAAGCATGGCGAACAATAAATGCGTTGTTTGAAGGTAAAGAAAAAGAATTAAAGAAAAAGATTAAAGAAAACGAAAAAGCTTTAGAAGAAAACGAAAAAGCCTTAGAAGAGAAGGAAAAGGCTTTAGAAGAGAAAGACAAAGTTTTAGAAGAGAAAGACAAAGTTTTAGAAGAGAAAGACAAAGTTTTAGAAGAGAAAGACAAAGTTTTAGAAGAGAAAGACAAAGTTTTAGAAGAGAAAGACAAATTAATTGAAGAATTAATGAAAAAACTAAACGAGAAAAAGTAGTGAAAATAGGGTTCAGTTTGTGTAAAGCTCCTTCTGTACGCTTTTGATATATCTCGCATTCCGAAGAGAAAGTAGCGACTTGTTTCTTTTTAATTCAAAAAAAAGATAGGTTTGAATACGGAAAATATCACTAAACATCTTCTGAAAATCAATCCCAAGAACGCCCAAACATCACCAACTACTTCCGAAAAAACGGGACAAGCTCCCGACAGTAGCGGCATCCTCCCGATAAATAAAAAGCAATGGGCGTGTGCCCTTGTTTTTATGAATCGGGAGATATAGCGGATGGCGGAAACATGGCAACCAAAAGTGCCTACTGATTCGGTCCTGAAAATAAAAATTGGTTTATTGAATTTTTTTCTTTTTTTCGTCATAAAGCCCTATCAACAAACTGTTTCCGTCGGGATCTATTTTTAGTCCTCCAAACTTTGCTTTTTCAAACTTTGCAGCTTCGCCTTCTTGAAAAAAATACGATTCTGCTCCGAATTGTATCCGCCAAGTGGGATGCGAAAAACGCAGCAACTTTTCGCCTTTATGGAGTGGTTTTTCGTGTTCTTGCAATCGGATTTTTTTGGCAATTCCGGCACTGTCTCGAAATACCAAAAATCCTCGATTTGGTACTGAATCGTTTTCTAAATCTTCGCCAATTGCATACCGAAGTGTCATGTAATCACCTTGCATTAACGACCTTGGGTCAACGGGTGCGAGTTCAAGTAATGTTACGGTTCCTTCTTCTAAAAGGGTTTCTTTTTTTACCACCGAATAAGCAAAATAGCCCATTAATAGTAAAAAATTAAATACGATAATCTTATTGCTGTGTTTTTTCATTGGTAGGCCATTTTTTAGATATAAAATAATACAAAACAAGAAACATTATGCCAGAGGCAATCAAAACAAGTGATTTGTGTAATAAACTGATACTTAGTTGGTAATAATACTCGATTAAAAAATAAACAAAGCCTAAAATACTCAAGACGATGCCAGTTCGGTATTGCACATAAAAGCTAAGTAATAAAAGAAAAATCATGCTCAAAATGGCATTGGAATAGAGCATAGGGAGTAAGGCAATACAGCTGCTTCCTAAAATTAGGAGTTTCTTTTTTTGCGTATCCACTTCAAAAATAGCCATTATTTTCCATATCAAAAAACCAATTCCAATCAAAATAATTAACCAATATGCATTTGAAAATCGGAAACCTAAATACCACAAAATGGTACTTTTGTTGGTGTAAAGTAGTGCTATATAGCTAACAAAAAATCCTGTGCGTACTGGTTGATATAGCTTGAAAAAGAGGGGTTTCATTCGGATTATTTTTGCTTCATTTAAGAATAAATAAACTAAAACAAAAACTAGAAGTGAATTATAAAAATCAAATAAATATAAAGCATCATTTATTAGAAATAATAAATAAATACTAACATTAAAAAGAAGTGTTGCCACAAAACCCCAGATAAAATTGTTTGCGATTAACAAAGTTAATAAAGTTATTACTGTGAATATCAAACAAATAACACTGTCGGAAACGCTATTTCTAATAAAGTTTAAACCTATTGCAAGTAGCATGATTCCGATGGCATACATCGAGATACTTATGGTGTCTGTAATTATTTTTTTACTTGCTTTATTTATAACTAGTGAAACAACGAGAAAAACAAGTCCTAAAATTAAAGAACTTCCTTCATTATTATGAAAGCCTGAAGTAAAAATAAAAGCTATAAAAGCTAAACTACTAATCAAGCCACCAAAAACAGAAAGTATTTTTATGGTTAAAGATTCCTTTTCGCTTGTTTGGGAAAAAGCGGTACCAATGGCTTCCACATCATATTCTAAAGGAGTTGTTCTTGTTTTTTGAAATTGCTCCATAAAAGCAATTAGTGTTTCTTTAGTTTTCATTTGACCATTTTTTTTGTAGAGTTAATAATCCTTTTATTGTGGCTGTAACACTTAAAACAATGAATATAGTTAATGTTAAAAATAACCTATCGGTATCCATTTTTTCAATCATAAAAGTTGTAATCAGCACAATACAACTCAAGGCAATGAGTGCCAGATAAAAACTAGTTTTCGTTTGCCAACCTTGCCAAATAACGAATGCATACACTAATAAGGTTAGTCCAACAAACAGCGGTAAATACGCATCATAACCATCATAAATAACCATAGCATTTCCGAAAGTTGCGAGGCCTGTTGTTGCTAGTGCGAGTAGATATAAAAACCATACCACTGGCTTTTTTTTCGTAAAATAAGTTGCCAAAATCAAAGCTGAAAAATTAAAACTTAAAAAAACAAATAAGATTATAAATTTTGGCCAATCTGAAGCGGCTTGTTCCATATACAAACCAAAAGTAGTGTTGCTTAATACCAAATAAAGTAACCAAAGCGGTGCAAAATCTCCAACAATAACAAATAGCGTACAAAATACGGTCCAAGCTAGAAAAAAATCATACGCATCAGCTCCGGTTTGATAAATTTGCCCATAAACAGCAAACAAAACACCAACCAAAATTGCGGCGGCAGTAAGACTGATTTTTTTAACTAAAAGAGCTGTTTTTGGAACTAAAATTACCGCAATTGAAGTGATTAATAAGAGTAAAATGATGCTTAATTTAACAAATTTTGAGAGCAGGTCCCAGTTGTAAGCAAAAAAGAACACCACACCCGAAACGGAGAAACCTACGCCTAGTGCCAATAAAAAAAGGCGAATAAACTTTTCCCATAAGGCCTTGTTGGTGTAACAATTTGCTTGCAATAACGCTGCAACTTCGGCTTCTGTCAGGTTACTATGTTGGCTTAGTATTCCAATTGTTTCTCGATCTATTTTTTCCATATAGTGTTGGTTTTTAGAATTATGAATTCAACTTTAGCTTTTTTTGTAATGCGGACTTCTTTATAAAAAATGGGGCTATGCAAGAAGGCTATCATTAATTCTGTTGTATTATTTCTTGCAAATATAGATAAATTTTTTATAAAGTTGGGGTTTTTGTGTTTTATGTTTCAGAGTCTGTCCCAATTCATTGGTATTTCAAGTTTTGGACTTTTGTCTATCGGCTTTTATTTTATGAGTTTTACCTTATTACAGTCCTAACGCGAATTTGTTTAGTTGGAAGTTTATCGATTTATTGTTTTTGAAATTATTTTTTTTCTTTTTTTTCATAAAACCCTGTAAACTTTCAAAACTCTAATAGGTTTGATAAACAAATAGTTGTTAGAAAATCACTTTCAAGAATGTGGTTTTTGGATTTATTCGTTATTAGTAAAAAGGATTCGCCCGAAAGCGTATAAATGAAAATATCTAAACCTCAATTCCATTCTCTTTTAGAATCATAATTACTTCTTTTTCAGATATATTGGTCAAAAGGGCTAACTGAGAAATAGAAAACCCTTTTTTATAACCATTAAGGATAATTTCAGTATCTCTTTCTATTTTTCCTTCTATTTTTCCTTCTGTCTTCCCTTCATCATAAGCTTCTGTAATCAAGGTTTTTTCGCTAGATATAGAATCCCAATAACGATCATAAGCCTCTAATTCCGTTTTGGAATAAGCACTCTCTTTTGCATATTCTGAAGCTTCTAAAATTGCCGGTTCATTCTTAAAATCTTCTGGAATATCTTCTTGTCCGTCTTTAATTTCAGATAAAAACCGAAGCCATAAAACGTTTAATTTTTTATCTCTTATTCGTTTGCTTTTAAATTTTGGCAATTCGATAAAAATAAATTCCAAACCTTCAATTATTTTATCAGAATGTTCCGTGTGGGTAATTTTATAATGATGAAAATAGTGGTCTAATTTTGGTTCAAATATCTCATTTACAATACTTAATGAGTAAACGGGTTCTAAGTTTTTGTATTCCTCACCACGTTCAATTTGTTTGATGTAGGCTTTTGAAGCATTAAAAACAACGCGACTTTTAAAGGAATCCGTCCAAAGCATTTGCATTTCCACGATAAATTGTCGATCGTTTTCATCATAACAACGAACATCTACTATCGAATTTTTGAAAATAGGAATGCGAGGCACCATTTCGGTTGGCAAATACTTTATTTTTTTGATAGGCACTTCCAAAGGCAAAAGTTCATTGAGCATACTCATCAATAAATGAGGATGTTCTCCGAAAATTTTCTTAAAAACCAAATCGTTTTTAGGATCTAAGTAGCGCATTTTTTCATATTTTTTACAAAGTTAGCTGTTTTTTGTTACATGCCAAAAAAAAATAAATTTATAACGTGCAAAAACTAAATTTTTTTATTATTTGGGCGTTCCTTTCAGACCGGGCTGTCCGCTATATTCCCGATTGGTAAAAAGCTACGGGCAAAGCCCTTGTTTTTATCCATCGGGAGATGCCGCTCCCATCCCTAACGCGAACCCGTTTCAGTTGAAAATTTTGAAATAATAGAAAACCAAATTAAGTGTATGCCTTTTGCGTTATTGGTATCGAAACTAAAGTTTATTATCAATTTCAATTAAAACAAAATCATTATAATTTGGAAACGATAAAGGCTTATTTATTTTGATAAAACTAGATTTAGATTTCCAAATCAAAAGATCATATAAATATAAATTTTCTTTCTTATAATCATCACTAATAACTTTACCAAACATCCATTGCATCGTATCTGTCTCTTCAATAGTGCTTAATTCTGTTTTACTCATAAAAAAAAGAGGCTTACCATATTTTTTTGATAAATTTATAATAAGATAATTATAATTTTCTTTATCTAAATTAATTTGTATTTTCTGAATTCTCTTTTCTTTATAGTGTAGTTTTAATTCATTAATTAACTTTAAGTTTAAAAAACGAATCATATCAACAGAATCAATTTTTACTACAGAATCAAAAAACTTATTGTTAAAATCGGTATCTATTAATT
>Ga0247722_10000247_pt1 | contig 35251 bp, 53 predicted proteins | sample MSEWelMarce3H_FC_FD_189094 | JGI IMG/M metagenome (GOLD analysis project Ga0247722, IMG submission 189094) | Subsurface sediment microbial communities from gas well in West Virginia, United States - MSEEL Well Study Marcellus 3H_FC | ecosystem: Environmental > Terrestrial > Deep subsurface >... | reverse complement strand
GGTGTCCCTCTCATCTGACTTTCAGGACGTTACGTATTAAGTAAATTGTTAAGTATGTTGTATTTCAGTTGTTTAGGTTGTTTTGTGTTGTTTTTAAATTGCATTTGTTGTGGAATTGATTGAGAGGCGCGAACTTGGTTTTTTATTCTTTTGTGTAAATTCATTTTATTCTTTTGTGCAAATGTTTATTTTGATTTTGTGTTATTGTTTGTTAATGTTTTTTATGTGTTTTTTATTGTATAGTAATGTATTGATATAAAAAAAGCCACTACGTATATGTAAAGGCTTGTATTATTGTTTGTTAAGTATGTTTATTAGTTTAATAATCCGTATTCATCATATATAAATAGCAAACTATCTTTTTCTATTAATCCTTTCTGTTGTACTTCCATGTATATAACAGACCTTAAACCGTCGGAGTGTTCGCAGTTGGTTGACTCGATGAAGTTTTGGTATAGTTCGTTGAACGTTTTATATGTTCTTATTTCTTTTATCTTTTTCATGTTGTTAGTTGTTATATTTTGTTGGTTAAGTAATTGATTATGCATTCATATTCCCCTTTTGTATCTGTATTAAAGTTTGAATTGATATATAATTCTTTGTGTCTTAATACTTCGGGATATATTAAATCATATTCTAAATCTTGGTATTGTGTAGAATTGTTTTCGATATGTCTCATAAACAATTGAGAAAATAAAAAGTCTTGATAGTTCATAGTATATTATATTAAGTTAATTAATGTTAGTTTTATTAGTGTATAGCCTACGTATATAAGTATTAATGCGGTTAATTGTTGTATTCCATTCATGTTAATATGTGTTTAATTCTTTTATTATTTCGTTGCTATGGTTGTTTATTATTCTTTTGCAGAAGTTAGGTAAAACACAATTAGAAGTTAATTGAATAGCTTTCTTTTTAGTGTAATTAGTCGCGTTTAAACCCTCAACGTGCAACTTACTTGCTATTCTATAGATATATACAAACAAATCTCTTGTTGGTGTTATATTGCTTTTGTAGTTCTTCATCTTAATTCGTTTTAATATCAATTAATTTACCATTCCATTCATTCCCATTCAAATACCAAATGCCTTTTTTTTGTTGTATTGATACTCCATTTAAAGCATTTAAACGTTCTTTTGTTGTGTTTGTTTCGTACCCTCCATTCGTTATACTTAATGTTCTTTCGGGGTCGTTATATAGATATGCTATTTCTGTATCATATAGTTTTAAAATTGTTACGTTTTCTTTTACAATTACATTTGTATTATTGCTTTTAAATGCTTTTGAGTTATAAAAATTATTTACTGCTTGTTGTGTTATCTTTCTCATTTTCTTTCGTTTTAAAGGTTTAAATTATTTCTTTGATATATTATCCCAACATATACTTAAAATACGTTTATAACGTCTTATTTCTAGTATCTCGTTTCTTTTTTCTAGTTGTACTATCTTATTGTTTATACTTTCTATAAATAAAGTAATGTTTTGCGTTTCCATAGTTTCTTTTTATTTAATATTCTTTTTCTTCTGTTTCTGCCCATTGTAATAGTTCCATATCGTCTTTATCAATATAACTTTTTAAGGCTTGTAATTCTGCTATCCCCCCATATGAGATACATTCTTTCTGTATTTCTTGTCTTATGTATTCAAGTCTTTTTTTAATTTCTGTATTCATGGCTTTTTATTTTAATCGTTAAAAAAATTTTCATCTTCTAATTCCTCAATAAATTCATATAATTCACTAGATAATATATTTTGTAGTAATAAAGTAGCTAATAATTCAGAGTTTAACTGTTCAGTTGTATAGCTAAAATCATATGCAATTTGCAAACTATCTTGTAATGACGGGTCGTTAACACTTAAAAACTTAATAGCTTCACTATAATAGATAACTTCTTTCTCGTTTATTAGTTGTTGTATTATTTCGCTTAGTTCTTCAGCGTCTTCAAATTCGTTTGATATTACATCTTCAAAACTTAAATAATCATTTAAAAATCTTCTATCTTCAAATGCATCTCTTAAAATTTCGTTTCTTGTTTTCATGATTCTTTTTTTTAGTTTTTAATACTTTGTTTCTTTCTATAAATCAAAAGTACAAAACTTATTTGGATTAAAGTGCAAAAAAGATTAAAAAAAATCATTTATTTTCATTTATTTTCTTCTTACCTGAATATCAATAACTTAACACAAATAAGCTCTCTATTAATACGAACGTGCGTACACGTGTATAAAACTATTTTTTAATTAATCAAGTCTTTTGTAATATTTATTTTTGATTGATTGGATTGTATTATTATATAGAATGATTTTAAATAATACTTATTGCCTTGTACTGGCGCTTTTGATTCTGTATACACAAAAATGGAAATTCTAAAATTAAAATAGCTGGAGTAAATTTTCCAAACTGAAATCGCTACAGAAAAATTCCTATTCCAAAATTCCTATTCCAAAATTCTGGATACAAAAAACTGGATTAATTTTTCTAAATTCAAATCGCTATACCACTTTACGGAAATTGAAAATTCTGGAGGGCTATATAAAAATTTCCAAATCAAAATTCCTATACCTCATCACCTAAAACAAAAAACTCCAGCACGTAATGTACTGGAGAAAAGCCATTTAAAACAAATTACTCCTAATGTTAATATTAAACTATCGGCTTTATTTTCTTTAATTCGTGTAAACATTCACGAAGTTTTATATTATCACGTCTAACACGTTCTAAGCTATCTATAATTAAATCTTTATCATAGTTTTCTAAATCGGATTCAACTACTAATTCAATTGCTTGATTTATTTTTCCGCAAGTCATTGGTGGCATCATATCTTTTATATTCAAAATCGAGCCAAATATCGTAAGAAGATTTGAATTGACAATACGGGCATTGAATTGTATCTCCTTTCATTATGTTTCTTTTAAATTTTGCAGGTCTTTCTTCGCATGACTTACAACCGCACGACAATTCTTTTTTGCAATTAGGACACATTATTTCTTTAAACAATATTTTATTACCTCTGTTCTACTCATTGGTACAAACTCAAACTTTCCGTTTACCCGACTCATTAATCCACCTTGAGATTTGGCACGTTTATAAGTGCAAATTCTACATTCGATAACTCTACCATTGTTAGACTTAATTTGATACTTAGAATCGTCTGAATGGTACATATACATAAGTCTATTCTTTCCGCAACTTCTACAATACTTTCTCATCTTTTTTCATTTTAATATACAACTCACCAATAGTAATATTCTGCTTTATAGCTTCTTTGCGTAATTCTTCTAATTTCATTATTGAATAGTTTATTGCTCTAATTATAGCTAAATCACAACTCATATTTTACAACTTTTTACGGCATTATTATAAATCTGACGTTCACTTTGACTTAAATCTTCAAAAGTATAGTTATGCTCTTTTAACATATTTTCCTCTGAATCATACGCTTCATTTTTATATCCTAAATGTAACTTAGTGCTGAACTTCTCTAGTTCTTTTTCTAATCGTTTACGACCTTCTATTTCACATTTAGAAACTCTATTAGCACGTTTACTTAGTTCGTTAATAATAGTTTGATTAAACGGTTGTTTAACTAATCTATTTGTTAAGGTTTCAGTGCTTAACTTTCTTGCCAGTGATACTATCATTTTTTCTTTAAAACTTTGATTACTATTTTTAAAACTCCAATTTGTAATTTCGATATTTTTTTAAAAGCACTTTCTGACAAATCTATTTTTTTACCAGTAAAAGCACCTTTATCTGTAACACGAACTATAACACTTTTTTGATTTTCAACATTTGTAACTTTAAGAATTGTACCCATTTCAAAATGATTACTAGCACAAGTCATTCTGTTTTTATCGAAAATCTCACCAGAGTAGGTGTAATTGCCATGGAACCTTCCACCATAATACGTTGCTATCCAACCAATTAACATTAAAGTTTTCATCCTAATATTTCTTTTAATTTATTTTGATATGCCCTGTTCGCTTCTTCCTCTTTAATAAACCTTCCTAAAAAAAAACTTTTTCCTTTTAGTCGCATATCTGCCCTCCATTTATTTTGTTTTTTGCAGAAACTCACCCCTGTATAATTTGAAGTTTTATTCTTTTTATCCTTTGACGTATTATGTCTAGTGGTAACTATTTGTAAATTTTCAACTCTATTATCTAGAGGATTGTTATTTATGTGGTTTACTACAAATTTATGACCGCATGGAATATGATTTAAAAAACATATTGCAACTAGTTGATGAATTTTACGCGGAATACATTTATTATTTTTACAAATAGAAACGACATAATAACCAACGTTATCTAAATAGTTAGTTTTTATATTTTCTTTTTTCTTACAAAAACTTTTAACTCTACCTAAATTGCTTACTTGATAAATACCTTCATAATCAGGTATGTCTTTCCAGATTTCTTCTTGCATAATTTTACGTTTTTATTCACGTTGTTAAAAGAATGGAGCAGGAACGTGAACCTTTTGCATAAGACCGCTAAATCTTAACTCCATCGCAAATATAACAATTATTTTATTTGTAAATTATGTTTTTCAATAATTGCACAACCATCAATTTGCTCTCCAGATTGCAATGCCTTTTTGATTTCAGCCTTATCAGCTGTCATGGTAACCTTAGCGGTTTTATAAGCACTTGGCAAATCATTCACATCACAAACAACTTCAACTGAACTACTTTTACGTGTTGAAAATGTAAAGAATCCAGAAGTAAACGTACCAAAATTCTCAACTGCTTGTAATAAGTAAGACTTTAATACATCAACTGCTTTTTCTTTTTGCTTTTTTAAGGCTTGCAAACGCTTTATTTCATTATCAATAGCACTAAGATATGCTTCTTGACTTTTAATCACGTGAACATAGTTTTCTGACTTAACAACAAGTTCTTCCTTGTTAATTTGTAACCCTTCTTCTAACTCTGGAGTTAATACTCCTTCACATTCTTCTATTTCTTGCATCAATATTCTATATTCAGAAGTGATTGCAAATAAACTTTTACTTTCCATTTTATTAATTATTAATTATTATTTTCAAACTCTTTTTCTAACCAGTAATTATTATCCTGCATTACTGTTTCCATGTACAATTCATCCATTGGTAATAGCTTTAATTTCTAACGCTTGTTTACCAGTCAAAGTATAAGTCTTAGATAACTTGTCAAATATATCTGCTTCACCACCTTCAAAACGTGCTATTGCTTTTTCAAATAATAAATCTGAACAAGTTGGTAATACTTTTTTAGGCTCATCTTTATGATTATTTGTAGCATCTGAATCAGCAACATCATCTAACAATAGCAAACCACCTAAAGCATACTTTCTAGCGTAAGAACTTGCAGTACCAAAAGTCTGTGGAATATCCATACCTTTCTTATGAATATCAACACCTGCAGAAGCTGTAACTGAAATCTCTCCAAACGGACAAATAAAAGTTGCTGTACTTTCTACTACTGGAATACCACATATCTCACTTACTTTATCTGAAAGTACGATTACTGCTTCATAACCAAGTAAAATCGGTTTAACTGCTACTTGAATATCCTCTACGGAACGGAACTTGTATTTACCAAAAGCATTATAGTTATTTTTCAATACTTTAACTTCATTTTGAATCTTTGCTAAAACGTGAGTAGCACCATTCATTTCTAATTCTAAACCTTCCATCTTTCTTTATTTTAATCCGATTAATAATACGTTATCTATTTTATTTTGCTTGTGTAACTTTACCAACAACTCTAGTGCGTATGCAATTTGCTGTGGTTTTGTTTTTACTCTTTCTTTTTCTTGCTTCTGAAAACCAATTGCAAATGCAATATCCATAGCTTCTGTTACCTCTGGACTAAGCAAGATTGTACATCTTTTTTCCATTACGATTTTAAATTATTGATTACTAACTCTATTTTTCTATTCTGTCTTTCCTTAGTGAATAACGAATTAAGTAATAATCGAACAACCATTAATTCAAACTCACATTTCATAGCTACGTATGGTATATCTGGAGAATTTACTTTGGCTGTGTTTTCTACTTCAGAAACAACACACTTGATTAAGTTGTTAAACTCATTAAGTTTATCTTGGGTTACTTTACCTTCAAGATTTTCTACGAAATCAATCGCTTTTTTAAACATTACGTTCATAACTATTTGCCTTTTGTTTTTACAAAGTTACACAACTTATTTAAATAAACAATCTTTTTTGTGTAAAAATATGCAATTATTTTATCTTTACCACCTAACTTGTTGTTTTATAGAACTTTCCAAGTATATTATTATTCAAATAACTTTCATCTTCTAGCACTTCATTGATAAATTGGTGCTTAACTTCCTTGTAAGTTAGTTCAATTTTAGAGTAACAAATCTCAAGAATTACACGATTTATTTTTCCGTCATTTTTGTAATGCTCTTTTAATACTTCATTGGAACTATAATAATTTTTGTAAGTGAACTTTCTTACACGTTTATATTGTTTTAAACGTTTGTCAGTAGGCATTTCTTTTTTACCGAGTTTAGTCTTTACATCTGAATAAAAATTCTTTTTACCAATGTACTTTACGAATTTACCATCTACTATTGCCGTCATTAAATAGACAAATCCAACTGCTTTTTCTGGTATCATTTCCTCTGTAAATTCTACCCATGTTTTATTAATATGTATATTCCACATAATTATTTATTTTTAATTGTTAATTCTTGTTTTTTTAAACACATCCAAAAGTTTTGCAAATTATGAACATAACTTAAATCAATATCTAAATCTCCATTAATACTGCAATCATCAAAATCACCCATAAAAAACAATAAGCTAATATCATCTTTTTCAAATACTGTAGTGTAATATGTTGCATTATCAATGTCTGGTTTATTTTCAAATCCAAACTTTAACAACCACTCTTTTGTTAGTTGAATTGGCTTAATGTCTCTAATTGTAGTATCGTAGTTTTTATAAATTCCAGAAGTTATATTTAAATCCCTATATCCGTATATACAATTTACATAAAAAATATCTTCGTAATTGTTAATTGCCATAACATAATTACCTATCATTAATTCTGATGTTTTCATAATCCTTCTAATAATAATTTATTTTGTTTTTCTAATAATCTAATTCTTTCTTCTAACTGCATAATATGACTGCAATAGTTGTTAGAAAGTAATCTTGCCGTTCTATACTCTTTTTCTAGCACGTCATACATCGAAACTGAAAAAACGAGTTGTCCTATGGAATCTTCCATTGAGTTCGTTAAATCGGTTCTTTGGGGGTTCTTTTCCTTTATCTCATCTGTACTTAGTTTAAGTTTTGCAATTGTAGTGTTAATATTTACTCTAGCGAGTATTAAATCTAATTCATTCATAATTAAAATGGAAATTGAATCCCTTTATCTGGGTCGTTAATAATTCTTTCTGGTTCATTCTCTCTAACCCCTGCTTCGTAAAAACTTGCTACTGGAGGATGTTTTGGTATTGGAAGTTCTACTGGTGCTTGATAACTTGTTTTAGGATGTTTTATACAATCTATACCACCGCATTTAAATCCGTTTGCAGAATTATAATTAAACATTATAGGCTGTTCAAGTAATGTTTGACCACCACCATCATCCGTATCTTTAACTTTTTTAATTTCTACAAGTGTTTCAAACTTCATTGTTTCACTGCCGATAAGTCTGTGAATTATAATAAAATCATCTGCTTTATTTGAAAATGCTTTACCACCTTCAATATCATCTTTAAATGGAGGTGTAATATGTCCAGCCCATGTATGTCCTTGTGGATATACAGCTTGTCTACGTCCACTTGCTGTACTTGGGTGAGCATTTATATATATCGTAGCATTAGTAGTCTTACAAAACATTTTTAAATCATTTAAAACATCGTAATTACTTGAGTAAGACAATGCTGTCTTTAATCCATTAAAAGGGTCTATTAAGTAAGCATCTGTTTTACTTGTTTTAAACACCTCTAATAATTCTTCTGGAGTGTATCGTTTCAAGTTATCTACAAATTTAAAGTGATGTTCTATTTTCATTATTCCTACTTGTAATTCACTATCTGTAAGTTCAGTTATTTTTCTACCAAAATACATTCTAATTAAATCTCTCATTGCTTTTTGTGCTGAATTTTCATCCATAAACAAAGTGAATGTAAGATTATGATTAGTTGCTAGTGCAAGGAAATACCATAACATCCAGTAAGATTTACCTACGTTATCATGTCCAAGTATAAAATTTAATTGACCTCTTTTAAATCTTAAATAATCATCTAAGTAAATACCTAATCCAAGCCCTTGTGGTATTTTACCATCTCTGTAGTCAAATAGGTAACTTGTGCTATGTCCATCTTTTAAAATCATAATTTCCCCATTTGTTTGTAAACACTATAAACATATTGGTCTGTTACAACTTCACCATCTGCTGTTGTACCTAAAACATCAGGCTTATTACTAACTTGACCTTTCATTTTTAATTTAAAAACATTCCAATATTCAATACCTTCTTGATTCTTCTTCCTTAGCTTTAAAATACTTAAAAAATTTGTTTTCCAGAAATCATCGTTTTTAATGTATCTTACAATTTCACAAATTTCTTTAAAAGTTAAACCATCAATTCTGTTTAGCTTATCAATACAATCTAACCATTTATTTTTTGCAGATTCAGTTTCTGGTTTAGTACCATCAAAAAATTGAACTAAATAATTAAAGGCTTTAAACACATCCTGCGAAAATTCATTTTTCGTAGAAGAAGGATTATATTCTTTTTCTTCTTTATATTCTTTATCTTCTTCTATTGTTGTTAGTTGTTTGTTAGTTGTTTGTTGATTGTTTGTTAGTTGTTTGTTAGTCAAAACTTCTTCTTGTTGATAACTGTCATAGTTACAAATAGTTATCTGTGTTAGTTTGTTTGTTGATTTTACGTCAATTTCTTTTGTTAATTGTAATTTTTTTAAACAAGTCCTAATCGTCTGAACTGATATATTTGTTTCATCTGAAAGGTGTTTTAGTGAAGTTATAAACGAACCTTTTTTACATTCTATACCTTGAAAAGAAGCATCTTTAAAATTAGATTTAATTAAACAATGAATAAATAGGTGTACCATTTCCGATTTATTATACCACTCCCAATCCTTAAATTGTCGGTGTAATTTTACCCATCCGATATTCATATTACTTCATTTCTTTATGTAACAAATGTAAAGCACCAATTAAATGGTAAACATTTTTTTTGCTTAAATCAATAGTTATCCAATTATCGTTATAATCTTTAATTGAAATTGAAGTATTTTCTTTTAATACTTTTTCTGCATCTTTCTCTTGAATCAATTCAATTTCTAAATCAATACCATCATTTGAAAATTTGTAAATCATAATAAATAAATTTTAGTTAAATAAAAAAGCCAAGCTAACGAAGGTGCGTGAGAAAACCTTGTTGCTTGACTTTATGTTATAAAAAATGTTTTTCGGAGTTTCTCACGCTTCGATGGTACAAATATAGTAAATTATTTAATTCCTATATCTTTTTTAATTTTTCTTCTTTTAAAATTCTTTGCATTCCATAACATCCTTCTAAGATGCTTTTTGCTCTTTGACTTAAAGATATTATCATTCCTTCTATTTCATTCTCGTCATAAGAAACGTAATAGCCTTTAGAAGTGGATATTATAGGTAATATTCCATGCACTCTGTAATGATTAATTATTTTTCTTAATCTCCTATCTGAAAACTTTTGTGTTAGCTTCATGTTTTTGTTTACACCAGATACAATTTCAGTTGCTGTTACTGGATTCTCCTTACTTCTTTTTGAGAATGCAGAAATTAATCGATTAGCTAACATTCTTTCTTCATCGTTTAATTCTTCCGTATGGTATTCGTGTCCTAAAATCATGCTAATATGTATAAAAATATTATTACTAAACTTAAAAGAATAAAGTACAAAAATGCTTGAATCATTTGTAAGCAACCATAATTACTTTTAAATTCTACTTTTTCTGCTTCGATAGGTTCTTTAACTTTCCTTGCTTCTAAGAACTCTGTATACTTATCTGTATCGAATCTATCGAAAAACATTATTCGGTCTATTAGATTAGGTCTTTTCATGTTATAATAGTTTTTAATTCATTTTCATAAGCTAAATGTGCATCATACTCATTAACAAAAGCACCTAAATGTTTTGTTTCACCATTTATATGTATTCTAGCTACCCATTTTAGTCTTGAGCAATTCCAACTAACACCTTTATATTTTGACGAATATTTACCTTGTGTTTTATTTGAATTATATCTAGTCGTTACAATTTGTAGGTTTTCAACTCTATTATCTAATGGATTATCATTTATATGGTCTATAACCATTTTCATACCACATGGGATATGACCTAAAAAAGCCATTGCTACTATTTGATGAATTTTAGGTCGCCATCTTTTTCCTTTATTCATTAATGAAATACACAAATAACCATCATTAGTATTACTTTGCTTCATTATTTTATTAGATAGTAAACTTTTAATATTACCTAAATCACTCACTTTATATATACCTTCATAATTAGGTACGTCTTTCCAAATTTCTTCTTTCATTTTATATTGGGTAAAATAATTCGCAGTCGCATTTTACATCATTCCCGCAACTTCCACAACAATCTGACATTCTTGTAGTACATTGTCCAGAAGTATCATTATAAACATAACCATCTCCGTTACAATGAATACAAGTGTTTTCTTCTTCAAAGTTGGTAAATTGCATTAAATCTTCCGTTTCAAAACAATAACCATTATCAAACCATTCATCATCCTCTTGTTCAATAGGACACCATTCATTACCATACACGCAAAACTTACGTGAAATACCTCTCCAATTAATTTGTAATTCTGATTGATTTAAGAAAGTAAATACAACTTCACTTTCATCTATGTAATCAGGCTTATATCCTAACACATAACTCATTAATTTTTCTTTTTCCATTGCCAAATGTTTTAGTTTCTGCAAATATAACTATATTTTTCTAATAAAAATCTTTTTTGCACAAAAAAACGCAAAGAAATTAATCCTTGCGTTTAAACTCTGGCAAAAGTTTAGAAAAGAACGAGTAACAAATATACTAATATTATGGTTTAAAAAACCTATTTCCACTTTTTGGTGGTGTAATTTGTACATGTAACCACGTTTTTGTAGCTGAAAAGTCTTCCATCCACAATCCAGCATCTTCCATTACCTTCATATTATTCAATACCCATTTTTTAAGTTCTCCATTTCCATCTGCAAAATCTACCGCTTTACCAAATAAATGATTAGACTTCATAGGAACTTTTGGTGGATAAACACCTTTACGAGCATAAATATCTAAATGATGCTTCGTAGTTCTAAGTCCAGAAGTAACTATCATAGGTTTTCCGTACGCTAGACGAACTTTATTTACCTTTTCAAGTAATATTGTCAAGTTCTTCTTTTGCTCATCTGTACACTCATTAAATGTGCATTGTCCAGATAAAAGTTCATTTAAACTAATCATTACTTTCTACTGCTAAATGTGATAATCCTTTTGCTGTTGCACCAATAGTTAATAATACACTACCAACTGCTGGAAGTGGATTTATTATTGCAGTACCAATTATTGATAATGCAACACCTATAGTTCCAATTTTCACCCAAAATTTAGGACGAGGTGAATTTAATCTTTCAAAAATCTTCATAATTTATCATTTATATATTTTCCATGTTCCGTCAGTGAAAGTCAGCATATATCCAGTATCATCCCTAAAGACTTCCTTTATCTTTTTACCTTCCACTATCATTCCTTCGCAAAACCTTCTTCTAGCCATTGTATTTAGTTAATTTATCTTTTTTCTTATCTTGTAACTTCGCTGTTATTTTAACAAAGTTAGTAAAATCTATGTATTCTAACGTCGGTGATTCCTCAACAATAAGTTCCGTATCTTTAAATTCACTACTGAAATTAAATGGATTGTGGTCGGAAGCATAAAGTTCAAATTCTGAAAGTAAATACAAATCAACAATCTTATCTGCATATTTCTGTTTAATAGGGTCAGTAAACAATGTGTAGTTATTGATTATCTCACGCTGTACATTATATGATTTTCTGTCTTGATATACTAAATTGTCAACTACAAATGTAGGTTCACGTTTACCGAAAAAGCCATTTAAACGTAAAGTATCTTGAACCTTAGAATTTGTAAAGTCAATGTTTTCAATATTGTTAAATTGATTTAATACTGCTCGTAATCTTATTGTTCCTTTAGCTGTGTCAGTAGAATAAGTAAGTAATTTATATTCACCCCATTCAGTAGTTCCAGCTAAACCACTAACATTCCATAATAATTTATAAGTATAACAACCTTCACCATCTGTAGATAATACTGTTTTCCATGGAATAGTTGCATAGAAGTCAGTTCCGTCAGGATTAACTACTACTGGAGTTTTAGTAGGTTGGTAATTAGCTAAAACATCAACACCATTAACTTGTTTGTATAATTTAAATTCAAGTGTATCTACCGTTGAATCATCTAATTTAAACCATGCAGAAGTAATATCGTTCTTCCAAGTAGTATTAGGGTCTGTAAGTGATGCTAAAACAAGTTCTGGAACGCAACATTCTTTTGGAGTATCGTCGTAAACTTCTTTAGGTTTATCACTTCTTTTTTTTATTACTCTAAAACATTTTTTAGTTCTATTGTATAATGGAGTTGGCATATAATTAAATTTTTTACTAAGATACTTACTTATTCGCAGAGTATTCTACCTATCTCATTTGTTTTTTGTTTGAACTCATGGTAATCAAAATTCAATTTATTATATTCTTTAACGTAATCAAGTCCGATATAAGCTACAAAATATCCATCTTTAAAATAAGGTGCTACTATTAATGATTTAATACCTTGTTCTTTTAATGATATTCTAGTAGATGCTTCTTTTAAACAATCTACATCTTCATATTTGCATTTATCCAACATAACTTCTTGAAGAAATATCGGGAATAAACTAACTGGTAATTTTTGTAATTGTCTGGATTCATAACTAATCCCATTTGCACATACTTCGAATGACATGCTAGTGTGATTTCTATGTGTTTGGTCGTAGTAAATTACATTGTTTGAGAACTGGAAAATGTATGCTCTGTCAGCCTTATAATCTAACATAAGGTTGTTTAACATTTTTTGAATGACAATATTATTGTTAATGTCTTTCTTCACTTCATCTACTTTATTCACCTTAATTTCAACTACTTCTGTAATTAAAGATTTGTAATAAAATAATACAAAAGCAATTAGCAAAATTATAATCACTAAAGTTTTTGTCTTTCTTAGTTGTTCAAGTATATTTTTAACTTCATTCATTACACTGGTATTTTTACACAATTAAAATTCATATCTGAAACTATCACGTTATTTGCACTAGATGAGTTCTGCACAAAAAGTTCTACATAGTCATTTGTAGTTAATTCAACAACTATTTGAGTAGCACCAAAGGAAGGAGTTGAACCTGCAGCACATAGTATAGTCATTGCACTTTCTGAAATAATAGTTCCATTCTTAGCAATTCCTATATTTATATTTTGAGTTGATACAGAAGTTCTTACGTTACAATTAACAGTTACCATAAATGATTGACTGAAAGCACCAGTATAAGTAAGTCTGTTTGATGTAGGCATAGTAAACTTTGAGTTCGTACCCATTGCAGTAGTTGTACCTGATGCTTTAAACCAAAGTGCTGTATTATTTGTTCCAGTACCAGTAGTATTATCAATCATGTACATAAATCCACGTGTAGAAGTATTTGTAATACCTACGCAATTAGCAAATAAAGACTTATTATAAGTAGCGTTTAAACCAGTTAAATAAGTTCCACCGCCTGAGAAGTTAACTGTATCTAAAATGTATTTTTCATCACCGATAGTTGCAAGGTCGGAAGCATTTAATCCAGTTTCACCTGACAACACAACAAATGAGGAATAAATAATTCTAAATCTACGCGAAATAGTTAGTGTACTTGGTAAAATAAATACAGTACCACCACTAGCGCAATCAAATAAACAGTTAGTCATACCAATAGTTCCAATTGTACCGCCAAATGTAAGCCCTTGTGAATTCAAGAAAGCACTATCATTCATGATAAAGTTGGTATAATTAGAAATAAGTCCAACTGTAGCACAATTTGTAAAGTTTACACCGAACCAATCTAAAGCCGTTGTACTTCCATCACCAGTTAAATTTAAGGCTGTACCATGCGTTATTGTAATGTTTCTAATAGGTAGAGAGTAAGATGAAGTAATTAATGCTGTAGCACTACTTAAACCAGTAGATTTTAATATACAATTCTCTGAACTACCACCTAATATTGTTGTATTTACACCACCTACTAACCTATCTCCAGTTAAATCAATTGTGGCAGTAATATAATACGTTACATTGTTAGCAAGTGTTATAACACCACTAGAAGGAGTTGGTAAGTTTGATTTAGAATAAACAAAAACAAATTCGCTACTTCCTGCCGTTGGAGTATATCCCAATATTTCACTAATAGTAGCATTTTCCCATAAACCAGTTGAATTGTTGTAATAAACTATGTCTTTATCAGTTTCGCTTGTAATTTTAACACCATGTAATTCATTTAATTCGTACCCATTTTGAATATGAAGAATGATTTTACCAGCCGATGGGTGAGCATAAGCAACATAACCAATAAATACTGAGTGTGCAGGTTCGTTAGGAACTACATTTGTAATTTCCCCAGCTGTTTCAGATAGCCATAAAGCATCACCATCTGCAAAAGCAGAAGTGTTAACATCATGTATAGTGCCATGTGTTATAATATATCCATCTGCATTATTTGCAATAGAAGTACGTGTTATACCAATTGTTTTACTTGATGAAATCTCTAAACTTGCATCTGCTAAAGTAATATTAGGTTTTTGTCCCGTAGCACCACTAATATAAACTACCTTAGTTTTTGCGATTGATACACCAGTTGAGTTTTTAGCAATAAATTCAAGTTTTTCTGAACTATCTACTACACCATCGTTATCAGTATCATAAACAGACTTATTCATATCCCCACCTAATGCAGAAGGAGATACATTCTCCCATTTACCACTAGTTGAGTTATACTCGATTACTTGCCCGTTAGAAGGTGCTGAAACAACAACATCATCTAAATCGTTTAGTGCAATTAAAGGTTGTTGAAACCTTACTCCAGTATTTTCGTAAATATACTCTTCAAATATAGCTTGCGTTGCATAAGGAGTGTTAGTTTCGTCGTTAATACTTGCAAAAGGTATATCTGTAAACCTTGTATTTGAAGATTTTAGTATTATATTGTAATTACTAGATTCAGTATCATTTTTATATACTAATGCGCTTTCACAATTATCAATCCAAACTAAATTGTTTGCATCAATATAAGTGAAGAAGTTACCTTTTACAAATACTTTCATTATAATGGAAGTTCAGAAATTACAGGATTATAAGGGATAAGTGGTAAAGTAAACCACCAAGAAATTACACCTAATTCATTCGCTCGAACTAAAGTAAGATAATTATATTCTTCTATTGAAATAAACCAATTTCCATCTGCATCTAATACAGGATTGAAAAATTGTACATTGTCAAATGTTTGACCTACTAATTGGTTTTTTTGTGCCTCTGTTAATTTATATACATTCATAATTTTGTTTTATATAATTTATACTGCTCTAACTCCTCCTAATGCAACTTGATATGCTTGAACTGAAGTGTATAAGTTGGTAGCTTCAGCGTCTGACAGACCGTCTCCGATTGATGCGAATGCACAATTCTTACCACTCGAAAAAATAGTTGGATTATTAGCATTACGTAGTGCATTTATATAAATTGAATAATTAGAAAAAGAACCTTGACTAGAAGATGCTGTACCTATTACACTTCCGTTTTTAAATAATTTATGTGAATTCCCTGCGCTTGAAGTTCTATTACCTACCCATAAACCAGCAGCAGAAGTTAAACCTGTAGCAAAAGCCATATACGCATCGGCAGACTGGTCGTATTGAATAGATGTAGCTCTACCTGTTGTGCGTGGCAAACTAAGGCAAAATAAATCATTAGTGATTCCATCGTACGACCCCATCTCATTTGTACCTACTTCAAGTGTAGATGTTCTTGAGTAATACGATAAGTGCGTATTCCATAAAGTTAATTTAGAAGACGCATCCATTTTAGTGTCAGCAAATGAATTTATAGCATTACCAGTATATCCATTTGCATCATGTGTTCCACCGCCACCAAATGTTAAATAAAATGCAGCATCTACAGTTCTTGGGTCTTTAAGATTGAATCTATGTTGTGCAGCTGTTCCTCCTACAAATGGATATATAGCTTTCATTTTAGACCATATACCATATGTCTTTAAATCTTTAACTAAAGTATTTATAGCACTTTTCTGAGTAGTGTCTGTAATTCCTGCGTTTGTAATAAATAATTGTGCATCTGCATCTACAGTTGCTTTATTCATCGACATTATTAATGGATAATACATTATGCTTGCTGATTTAATCCTACAATATCAAATTTTGCATCCGTAGAATTGTAAATAATTCCAAGGTAAAGTGTTTTACTAATAACAGTAGTAGTAGGTAAAGTAACACCTATTGCTCTATAGCTTGTTCCAAAAGCAATTGTTTGTGCTGTAGCATTATCTTTTATTCTAATCATTAATGCTTGACCTTCTACAAAAGTACCAGTAGGATTAGCAAGTGTAAGTCCAACTGCTTGTGCTGTAATAGTTACTATATCATTTGTAGATAATGGTGTAACTGTAGCCGAACTTGCAACTGTTTGAACTCTTGGATTCAGAACAATATCAGCCCAATTTGCTTTACCATCAGCAGTTATACATTTTAAAAACTTACCTACTCCTTCACTACCATCTACTATCTGCATCCCATATCTACCACCGCTAGTTGGATTTGCTATTGCTGAAATTGCTACGTGTAATAGATTTGAACCAGTTGCACCTTGAACCCCAGCTTCTCCTTGTAATCCTATATTTTGAACACTAGCACCATTTGTATAAGCATAACCTCTAACACCTATATTAGTTCCAGTTGAATTAAATGCTTGACCTCCTACACCAGTATTTCCAGAAGAAGTAGCACCAGAAGAAGTACCTAAAACGCCAAAACCACCAGTCGTAGAGTTAGTCGTACTAAAAATACCATGTTTAACTGCTCCAGATGTTGTAAGTGAAAGTTTAACATCTGAATCAGTAGTTCCAATGCGTATTGTACTACCATCATCAATTATTTGAGAGTCTCCAATTGCATTTCCATCTGGAGTAAATTTAGCTAACTTGTTTAATGTTCCACCACCAAGTCCATAACCACTTAATGTAGTAGGTTTACTTGATATTGTCGACCATGCAACACTTAAATTACTATTAAGAAAAGTAATTAATTGTGCCTTAGTCATTCTACGTGAAGCATAAGTTCCAGCTGAACCTTCTGTGCCACTTACGTAAACGTCAACCCAAATAAGGTTTTTAGTATTTGCTTCGGAAACATTATATAATGTTTGCTGTTTTAGTTGTTCACTCATATCTTTATTATGCTGTTATAAAATTAATACTATTTGTGTTAGAAACTCCAATTCCAGTCGTATAAATAAATAAATCTCCACCTTGTGCTGAATCATCACTTATTTTTGAGGTAATACATAAATTACTAGAAGTAGCTTTAGTCATATCTAATAAACATTCAAAAATAATAGTGTTAGTACCTAATCCACTAGTAGTTAGTTTATTATCCGTAATACCATACAAAGGATTAATATTATCAGTATTAGTGTCTATTTCAGTAGACATTACCCATCTTGGGGAACTTTCTTTAGGTTCAATAGTTATTTGTCCGTAAATATCAGTTAACCATGCAGAAGGTGCTACGTGTGTTGCCCTAATAAGTATCTGTTTATCCTCTTTAAGGCTGTTTAATGCAGTCATTGCTGGATATTCAAACAAAGATATAGTAGATACTACTGAACTATCGTTATAATCTTTAATTGATAAATCTTTATAAAACCAATCTGTTTTACCATTACGAACAATCTCTGTTTTTATTTTTAACGACCATGGTGCAACTTGAAAATTAAACCAATCGTTGTTACTAATGTTTTGAGAAGTAAAATATGGGTGTGTATTTACTAGTTTTTGCCAGTAAGTCCAATTAATTAAGAATGGATAGTATAATCTAACCATTATAATTCCTTCATCGTTCACTTTTTGCATTAAATATGCTATTTTCTTTGCAGAACTTTGAGGTAAATTATTGTTTAAAGTGAGTGTTTGTTTTGTAAAATAGTTTAAATCTTGTTGTGATATATCAAATTCAATAGAATCTAATACAAATTCATCACCATTAACAGAATTATTCACAACAATACTAGATTTAACAGACGAATTTACATTTGACTGAAATAAATCAAAGTCAGCTATGAAGCCCAAATCATCCTCTATGTTTATATCATTGCATTGAGTAGGTGTTGTTAGGTCTGAATAATCTAAATTGTAAGAGTGGTTAAATACAGTATTTGTATATGGTGTAATTTCTTCACCTATTTCGTATTTATATTCTAAATTACCGCCAAAAACAAGATAATTATAGTTTTCAGCCTTAATCCATAGATAAAATTGTCTGTCAGATTCACTTCTAGTTTCAATAAATGATTTAAACGTATAAGGATTAAAACTTAATCCAACATTAAAAAACCTATCTCCACCAGAATCAAAGTAAGAAAAGCTATTTAATTTTATTTGATACGCTCCAATTCCTAAAGAAGTGTATGTACTACCTATGTTTGCAACTCCTATTAATCCAGTTTTAAGTAAAAATAATTTATCACTTTGATTTTGTGCTTTGTTTAAGTTATATGTATCATCAAAAGTTTCGTAAACAGCACCTATTTCTAATTGAGTAGTAGTTGTGCCTTTAACTTGTATTGTAGCCGTAAAACTAATAGGTTCATTGTAGTATAATTTACTAGCATCATCTGTAGCTAATAATACTTTTGGAATTTCTGTATTATAAGACTCATTAAACCATCCAGTATCACATTCATCATCTATAGATATTGTAGTAGGTTTAATTGTTTCAGATGAAACTACTCTAAAATCTAATTGAGCAAATTGTTTAAGGCATTTTTTACCTATAAACATACTTTCAAACAACATTCCAGAGAATATTGTAGTAAATGACACTTCATAGTTTCTAACACTTCTACCTGGTACATATACGTTAGTAGAATCAGCTAAACGCTTAATCGTAGTGTTTGTTATTGCAAATTGCCCTGACTTTTTACCTAATTGTGTTAAGTTAGCCGTAGAACCTACCGACAATGCTGTAAGTCCTTGATAAGAAAACTTACTAACTTCACCATCAATTAAACTATCTGGTGTAGAAGTAGGGTTATCAATATCTGTAAAGTTTAAACTTAAATTTATTTCATCATGAGTAGAACCAGTATATAATACCCAAATAGAATCATTAGAACTTAGTTTATTTGCATTAGGAAGTGTTGCACCTGAAAGAACCATATATAATGGGTATACATCAGTAATAACTCCAGACGCAAGACCAATAATAACATTAGAATCATTGACAAAATACCAATAATAAGTAGCACCTTTTCTAAATCCTAATTCTAAAAAATCACCTTGAGTTTGCTTTAATACTCCGTCAAGATTGTCATAAGACATTTGATTTTGATTTCCAGAACGAACATAAATATCAGAACTTATTGTTAGCTTAGAAGTTATTTTATCCCCAGCATTTGCTTTATAGTTACTACTAGAGTTACCATAAATGTCTGTGTATGACTTAGATACTAATTTTATTGGCATCTTCTAATATTTTATTCATTTTATTAATATCCTTAGTCTCCATTGCTACTTGCAATTCGGAACACATTTCCTTTGCTCTTTCAATAACTGACTTATAATCATCACTCATTTTATTACTAAGTGCCATTAATTCAAATTTATCCTTAGCTTCTTTTGTTAAAACTTCTAATTCTTTAGAAAGTTGGACTAGAGTATCTGTATTCATAGAACAAATTTAATATATTTTTGTTAACTTAAATTGATTTGCAAACACATTATAAGGTTCTTTGTAGTCAATTACAGCATAATTTTTTTCATCAAAATAATCTAGCTTAGTGATTTCACATAGTTTACCATCAATTATCACAAAGTTTTTGTTTAAAATACCTACAAATTCAGCACTAGTTATTTTTATTTTAACACCTCTTTTAATTATGTATTGGTATATTTCTGGATTATTAATGTAATGAAACTTATCCCAAAGATATGTAGGTGTAAGAACTTCTTGATTTTCTCTAGCACCAAATGCTTTATCCCACATAAATATTTTAGTAGTGGAAAAGAACGCATCTGTAATCTGTATTGCACCATATTTGTTTTTCTTAGCAACAAGACCAGTTTTACCAAGTGATAGTTTGTCTATAGCTTTGTATAACCCTAAGAATTGCTTTTCTAGCCACGTTAGCTTATCTTTTCTCTTAGCAAGTGCAAATGGTATAGTTTTTTCTTGAAGTCCTTTTATAAGGTTTAATTTAGGGTCAGTAGGTTTAGTTGTATCTAGTGAGTATTCTGCTAAGTTATTCTCAAAAGCATCAAGTGTGTTATAATCTGAATAGTCAGTCAAATAATGTATGTAATATCTTTTAAATAGTTTGCTAAAGTCATACTCGAAGGCATTAACCCTATCTGCTTGAACTACAAGTGAAGACGATAATTGTTGGTTAGCATTTACGCCCCAATAATCCCATCTTTCTAATTGTACAAGTCCATTTTGTACTTTAGTTTTAGCGTTAAACATATTTTCCATTGCGTAAATTAAACTACCCAAAGTTCCGACTGTATCACTTGCTTGTGGGAACGCTTTGTTTAATCCAGTACCAAAATCACCAGAGAATACATCGTACCATTTTACATTTGTTCTATTTTGTGGAACTGGAAGTATTACCATGTCTTTATAATCACCTTCTAAGATTGAAGACTTAAATGTAAATCCTAAGTGGTTACAACCTTTTTTAAGCAACTCTATTGCTGTGCTTGCTTTTAATATGTTTAATGGTGGATTTAATAATCTATATATTTCAGCACCTAAAACACCAGCTTGATAAAGTAATATAGCAAAAAATGCTAGTGCGATAATTAATCTAGCCGCCGCTATAAGTATGCTTTTATAATCTGGACTAATTACTGGACCTACTGCTGAAATACCAATAAAAGGTAATGTTAAGAAACCAAGGTCGGAAGCTCTTTCTTTTACCTCTCTAGCTTGTTGTGCAATAGACATGGATATAGTAAATAGTCCTAAAGAAGCCATTAAAGCGCGCGCATTTGCATCTTGTGGCAATATCTGATACTTTATATCAATACCAGTAATTGGATTAGATAAATGAACTAAATCCCATATTAAAGTTTCTGCTTTGTCAAAGAATTGGTCGTGTCCTAAATAATTTTTAAGTGTAACATGTACTTTATTGTCGTATATCTTTAATTCGCTAGTTAAGTCTATAAAATATTCAATAGATTGTTGTGCAAATTCAATTTCATAAGGTATTCCTTCTAATAGTTTACCTTGACTAATATGGTCTTTTACAATCTTGTTACCTTCCCTTGAAAGTACAACTGTATCAGTTGTCATCTTTTGTTGGTCTATACGTGCGTCAAAATCAATAGAAACACCAATATCGAATCTATTATCTGGAGATATTTCTTGTCCTTTTATTTTATGCTTCATAATATTTTATTTAAGAGAATCTTGAAATGTTACGAACTTTTGTATTACCAGACTTCTTAGTTTCTACAATGTGCATTACACCACTTAATATTTCAGCTACCTCTACTTGGTTCTCTGGTTTGTTTTTAATTACATTTTTTAAGTCTTGTAATTCAGAAATAATCATATCAGTTCCCCACGAACCAACATTTAATTGCATTGCACCTTCACCTTTACGCATAATATCACCTCTACGGAAGTCCTCTGCTAATTTAGCAATTTCCATTGTAGTCATGTTGCCAGTCATTGCTGAAAGTTGTGGATTAAGCACTTTTTCTGAACCATCTACACGAACAATATATCCATCTTGACCTTGTAATTGTGGTTTACCTAAAGCACTAGCAATATTTGTTTCAGTACCATCAATAAATGTAGGTATGCTTGCTATCACTTGACTTAATAATGTAATATCAGTAAGTGTTTTTGTAAATGGATTTTCACCAACCTTAGCATTCTGAATGTTGTTAGAATACGCTTGAAATACAGTCATTGCTATTTGCAGTCTTTGTATTGACCTTTGCTCATTCATCCGTTCTTTTTGCGCTTCTATTTCTTGTTTATCAATTACAGCAAGTGATTCTTGTGCTTGAATATTCCCTGCTACTGCTTTTTCACGTAAGAAGTCAGCTTGTGTAGACATCCTATCCATACGTTTATCTATCATATCAATTCTGCGTTCTGCCATATTAATATAATGTTCAAGTGATTTTTGAATTAATGTGTTTACAGATTCAGCTGTTTTTTTAATTCTATCCAATCGCATCTCTGCTTTTTTCAACTCAAACTGTTCTTCGTCTTTAGCAATTTTTTCATTTATTTGTTTTTCAATATCTGCTTTTTTATCACCAAGTATTTTTAATTCATTAAGTTCTTCTTTGTCTAAATCTCTACGTTCGTTTTTAGCTTGTTCTTCAATGTATGCTTTTTTAGCTTCATAGTTATCGTTTATTTCTAATTTTTTAATTTTTAAATATTCTTCCTGCTCAATAGCCCATTTTAAATCATCTTTTGCAGATTGCCTTGCACTATCAGAAGTTCCTTTGGTTTTTAATACTTTATTTGCATTTCTTCGTTTTAATGCAATCGTATCTTCTATCTCTTGTGCATTTTCAATTTTTTTAATTTTTTCTTGTTCAAGGTCTGTATTTAATTCATCATATTTTTCCTTATAATCTTTTTCTCTTAAAAGTTTTTTATTATCAAACTGTTTTTGTTCAGACGCTATCATTTTAGATTTTTCATCTTCCGAAGCATAATAAAGTGAACCGATAGCATAATCTCCAGTATTTTCAAGTATCTTCTGTTGTTTTTCTAATTCTTTATTATATTCTTCTTGGGCTTTTATAGCTTCTCTATCTGCTTCATATTCTGATATTTTAGCTTGTAATTCCAATTGTCTTGATAAATACTCATTTGTAGTTTTATATTCTGTGTTTAAATCTATAAGAGGTTTGTCTTTTTCAGCATAACCCTTATCCTTACCTTTTCCACCATCCTTTATTTCAGGAGTTTTTAAACTACTTAATGAAGCTCGTATTTTTTGTAATTGATTTTTAAAATCATTTATGTTACCTTGTTCTTTTTGATATAATTTAGCAAAAAACTCTACATCTAATAAATCTCCACTTTTAGTTTCTATTCCCAAAGTATTTAATAAATTCTCCATAAGCCCTCTATTCTCTCTAGCTTTTTTAGCTAAATACACTGGGTTTCCTCCCATTACAGTTCTTATCTCTCTAACACTTTTATCTCCAATAGCAATACTAATCTCTAGTTCTCTAATTCTTTTTTGTGTTTTTTCAAGTCTTTTAATTTCGGCTTCATCCATTTTTTTATTGAATTCAGCCTGAGATATTTTTTTGTCTTTTAGTTTTTTGGTTAAATCATCTTTTGTATTAAAATATTCATCAGTTACACTTTGCACAAATAAACTCCCTTTATCTTTTCCTTTTGTAGTAGTAGATTGATATATTTCATAACTTCTTCTAGCTATGTCAATACCTTTTGATAATTCAAAAAATCTATCAGTTAATTTAACAATACCATCTATTACAGCAATAAAAAATATGTTTTTAAGAGATAATCCAAATACTTTAACTGCATTAGAACCAGTAAGTGCATTTTTAGCCATATTTAAAAAACCTACAGACAAACCTTTAAGTCTTATTTCATTAGCTAATAATAATACTTTAAAGGAAACAAAAGCAATAATTAATTGCCTAATATTATTAAGTAATCCACCTATATTATTACCTAAACCTAATATTACTCCAGCTAATACTTTATTTACACCAACACTTTTCTGTACTTGGTCGAAGTATAAAGTAACATTATTTTTAAGTACATTCCATGCTCCACCAAAAGTCTCTAATCTAGCCTTAGCATTCTCCCCAAAACTACGTTCAAGCAAAATAGCAAATCTTGGCATTACATCATCTGCCAAAACTTTACCTTCCTTCATTAATTTACCTAATTCAGCTTCGGTAACACCCATAGATTCAGCCATAATACCAAAAGCGCCAGGCAATCTCTCACCTAATTGTTGTCTTAATTCCTCTGCTGAAACCGTACCCTTAGAGAACATTTGAGATATTGCAAGTAATGAACCTTTGATATTATCGTTTGATAAGGCTAATGCTGAACCTGCCTTTATTACACTTTCGTAAATTCTTTTACGTTCTGTTAAACTTAAATTAGATGATGAAGTAGAAGCAATAAAGTTTTTGTACGAATCAATCAATACAAGTAAATCTTGTCCGTAAGACAATGATAAATCTTTAAGAAAGGCAAAGTTAGCTTGATACTCTTTGGTGCTACTAGAAACGTTCTTTAGTGATAAATTAAGTGAATCTAGCTTAATCTGCGTATCTAATAATGCACGAATTCCATCAAATACACCAAATGCTAATCCTAACTGCATTAAAGCGTTTTTCAATCCACCAATAGCCTTTTGGTAATTACCCACATTACGGAAGTTATCACCTACTGTACTATCAAGTTTTTTAAGTGCTTTATCACCTTCAATTGCTGATTTAGTAGTTTCCTTATATTGTCTGCTTAGTTTATAGTATTCTGTCGAGTTTTTCTTGCCTTGTTTTTCAAGTTCAATCATTTCAGCACCTAAACGCTTAGATTCATTCTTTAAATCACGAGTGTTTTGCGCTAATTGTTTATAAGCATCTGCTAAGTCCTTCTCAACTTTCTTTTTCTTTTCTAATTCTTTAGTTAATCGTTCTTCTTCTTTAGTTTCGTCTCTTGTAAGTTTAATGTTTTGCTGTTTAGTTTTAGAAGATTGTTGAGCAAGTTTTTCTTGTTCTTGAAGTGATTTTAATTTTTGTTGATTAACTTTTTCTTGCTCTTGAGAAATCTTTTCTAATTGTTGGTCTAATTTAGCTTGTTGAGTATTTAATTTAATTTGCTTATCAACTTCTGCATTTAGTTTTTTAACACTAGCAATTAAGGCTTCAATATCTTTTATACTCTCTGGCTTAGAACTTTTCAATTCTTTTTTAAAAGATAATCCAGTCTTAACTAATTCAGCATTTAGTTCAGCAACCTTTTCAGTAGCAACCTTTGCACCATCAACTAATACTTGAAATATCTCACCTTCAAATATATCTTCACTCTTAATTTTATTACTCATATCAACTTATATTACTTTGTTTTTCGTATTCTTCTAGTATCGAATAAAACTCTGATACAGAGATAATTTTCCAATCTAATCTATAACCTAACCATTTTCCTAAGTATATCAACGTCTTATCAATACTTAATCCTTCTTCCGAAGTCTTTTGTAAAGATACAATTTTAGCATCTTCTATTTCTATTTGTGTTAACTTGAAATCATCTTTTGTGATTAAAAACTCACATTGTAGCATTGCTTTCTTTTTAAGAATATCCAAATACTTCTTATATTCTTTGTTTATACCACGTTTCTGTAAAAATTCATCGTACAACTTATTAAATGCTTCTTGGTTACTAGAATCATCTTTAGTTTGTAAATTAACGTACTTTACATCACCTTCAAGGCACTTTTGCCAATTAAACAATGGTATTTCTTCAATCGATTGATAATATTTCTCTGACATTCTTTATATATTTTTCTTTCATTTCTTCTTTAAATAACGCAAGTGTATCTTCCGTCATTCCAAGTATTCGGTCGTCATACCACTTAGACTTTTCAAATTTACTTACATCACCATTAACCTCTATTGAATCTATAAATACAGACACAAACATCGAACGATAAAACTCTCCAGAATCTTCTAAAGTGAACGGAGTGCCTTTTATTTTGTCAGGATTAATTTGTTCTGTACGTTTTGAGTATCTACCGATAATATTCCCATCTATATCAAGTCCTTTTTGAAATTGATATTCTTGAACCCATTTTACAATCTTATTTCTAAACTCAACATCGAAACATTTTACCCATAAACTTTGATTGTAATAACGCAAAGACTTTGCTTTATTTAGTACTTTGTTTATGTCAGTTTTAGCAAAAAGGTCTTTCATAATTCAAAGGTAAAAAAAAAGAGGTACAAATTAATGTACCCCTTCCTTAAATGTTCACTTAAATACTATACTAAAGTAGTAGATAATGTTCCAACATATCCATTTTTAGCAACCGACAACGTAACTGGCAATGAAGCGGTTTGTGAAGCGAATGTCAATGCGTAACTGTTTTCAGTGGCAACACAAGTCAACAAAGTGATTGTAGCACCAGTAGCTGTATTTTTAAGAGTAAAGTCAGCTTGAACAAGTCCAAGAACTTTAATTCTATTTTTAGCAGTACCGTAATCAAGAACTCCAGTAACAACAAGAGTAGTTTGAGAAGCAGAAGTTTTAGCTAAAGAAACATCCAACAATCCTTCAAGATTATTAAAGTCATACAAGTCAGTTGTATCGTTTGGAGTTAATAACCACATTGTAGACTCGTCAAATAATCTGTAGAAGTCAAATCCTACCATGATTTTTTGAGTAGCTGAATCTGTAGCAAACATTAATTTCGCTTCAAAAGACTCATTATCTACTGGAATTGGGTATAATTTATCACCAACTTTAGAACCAACTAAGTTTCCATTAACGTCAACAATGTAAACACCAAAGTCAACACAACGATTATCTTGAATTTTACCTAATAATTGTGGAGTTTCATTCCATAATTGACCAGCAAAAGAACGTTTACCTTGTTTGATAAATACTTTACGTCCAGATGGTGCTTCCTCAAAAGTAGAATCAGCTTTAGCTAACTCAACGTTTTCAAATTGTGGAAGTGGAAACCATCTTTTAGAAGCGTCAGCTTGATTAGCCAAAGCTGTAAAAGTAGCTTCAGTAAAAGTAGTTGTTAAATCTAAAGAGTTTTTAGCACCAGTTGAATCTTTTAACGGAACTAAGATAAGTTTTGAAGTAACGGATTGAATCGTTACACAGTTTGGTTTACCAGTATTTGATAATCCAGAATCACATTTACATCCTAATGACATATTTTTATTGTTTTAAAGGTTAGAAAAAAGAAGGGGAGTTACCCTCCCCATTCAAATTAAGGTTTTAATAATGCAGTTTTTGCAGTAGAGAAAGTTCCTTTAACAAAAGCATTGTAGTGATTAGATTTCACATAATGTACAGCACGTGCTTCACACAAGATTGTCATTAAGTTTTTAGTGAAGTCATCATTTACATAACCAACTTGGATATTTAAATCCTCTCTAATACGTAAGTTAGATTTAGTAAAGTCACCAACTAAGAAAGTTCCAGCAGTCATACCAACGTTTTCGATAACTGGAATACCTTTAACTCTAGTAACTCCGTTAGCATCAACATATTGCATAGCATAAGTGTACTCACCAGTAGTTGTTTTGTTCAATTGCATTTTAACTGCATCCTCAGGGTGAAGAACAATATAGTTAGCATTAAACAGTCCAGTTTGAATTTGCGCGATTGCAACAGACAATACATCAAACTCATTTGGAGTAACATACTGTAAAGCAAAGTTACCTGCCGCCCAAGCAACAGCATTAGTTAAGATACCAGTTAAGTTATCTCCGTTACCATCACCAGAAAGAATTTGAGAATCTAATTTCAATTCAACGATTTCCATCAACTCATTATTGATTTCATTACGCATGAATGGTAAATCAGCAATCATTTCTTTAGAAACTTTAATCCATGCTGTAACTTTTTTAACTGCTACAGAAGTTTCAACTACATTGAAGTCAGCTTGTGATTTCAAAGCGCCCTCTGCTGTCATATCAGCACCACCTTCTTGTCCACTAGATTGGATATAAGTGATATACTTAGAAGTTGTACCAGAAGCATTAACTAAAGAACGCAAGAAAGGCATTCTACGAGCAATACGAGTAACACCAGCTTCTAATTGCGATAAAGCAACTGTACCACCAGAGTAGTTGTTCGTGATTGACATTGTACCTACTGCTTTCACATCAAGGTTCATCAAACCACCTTTTTCAGCGATGTCTTTGATTTTGTCGATAGAGTCAGAGTAAGCATCAGCGATAGCTTGTCCGATAGATTTCAAAGTAACATTTTTAGAAGTTTTTTCTTCTTTCATACCTTCTACTAAACCTTCCAATTTTGCAATTGCAGATTTAACTTCTGTGTTGTCAGATTTACCTTCTAAATCAGTTAATTGATTTTTCAACGCTTCTAAGTCTGTTTTAGAAACGGAATTTGCTGTTTTTTCAGCAACAATTGAGTTTACTTTCTCAATTACTTGTTCTGGAGTCATTTCCATTTTTGTTTGTTTTTAGGTTTAAAGTTTACAATAATTCATTCTACGCCACGTTGGGTTTTCGTTTTGTAGAGTGATTATCTCGGCTCTAACGCTTCAAACTAACATTTACAAGCATCTTTATATTTTGAAACAGTATAGGTAATAATAATACCACTTAAATTAGCATCAAGTATGTTTTTATACATACCATTTTCTGTTTCAGTTCCAAATCTACTAAAAACTTTTCGATTAAACTTCTCTAATCGCTTATAAAGTGAAAATTTATTTATTGCTTTCTCAAATTCTTCTTGTAAAGCAATCATTGGTTCAGAAACTTGAAGTCTATGGTCTTTAGTATAATAGTTCTTTACATCAGTTTCATCAAGGAACAATACAGTCATTTCCATATCTCTTTCAATTGACGAATCTATACCATAAAGTGTTTCACTATGATTTTCAAGCAACCACACTAAAGGTGTCTTATTCAGTAGGTTATTATCTTTTTTAGCAAACTCTATATTAGTAGCTAACTTTGTTCCAGTAATTACAAATGGTAACGGACAACGTACCGATTTCACGAGTGTAGCACTTTCTATTTCAAAGTACGTGTCCTTCACTACATTAGTTACAACAGATGAAGCATCTGCATCACCAGCGGTTTTACCAAAAATAATTTTACCTACACGAATCCATTTAGTGTTACAAGTATAAAATCTTTTGTTAGAATAAGAATTAACTTCAATCGAAGTATCAATCTTACCTACTATTTCTTCAAATAAAACACTAATATCTCTCATATCCAATAAGCATATTGTTTATTATACCCTCTAAAGTCTGGATAAGTACCTAAATTTAACATTATATAGTCTTGAATAGCACGATAGCTTTTTACAGATTCATTATAACGTAAGTATATAGGTGTATGTGCAGAAATAGGCGTAGAATTCTCGCTAGTTTGTTTAACAACTCCTATAGGTGTAGTCTGCGTAATAGAATCCTTCATATATTCAAAATAGATGAATCCTAAGAGCATATCTTTCATTCCCTTAGAGATAATAAGCCTAATATCCATTTCTTCCTTAAAAGGATTAAATATCTTAGTAAACTTTGCTGTAACTGGAACATTACTAACATTTAAGTCTGCTATAAATTGATTGTAAAGTTTTATACCTAACAATTCAGTTAAATATATGTCTTCATATCTATCAATATAAGACTGGATATTAGTATTCGCATACATTCCAGTAGAAAGCGCGAACTTGCCAGTAAAATCACTAATCGTTACAAATAACCCCATAACCTTGTTCTAAAAAGATATTTGCGTGTTCGCCAGAAACAACTACTACTTCACCTTCTTTATTGAATGGTGCTTTGTTATTAAAGGAAAACTTAACTAATTCGTGTTTTTCAAACTTATTGTTTACAACAACTTTTGCTTCTTTAGTAGTACGTTTTACTTTTTCCATGATTATTTAATATTAGTTACAACTTTACTCCAATCAAAAGATTTTTCTTCTTCTGTAGGTTCAATTATTTTTTTAACGTCTAATGCTTCGATATTCATACTTGCAATTTCAGAAAGTTGTGCAGTTAAAAACTTATGTCTCATTTCAAGTGAATATAAACTATCATCTGTACGACTTCCGTTTCCTAAAGCCTTAACGATAGTGTCCATTTCTTTTGTGATAGTAGTGATAATCTTAGTTTTTTCTTCTGATTTACCAACTTCTAATACTGGAGTCATTTCATTAGCACCAAATGTTACTGCTGAACCTTCCCAAAGTGCTACCTCTGAAACTAAGTAATATCCACCACCATCTTTGGTTTCGTCTTCAATCCACTTAATCTTATCAGCTAAATATTTAAAACCAATAGAATGCTCACGAATAATTCCATCTTGGTAATCGCATAAAGCATCATTACCTAAAGTAGAACTTCCAAGTTCACCTACAGCATATAATCCGTTTTCATCTTCCTTAAGTTCAACGAACTTTCCTATTTGCATTTTCCAATCATGGTGTCTTAGGAAAGCAATTTTTCTATTTGAAGAAGAATCACAACCTCTTTCTTGTAAAGATTTAGAAAATGCACCTTTTACAATCATATCTTGGTCGGAATCAATATTCCCAAAATGTGCTAAATACATTGCTACCTTACGTGATTTTGCATCAACATCCTTAATTTCTAAAGAATGTGATTTAATTTTATAGGTAGAATTAAGTTTATTATTCATATTTACTTAAATTTGTTGTACAAATGTAAAAAAATTATTATGAGTAACCCTTCTTTTTGGAATGCTTTTTTCGGAACACCTATAAATAATAATCAACTTAGGGAAATAAACACCCTATTAGATACAAATAGAGCATATCAACATGACTTCTATGGTAAAAAAGTACCTATCTGGATGAATACCGAAAAACCATTTCAAGCATACGTTGAAATACCAGAATTAAGAACTGTTGTCGATAAAAAGGCTCAAATGCTTTCCCAAGGTCGCCCAAGGCTTGTAAAAGAGGATGGAACGGAAGTAGAAAAACATTGGGTACTTGATTTAATTAAAAATCCTAATCCAATGCAGACTTGGCAGGACGTAATGTATTCTATATCTGTAAATGATAGTTTATTTTCTACTGCTTTATGTTATGCACCAAGAAGAAGTTTTGGAATAGTTAATTTATTTGTTCCACTTGCTAGACATAAGGTTCAAATCAATACTTCTGGAAGAACTTTAAAACAAATGGATAAAGGTGGTCTTATAAAAGACTATACTTATAACTATGAAGGTGAAAAACCAGAAACATTAACAAATGAAGAAGTTGTTATCATTCAAACTACGGATGGTGTTAATATTTTAGATTCTATATCAAGAATTGAATCTTTAAAGTACCCATTATCTAATATTAAGGCACAATACAATAAACGTAACATACTTTTAGAGAACATTGGTGCTATTGGTATCTTATCTGCTTCAAACTCTGATTTAGGTGGTGCTTTACCAATGAGTCCAGAAGAAAAAGAACAAATACGTAAAGATTGGTATAATAGAAGTAAAGACGAGATTATTATTTCTGAAAACGACGTTAAATGGACGCCAATGTCTTATCCTACTAAGGATTTAATGTTGTTTGATGAGCTTAAAGCTGATAAACTTGCGATTATAGATGCTTTTGGTCTTAACTACTATATTTTCTCTAACGAAAGTGGTTCGACTTACTCTAACGTAAATTATGGTGAAAGATTATGTTATACTTCTACTATCATTCCAGAAGCTGAAAGAATTTATAATAACATTACTGAACAATTAGGATTAGACAAAGAAGGTTTAAGATTAGTTGCTGACTATGGACATTTACCAGTATTACAAGACGATATTCTACAAGAAGCGCAATCAATAGATTATAGAGCATCTGCCCTTATTAAGATTGAATCTGAATTAGGAATTAAATTAAGTGATGAAGAAAAGAAATTATTTCTTCGATTAAAGAAGGGAGTAAATAAATAAATTTTATATATTTGTAATCAGATACCACTACTATCTAAGATTATAAAGACATTCGCTGTAAAGCAAACAAAAGATAGCCTTTGAAAGTAGTGGTTCAAGGGTTTTTCTTTTTTATACCTATCCCAAACAAAAAGAGTCATAGTATGTAAGACAATACTCAACCAACTCTAAAGGAAGGTTTAAATCATCTTAAATGTCAAGTAATTCTTTCGACAACTTGTGAATCTTGACAGCCGATACGACAAACTCAAAACTCAACGGAAGTAGTTTAAATAATCTGGTGGTGTAAAATAGGTTATCTCTCTATAAGGGGGAAGGGGGATAACTTGTCTTACATCACCTCTACTCTAAATCTAAAATCTAACATAAGTAGTTTAGAATATAAGTAATAAAAAAGCCCCTCAAGCAAGAATCAACAGCGAGAGGGGTTTAAAAGAAAGAAATAATTAATCAAATACACCGAAAGAATAGAAGAAAAGCGTATTCAAGCACAAATATAATCTTTTTTTATATATCCAACCTTTTAAATAAAGATTTAATCAACATTGACAATCCAGCAAGACAATCGGGTGCGTCATCAAATTTCATTTTACCTTCCTTACTAAAAGATAGTAGATTAGTCATAAATTGGTGATAATCGTTGTTATTCTCGTATTTTACGAATACAAAGGCATTAATTATACTTGCTGACTGCATAATTATCCTTGTCATCTTATTTTGCGTATTATGTACTTGTAAAATCTTAGTTCTAGTTTGTTTTTGTAAGTTTCTAGCATACATAGCACCCATCGCATTGCTTTCTACTCTACAATATGAAGTTCTGTATCTATTTAACTTCTCTGCAATCAAAGGAATAGTTATATCGGTATTATGTTTGTTGAAACAATAGTCTGCAATATAAATTGTCCCATCAATAATAACTGCTAGTGCCATAGCTGTATAATCTGCTCCTTGGTCTGATACATCTACATAAGCAATACTTCCAGCACTTCTACCTTTGATAAGATTAAAGTCTGCTTCACTAATAGTACGTAAGTTAGAGAATAAACGACCTTTTAAATCGACTGGTTCTTGCATATATTCTGCACTCCAAATATCAGGATTTATTTTCTTGCGAATCATCTTATATTGCTCACTAGACATTACATCAGCACAAAAAGTTTCTTCATTCGCATCTAAGGCAGGAATAACAATAGATTCATCATAACTACCTTCTTGAAAATTCTTCCCTATAACATCGTTTGTCGACCATCTTGTACCAATATCAATCTTCGCACACGTTCGTTCAAGACGTGAGTCGTGAGTACCCTCTTTCCACTGTAAAACCCTATCATTAGTAACATCGGATAGTGCATCCTCAATACCACGATACAAGTCATCGGTAATAGCAAGTTTTGTAGCACCAAAACCAATAATTGTTCCACCTACACCAGCACCAAAGTAACCTACTTGACGAGATTGGTTAGTATTCCAACCATTAAGGTTTGCTTTATCATTGGAAATAGTTACTTCTGGAAATACGGAGTTAAACTTTTCTGATTTTAACACTTGACGCACATCGTAAGAGAACTTTTGATATAGAGTTCCAGTACAAGTATTACGCATTACAGATTCAGAAGGATTCCTACCTAAAGTCCAAGCACAGAATAATGTTGTTATGTATGATTTTCCTCCCCTTGGTGGCACTGATACCGATAAAGAGTTAATCTTACCTTCCTCTATTCTTTGGAAGGCTCTAGCGACGCGTTGCAAGAATTTACGTTTAAGAAAGAAATCTTTATCATAGAACTTACAAAACTCCCAGAAATCATCTTTACCTAACTTGGCTCTAAGATGGTATTCCAGTGCTTTCCTCGCTTCTTCCTTCGTTGCTGTCTTCTGCTCCTTCTCCGAGGGCAAGTTCTTGTTCTCTAAAGTAGTCTGGTTCGTCATCGTCATCGTCATTTAATAGTGCTTTAATATCTTCTTCTGAAAAGTTACTTATGTCAACTGTTACGTTTTTACTCTCAACTTCTTGTGCGTGAGGTTTATATGCGTTATCCATCAATGCTTTATAGGCATTTACATCACCTTTAAGTGCTTTCTGTAAAATAGCTAGTGTCATTTGATATTCTATAGGAATATATGACTCAATACCAGTAATAGGGTCTTTTCCCCATCGTGTAGCTTCTAAAATAGCACGAACTACTGTACTTCTATTCAATCTTCCTTTAGGTCTACCACCAAGGTTTCTTTTAGGTACATCGGTTTGTTCAACTTCTATAGGTTCATCTTTTTTAGTAACATCGTCTGGTTTAGGTACTTTTAGTGGATAAAGTGCTTCTTTTACCTCTTTTTCGCTGTATTTGTTCCTAAATTGTACTTTTTCAATGAAAGAAAGCCCTTCATCACCACGTTTTTTAGGTTTTATAACGTATTTACCACGCTTAGTTCCAGCTTTTACACCTCTTGGCTCTACCTTTTTCTTTCTTGGTCTTGTAACCTTAGGTTTTTTAGGTTCAGATTCTTCGTTTTGTTCCATTAGAATAAATCAATTAATTGTTCTGCTTGAATAATATTCGTTTCGTATTTACCTCTGCCAGATTTAGTTTTCAATCCAAGGTTAAACTTTTCACGAATTACCTCATCTTGTTCTTCTGTAGTGCATATTACTATGAAGTGTGAACGTTGTTCTGTAGGTGTTTCTTGTGGTTCAAACATATTATCGAATGAATCAAAGTTTAAAGCATCCAACTGAATATCTAAGTTCAATTCATCTAGTGAAAAACTACCAAAGCTTAAATCACCTTCCATAACTTCAATGCAATTACTACGATTAGCATCAACATGAAGCAAGAGGTCACGATAACCTCGAACCTCTTGTCTTTCTTTTGTTGTTTACGAACTTTAGTATTATGTATTTCAACAATCTTAGTACGTTTCTTTGGGTCTTTAAAGTCACGTTTTAATTGTCTTTTTTGTTTTCTAGCGTAACTCATTTTACTTTTCTTTAGATTTTAACCAAATTTCGCGATGTCTTTTATTAGATTTAGCAAGACTTCGTTCTCTTAGTTTAGGTTCAACATATTCTTTATGATAATATGCTTCTCCGTTATAATAGTTAACTTCATTATCTTCTGAATATTCGTAAGGATTCTCTTGACCTTCATCGTACGCTTTCTCTATTTG
>Ga0247722_10000246_pt1 | contig 35308 bp, 26 predicted proteins | sample MSEWelMarce3H_FC_FD_189094 | JGI IMG/M metagenome (GOLD analysis project Ga0247722, IMG submission 189094) | Subsurface sediment microbial communities from gas well in West Virginia, United States - MSEEL Well Study Marcellus 3H_FC | ecosystem: Environmental > Terrestrial > Deep subsurface >... | reverse complement strand
ACAAGCCTTTTTGCATCTGGATGCCATTGATGGGCATGATTCACCTCTGCAAAGTAGAACGTTCGTTCACTTTACGCCGCACGAATGGCTAAATCAAGGGTTACTGAGCAAGAGACATAATCAGGTAGCGTTACATAATGCAACCTCGGCATTACGTAATAACACTTCTGCATTTAATCCATGAGCCGGGTAAATAGCCACTCCGGATGTAGCACTCATATCTAAGCGCTGCCTATCAATAAAGATGGGCTCTGTAAAATAAGTATCAACTTGTGCCAATACATTCGTTAAATCTTCTTCGTTAATTCGCTCAAGCATTAATGAAAAGGTATTTCCTCCTAATCTTGCTACTTTAACCACAGGGCGTTTAAAGCCTTTTAATCGACCTGCGATACAACGCAAAACCATATCGCCTTCTTGATAGCCTAGGTGTTCATTAATATAATGAAAATTATTAATATTTAAAATCAATAAGGCACTCATTTCAGATTCAGGATGTAAGTGCTCTGCTATGAAATACAAAAAACCAACTCTATTAGCAAGGCCAGTTAATAAATCAACAAATGCAAGCTCACGCAATTCCTTATCCCGCAAAGAAACAATATCGCCCAATGCATTAAATGAATGCGCTAGGCTACCTAATTCATCATTTCTACCGGCTTGAACGCGCACCCCAAAATCCCCCAATGCATTAAATGAATGCGCTAGGCTACCTAATTCATCATTTCTACCGGCTTGAACGCGCACCCCAAAATCCCCCGCAGGCCCTAGCAGCCTGTCGGACTTAGCATCAGTCAGCTGCAAAATCACCTGGTCAGCCTATATTTCACCAGATTTTTGACCAATAACTCGTTATTGGCGCTGCAAACCCAGCAAAATCTGGTCTCGATCATGCGGTTTTTCGCTTCGACCGTCTAAGTCCGACTGGCTGCTAGAAAAAGTGGTTAGCGGGGCAGAGAAATGGTGCGCCACAAACAGACACACCACAGAAGACACCACAAAAAGCAACAACCCCAACCACAGCGCACGCCACCTAGCCTGATTGATCAAGAGTTCTATCAACCAAGCATCAACATCTGCGCCCACCAAATAATACGAGCCGTTAGCTTGTTTAATTGGCTGCAAAAATGACTGAAACTTACCGTAAGTATTACTCACCGTGCCCTTGCGCGCTTGACCATCGAGCAAAGCCGCCATCACCAAGCCCTCGTCATCTTGATATTTGATTTGATAATGGCCGTAGCGATCTGCAGCTAGCTCAGCAGGCGGGGCACTATCGAGCATGTAGCTGACGTGCCCATCCACTAATCTAAATACGTAAAGATAACGAATCCCAGCAATCTGGCAATACTGAGATATTCGGCAGAAGAAACCGCTACCCCCACCATAGCACGGTGAAGATAATCAGACGGCAACAGCATCGGCAAAGTTTGCACCGCAACAGCCAAGCGATTATCTGCATCACGGCGTACCTCTGTGCTCATCACCCACTGAATTAGCATGGTGAACACAAGCATCAGCAGCAGATCAATGCCAATAGCACGAGTAAAATTTTTACTCGTGCTGTATTGATCCGCCTAAAACGGTATTGAAAAAATAAGAAACCATTTGGAGTGACATTTTATAATCCTTGTCATCCCAAATTGATAGCAGTCAGATGCATGCAAGGCAAACCCAATATATTACCCAAGAAGCCATGCGTCTCTTGTCATACTTTTTTCAGCATCAAGCGCCTTTAGCTTCAATCCGCAGGTATTCTCTGCAGAATGCTGCAAACGCACATTAAAGCGCATTAATTCATCACGGCGAAATGCCAAGACATCCAGCTCGCCATTGATCGGCTGACTAGCAAGCTGTGCCTCTAAATTACCACTGGTCACGCGTAAGCCATTTATTGCAATCAACAAATCACCTGCAGATAAACCCGCAGCTTGCGCAGCTCCACCATCTAAAACATGGCTAAGCTTTACAAAACTACCGTCGCTGCTACTACGTATACCGAGGCTATTACTTGGCGGTAACACTTTATCTAACCAGCCCCCCTTATCACTTGCGCCCACAGCCGCACGCATTTGCCACTCCACTCCAAACTCAGCCAATAGCGTTTGCAGTGGCAACTCTTGCGTGGAGCGCAGGGCTAAATCAAAAAAGCTTTGCAAATCTAGGCCGGTAACTTCACTGGCTAAACGCTCCCAATCTGCTTCTGCCACGCCTAAACCTGCGGAGGAAAAATCTTGACCATAACGCAGCCACAGCGCACGCATCACGTCATCTAAGGATTTTTGTCCGGCACTTTGCTGGCGAATTAATAAATCGAGGCAGAGAGCCACCAAGGCTCCCTTGGTGTAATAACTCACCAAGCTATTTGGGCTGTTTTCATCTTGGCGATAAAATTTAACCCATGTATCTAAACTAGAATCCTCTAATGTTTGCTTAGTGCGGCCATTACCCCGCTCCACCCCTGTAATGGTTTGCGCTAATAAATCTAAATAATCCTGCTGGCTAATTAAGCCCGTGCGAAGCAGGGTGAGATCATCGTAATACGAGGTAATCCCTTCAAATGCCCATAATAAACGGGTGTAATTTTCTTGGCTTAAATCATATGGCGCATAGGCAGCAGGTTTTATTCTTTTCACATTCCAGCTATGAAAATACTCATGGCTGCAAAGTCCTAAGAATTGGCGATAGCCCGCTTTGATTTGTGTTTCATGTGCTAAAGGTAAATCATCCCGATTACACATTAGTGCCGTGGATGATCGATGCTCTAATCCACCATAACCATCGCCAAGCGCCATCGTCATAAACAAATACCGATCAAATGGTGCTGGCTCACCAAAAAGCTTAATTTGATATTCGCAAATTTGTTTTAAATCTTTTTTTAGGCGTTTTAAATCGGCATTATGCCGCCCAGCAATAACGATATCGTGAGGCGTACCACACGCTTTAAAACTAATCTGGCTAAACTCACCCATTTCAACAGGATGATCAATAAGCTCATCATAATTAGCGGCTTGATAACGGCCAAATTGCCCCACTTTGGCGTCATCTCTCGTTAAAGTCGTGGCTATTTTCCACTGCTTATATGCCTTACCTTCAGGCGCGACGATGTCAACGTAACAAGGATTGCTTTCTTGGCCTGATACAGCCAAAAACACGCTGGTGCCATTAAAAAAACCACGGCTTTGATCTAAATAAGCACCACGTACGGATAAATCCCAAGCATAAACACTATAATGAATTTCTAAAGGGCCTTTGACACTAGCTGCCTGCCAAGTATGTTTATCACACTTATTTAGCATGACCGGCTTACCATCTGATTCGGCACGAATTTCAACAATATTACGAGAAAACTCACGAATTAAATAACTACCAGGAATCCACGCAGCTAAGTATAAACACTGACCATTTTTATCTGGCTTATTAATGGTGATAGAAACATGAAAAAGATGGGCGTGCAAAGACGCTGGAACAATTTTATACAGAATGTTCATTATTATTCTTTAAACAAAGTATCTAAAAAACCGTGCTTAATGCGCAACCAAGTCAACATAAATTAATTATTATGCAAGCCAATTTGGTTACGCCCTGCACCCTTGGCCTGATAAAGCGCCTGATCAGCGGCATCAATCAATTGCTGAGCATCCATATTGTTTTTCAAAGCAGCGATACCCGCACTAAATGTAACGTTAAATTGGATATCACCGGATGATTGAGTTAATTCGGCAAAACGCATACGCCACTCATCCAGCTTTTGAGCTGCTCGAATCAAGCTTGTTCCTGCAAAAAGTACTGCAAATTTTTCACCTCCATAGCGTCCAACTGAACCATCATTATGAATAGATTGGCGTAATAAGCGCGCTAAGCTTTTAATCACTTGATCGCCAATTCCATGCCCATAAGAGTTATTAATTTTTTTGAAATGATCAATATCAATCATGGCAAAAGAGAGAGAAAGCGATTCTTTTTTTGCCTGAGCTACTTCACGCTCAAGTAATTCAATAACATTAGTATGATTTAGCAATGCAGTGAGGCTATCACAAGTCATCCACCGCCGTAATGAGCGATAGCGCGCACAGGTAATGCCAACCGAGGCAACCAACTCTTCTCTGGGCATACTTTTAACCCAGAAATCATCCCCACCCATACTACGAGCCATAAGTTGTTTATTGCGATTAGTTTCTGTAGATAAAAAAACAATCGGAATACTGTCAAATTGTGTGTATTGGCGAATCACTTTGGCAATTTCATTGCCCGAGCATTGCGGCATATACACATCCATCAACACAATATCGGGAACAAACCGCTCCAATAGTAAAAATACTTCTAAAGGATTTTTTAAAAGCTGTACTTGCATGCCTGCTTGGCCAAGTGCATCGGCATTGAATCTCCCCATCGCGTCTGAATCATCAACGATTAACACTCGATAAGGAGTGTTATGCGAGCGCTCTAGCAGACTATCTAATCTATCAATAAGTCTCTGAATATCTAATGGAAAATAAATAAAATCTGTAATCCCATTATTCATCAGCTCTATTTGCTGGGATATACTTAAAGTGGAGGTCAGATATAAAATAGGCCCGCACGACAATTTAACTACAAAAGGCAAAATTTCATCGGCTGAGCAATCCTCCAAGCCTGCCTCACTTAACACAACAGCAAACGGCGCAGTAGTATGCATGGCAGCCAAAAAGGAACTTTTCTTTAAAAAGACATGGCATTCAAAACCAAAAAATGTAAGCTGTCTCGCTAATTCAGCGCCCCCATGCACTTGTCTGGCAGAAACGTAAACGATGGGCTTTATTGATTTTTCACTCATTTTGAATCCAGTTTCACACTTAATTAAACTAAAATTTCAGCGGTTGTTTATTCAATACACCTAAATTTACCTAGCAGCCTGTCGGACTTAGCATCAGTCAGCTGCAAAATCACCTGATCGGTCTATATTTCACCAGATTTTTGACCAATAACTCGTTATTGGCGCTGCAAATCCGGCAAAATCTGGTCTCGACCATGCTATTTTTCGCTTCGACTGTCTAAGTCCGACAGGCTGCTAGGGTCTGTTGACGTTTCATTCACGGCTGCGTTTGGCCCGAAGGGCTGTGCCGGAAAATGGCCATTCACTGCGTGATGCTCCTCGACAATAACCCATTATTGCCTTCGTCACATGCCTTGTGCTTGGCCGTTTTCCGGCTCAACGCAATGACAAATGAAACGTCAACGTACCCTAGTCCTTATAAAATAGCTGAAAATACAAATGCATGTGTCACCATTACTAAATTTCACCGTTATTTTTACGTTCAAATTCATGCAATTGCCGCCGCCACTTTTTACTTGGCCGCCCTTCACCACTAGGGTGATCAAATCGAGGGGCTAGTTGCCGTGCTTCACGCTCGTACTGCCTTTTCTGCTGGCTTGCCAAGCTCTCTGAATAGAGTAACCGTGCAGCAGTAGCGGGGCCTCTCTGCTCAGAAATACCGATTACCACCACTTCAAACTCCCCCTGCTCAGTATGAATACGCAGTTGATCCCCTAATTTTACCGTTCTTGCAGGTTTAATTCGCTCTTTATTTAAATGAACATGCCCTGCATCAATCGCGGCACTCGCCAAAGAGCGCGTCTTAAAAAACCGTGCCACCCACAGCCATTTATCAATTCGTACAGCTTTTATACTGTCCATTTTACGCTCCAGCAAAAAAAACACCCCGCATGGCGGGGTGTTGTATTGCAATCATTCAAACGAAGCTTAGTGTGTTTTTGCTTTGAAATGACGACGACGATCTGTTTCGTTTAAGTAACGCTTACGAATACGGATGCTTGTTGGTGTGATTTCAACCAATTCATCATCATCAATAAACTCAACTGCTGATTCCAGCGTCATTTTGATCGCTGTAGTCAAACGAACCGCTTCATCAGTACCGGATGCGCGAACGTTAGTCAGTTGCTTACCCTTAACTGGGTTAACCACCAAATCGTTATCACGAGTGTGAATACCGATCACCATGCCTTCGTACAATTTGTCGCCTGGGGCTACAAACATACGGCCGCGGTCTTCCAGCTTCCACAGTGCATAGGCAACAGCTTCGCCGTTTTCTTGTGAAACCAATACGCCGTTATGGCGACCCGGCATGTCGGCTTTAGCTGGTGCGTAATCATCAAACACGTGACCGATCAAGCCAGTACCGCGAGTCATGGTCATGAAATCACCTTGGAAGCCGATCAAACCACGAGCTGGAATATGGTATTCCAAACGGGTACGGCCTTGACCGTCGGATTCCATGTTGGTCAACTCACCACGGCGACGACCAATTTCTTCCATCACGCCACCTTGATGTTCATCTTCAAGATCGATAGAAAGATTTTCGTAAGGCTCACACTTCACACCGTCGATGTCTTTGTAAACAACGCGCGGTTTAGCCACGGCCATTTCAAAGCCTTCACGGCGCATGTTTTCTAGCAAAATAGTCAGATGCAATTCACCACGACCTGAAACGCGGAAAATATCAGCGTCTTCAGTGTCTTCTACCCGCAGAGCCACATTGATCAGCAATTCTTTAGTCAGGCGATCACGGATCTGGCGGCTGGTAACAAACTTACCTTCTGTACCGGCTAATGGTGAAGTATTTACCATGAAGTCCATAGTCAGTGTTGGCTCATCGATGGTTAACATCGGCACGCCTACCGGCAAGTCTTTATCACAGATGGTGACGCCAATACCGATTTCATCCAGACCAGAGATAATAATAATATCGCCAGCTTGAGCTTCTTCAACTGCAACGCGTTCCAGACCACTGAAACCCAATACTTGGTTGATACGGCCTTGACCGACTTGGTCTTCGTGATTCATCACAACAACGGCTTGACCTGGCTTGATACGGCCATTCAATACACGACCAACCCCAAGGCGACCGGTGTATGTGGAGTAATCCAGAGCAGAAATTTGCAATTGCAATGGTGCATCAGGATCGCCAACTGGCGCTTGAACGTGTGTCAGTACAGTGTCTAGCAATGGACGCATATTGTCCGACTCAGTTTCGAGTTCGAGCTTAGCGTAGCCATTCAGAGCAGAAGCGTAAATAACAGGGAAATCGAGCTGTTCATCAGTCGCGCCGAGCTTGTCGAATAAATCGAAAGTTTGGTCTACAACCCAATCCGGACGTGCGCCAGGACGGTCAACTTTATTGATAACCACGATAGGCTTCAGACCAAGAGCCAAAGCCTTTTTAGTCACGAAGCGTGTTTGTGGCATAGGGCCATCAACAGCATCAACCAGCAGCAAGACACCATCAACCATACCTAGAACACGTTCCACTTCACCACCGAAATCAGCGTGGCCTGGAGTGTCTACGATATTGATATGGTAGCCTTCGTATTGAAGGGAGGTGTTCTTGGCCAAAATAGTGATACCGCGCTCTTTTTCGATATCATTACTGTCCATCACGCGTTCTGTAACCTGTTGGTTATCGCGGAAAGTGCCGGACTGGCGGAGGAGTTTGTCAACGAGGGTAGTCTTACCATGGTCAACGTGGGCAATAATTGCAATATTACGAATGGCGCGGGTTGTCATTGTCTGGGCTGCAGATTTGTAAAAAAGTGCGCGATTGTACCACGCGAAGTGCCGCGCGCTACTAAGTTCCTTCGTATTAGGAAATAATTCATAAAAATCAGTCGATTACTGGTCATCCCGAGCCAGTAATCGACTAATATTTTTTTAAATTAAGCAATAACTGCAGCGCTTGCTAACTCAAAAACCAACCCCGCTTGACTGGATGAACGAGTGCCCGCGAGTGGGGTATTGCTGCTGGCGTGATAGCTATAAACCAAAGAATATTTGGTCTGCGCGGTGCGATTACGGCTTGCTGCATGAAAAGTACGTGCATCAAACAGCACCACATCACCTGCAACTAAAGCAGGAAATTGTGCCAAAGCCACCCAAGGGGCCGCTTCGGCGTGATCGGCCATCAGAAATTCATTTTCATCATAAGCATCACTAGGGAAATCAACTCGATGCGAGCCAGGCACAAAGCCCAAGCCACCGTTTTCTGTGGTTTCATCACCTAAAGCCAGCCATGCAGAAACTAACTCTGGGCGACTAAAGTGCCAGTAACGTACATCACGATGCCAACGCGTATCGCTACTAAAGCTGGGCTGCTTACTCATTAAACTATTGTGATGCGCTTGGGTAAGGGTGATTTGCGGTGTATTCAGCAAGCAACTAATAATGGTAAGTAGTTTTATATCGCCTGCCCACTCAGCAAATATCGGATCTCGCCCTGCCATATTTCTTAAACGCCGAATCGTACCGCCCCCCACATCGGCGGTAGAAGCGGGAGCACCTGGGTAACCCAGCTCCGCCTCTAACTCAAAAGGGGGAATACGCTGAACTACCGCATCCATCGCGGCCTTGCGAATTTGGCCGACTCGCTCCAGAGCAACAAAGCCACGCAAAACGACCACGCCATCAGCATTAAAGCGCTTAGATAAGGAGGCTAAATCAATGGGCAAGCAAAATTGGGCAAGCAAAACCGTTACTCCGGCAAATAAAGTCAAATTGTAACAGCCCCTATTTAGCCACGTCTTGCCTTAGCCGTGCATTTAATACCTTGGATATCCCTTACAAGATCAGCCCTTTTGATAAAGATCAGCTTTTAATAGCGGTGCCCACATTGTAGTTACTAGGGTCTGTCGGACTTAAGACTGATCTACTACGGAAAAGCTGGATTTGGCCTGCAGCTTATTGCCTTATATTTTGACAATGCCCTTATGCCTATGCGACTCAGCTCTTTGTAAAAGAGCGATCAACACTCAAAGCGTTGCTAGCCAAGCAACCACTCAAAAGGCATGATTAAAAGCTCGCCCCTTACCGAGCCTAGCCCATGAATAAATCCTTCTCCCTTTCTTTATTAACTGCTGGCTTTATCACTGTCTTGGTTGGGTATACCAGTTCAGCAGCAATTGTGTTTCAGGCGGCAAGTAGTGCGGGGGCTACGGCAGGGCAGCTAGCCTCTTGGATGTGGGCCTTAGGGCTGGGTATGGGTTTAAGCTGTATTGGCTTATCACTAGGCTATAAAGATCCCGTTGTCACTGCTTGGTCTACCCCTGGCGCTGCATTATTGGCAGGCAGCTTAGCGGGGGTACCGATGGGAGAAGCCATTGCTGCTTTCATGTTTTGCGCCGCCCTTATTACGTTATGCGGTATCACAGGTTGGTTTGAACGGATTATGGGGCGGATTCCATTGCCGATTGCGGCGGCGATGCTGGCGGGTGTTTTAGCCCGTTTTGGCATTAATATTTTTACTGAAATGCAAAGCCAATTTGCCCTTGTTTTTAGCATGTTTGCCGCTTATTTAATCTGCAAAAAACTTTGGCCTCGCTACGCCATCATGCTGGTATTGGCACTTGGGATATGCATTGCGTCGGCTCAAAATTTATTACATTTACAAGCCGTAAAACTCACCATAGCCACACCAGAATGGATGATGCCCATTTTTAATTGGCAATCCATGCTCAGCATTGGGATTCCGCTGTTTGCAGTTACCATGGCTTCACAAAACATGGCGGGGGTTGCCGTGATTCGGGCCAATGGCTACAACACACCGGTTTCTCCTCTGATTACTTGGACAGGCCTCACCACGCTGATACTTGCGCCATTTGGCTGTTTCTCACTCAATTTAGCGGCTATTACCGCAGCGATTTGCATGGGTAAAGAAGCGCACGAAGACCCCACCCAGCGCTATAAAGCCAGCATTGCCGCCGGTTGCTTTTATTTATTACTCGGGTTGTTTGGTGCCACGATTGGTGCACTATTTACTGCGCTGCCTAACGCTTTGGTTTTAGCCATTGCAGGTCTTGCTCTGCTCGGTACCATTGCCAATAGTTTAAACGTGGCGATGAGCCATGAAAAATTTCGTGAGCCCGCCGTTATTACTTTTTTAGTGACCCTATCCGGCGTTACCTTAATGGGAATTGGCCCAGCATTTTGGGGGCTGATTGCTGGAGCCATCGCCAGCATCATTTTATCCAGCTTTTCCGTAGTAGATCAGTCTTAAGTCCGACAGGCTGCTAGGCCGCTTTACACCTCAACAATGAGGTTTACCAAGAATCAACTAAGGTCATTTCGAATCCATAAAACAGCACTTAGGGGAATTTCCCTACCAAAATAAACACTGTTTGAAATGGGATTCATTCCACAAATGAGCTAGGACGTATGTAAGCCAAATTAAACACATATTTGATTGGCGAAACAAAGAGCGCCACACCGCTCTATACGTTTGATTAAAAGCCATGAGGAATTTGGAATGAAATTTTTTCTAAAATGCTTTTCACTTTTTATATCCCTAGCCGCCCCAGCCATGGCGGCGGGCTACACAGAGACCCGCTACCCGATTGTTTTAGTCCACGGCCTATTTGGCTTTGATCAAGCTTTGGGTGTTGATTACTTTTACAAAGTGCCACAATCCCTGCAAACAGATGGCGCAAAAGTGTATGTTGCACAAGTTTCTGCCACCCATTCTAGTGAACTCAGAGGCGAGCAATTATTGGCACAGGTAAAGCAAATTTTAGCCATTACGGGTGCCAACAAAGTCAACCTCATCGGCCATAGCCATGGTGGCCCTACAACTCGCTATGTGGCATCGGTGCGGCCTGATCTTATTGCCTCAGTAACCAATATTGCGGGGGTGAATAAAGGCTCTGTAGTGGCCGATATAGTCAGAAAAGTAGCCGCACCAGGCACCGTGAATGAAAGCGTGGCCATGCTGATTGCCCAAGGCCTATCAACGCTGATTGGCCTTGCCTCTCAGGATGGCAATCTACCTCAAAACCCCAATGCGGCACTGGATGCGCTGACCACGGTAGGCACAGCCAAATTCAATGCTAAATTCCCTGAAGGCCTCCCGCTAGCGGCCTGTAATGAAGGCGCCTACCAGGTAAATGGCGTGCGCTACTACTCTTGGAGCGGTGCCAGCCCACTGACCAATGCTTTTGATGTAAGCGACGCAGCAATGGGCTTAACTTCATTGGCATTTAAAGAAAAAAACGACGGGCTGGTTTCATCTTGCTCTAGCCATTTAGGCCAAGTGCTACGTGATGATTACAATATGAATCACTTAGATGAGATCAATCAGTTTATCGGGATTGTCAGCCTGTTTGAAACCAATCCCATTAGTGTATTTAGGCAGCACGCAAATCGTTTAAAGAACGCAGGTTTGTAATGCTGCGTTGGATTTTTGCGGCGATGGCAGCCACCGTATTTTTGGTGGCTGCTGCGGCTTGGTCACTCAAGCCAGCACCGGCAGCCGCTCCGGTCGCAGCCATTGCAGCAAAGCCGAGCTTTGCACCCTCATTATTTGGCACCTTACCCGATGGCGATATGGATCAAGCTAAGGGCGAGCTGCAACTGAACCAAGCCTTGCTGCGTCGCTTTGATTATTACTTAGCTACCGTTGGTGAGCGCTCTTTATCCGACATCATGGCGCAAATCAGCCAAGATTTAGACCGTGAGCTAAAACCCGCTGCCGCCAAAGAAGCCAAGCGAATCTTGGCGCAATATCTTCAATTTAAACACGCTCTAAGCGAGCTCGCCCACAACCCCGCCATGGCAGGGCAAAGCATTGCCACCATGCGTTTACGGCTTGCAGCTATCCAAAACACCCGCAGCCGATTTTTTAACCGAGCAGAAATCAGCGCTTTATTTGCCAGCGATGATGAACAAGATGAGCTGCTTTTGAATCGCTTGATGATTGCTCAAGATCCTCAACTCAACACCACGCAAAAAGCGCAAAAACAAGCAGCGCTTGATGCAAAACTAAGTCCTGCCGAGCAGCAAGCACGCGCGGATTTGATTGCACACCTAAGCTTGGCCGAAAACGTACAATCCGCAAAAGCACAAGGTGCAACGGCAAACCAACTGCATGCACTCCGCAGCGCTAGCGTGGGTAAGCCTGCGGCAGACCGGCTCGCTGCCTTAGATCAGGAAGAAAACCAGTGGCAGGCAAAAATTGATCGCTACCTCATTGCCAAAGCCAACGCCATGAATAAGCTACCCACTACCGAGCAAAACAGCGCCATCCAAAAGCTACGCGATGCCAACTTCAGCCCACTGGAACAAAAGCGCTTAGGCGCATTTGAATAAAACAACCGCATGGCGGCTTAGGCTAAGAAGCGTGAGCCGCCATACATTACGTTTCTGCAATCCCCGTTAATTGCACTTCAATCGATTGATGTGGCAAGGCTAGATATTCCTCAGTTTGCATCTCAGTTAAACGGCTAGCGGTGCGGAAAAACTCACTCGCCTGCACGCCTGCTTGATAAAGCAAATCCACCGATACTTCGGCAGAGATAATCAACTTAACGCGGTGGTCATAAAACACATCAACCAACCAAGTAAAGCGCCTTGCCTCAGCAGCCTGATGGCCAGCCAGCCTAGGGATATCCGACACCATCACCGTGTGATAGCTATGTGCAATTTGTAAATAATCTGCTTGGCCGCGTGCATCACCGCAAATTGCAAAAAAATCAAACCACACCACCCCAGCCGCCACCCGTTTGGCTTTAATCGTGCGCCCTTCTATTTTAAGCTGTGGCGCGCTATCTTTACTGGTGGCCATGGCCGAAAACAAAGCATCTAGCTCGCTAACGCTATCCGCAGTATGAGGGGAAAGATAGGTTCTAGCTTGGGTAAGGGTACGCATCCGATAATCGTTGCCCCCATCCAAATTAAACACATCTAACGTGTTATTGAGCAGCGCAATAGTTGGCAAAAAATGACTGCGTTGCAAACCATTGGGGTACAAGCCATCAGGCGGATAATTTGAAGTGGTGACCAGCACCACGCCGCGCTTAAATAAGTGCTCCATTAAGCGGCCCAGAATCATGGCATCGGCAATATCAGAGACATGAAATTCATCAAAACACAGCACGCGTACTGATTTAGCAATTTTTGTCGCGACAGCGGCTAGAGGGTCTGACTCCCCTTTTAGCTGACGCAATTCATGATGAACTTCTTGCATAAACTGATGAAAGTGCAGCCGTTTCTTACGCTTGTAAGGCAAAGCGGCATAAAACGCATCCATCAAAAAACTTTTGCCACGCCCCACTCCACCCCAAAAATACAGCCCACGTGGTAAATCTGGCTGCGGTAGCAAAGATTTACCAAACAAGCGGCTACGCTTGGTTTTAAAGAAGATCAATTGATGGTATAGGGCATCTAGGCGATCAATCGCCTCGGCCTGAGCGGGGTCTGAAATAAAACCAGGACGAGCACTAAGACCTTGATACCAAGCTTTAGGGCTGGTTCCTTGCGTGGGCGGAACGATATGGTGTAGAGACATTACTAAAGCCTGTCGAAAAACAAGTAGTAATTATAAAGCCCGCCAGCACTTTCCCCTATTTTGATCTTTACCAATCTTGCATTGATCCCCCATTTAATTTCACCCACTCCCCACACTCAACATAATATGCAGCGCATTTACGCCGTCCGGCAGGGCAATATGAAAAACACACGCACACTACTTTCTTTTACTCCTTACATCGCACTATAAACTCTGTAGCTGCGAGCAAAGCTATCTTATGAAAAGGTAGTAAGCCCTTAACCATCGCCCTTATTGATAACGCTAAGATCAATAGATCTTTTAAAGGATTGCGTCATGCATAATATTAGCGTTAAAAGCAAACTCTTTATTGGCTTTGCCGTCGTTTTAGCTCTGCTCGCCATCATGGCCATCCTCAGCTTAAAAAGCATGAAGGACATCGATCTTGCTATGCGTGATTTAATGGAAGATCGTTACCCCAAAATTATACTATCCAATGAGATAATGAATTTATCTCTGGACAACGGCAGGCAGATACGCAATATAGCGCTCTCTCCAGATAAAGCAGACGACGATAAAGCGTTTAGCAAGCTGAATGAAAACCGCAAAAAGATAACTGAAAAATTACAAGACTTAAGTAACAGACTTAGCACCCCTAAGGGGCGTGAACTTTTTGATATTGTTAATCAAGCTGATAAAAATTTAGGTAATAAGCTTGATGAATTTCAAAAAATAGCCGAGGACCCTGCTCAAGCTTGGCCTTTTATTAAAACCCAAGTGGCACCTACCAATAATACTTTTATAACAACACTCCATGAGCTGGCAGATTTTCAAGAAAGTTTAATGCAAAAAGGCAAAGAAGCCGCTTATGCAAGCTATGCCTCAGCCCAATTATTTTTGATTAGTGTCAGCATCATTGCTATCGTCTTGGGTTTATTCATGGCATTTTATATAGCCAATTTAATTACAACCCCTCTTACACAGGTTTCCGAAGTAGCCAAACAAATCGCCGCGGGCAATCTTTCTTATAACTGGCAAGGCGTCACGATACATAAAGACGAAATTGGCCATTTACAAAGTGATATTAAAGAGATGCAGAGCAATCTTCGTGGCATTATTCAAATGATGATCAATAATTCGCATGCGGTTTCATCTGCAGCCAGAGAGCTGGCATCTGCATCGCAACAAGTCTCTGCCAGTACCGATCAACAAACGTCCTCGGCCAGCTCAATGGCCGCTGCAGTAGAAGAAATGAGTACCAGCATGGATCAAGTGGCCTCTAACACCGAAGACGTAAGCACCCAAGCATCTAAAGCAGGAACATTAGCTCAATCAGGCAGTACCGACGTGCAATCAGCCGCCAAAGAGATGGAAGAGATCGCCAAAGAGGTGGGTAATGCCTCTGAAAAAATTGGAGGCCTAGGTAAACAAATTGAAGAAATCGGCAGTATTGTTGTGGTGATTCGTGAAGTAGCCGATCAAACAAATTTATTAGCACTTAATGCTGCAATTGAAGCAGCCAGAGCCGGTGAACAAGGCCGTGGCTTTGCCGTCGTCGCCGATGAAGTCAGAAAGCTCGCGGAGCGTACCACCTCATCTGCAGCACAAATCACCGCGATGGTGAGTGCTATTCAACAAGGTGCACACGATGCAATTGGCAGCATGCAAAATGGGAATAAACGCGTAGGGGATGGTTTAACGCTCACCAACCAAGCCAGAGAGAGTATTCTTAAAATTGATAATAGTAGCCATGACGTAATTAGCTCGGTAACAAACATCACCGATCAAATGCAAGAACAACGCACTGCCGCACGCGAATTAGCCTTAAATGTTGAGAAAATAGCCCAAATGACCGAAGAAAACGCGGTTGCAGTACGCAGCATGGCCTCATCCATTGGTGGGCTGGACAATATGGCTAAACAGTTAAGCGCATCTGTTACGCAGTTTCGCCTAAGCTAATGAGCAGCAAAGGGGCGCAACATCGCCCTTTTGCTCAGTGTTTATTTAGGCCAATATCGCAGGAATAAACTGCCCTTATTTTGCATCTCGGTACTGAGCCATCAAGCACACATAATGCGCCGCAGAGTAATTAAAGTTGGCGAGCTCTGCCTCGGTCAGCAAGCGCTTTTTTTCAGCTGGGCGGCCCATATATAACCAACCTGATTCTAAAACACGATTTGGCGGCACTAATGAACCGGCCCCAATCATCACCCGATCTTGGATCACCACTCTATCTAGCACAATCGTGCCCATGCCTATTAGGCACTCATTGCCAATCGTGCAACCATGCAGCATCACGCCATGACCGATGGTAACGCGCTCGCCAATACGCAAAGGCGCACCGAGTGGATCATCCGCACGTTTATGGCTTACATGCAGCACGGCACAGTCTTGCACATTGCTATCTTTGCCGATGCTAATTGCGTTTACATCGCCACGAATCACCGCCCCTGGCCACACCGAAGCACTCTCTCCTAGGCTCACTTCACCTATCAGCTGTGCCGATTCATGTACCCAAGCACCCTCTGCTAAGACTGGTTTAATGCCATCAAACACACCAATTGCCATGAGTTTAAATCCTTTTAAAAAATCTATTGTAAGCGGTAGCCACCTTGCTTTTACTTAGCAGCCCTCAATAATGTATTAAATATGCCATAGGAATCATCACCCTCTGCCTTTTACTGTGCTTGAGACGCCATGACTGTAGCTCTCCTGCTGACAACCCTAACATCCCAAGCGACAGACATTACAAACCGCGCCGCACTCGAACAATACTCAAGCATTGTCCACACAAGCTATCGCGCTAGCATTGCCGCTGCACGTGAAAGCACCCAGCGAAGAAAGCCTTGCGAGCGCCCGCAAAGCCACCAATGCAGACCTCAGCCGCCTTTATATTACAGATTTACACCGTACTTACCCCCAGAGTTTTCAAAGCACGCATCTTGAAATTACACGCCATTGCGCGCATTTACCCCCTATACCATTCTAAATACGCGAGCCAGCTGCATGAGCAATCCACTCCTTGATCTGACCGGCAAACTGCCTGATTACCCAAGCGTTAAACCGACACACATCAACCCAGCACTTGATACCCTACTGGCCAGCAGTGCAGCTGCCGTCACGGCGGCCGAACAAGCCCAAAACCCAAGCTGGGAAAGCTTTGTAGAGCCGTTGGATGAAGCGCTCAATAAATTGGGCCTGGCATGGGGCGTGGTGGCTCACTTAGAAAGCGTGGTGACTACCCCTGAGCTGCGCGATGTTTACAACGCTAATATCGCCCGCATCTCTAATTTTTATACCGAGCTAGGCCAAAATGAGCGGCTGTATGCTCAATACAAGCTCATTGCAGCCAGCGCAGAATTCGCAACTTACAACTCAGCTAAAAAAACCATTATTGAAGACACGCTACGTGATTTCCGCCTCTCTGGTGCGGAGCTACCGGAGGCGCAAAAACAACGCTTTGCCGAAATATCTGAACAGCTATCAGAGCTAACGGTTAAATTTGGCCAAAACGTGATGGATGCTACCGATGAGTGGGCCTTATATATCGAAGACTTAGCCGAGCTGGATGGCCTACCACAAGACTGGCTTTCTGCCGCTAAATCCGCCGCCGAAGCCGACGATAAAACCGGCTACAAAGTCACACTTAAACAGCCTAGCCAAAGCCCTGTGATGCAGTTTTGTAGTAATCGCTCATTGCGCGAAAAGGTTTATCACGCCAACGTGACCCGCGCCGCAGAATTTGGCCCCGCCGAGCGCGACAACGGCCCACTAATCAGCCGCATCCACGCGCTGCGCTCCGAAGCCGCTCAATTACTGGGCTTTAATAATTACGGCGAGGAATCGCTGGCGACCAAAATGGCCGATACGCCCGCTCAGGTGGCAGAGTTCTTACGAAATTTAGGCCACGGTGCCAAACCGTTTGCTGCACAAGATCGGGCCGAGCTTAAAGCCTTTGCCAAGGAGCACCTTGGCTTGGATACGCTGGCCGTGTGGGATTACGGCTATGCAGCCGAGAAATTATCCGAAGCTAAATATGCCTTCTCTGCCCAAGAAGTAAAAGCCTACTTTACCGAAGACGCGGTGCTGGCAGGCCTATTTAAAGTAATCGAAACGCTCTACAGCCTACGCTTTATTAAAGCCGAAGCGCCGGTCTGGCACCCCGATGTCAACTATTACGCCCTGCAAAATATGGACGGTAGCGCAGTGGGGGGCCTGTATCTGGATCTTTACGCCCGCACCGGCAAGCAAGGCGGCGCGTGGATGAACGATGTGCTTTCACGTAGCCGTAAGGGTGCATCGCAGCAAAACCCAGTGGCGCTGGTGGTGTGTAACTTCGCGCGCGGGGTGGACGGCAAGCCTGCACTGCTTACCCACGACGATGTAATCACATTGTTCCACGAGTTTGGCCACGCCCTGCATCACCTCTTAACCGAAGTCGATGAATCCGGCGTATCCGGCATCAATGGCGTGGAGTGGGATGCAGTAGAGCTACCTAGCCAGTTTATGGAAAACTTCTGCTGGGAATGGCAAGTTCTACCCGATTTAACCCGCCACGTAGACAGCGGCGAGCCACTGCCGCGCGCACTATTCGATAAAATGCTAGCCGCCAAAAACTTTATGAGCGGCAGCGGTATGGTGCGTCAGGTTTTACTGTCTTTATTTGATATGGGCCTGCACGCCAACGCAGATGTAATCGACGCCGCAGCACACAATGCCGCCTTGGTCGCCGAATTTGAAACCCCCGTCGCGCCAGACTATAACCGCTGGTACAACACCTTCAGCCATATTTTTGCTGGTGGCTATGCCGCAGGTTATTACAGTTATAAATGGGCCGAAGTGCTGTCTGCCGACGCATATTCCGCCTTTGAAGAAGCCGCCGCAGCGGGCCAAGCCATCCTCGACCCAGTAACCGGCGCGCGCTTTCGTGCCGAAATATTGGCAAAAGGCGGCAGCCGCCCCGCCATCGATTCCTTCATCGCCTTCCGTGGCCGCAAACCAGAAGTGGCAGCTTTGCTAAGACATAATGGGCTGAATTAAGGCAGGGCTTAGGAGATAAAACCCACGTCTTGAAACACGGGTAGCACGGAGAACGCGGAGTTTCACGGAGAAAAACCAAGGTTTTCCATGATTGAATGTTGTTTTTTGGCGCTTCTGAATTGAAATTAATTAAATAAAGTAACGTGGGCACGATTTTGTGCCCACGCGGAAGGCAATAACACTTTATATATCTGCCGCGTGGGCAAGATAAAACACTTTGCCCACCCTACAAACAATCCTATCAACTTAAGTAAAACACAAAGGCATCAGGTATTTCGTAGGAGCGGCTTTAGCCGCGAAAGTACTATTTTTAAAATATTCGCGGCTAAAACCGCTCCTACGTTGATCCTTAATTACTCAAATGAAACACTCCATCCATAAAAAAACGGGCCATGCAGCCCGTTTTTTTTACGCACCTACAACACCCTCGACTTCAAATACTGCTCCAAAAACCGAATCGTATGCCCAATCGAATAAACGCGGTTTTCGCGCTTAGCTGCGCAAGCTCGGTGCACTTGGAGATTTCATGCAGCGACAGGTTATCGCGACAATACATCCTTTGGATTTTGCCCATCATTTCCATGGTGACCACCTTTGACCCTCTGCTCAATAATTAAGTAGAACAAGTAAAACATCTGAGACAATCTTGGATCGGAACAACTTGCTGTAGTGGGTCAGTTTCCGGTCGACGTCAACATCAGCCCCCTCAGCTTCTTGCCCCCCCTCAATTTTAGACAACTTGTCTAGCCTTCATTCTGATATTGACCCCACAGGACCTAGCTATGAATTTCTCTCATGTTTTTATTGAAATAACTTCATTTTTATTCATGATTTGATTCAGGTATAAATCATACTGAGTTCTGAAGGCTAGGTAATTTTATTGCCAATTATTAATCATGCTATTAGGAAAGAATTAGAAAAAACTTGGAGCACGCTTGACAGTAAGTATCCGAAAAAAATTGGAAATTCCAAGCAGTGAATGAAATAAATTCAGGTTTTATCTCAAAAATTAGGATACCAGATCACAATGAGTAAAGAGTTTACATTTACGATTAATAGCATTAGTTTCGATGAAAACTATCTGCCAGCAGAAAATACGCGTATCACCACCAATTTTGCGAATTTAGCCAGAGGAGAGCATCGCCAAGAGAATCTGCGCAATACCTTAAAGATGATTAACAATCGTTTCAATGAGTTGGCACATTGGGATAACACTAAATCAGATCGTTATTCTGTAGACATTGAGATTATTTCTGTTGAGTTGAATATTGATGCTGAAAAGAGCATTAAGGGTTTGCCTTTAATTGAAATATTAAAAACTAATATTGTTGATCATAAAACTAAGGAGCGAACAGAAGGAATTGTAGGGAACAACTTTTCCTCTTATGTGCGAGATTATGATTTTAGCGTATTACTGCTGGAACATAATAAACAGCAAACCCATTTTAGTACGCCAGAAAATTATGGTGAGCTGCACGGAAAGCTGTTTAAAAGTTTCATCAATTCTAAGGCATACAAAGAAAACTTTAAAAAACAGCCTGTGATTTGTTTAAGTGTTTCCAGCAGTCGAACTTATGAGCGGACTGAAAACCAGCACCCTGTATTAGGTGTTGAATACATCCAGGATAAATACTCGCTCACTGATGAATATTTCAAAAAGATGGGTATGCAGGTTCGCTATTTCATGCCAGCGAATAGCGTAGCACCTTTGGCATTTTATTTTTCCGGTAATTTGCTGGCTGATTATACGAATCTTGAGCTGATTAGCACCATCAGCACCATGAGCGCATTCCAAAAAATTTATCGACCTGAAATTTATAATGCCAATTCTGCTGCAGGAAAATTTTATCAACCCAGTTTACAGCACCAAGATTATTCATTAACCCGAATTGTTTATGATCGAGAAGAACGTAACCGACTAGCGATTGAACAAGGAAAGTTTGTTGAAGAGCATTTCATCAAGCCATACCAAGACATTCTTGGGCAATGGGCTGCTAATTGCGCTCTTTAATCTAATAAAACATCGCGGATATTGATTATGAAAATACTATTGCCAACTTCAACTGCGGGCAGTTTACCCAAGCCTACTTGGCTTGCAGAACCAGAGAAAATTTGGTCTCCCTGGAAATTACAAGGTCAAGAATTAATAGACGGCAAATTAGATGCTTTACGTTTGTCACTGCAAGAGCAATTACACGCAGGGATTCATATTGTTAGTGATGGAGAGCAAACGCGCCAACATTTCGTCACTACATTTATTGAGCATCTGAGCGGCGTTGATTTTGAAAAACGTGAAACGGTCAGAATTCGTAATCGCTATGATGCAAGCGTACCCACGGTGGTGGGCGAGGTTGCTAGGACAAAACCTGTTTTTGTTGAAGATGCCAAGTTTCTACGCCAACAAACCAAGCAGCCCATTAAATGGGCATTGCCCGGCCCAATGACGATGATCGATACCTTGTATGATCGCCATTATAAAAGTCGTGAAAAACTGGCTTGGGAATTCGCTAAAATTCTTAATCAGGAAGCCCGTGAATTAGAGGCTGCTGGGGTAGATATTATTCAATTTGATGAGCCTGCATTTAATGTCTTTTTTGATGAGGTGAATGATTGGGGGGTGGCTACCTTAGAAAGAGCCATTGAAGGACTTCAATGTGAAACCGCCGTGCATATTTGCTATGGTTACGGCATTAAAGCCAATACCGATTGGAAAAAAACGCTGGGATCAGAGTGGCGCCAATATGAAGCCGCTTTCCCCAAATTGCAAAAATCGAATATTGATATTGTCTCACTAGAATGTCAAAACTCGCGGGTGCCCATGGATCTGATTGAACTGATTCGAGGAAAAAAAGTGATGGTAGGCGCTATTGATGTGGCAAACCATACCATTGAAACCCCCGAGGAAGTCGCAGATACCCTGCGAAAAGCACTGCAGTTTGTCGATGCGGATAAGCTCTACCCTAGCACCAATTGTGGTATGGCACCTTTGCCGCGTGCAGTCGCACGAGGCAAACTTAATGCTTTAACTGCGGGTGCAGCAATCGTTCGCAAAGAATTATTGGGCTAGTTCTATTCTCCCCAAAAAATGGTGTCACGCAGAGACGCAGAGAAAAAAGCGAAATCGTCTTTGTCGCTAATCGTTAAAGATTTAGAATGAATTGATTCAGTTTGATTCTTTCTTCCTCTGCATCTCTGCATCGGGTCCTTTTCCATTCAACTCTGTATTCAACTCTGCACACTGATAGATGATGTACTGAGTGCACGCATGCAGCATGTCATCTTCATATTTAAAAATACGATTTAATTTAGGAATAATGTGATGATTGAAACAACAGACTATAAAAGTGCAATGTCGTTGTTAACGGGTGCGGTTAATGTGGTTACTACGACAGGCACATCTGGTCGTCATGGATTTACTGCGTCTGCCGTTTGCAGTGTGACTGATACACCACCGACATTATTGGTCTGCATGAATAAATCCGCTCGATCACACAGTCATTTTATAGACAATAAAATTTTAACTGTGAATGTTTTAGGTGTGCATCATCAGTCTATTTTCAGCGTGTTTTCATCACCAATAAACTCAGAAGAGCGCTTTCAATATGGCAATTGGACTGAATTAAAAACGGGCGCACCTGTTTTAGTGGATGCTTTGGTGAGTTTTGATTGTCAGATTGAGCAAATTCAAGAAGTCGGCACGCATACAATTTTTATTTGCCCTATTGTCGCTATTTCGCAAAGCGAATATGAGCAAGGCTTGGTTTATTTTAATCGTGCTTATCATCATGTGGGTCAGGCGCAAGTAGCGTAAACCCACAATATTTAACCTGCAGTAAGTATATCGTGGAATTAATCATTTTTTTAGCCATAGGTGCCATAGCTGGATTTGCAGCTGGATTATTTGGTGTGGGTGGTGGAATTATCATCGTACCCATATTGTATGTAGTTTTTACGAAAATGAGCTATGGCCCTGAAGTAGTGATGCATTTAGCTTTAGGTACATCGTTGGCGACTATTATTGTCACATCGATTAGTTCATTAATTGCACACCATAAAAAGGGTGCCGTCATATGGCCAGTATTCAAAAATTTGGCACCCAGTTTGATCATAGGCTCTTTTTTTGGGGCGGGAATTGCCGGATTACTTGCTGGCGCACACTTGCGACTGATCATTGGTATTTTTGCGCTTTGGGTTGCACGCAATATGTTTGTCGGTGCAAAAAAAATAGTCGATCAAAATAAAGTACTGCCCTCAAGGGCTAAGCAAGTATTTGCAGGTACGGTGATAGGTGTGGCTTCTGCTATTTTTGGAATTGGAGGAGGAAGCTTAACCGTCCCTTATCTCAATTTTTATGGCGTGACCATGCAAAAAGCGGTTGGCACATCCGCCGCATGTGGTTTACCCATCGCTATTTCGGGCGCTTTGGGATTTATGCTTTTTGGTATCAAAGAACAGGTCAATATTAGCAATAGTATTGGCTTTGTTCATATTTATGCTTTCTTGGGAATGAGCATAATGAGTTTTTTTACCGCAAAATTAGGTGCAAAAGCGGCGCATGTATTATCCCCCGTCGTGCTTAAAAAATGTTTTGCCATTATGTTATTTATTGTCGGATGTTTTTTTATTCTTAAGGGATTAAGTAGTTCGATATAAGTGATATGGCATTTTAAAATGCAATAACAAATGATTTTCCCAGAGCAATCCTATCAACTTAAGCAAAACGTAAAGGCATGGCGTACTTTGTAGGAGCGGCTTTAGCTGCGAAAGCGCTATTTTTGAAATATTCGCAACTTATGCCGCTCCTCCTTTGCTAATCCTTAATTGCTTAAATAAAACACTCCATCCATAAAAAAACGGGCCAATCGGCCCGTTTTCCCTAATTAAAAACTCATCTACTTCAAATACGCCTCCAAAAACCGAATCGTATGCCCAATCGAGTACACGCGATTTTCGCGCTTGGCCGCGCCGTGGCCTTCGTCAGCAAATAGCATCAGCTCAGCGGGTACATGGCGTTTTTTGGCCGCTTCATACATTTGCACGGCTTCGCCCACCGGCACACGCGGGTCGGACACGCCTTGGATCAGCATCAGCGGGGCAATCAGTTTATCAATATGGTTAATCGGTGAAAGCTGAATTAATGCTTCATGATCTTTCACCGGATCGCCATATTCTGCAATACGCAGCGCACGGCGATAAGGCGCGGTGTTTTGTAAGAAGCTCATAAAATTAGAGATGCCCACGGTAGAAACGCCCGCATCATAACTGCCCGCAAACATTGTCATCCCTGCCAGCGTAGAGTAGCCGCCGTAGCTGCCGCCAATAATGCCGATCTTAGGCACTTGGCCACTCTTCCCCCACTTAGCCCGGATATAGCGCGATGCGTCTTCGATATCGCTCACCACTTGTAGCCGTTTAGGGCCATCGTCCATTGCCAGCCACGCTTTGCCATAGCCATCCGAGCCACGTACATTGGGCTCCGCAAAAATAAACCCCGCATCCACATAGAGCTGCGCCACAGGGGAAAAGCCTGCCTTAGTCTGCCCTTCCGGCCCGCCATGAAAGTGCACCACTACGGGGCAAACCATCGTTGCGCATTGTGCTGGGCGGCGTACAAACATCGGGATTTTAGTGCCATCTCTGGCGGGATAGCTCTCTAAGCTGGCTTTAGCAAAGCGCTGCGTATTTACTTCTGGGCTCATGGCCTGCTGCCATTGCACTAGCTTGCCGGTGCTCCATTCATAGCGATAGCTCATCCTTGGCGAAGTGGCGGTTTCTACGCTAATCAGGCTATAGCGGCCATCTGGGCTGTGGCCGCTGATCAGCACATGATCGCTGCCTTTAAACTGCGGCAGTTTTATCGGCTGCAGGCTTCTGGCATCCAAGGCAAAGCTACGGATATAACCCGCCTCATTCACGCTATAGCTAATATGCTGACGTGATTTATCGAGCTCAAAGCTGCTGACGTCCCAGTTTATTTCAGGGGAAACTGGCTTAAACTGACCTGCCTTCCATTGGTAAAGGCGGCGGAAATTGCCAAACTTAGACGTTTGCACAATCAGCTCATCCGGCCCTGCCCCATAGGCTGCGCTATATTCTTCTTTTTCATTCTGACCAAACAAGGGCTTGAGTTCTCCATCGGCCAGCTCATAAAATTCCGCCGCTAGATTGGTAATGGTTTTTTCTAGCAAAATCCGTCCATGGTGCTGATCCGCGATATTCCATAAGCCAGGCTGATCAAACACCACCTGTTTGGTGGCGCTGGCGATGTGGTAGCGATAGATGGTGTAGCTGTCTTTTTGCTTATCATTCGCGCTGTAATACACATATTGATTATCATCAGAAACAAAAGCAAAGCGGGTTTGCACGCCTGCAATACGCTGAATTTCTTTGAGCCCCCCGCCGCCCGCTGGCTGCAAATACAGCCCAGGGTTTTCTTCGCCTTTGCGATCACGCTGAATCACTAAAGTCTGGCCATCGGGGCTGATGCCGGCAATTTGGGTGGCATCTTCTCCGCCCGTCATCTGTACCGGAAAGCGCTGAGGCCCATCCAAACGCCACACTTGGCTTACACCCGTAACCCGCCAGCTAAAGTAAAGCTTTGCGCCATCGGGGCTAAGCATGCCTGCACTGGGGCTAGAAATATCCAGCATGCTTTGAATCCGCCGCGATAAACTAGGCTCTAGCGGCTTAGGGCGAAACGCCTCTATGCTTTCCTTGCTAATGCTGTCTGCGCCAAGGCCAGCGTAATCTGCAGCAAAGGCGCTACTGGTAAAGAAGCCACACACTAATAAACTGCTGATTATTTTCATTGTTTTATCCTTGTCTCTGCACCACGCTATGCCCATCAACGCCCCCACCTTGGCAGCAAGCTAACAAATAGCACATTTAATTACACTAGCTTGACTAAACAAGCTAGATAAACACAAGCCACAGTAATGAATTATGCATGATGCGGCAACTGTGGTTATTCCCAACGGAGATCAATATGACCCAGCCCCTAATTAGCCAACAAACACTGGCCCACTACCAAGCCCACGCCGAGGCGTTTAAAACAGGGACGGCCGATCACGATGTGAGCCAGAATATCACCGCACTTTTGCGCCATATTAGCGGCACGGTGCCTTTTGATATCTTGGATTTTGGCTGCGGCCCGGGGCGTGATTTAAAACGCTTCAGCGCACTTGGCCACAGGGCCATTGGTCTAGATGGCACGGCGCGCTTTGTTGAGATGGCCAAAGCCGACAGTGGCTGCGAAGTATGGCTACAGGATTTTCTAGCACTAGATCTACCCAGTGCCCACTTTGACGGCATCTTTGCCAATGCCGTGCTGTTTCATATTCCTAGCGCAGCACTGCCACGCATTCTGATCCAGCTGCACGCCACGCTCAAAACCGGCGGCGTGCTGTTTTGCTCTAATCCACGCGGCAATAATGAAGAAGGCTGGAATCAAGGCCGCTATGGTGCTTATTACAACTTAGAAACATGGCAAAGTTATTTAATCGCCGCAGGCTTTACCGAGCTAGAACACTACTACCGCCCTGCTGGCTTACCCCGTGAGCAACAACCTTGGTTGGCAAGCGTATGGCGCGCTTAAAAGACATCCGCGCTGAGTAGCAGCCTGTCGCCACAACACAACAAATTGTTAAAATTAGCCTGATTCATTTATTCCAAACAAATATATCAGCTAAGATATACTCACACAAACCAATATAAGACAGGATAACGTGAAACTCACCCACGCCCTTGCCCTGATCCTTGTCAGCGGTAACGCTTTTGCCTCTCCATCCACCGTGCCAGCAGGCATCGCTTGGGAGCAAGGAGATGTTAGCGCCGCTTTTGCCAAAGCCAAAGCAGAAAAAAAACCACTGTTTCTTTACTGGGGAGCCACTTGGTGCCCGCCATGCAATCAAATTAAAGCCACCGTGTTTAATCAACAGCGCTTTATTGATCGCACCAAACAATTTATTCCAGTCTATGTGGATGGCGATAGCCCAAGTGCGCAAAAGCTGGCCAGCCAATTTAAGGTGCGTGGTTATCCCAGCATGATTTTATTTAAACCAGACGGCACAGAAATCACCCGCTTGCCTGGCGAAGTAGATGCTGAACGCTATCTCAGCACGCTAGAGCTAGGCCTCTCTAACGCCCGCCCCGTTAAAGAAACGCTGAGCAGCGCACTGGCCGGTGGCAAGCTTAGCGTGGATGACTGGCGTTTACTTGCAGATTACTCATGGGAATCTGATCAAGCCCAGTTAATCGAGGAAAGCAAACTAGCCAGCACACTTAAAACGCTGGCCCAAGCCGTGCCTGCCACCGAAACCTACGCAGCCACACATTTGCAGCTAAAAGCCATTTCTATTGCCGCTGGTGATGAGCAAGCCAGCACCACGCCTGAAGAGCTGGCAATTCTGTATAAAGTATTGGCGGATAAGCAGCTTAGCCGCGATAACTTTGATGTGATCGTCAATAGCTCCAGCGATATTGTCAGCCAGCAGAGTAAAGCGGCTTCTGCAGAAAGAAATAAGCTGACTGCAGCATGGAGCAGCGCACTGCAAAAACTAGCTTTAGACCCTTCCCTCTCTGCGAATGACCGCTTAAGCGCGCTGACCAGCCAAGTTGCACTGGCCAAGCTTGATCTGGCCAAAGATGCAAAGCTGGCCGAACCGCTGCTCAAAGAAGTACGTTCACGCGTCAGCGATGCCGATAAAAGCACCAGCAACGGCTACGAGCGTCAATCGGTGATCAGCACTGCGGCTTACACCCTTAGCGAAGCTGGCCTGCTAGATGAATCAGATACCTTACTAAAAGCCGAGCTAAAACGCTCGCACGCGCCTTACTACTTTATGCTCTCCTTGGGGGCGAATGCCAAAAAGCGAGGCAATAAAGATGAAGCCTTAGGCTGGTACGAAGAAGCGTATAAAAAATCAGAAGGCCCAGCTACCCGCGTGCAATGGGGGAGTAGCTATATCAGCGCACTGATTGATTTGGCACCGCAAAGCGATGAGCGTATCGAGCAAACCGCACAAAGCATTCTGAAAGAAGTTGCGGTGACACCCAATGCTTTTTATGAACGTAGCCGCCGCTCGCTGGAAAAAATCGTCACCAAGCTTTCTGCATGGAATAAAGACAAGCAGCACGAAGCCTCAGTAAGCCGTGTGCTGACTCAGCTAGATGGCATCTGCAGCAAGCTACCCGCGACTGATCCACAACGTGCCACTTGCCAAGGTTTGCTTAAACCTAAAGCCTGATGCACTTAATTTAATTCAATCAGCCAATGGCCTTGCACGATGCAAGGCCATTTTTTTAAGCCAAGGATACAAGCATTAAGTTAAATCGTTGCTATAGCCAAATACAGCTTTGCAACAAGATAAATCTTCGCCTAGTTGGGGTAAAGGCGGTTTATCTTAACCATGCGGTTTATCACAGCGTGGGCAGAAAAACCTGCCCCCTACAAAAGATACTTCGCACGCCATTGATTTAACTTCATGAGGCGCAAAACAAATTAAAAAAAGCAGGCCTTATCGAAAGGCCTGCCATATCAGTGCATTATTCTTATTCGCTTAGAGTTTGTAATCAACACTCACAAATCCATAACGCCCAGACGTGGTGCCATTATATCCACCCCCATCCACCGAATAAGGAGCCACTCTATCAAAGATATTATTAACCCCAATCGCAAACGAGGTCTTTTTATCTAATTTATAACCAAAGGCCAAATTAAAGGTGGTGTATGAAGGTAAATAGCCATCTGGGTTGCTGCTGTTTTCAGGATCATCTGCCGCATCCCTTACCCTAGCAAAGGTTTTAGCCGAAACGGTAGCATCAAATTCTGCATATTGATAAGCCAGCGTAATGCGGTTCTCCCAATCTGGATAATTATAACCGCCCGTGCGATCAACCGGCGGGGTGTCTTGCAAATCCGAACGCTTATAGCTTAGCAAATAGCTAAACTGATCCCGCAGCGTAAATTTACCCCAGCCATCTGTTTTATATCCAAGGTTTAAATCCACATCAATTCCTGAAGTTTCAATTTGGCCAATATTGGATAATGGCAAATCAATCACGTCAATTTTGCCTTTAGTCAAACTTGGATAATTCTTTACTTCATCCAGATCTAATGCAAAGCGTTTAATCAATTTAGCCAAGGCTGGGTTGCTATCTTCGTGATCAATGACGTATTGCGGGCTTAATCTTTCAATGGCATCGTTTTGCTTAATTTGATACCAATCCACACTAACCGAAGCATCTTTAGTTGGCTCAAATACCAAACCTAAAGTCAGGTTATTAGATGTTTCAGGTTTTAACTGCGAATTACTCTGGCTGTTTAAATCAACTCGCCCCGAGCATGAGCCACCCTCTAGGCCCATAGGTTGGCATCTAGCCCAATCATTATAAAAATAGTAGCTAGGCGTTGGGGACATATTCAATTGCTGCAAACTTGGCGCTCTAAAAGTGCTGGTTGCCGAGCCGCGCAGTAATAAGGTATCAAACGGCCGGTAAGATAATGCCAACTTAGGTGAAGTTGCACCGCCCACGTCGTCGTAATGGTCGTAGCGTAATGCGGCTTGTAACTCTAGGTTTTTAAGCAGCGGAATACTCAGCTCGCCATAGATAGACTTCACCAAACGGCTGCTCGCTACCGTGGCATCTTCATCGGCTTTTTCTTTTAATAGGTTAATCCCCGTGGCAAAACCCACATCACCTGCTGGCAAGCTAAACAGAGCGGAGTGTGAGAGCTTGGCATCCGCAATCAGCAGCGAAGCAGTGCCTTCATGATTGCGCCGAGTTAGCAACGCTTTAGCCTGCGATTCTGGATTCCATGCCAGAAAAGGATCATAGCCACCATTTTTTAATGCATTGCTGATTTTTGTAGCATCTGCGCGCTCTCTAGACTGGCTACTTTTATTACTGCTATAGGTCAGTGCCGTTTCTACATCCCAAGCCGAAATCGAGCCCCTAGCCCCCAGTACGGCGCGGAGTGAATCGCTATCCACATCATTTTGCGCCAAACCAGCCTCATAAATCCGCCGAGATATAGTGACATCTTTGCCATCGGTTTTTACCCCGTTGATCACATCGCGGTAGGCTGCGTCTCCTTCCTTAAGCACCGCCTGAGCAGTTGGGATAGCCACAGGCCAGGTTTCAAATTCCTGCTTATCTTTGCTAATACCTAATTCGGCAAAGAGGGAAAAATGATCATTAAATTGATAGCTGTAAAGTGCATTGGCGCTAATCCGCTGAATATGCGCAGTGCGATATAAATTATCATTGGCTAAGCATTTTTGATTGCCAAATTTATCGATAGCAATTTCGCCATGGCCTTCGCACCCTGATAATAAAGTGGTCGTGCCACCTTTGATTTTATAAGCGCCACCATACAGGCCAGTAAATCGATTATCTGCGCCGCCTTGGCTGCGATGATCTAAACTACGGGTCGCATCGTGCTCGCTATCTTTGGTAGGCTGTTTATTTAACACATCCAGCGTCAGCAATAAATTTTGCCCGTCTTCATTTAAATTACCAAACCCTGCAGCAATCCCAAACACCACATTTTGCCCATCACCTGCAAAGTTTTGGCCCAGCTTACTGGTCAGTGCCACCCCTTCAAAATCACGCTTGGTTTTAAAGTTAATCACCCCAGCTACCGCATCCGAGCCATAAATCGCTGCCGCCCCATCATAAAGCACTTCGATTTGCTCGATAGCCGAGAGCGGAATATTGTTCAAGCTAACGGGGCTGGTATCCACATCAGCAAAACCGTTGGGTGCTAAGCGACGGCCATTTAATAACTGATGTTACGCAGGCCTTTAGGTGGAATGCGCTCTGCAGCTGATTGAGAAAATCCTAACCTATTGATTTTTCATAATGGGTGCGTAACATCAGTTAATAAAATCAACGTATTTTTGGCACCCATACCCCGCAAGCCCACGGTGCTAGAGCCTGGCGCAAAGCGGCCACCATCAGTAGCAAACTCCAGCGAAGCTTTAGGAATCAACTGATCCAAGGCCTCTACTACCGTAGTTGCGCCTGTTTTTTCAATATCTGCACGCTTAAACACAGTAACCAAAGAAGGGCCTTCCTGGTTAATCCGTTTGATATTGGAACCCACCACTTCAACCCGCTCTACCTTATTGACGGCTGGTGGCTCTTCGGCGTAGCTCAGCGCTGAAGCCGTTATTTGGGCAATCATCATCGCTAAGAATTTTGGTTTGAAACGCATATCACCCCCTTGAGTAGGCAAAAACCACTTGCCAAATATAACTTTAAGCTATTAAAAATATTATTTATAGATCAATAACGAAAAGTATCACAAACAAGAGAAAATATGCCGAACGGATAATATAAAAACATAGGTATTAGACTAAGTACCTGATCTATATATAAATATTTATTCATTAATCAATAGGCAAAGATACAACAATTAATAAATATATTTATAATTAAAAGAAAGCTAGCACCTATTAAGTAATATTTATAAGTTTATTCCAAATTAATTTTTATCCACCCATACTAAGAAATCATATTTAGTGATGTAAAAGTACGTAATCAAACATGGATGACGATAAATAAGCCCTAAGCAAAATGCAGCTATGATAAATTAAATAAATATAAGCCATAAATTAAAAAGCCCCGCCTACTCATTGAGAGGGCGGGGCTTTTTAGTAGAATAAGTCTACACATTTACTGCGCGAGTATCTTATCCAATAATTGCTTAAATGGCTCTGCCGATTGAAAGCCAACACTGCTAGATAACTCTTTACCTTCTTTGCTAAAAAATATAATGCCAGGCGGGCCAAATAGTTTAAAACGCTTTAATAAGGCTTTATCGTCTTCTGTATTGGCAGTGACATCCACCTGCAACAGCTTCATCTGGCCCATTCTGGCTGCTACCTCAGGATGGCTAAAGGTTAGCTTTTCCATTTCTTTGCAAGAAACACACCAGTCGGCATAAAAATCCAGCATCACAGGCTGATTGGTATGTGCCAGCTGGCTTTCTAGCTGGCTAAGCGTAGCTACTTTGGTGAACTGAAGATGCTCTGACTTAATCATTGCAGGCCCACCCTGCAATGGCTGCAGCGGATCGCGTCCGCCGCTTAGCGCACCTATTAATAAAGCCGATCCGGCCAAGAGCGCAATCACGCCCAAGCCTTTGCAAAAACGCTGCCACCCTCTACTTTCAGCGGGCAATGGATCAATGGCCCGTAAAAACACCGCCGTAATAATAAGTAAAGCCGCCCATGCCAACATGGCAAAAAGCGCAGGTAATACCGGCGACACTAAGTAGATCGCCACCGCCAGTAAGAGTACGCCAAATACCTTTTTGATATTCTCCATCCAAGCACCCGCTTTAGGCAGTGCTGATGCAGCGCAGGCCACCATAATCAGTGGCACGCCCATTCCCATAGCCATCACAAACAAAGCGGTCCCACCCAACAAGGCATTATGCGTTTGTGCAATATAGAGCAAGGCTCCAGCCAAGGGCGCCGCTACGCAAGGGCCAACAATCAGAGCAGATAAAGCCCCCATAATCAACACGCCCCAGAGCGACCCTGCTTGTTGCTGATTGGCACTGCCGGATATTTTGCTTTGCAAAGCCGCTGGCAATTGCAACTCGTAAAAACCAAACATAGATAACGCCAGTAAGACAAACACCATAGCAAAGCTGCCCAACACCCAGACATTTTGCAAAGCCGCCACCAGTAAAGATCCAGATAAACCTGCCGCCACCCCAGCAATGGCATAGCTCACCGCCATGCCCAGCACATAAGTGATAGATAAGAGTAACGCCCGCTGCTTAGTAATTTTGTCGCCATGACCAACAATAATGCCAGACAAAATGGGCATCATTGGGAAAACACAGGGGGTAAAAGCCAGCAAGAGTCCAAAACCAAAGAAGCTAGCTAAAATCAGCCATAAATTGCCACTACCTAATAATTCATTAATTTTGCCACTATCACTTTCAGCCTTGGGCTGCGTCACAGCAAGGGAAGCAGCAATAGGCGTAGAACTAGCTAACAAAACTGGCACGATCACGGCCGTAGGAGATGAAGCAATTACAGCAGAAGACGCGATGGCAACGTGGCTAACGTTACTTGCCACCGGTATTTTTTTGGCTGCGGCTAAGAGCTTAACCTGAGCAATTTGAGTAATCGGTGGGTAGCAAAGGCCCGCATCGGCACAGCCTTGTGCAATAACGGTCAATTTAAATTGCTGCGCGGCAGGATTTTGCACCCCAATAGGCAAGACAAGCTGACCGCGGTAGGTTTCTACCTTGCCAAAATTAGGGTCATCGTGCGGCAAAGACGCAGGGAAATCAGCCTCGCCAAGTATTACCCCATTATCGGCGCTGATCTTAAGCTTATTTTTATAGAGGTAATAGCCTTGGGCAATATTAAAACGCACTTCAATGGTTTGAGCATCACGGGCGCTAGCGGACATTTTTAAAGCCTGCTCTGGCTCTAAAAAATCTACCTCAGATTCGGCCCATGCCATGCCCATCAAGGCAAAAAAGGTGATCAGCGTGCAGATTTTTTTTAACATCGAATCTCTCTTTAGTCCTATGCAGTAGAACAAAGAGTTTAATAGTTATTATGCAACTAACGCTAAGATTTTTTACTTATTTTAAATAACAAGACCATCTTTATCAAATACCCTTGTGCTCTACCCATACCACACAGTTCTTACCCTGATGCTTGGCCTGATATGTGCCTTCATCGGCACGCTTAACAAGGCTTTGAACGTCGTCCCCTACCACAAATTGGCTCACGCCAATGCTAATGGTGCAATGAATAGCTAATTCGGCACTGGGCCGTTGAATTTGATCGGCAAACCGTTGGCGCAAACGTTCCGCCACATTAATGGCATCCACGCTACGTGTTTCGGGCAAGATAACAATAAACTCCTCACCACCATAGCGATAAGCACTGTCCATATCACGTAAGCAGTCTCTAATTACCAGCGCCAATGATTGCAATACTTTATCACCCTCTAAGTGCCCATATAGATCATTTACTTTTTTAAAATTATCAACATCCATTAACAACAATGACAATGACCTACCATAGCGCCGAGCACGCTCTAATTCTTTATCAATACTTTCATAAAAATGCCGGCTATTAAATAATCCCGTCATTCCATCCGTAATACTCAAATCTCGATATCGTGCTTCGCTCGCTTTTAAAGCCTCTTCGGCTAATCTACGCTCATTCATATCTTGTAAAGTTTCAATAGCTCCCACTACCTTGCCATCCAAATCTCTTAAAGGTGCCGCAGTAAAAAAAACCCATTTACCTTCGGCACCAAAATGAGCAAAGAAATCCTCTGCCTCAAATACGCCATCAATTAAACGAGAAGAGCGAAATTTTCCGTGGTAAAACTGATCAACATCATCGGCCATCGCCCCATTTAAAATTAAATCAGCCATCACAGGCCGCTCGCTCGGATAGAAAGCGCGCCACTGCTGCTGCGTTCCAATCACATCTTTTGCAGCCAAACCAGTTAATGCTTCACACGCTCGATTCCAATGGGTGACGGTATGATTTCTATCAATCACAAACGTAGCCACCGAGCTGCCATCTACAATTTGCGCCAAAAAAGCTTTGCTTGCCTGCAAAGCTTCTTCTACTTCGTGGCGCAAACTTACATCTTGCAAGGTTTCCATTGCGCCAACAATTTTACCGCAGGCATCCCGAATGGGCGTGGCGGTAAAATATATCCAGCGGCCATGCTCACCATATTGACTAAAAAAATCCTCTGCTTCAAAAACATCACAAATACTATTAGTAACTTGCACTTTTCCTTTATATAAAATATCAACATTCTGCTTTAAAGCATCGTCTAACATTAGATCTGCCAATACTGGCCGCTCCACGGGATAAAAGGCCTCCCATTGCCTCTTTGTCCCAATCATTTCAAAAGCTTTTTTTCCAGTTATAAGCTCACAGGCTGTATTCCAATGGGTAACGATATGATTGCAATCAATCACAAATGAAGCAACAGGGCTACCTTCAACAATTTGGCTTAAGCTTAAACGATGCTCCAGCATATTCAGCTCAGCTTCAGTACGCGCAATTTGCTCCCTATTATCATTAATTGCATGCAGTAATAGCATGGGCAATAAAGATAAAAAACCATCTGCAGCGTCTTTAATTAAAAAATGCTCACACTTTAATTGAACGGCATGCTTTACCCAATTTTCACACCCCGTAGGAGCTAATATAACAACAGGTAAATGATTGATCATATGTGCAAGCTGCTGCATATATTTAAGATGGCTTTCTGTGAGGTCAATAATTAAGGCATCAAAAGCTTCAGGTGAATTATTAATAAGCTGATCTAATTGCTGAAAATCACGGCATTCTTGAATGACGCATGGAAGATCTGTACTATGAATAACCTGGATCAATGATGCACTATCTACATCTTGCCCTAGCAATAAGATAATTTTTAACTGCGAAGGTGATTCACTGTACAACAGCATAACAGCCCCAATACAAGTCAAACACTCAGTTAGAAGAAGCAAAAATCACTCGGCAAAGAAAATTGCTAAACACTAGTGTCTGTGGATGTTTCATTCGCGGCTGCGTTGACTGCAGTTTTGGGGCTGAACAAGGCAAGCCGTGCAGCCCCAAAAATGTAGCCAACCCTTAGCGTGCGAGGTTTTTTTCCTCGCTCAGCAATGGGGCTAGGCCGGAAAATGGCAATTCACTGCATTATACTCCTCGGAAATAACTCGTTATTGCCTTCGCCCTCCTACCTTGTGCTTGGCCGTTTTCCGGCTCAGCGCAATGGCGAATGAAACGTCAACAGACCCTAGCAGCCTGTCAGACTTAGACGCTCGAAGCGAAAAATCGCATGATCGAGACCAGATTTTGCCGGATTTGCAGCGCCAATAACGAGTTATTGGTCAAAAATCTGGTGAAATATAGGCCGATCAGGTGATTTTGCAGCTGACTGATGCTAAG